>Ga0209303_1000045_pt1 | contig 163690 bp, 155 predicted proteins | sample SidtaG_3_FD_187449 | JGI IMG/M metagenome (GOLD analysis project Ga0209303, IMG submission 187449) | Marine algal microbial communities from Sidmouth, United Kingdom - Sidmouth_Asex1 metaG (SPAdes) (version 2) | ecosystem: Host-associated > Algae > Red algae > Unclassified | place: Sidmouth...
GCACGCGTGGTCGGACCCACCTCAGTCGGCGGCGGCCTCTCACCCACCTCAGTCGGCGGCGGCCTCTCACCCACCTCAGTCGGCGGCGGCCTCTTCCATCAGGTCGTCGCTGATGTCGAAGTTGGAGAAGACGTCTTGGACGTCGTCGTTTTCCTCGAGCGCCTCCATGATCCGGATGATCGCCCGCGCATCCTTCAACTCGGTGACGGGGACGAGGTTCTCCGACACCATCGGCGAATCGGCCGAGACGGTCTCGATCCCCGACTCCTCCAGCTTTTCTTTCACGTTGAACACGTCGGACGCCTCGGTCATGATCCGCCAGGCATCGCCCTCGGCGACGATGTCGTCGGCGCCGGCTTCGAGCGCCGCCATCATCACGTCGTCTTCGGAGACCCCGTCAGCGGTCATGATCACGCCGCGCCGACCGAACTGCCAGCCGACTGCGCCGGGTTCGGCCATCGACCCACCGAGTTTCGTGAACACCTGGCGCACGTCGGCGCTGATCCGGTTGCGGTTGTCGGTGAGTACGTCGATCAACAGCGCCACGCCACCGGGCGCGTAGCCCTCGTACATGATCGTCTCGTAGACGACGCCGTCGGACCCTTCGCCCGAACCGCGTTTGATCGCCCGCTCGATCGCGTCGTTCGGCATACTCGCCGACTTCGCCTTCTGGACCGCCGTGCGCAGCGACGCGTTCATCTCCGGGTCGCCACCGCCCTTTGCTGCTACTTCGACCTGGCGCGCCAGCTTGTTGAAGAGCTTGCCACGCTTTGCGTCCGCAGCGCCCTTCTTGTGCTTGATGGTTGCCCACTTGGAATGGCCGGACATGGCGTCTCCTGTGTGTTCGAGTGGCTCGGGGTTCGGATAGCTAGGCGATCGAGTCGACGAAGAGCCGATGCAATCGAGCGTCGGGCGTCAGCTCCGGGTGGAACGAGGCCACGGTACAGCGTTCGTGGCGCACGAGAACAGGAACACTGTCGTGTCGGGCGAGCACGTCGACGGCAAGCCCGATCCGTTCCACGAGCGGCGCCCTGATGAACACGGCACGGAACGGCCCACCCAACCCGGCGATGTCGAGGTCAGCTTCGAAGCTGGCGAGCTGGCGGCCGTACCCGTTGCGGCGCACGGTCAGGTCGATCGCTCCGAACGAGCGTTGATCGGGTCGCCCGTCGAGCACGTCGGCGGCGCACATGATCATGCCTGCGCATGTCCCGAACACAGGCATCCCGTCGGCGATCCGCTCGGCCAGCGGGTCGAACAAGTCGTTCGTGCGCATCAGGTGCGACATCGTCGTGCTCTCACCGCCGGGAATCACGAGAGCGTCGACGTCGGCCAATTGCGCGGCGGTGCGCACGGCGACCGCGTCGACACCGATGTCGGCGAATCGTTCCTGGTGGACGGCGAACGCTCCCTGGAGGGCGAGCACGCCGATGCGCGGACCCGCCGAGGTCACCAGCCGCGGTCGGCGTAGTGGACGTTGACCTCGTCCATGCCGATGCCGGTCATCGGTGCACCGAGGCCCCGACTGACCTTGGCGAGGATGTCGGCGTCCATGAAGTGCGTGGTCGCCTCGACGATCGCCTTCGCTCGCGGCGACGGGTCGTCGGACTTGAAGATGCCCGATCCGACGAACACAGCATCGGCGCCGAGCTGCATCGCGAGCGCGGCGTCCGCGGGGGTGGCCAGGCCGCCCGCGCAGAACAGCGGGACGGGCAGCTTGCCGGTCTCGGCGATCTCCTGGATCAGTGGGAGGGGCGCCTGCAGGTCTTTGGCCCAACCGAACAGTTCGGCCTCATCGGCCTGGGTCAGGCGCTTCATGTCGCCGATGATCGAGCGCAGGTGACGCACCGCTTCGACGACGTTGCCGGTTCCGGCCTCGCCCTTCGAGCGGATCATCGCGGCACCTTCGGAGATGCGTCGCAGCGCTTCGCCGAGGTTGGTCGCGCCGCACACGAACGGCACGTCGAAGGCCATCTTGTCGATGTGGTACGCCTCGTCGGCGGGGGTGAGGACTTCGGATTCGTCGATGAAGTCGACGTCGAGCGCCTGGAGGATCTGCGCTTCCACGAAGTGACCGATCCGGGCCTTGGCCATGACCGGGATCGAGCAGATCTCCTGGATGCCCTGGATCATCTCGGGGTCGCTCATCCGCGCCACTCCCCCGTCCTTGCGGATGTCGGCGGGCACTCGTTCGAGTGCCATGACGGCAACCGCCCCTGCGTCTTCGGCGATCTTGGCCTGTTCGGGATTGACGACGTCCATGATGACGCCACCCTTCATCATCTCGGCCAGGCCTCGCTTGACAGGGAACGTGCCGGTTTCACTCATGCGCCGCAGCGTACTTTCACGCCGCCCCGTTCTGCCCGATCGATTGCGACACCCAGCCACGTGTCACCCGCGACGCCGGGTGTCTGGCACCTGGCGTCACTCGGGGTAGTCGATGGTGATGTCGGTGGGGGCGGCCTCGGGCTCGGTGAGCACGATGCGCGCGATCGTGGCCGGGTCGACGGTGACCGGCGGCTCCTCACCCTCCTCCACGGTGGGGACCACCGGCAAGATGAAGCCGTCGCCCGGGTCACCCTCGGCGACCTCGACCCACGTGTTCCCCGGGGTGAGACCGAGCGGGTCGCCGGCGTCGTCGACCAGCGTGAAAGCGCCGACGGCGAGGTTGCGGCGCCAACGGCCGGTCTGGACCTGGCCGTTGCTGAACACGTAGACCGGGCCCGAGCCGAGAGTCTGGGCATCTGGCGCTCTCGAGTCGATCCGGCTCGGTTTGTAGTCGACCACCATCACCACGATGTTCGTGGCGAAGATGTCGCCGTGGACGACGTCGGTGTGGCGCGAGCCGCTCTGGAAACGGGCGAACCCACCTTCGACTGCGTCCCACTCCCAGCGGATGCGCTTGCCGCGCAGGCTGAGGTCGAATGCGTCGACCGCCTCACCCTCGAACTCCTCGTCCGGACGGACGTAATCGAACTGCTGGTCGGGCGGGCCTGGGTGGTCGTCGGGCGTCAGTTCGAGTAGGCGGTCGGTCGAGCTGTACAGGTCGTGGGGAGCGTTTCCCGGGCCGCGGTAGTACGCACCGGCGTTGAATCCGGCATTCAGGTCGGTGAGAAACGAGTCGCGTACCAGTCGGGTCACCCCCGGGTTGCCACCGCTCCAGGCGAAGAGCGGTTCGTTCAGCGACGACAGCAGGTTGACGTCTTGCTCGCGCCCCGAACGGACCGGCCCGACGGGGTCGGAACCCGTGGAGTGGAACACGGCTGCGAACCGGGTGTCGCCTTCGACGATCTCCTCGAACACGATGTCGGCGACCGCGAGCCCGGAGTGGTTGCGTCGGGCGCCGGCGTCGTTGTTGTCGATCTTCACGACCAGTGCGGGCAGGTCGATCTTGTCGTCGTCCGACTCGACGATCTCCCCGGTGAGCGGTTGACGGATCGAATCGTCGGCGTTCGGGTCGATCGTCGTCGTGGTGGTGGTCTCGGGGGCCTCGGTCGTGGTCGGCGCAACCGTCGTCGTCGTCGCTTCGGTGGTGGCGGGCGGCTCTGTCGTCGTCACGATCGTCTCCTCGTCGCCACCTCCACTGCAGGCAGCAGCGGCGACGAGGACGACGGACAGCGCCAGCGAGCGACGGGTTCGTGCGCTGCGACCGGACGAGACGTTGTTCGGCGCCGTCGTGGGCGCGTTCTTCTGGTTCACGGGTTGCCTCGACTTCAGAGTTCTCGAAGGAGCGCGATGCGCTCTTCGAGGGGTGGGTGGGTGTCGAACATCTTGTGGACGCCTTGCAGCTTGCCAGCATCGCCGACGCCGCTCATCGGCTGTTCGATCCACAAGTGTGCCGTGGCGGTGGACGCCGAATGCGTCACGGTGGTGTCATCCTGCAACTTCTCGAGTGCCGAGATGAGGCCGGGCGGATAACGGGTCATCTGGCACGCCGAGATGTCGGCGAGCGTCTCGCGACTACGCGAGATCGACGCCTGCATCGCCTTGGCGATGATCGGGGCGAGGATCAGGAGTGCGAACCCGACGATGGCGAGCGGGTTGTTGCCACCGGACTGGTCGCCACGGCGATCGATGCGGCCGCCGTTCCACCACAGCATGCGGATGGCCAAGTCGGTGATCAGCGCGACGGCGCCCACCATCGTGACGGCGAGGGTGGAGACGAGGATGTCGTAGTTCTTGATGTGGCTCAGTTCGTGAGCGACGACACCCTCCAGTTCGACCCGGTTGAGCTTTTCGAGCAACCCGGTCGTCACGGCGATCGCGGCGTGGTTCGGATTGCGACCCGTGGCGAAGGCGTTGGGCGCCGGGTCGTCGACGATGTACACGCCGGGCTTCGGCAAACCACCGGCGATGCAGAGGCCTTCGACGAGGTTGTGCAGACGTGCGTACTGCGCCGGGTCGGCCGGGTACGCCCGGCTGACGCGCAGGGCGATCTTGTCGGCCTTCCAGTACGAGGTGAAGGCGATCACGGCGCTGATGATGAACGCGACGAGCGTGAAGATCGGGCCGTTGCCGACGAGTGCGCCGACGGCGGCACCGACGAGCACGACGACGATGACGAAGCCCGCGACGAGTGCCACGCTGCGCCGCTTGTTGGAGCGGATCAGTTCGAACATCGGGGGTTCAGAACTCGACGCTCGGCACGGTGCGCGCCGATTCGTCGGCTTGGAAGTACTCGCGCTCCTCGTACTTCATCGCGCCTGCGATGACGTTCGTGGGGACCGACTCGATCTTGTTGTTGTACCGCAGCACGGCGTCGTTGTAGTACTGGCGGGCGTAGGCGACGCGGCCTTCGGTGGCGGTCAGTTCCTCCTGCAGGGCGAGGAAGTTCTGGTTCGCCTTGAGGTCGGGATATGCCTCGCTCAGAGCGAAGAGCTTGCCGAGCGCGCCGGACAACATGTTGTCGGCTTCGGCCTGGTCGTGGGGTGTGTCGGGCGCCTGGACGGCAGCGTTGCGAGCGTTGATGACCTGTTCGAGCGTCTCGCGCTCGTGGGCGGCGTAGCCCTTGACGGTGTCGACGAGGTTGGGGACGAGGTCGATGCGGCGCTTGAGCTGGACATCGATCTGCGACCAGGCGTTCTCGACCTCGTTCTTCGAACGGACGAGGCCGTTGTACATCACCGCCAGCACGGCGATCACCGCCACGACGATCAGTATCAGGATGATGAAAGCGATCATGAAGCCTCAGTGTACGGCGAGGAGCCCCACGCCGATCGGGATGGATGAGCCTCTCTCTGAGGGGCCGGGCCCGGATCGATCAGGTGCTGGCCGGCTGGCGAGCGAGCTGTTCGTAGATCTCGACGTAGCGGTCGACCAGCGTCGACATGGCGAATGACTCGGCCCTGACCGAACCGGCTTCCCGTAACCGGTCGGCGAGCGTCCGGTCGGTGAGCGCCCGATCCAGGGCCGCCGCCAACGCATCGACGTCGCCCGGCGCACTCAGGAGCGAGTCGACCCCGTCGGTCGCCACGTTCCCGTAGCCGTCGAGCGAACTGGCGACGACCGTCGTCCCGGCAGCCATCGCCTCGATCAACACCACACCGAACGACTCACCGCCGAGCGAGGGCGCACAGAACACATCGGCAGCGCGCAGTCGGGCGTACTTCTCGATGTCACTGATCCGGCCCAGCCACGAGATCCGCGAGTCGTTCGCCGTCCGCCTGGTGAGCGCCTCGGTGTCGGGCCCGCTGCTCGCGATCCACACCTCGACGTCGGTCTGCATCCGGTCGACCGCGTCCAGCAGCACCCGCAGCCCCTTGCGCTCCTCGTGGCGACCACAGAAGAAGATCGCGGGTGGCGCTCCAGCCGGGCGCACGAAGGCCGCCATGTCACGGATCGACTCGATCTCCACCCCGTTGAACAGCACCTCGTACTCACCGCCGAGGTGCGAACGCACGAGTTCGAGCGCATCCTTCGACACGACGACCTTGTGGTCGATGCGCTTGATCCACGACAGCAGCCACGGCTTGATCAGGCGGTAGCTCGACGAGCGTCCGGCCGCATGGAACGTGCCGACCGTCGGATAACGATGGGTGACCGCAGCGGTCAGCGTCGGCCCGGGCACCAGCGGCTCGTGCAGGTGGAGCACGTCGAAACGCTCGGCGGCCAGCGCCTGCAGCGTGCGGAACATGGCGGGCGGGTCGGGCGCCAGTGGAGCGATCGACCCGTTCGCCGATGTCGGCAGCGAGTTGCCCAGCGGCGTCACGAAAGAAGCGGGAGGCGGGCCGTCACACGGCCCGAGCACACGGGCCTCGTGACCCCGGCGACGCAACTCACGTGCCATGGAGAGCACCTGCATCTGGACACCGCCGGGGACGGTGAGGCTGTACGGACAGACGAGGCCGACCCTCACGGGGTACCGACCAGCTGCGTTCCTTTTTCTTTGTCGACGCCGAAGCGTCGGTTGATGACCTCGACCTCGAGCGGCGGCGACAGCAGGTTGCCCTGGGCGATGTCACATCCGAGCTGGCGCAGCGCCACGATCTGATCGGGGCTCTCGATTCCCTCGGCCACGCTCGTCATTCCCATGTGGGTGGTCATGTTCAAGATCATGCGACACAGACTCGCAGGTCCGGACGGCCCGGCGATCCCCGCAACGACCTCACGGTCGATCTTGACCACGTCGACCGGGAACTTCTGGAGGTACGACATCGAGCACGTACCCGATCCGAAGTCGTCGATCGCCAGGCGGACACCCAGGTCACGCAGGCCCTGCAACTGCGACGACGCCGATTCGATCTGCTCGACGAGCACCGTCTCGGTGATCTCGAGGATCACCCGATCAGGCGGCATGCCGGTGAGCGCCAGCGCTTCGCTGACCTGCTCGACGAAACCATCGACTCGCAACTGCACGACCGACACGTTGATGCTGACCGTGCGTGGGCCGCGAGCCTGCCACGTCGCTGCTTCGCGCATCGCCTGGTGGAGAACCCAGTTGCCGATGTCACGGATCAGACCCGACCGTTCGGCGATCGGGATGAACTCGCTGGGCGGCACGTCACCGCGGGTCGGGTGCATCCACCGCACGAGCGCCTCGGCACCCATGACTTCACCGGTTCGCAGGTCGATGTGGGGTTGGAACACGAGGCGGAGCTGGCCGTTCTCGAGTGCCGACCCCAGTTCGGAGCGGTACTCCAACTGCGTCGATCCGCCGAGGCGCATCGCAGGATCGAACACCTTGATCTGGCCCTTGCCCGCCCGCTTCGCTTCGTACATCGCGATGTCGGCGTCACGCAGCAGGCTCGACGTGGTCATGCCGGGCGCGGCGACGGCCACGCCGACGCTGGCGTGGACGGCGAGGTCGTACCCGGCCAGGTTGACCGGTTCGCGCAGACCGTCGAGCAACCGTTCGGCCACGTCGAGCGCACGATCGATACCGCCGCGGTCTTCGAGCAGGAGGGCGAACTCGTCGCCGCCGAGGCGCGCGGGTGTGTCGCCGCTGCCGGACGCCGCTCGGACGCGATCGGCGACGGTGCGGAGCAACTGGTCACCCACGCCGTGGCCGAGCGAGTCGTTGACGCCCTTGAAGTCGTCGAGGTCGACGAAGAGCACGACGACCGGGTCGGTATCGGGTCGGGCAACGCGCAGGGCGTGGTCCATCCGGTCCAGGAAGAGGGCCCGGTTCGCGAGGCCGGTGAGTTCGTCGTGGAAGGCCCGGTGGCTGAGCTTGCGTTCGAGATCTCGCTGCTCGGTGATGTCACGGAAGGTCGCCACGATCCCGTCGACGGCGTCGCCACCGATGAGGTTCGCGAAGGTCGCCTCCATGTGTCGACGTTCGCCGTCGACGCGCACGAGATTCGATTCGAAGCGGACCGTGCCATCGGGGCCGAGGTCGAAGAGTTCGTCGAACTGCTGCGACGCCTGCTCGCGATCTTCCTGCGCGATGAGGTCGAGCAGCGGGCGGCCGGTCCAGTCGGCGGAGCGGTGCCCGAGAGCGGCAGCGAGACCCGGGCTCGCGTACTTGATGTCGCCCGACTCGTCGACGAGCACGACGACGTCACTCGAGTGCTCCACCATCGCGGCGAGACGGTCCTGACCACGACGCTCGGTCAACGCCTGGACGGCATCGACCAGACCCCACATGCGAGCAAGGGCGAACACGACCGACACGAGTGAAGCGATCGACACGATGACGACGGTCGCCGTCGTGCCGAGACCACTGATCGCAAGCGCCAGCAGGACGGTCAGCGGTGTCAGCACGGCGACGCTCAGGCCGATCGTGCGTGCCACGCTGAGAGCCGAGCCCGGAGTGTTCGAGCGATGTCTCGGCGCCATCGACGAGTCGAGCGCAGCGGCGCCGATGACCAACGGGGCGAAGACACCGATCGCGCCGGCGATCGATCCGCTCGAGAACCCGTCGCCGACCTCGGCCGACCGACGAGCTGCGTCGGACACCAACTGCAGGCCGATGCCCGCCATGAGGGCTGCCGGGGCGAATTCGCTGAAGCCGCTGTTGGCCGCGAGGCGGACCGATCCGGCAAAGGCGAGGCCACCGAGCAGCGGGACGACACCTGCCCACAGAGCGGTGCCGACCGTGATCTGATTCCCGGCGAGCGGGGGCTCGATCACGACGAGCCAGACGCCCACGCCCACCGCCACGCTGATGATGATCACGTCGAAGATGCCGAACGACCTCCGGTCGGAATCGTCGCGCCGGATCATCAGCGCCATGGCGGCCACGAGCACGATCCACGACGCGAGGCGGAATCCGTCGGCTCCGGACGGGAACGACTGCTCGCCGGTGGACATCCAGACGAGGTGTGCAGCTGCCAGCGCACCGAGCGCCGCGGCGATCAACGTCCACGGCAACGAGCGCTCGGGACGATGGCTCATCACCCCGAACAACACCGCTGCGATGGCGATCACCGGTGCGGCGATCGCCGTCCCGTCGATCACCGATGCAACGGGCGCGAAGAGGTAGACCGCTGTCAAGACAGCGGCGACGCCCAACAGCGCGAGCGAACGTGCTGCTGTAGGAAGACCGAGGAAGCGTGCGATGTTCATGGTTTCGGCAAGACATGCGCCAAAGTTGAATTCTCCGACCGATATCCAGGGTCGGAGGGCCAGTTGGGCTGGAACAGGTGCCACTGCGACGGCGCACGGCGGATCAACACTTCGAGCTCTCCGGCCAGTTCCTGCGTGATCCGTGCGACGTCGTCTCGCAGTCTGCCGTCACCCCGAACCGCCCGGATGGGATCGCGAACCCACGCCTCGTGGCGTTCGTCACGCCCGGTGAAGTAGACCGCCGTCGGGAAGATCGGCGCCCCGGTTCGCAGTGCCACCGTCGCTGCTCCGGCGGGGAGAGTCGTGGTCTCGCCGAAGAACTCGACGCTCGGACCGTTGCGCTGGATGTCACGGTCGGACAGCAGGCACACGATGTGATTCGCCCGCAGCGCCGCCAGCACGGCTCCACCAGCCTTCGGGCCGAGCGGTACGACGTGCATCCCCAACTTCGAGCGAAGATCGACGAACCACTCGAACAGTTCGGGTGGATCGATGTGTTCGACGACCACGGTGATCTCGTGGCCCTGATCAGCGATCCACCGCCCTGCCCACTCCCAGCCGCCCAGGTGCGGAAGCGCAAGGATCGCCCCGTTGCCGTCCTCCAGGGCCTCGACGATCGCCGGGTAGTTCGGAGCTCGAAATCCGCGATCGACGGTCCGCTTCGACAGGTTGGGCAATCGGAAGCTCTCGATCCAGTAGCGGGCGTAGTAGTCGAATGCCTGCTGCGACGCTCGTCGCAGACGCAGCCCGCGCAGCGTCGGGTCGGCGCGGCGCAGATGGCGTTCGACCATTTCGCGGCGTTCGGGGCTCCAGAAGTTGGCGCCGGCTCCCAACGACGTCGCCAGACCCGTCGCCACGACACCTGGTGTGGCACGTGCCGCGAGCGCCGCGAACCGATAGGCGTTCGTCGTCAGTGAGTCGGTGAGTTCGGCCATGGGGCGCCGATCAGCGGCGGCGGCGCGGCACGCTGGTCCGCCGACGCTCGGAGAGCGCAACTCGCCGGTTCGCACGACGGGACCGGCGCAGTTCGATCCGCTGTTGCGTGACCGGAGCGACCGCCGCCTGCTTCCAGACCTTCCAGAAACGCTGCAGCGCGGTGATCGTCGTGAGCACGAGCATCAGCCAGAGGATCGGGACGAGCAGCACGTTGATGACGAGGCCGATCAGGATCGCGATGATCCGTTCGGCGCGCTCCATCAGGCCGCCCTTGGCGTCGATCCCCAACGACTCGGCCTTGGCCCGCTGGTAGCTCACCAGCGACGACACTCCGGCGATCGCGAACGGCAGGATCGGCAGTTCGGCCGCAGCATCGACGTCGGTGGCGAAGTACCAGGCGATCCCACCGAGTAGGAACATGTCGGTGACGCGGTCGACCGTGGAATCGAAGAACGCCCCGCGCTGGCTGGAGAGGCCCGAGGCCTTCGCCAACGCTCCGTCGAGCAGGTCGGGAAGAGCGGCCAGCACGACGAGCGCCGCACCGACCCAGAGCCGTCCCGCACCGATCGCGACCCCGGCGAGCATGCCGACCACGAGGCCGACGATCGTCAGATGGTCGGGCGACAGACCGGTCTTGAGGAGTGCCTGTCCGAGAGGTTTGACGGCTTTGTCGACCGGTTTCCTGAACGTGCCGTCGAACATCGGACGAGGTTAGACCGCGGGCTCGGCGTCGGGGTTCGTTTCGACCAACTGCTCCATCACCGTGCCGTCGACCGCATCGACCAACACGAGCCCACGCCGCAGGGGCGGCTCCTCCGCCGAGTAGCACAGCACCCGCCACGTGGGACGGCTCCGCAACCCGCGCCACACCTGCTGTGCCGATGCGTGGCCGACGGCGAAGCCGACGGCCTGCTGCGCCTTCACCAACGCATCTTTCTCGTCGACGCTCATCTTCCAGCCCGACGTGATCGAGATGATCCCGCACACGCCGAGGATGGCGGCGGCGAGGATCCAGCCGTCGTTGACGATCGCAGCGTCGGGGAAGGCGTACCGGATGACCAGACACAGCACGGCGGTAGCGAGATACAGCACCCCGGGCCACCGACGACGGCTGTTGTCGGGGAACAGGTACGCCCCGACGAAGCCCTCGGGATTCAGGTCGTCAGGCAACTCGTCGCGGATGTCGTCGCTCACCCTCTCAGGCTAGGTCCAAACCCGACGACCTGTAACGATTCAGGGCTGACCCAGACGGTTACCGGTGACGCCAATTGCCAGACCCGTAACGTTTCAAGTCTGACCCAGACCGTTACTCGGGCGGTGCTGACCCATCACAACGCCGGGACCGCTGCGGCGCATGGCGACCGGGGATCGTCGTCACCAGATCGTTATGTAAATACCTATTGACTCTGGGCGGGATGAGCGTGTTGAGTGGAGATCAGCTCACGGAGACGCATCGCCTCACGGAGCACCTCATTTTTCCCACAGGTGCTGGCGAAGGGCCAGCAGAAGCAGGTGTTCGCATGTCTTACTCACACTCCAATCTGACGACCACGGCGATCGTCGCCGGGCTCGCCATCACGGCCTCGGCGTGTGGCGGCGCCGCCGGTGCCTCCGATCGTGCCTCCAACCAGCTGAGCCCGCTCTCGGTGTTCTTCGGTGGCGACGACAACTGGGACCCTGTCGAAGCGAAGGCCAACGAGTTGAAGATCCAGTCGCTCATCGTCGACTGCATGACCGCCGAGGGCTTCGAGTACTTCCCGGAGGAGTTGCCGGAGTTCGAGGTCGTCACCGACGAGGACCAAGATCTGTGGAAGAACCCGCAGGCGTATGGCCAGAAGTACGGCTACGGCGTCGCTCATGGGTACGAGACCTGGGGCGTCGAGAACATCGAGAACCAGAACGGGCAGGGTGAGGAGGAGTACGTCCCGACACCGAACGACGAGTATGCGATGTCGTTGTCGCCCGCCGAGAGCGAGATCTACTACGAGGTCTTGTACGGCGAGAACATCGAGACGATCGACGAGAACGGCGACATCTACTACACGACGTCACCCGATGCGCCCGGCTGCTACAACTCGGCTCGCACCGAGATCGACGGCAAGCAGATGTGGGACGATCCCGACTTCAACGAGGCGTTCGACAACCTCTCCCAGGTCATGCAAGCCGACGAACGACTCCGGACCGTCCAGCGAGAGTGGCGTGAGTGCTTCGCCGAAACGATCGACAGCCTCGATCTGCTCGCTGGCCAGAAGGTCGACGGCTCCGACGACATGTACGGCATCCTCGACGCCGAGATCGCCGTGCTGACCGGCCAGCGAATCCTCCCGCTCGACCCCGACACCGGCGAGCCGATCGGTGACTTCGACGACTCGTACGGATGGTCGTCGACGATGGACGAAGACGGCAACGGGTACGCCATGGTCGGCGAACAACACCTGATCCCCACCGACCAGCTCGAGACGTTCCGTCAACGTGAGCTCGACATCTGGCAGCAGGACTTCGATTGTCAGAACCAAGTCGGGCTCGCTGCGGTTCAGCACACGCTCGAGCAAGAGATGGTCGACCAGATCTCCGCTCAGTTCCCGAACGCCGGTCAGTCCTGATGGTCGCCCTGCTCGACCGCCGGCGATCGGACTCCGCCTCGCGCCGGACGAACAACCCGATGTCGGAGACCTCGCAGTTCGGCGGCCCGATCCTCCCGCCGACGTCCCCCACGCCGTCGACGGAGCCCTCAGTCGGTGGCCATCGCCGCCGACAGGCCGCCGCCATCGTCGGCCTCGCACTCGCCACGGGCCTCATCGGCGCCGCCGTCGGGAGTCGCGTCCGCTCCCCTGCCGATGCTGCGGCAGCTCGCAATGCACCGGTGGCGTCGCGCATCACGGTGGGGCTCGAGCGTCGCCCCCTCGACTCCACGCTCATCCTGTCTGGCGACGTCCGCTACGACGAACCGGCCCCGATCGCTCTGGCCGGCGCCGTCGGCCTCGGCGTCGACGAAGTACAAGTCCTCACTCGCGTGCCCGAGGTCGGCCAGGCCATCACCGAAGGCGAGGCCGTTTTCGAAGTCAGCGGTCGTCCGGTGGTCTTCCTGCAGGGAGACCTACCGCTCTACCGCTCGCTGTCCGTCGGCCTGCAGGGCCCCGATGTCGCTCAACTGGAGCTGGCGCTCGATCGACTCGGCCTGGAGCCAGGAACCGTCGACGATGTGTTCGACGCGTCGACTGCGGCCGCACTCGCCACGCTCTACGACCGTGCGGGATACGCCGTGGAGCCCGCCACTCCCGAGCAGGTCGAGGCGGTCCGACTCGCCGGTGAAGCCCTGGCATCGGCCGAAGTAGCCGTGGCCGAGTCGAAAGCTGCCCTGGCCACCGGTGCCGCGGGCGCTTCGCCGTCGGAGCGACTCTCGCTCACGCAAGCCGTCGAAGCCACGCGCGCAGCAGTTCCGATCGCCGAGCGCTCGGCGGCCAACGACGATGCTGCCGCCCAAGCCGAGATCGATCGTGCGACCACAGCAGTTGCGGCAGCGACGGCAGCTCGCGACGCAGCCGTCGCCGAACGCGACGCAGCTGCGGCGAGCGAGACCGGCGCCGACCCGTCATTGGCAGCTCTGGTGGGTGAGGCCGACATCGCTCTCGCCGACGCACAGGCGGCATTGACCTCCGCCACCAACGCCAAGCCCGTGATCAACGCCACCGGGGCAGCCAACGTGAAGTCGGCACGCGACGCCGTGGCACTCGCCGAGGCGCAACAGCGTGACGCGACCGCAGCTGTCGACACGTCGTCGCTCTCCGCCGCCGTCGACGCCGCCACCAAGAACGTCGAGCGAGCCCAGATCGAATTGGTCACCGCCGAAGCCGCTGCCGGCCCGCGGCTGTCTCCCGGTGAGATCGTGTTCGTGCCGACGCTCCCGTCGGCCGTCACCGATCTCGTGTACGGCATGGGTGACGTGGTGGGTGGCGAGCAACTCGCGACGATCGCCACGTCCGACACCACGGTCAACGCAGGGATCTCGCGAGCCGACGCTCAACTCGTTCAGCCCGGCGATGTCGTCTCGATCGAGCTCCGGGGCGCCGACCTAAGTGTCGACGGCACGGTCGTCTCGGTCGGTGCTGCGGAGTCGAGTGACTCCGACGAGGCGGCGTCCACCGATACGGGTCGACTCCAACTCGTGGTCCTCCCCGACGACCCCTCGGCGCTGATCGATCACATCGGTGCGGGCGTCAAGCTCCGGATCGCCGTTGCGTCGACCGGCGGCGACGTCCTCGTGGTTCCGGCGGCAGCGCTCACGGTGGGCGCCGACGGCGTCAGCCGGATCGATGTCGAGCGCAGTCCGGTGACCGCTGGCGACCCCGGCCTCACCGAGACGATTCCCGTCGATGTCGGCCTCGCTGCCAACGGCTTCGTCGAGATCACCGCTCGCCCCGGCGCCACTCCCCTCGTGGAGGGCGATCGAATCGTCGTGGGAGTCGACGCCGCCTCGTCGACCTCGACGGACGCTGGCACCGACTCGGAGGGCGACGGTGTTCCGGCGGACGGCTGATCGTCCCGAGGGAGATCGGCGTTGCGCCTCAGGTCCGGTCATCGACCTCCTCAACGTCTCGCGGGTGTTCGGCACCGAGCCTCCCGTCGTCGCGCTGAGCGAGATCGATCTGCGGGTCGACACCGGCGACTACCTGGCCATCGTCGGTCCGTCGGGTTCCGGGAAGTCGACGCTGCTGAATGTCCTCGGCCTCCTCGATCGACCGAGTGACGGCGAGTTCTTCCTCGACGGTGTCGACGTCGCCGGGCTCGGCGACGGTGAACGCACCCGCTGGCGAGCGGACCGTCTCGGCTTCGTCTTCCAGTCGTTCCATCTCCTCCCCAACCGCTCGGCGCTCGAGAACGTCATGTTCGGTGGGCTGTATCAGGGAGTCGATCGCAAGGAGCGGCGTGCGCGTGCGATCGAAGCGCTCGAACGGGTCGGCGTGGCTCACCGGTCCGCTTCCCTGCCCGGCCAGATGTCGGGCGGCGAGCGTCAGCGTGTCGCGATCGCCCGGGCGTTGGCGATGAAACCGTCGGTCCTCCTGTGTGACGAACCGACCGGCAACCTCGACTCGACCAACACCGCGTCGGTGCTCGACCTCTTCGACTCGCTCATCGCCGACGGCCTGACGATCGTCGTCATCACACACGACCGCAACGTCGCCCAGCGCGCCCATCGGCGCGTCACGATCACCGACGGTCGTCTCGTCGAAGAACCACAGGCGGTCGCGTCGTGAACCCGCACCGAGCGACGAGTGGCTCGCGCCAGCGGCGGCACCGCCATCACCGCCACCTGCGTCGCGACACCGAGGATCGCCGTGGGGAAACGGGCGCGCGAGCGCCGCGTCGGGCTCGACCTCCTCGCACCGCAACGAAGCTGCCGAGACGTCGACTCGCCCTCATCGATGCCGTCGACGAGGTCTTGGCTGGCGTCCTCGCCCGGCCGGCCCGCGCCATCCTCACCACGCTCGGCACCGTCATCGGCTTGGCCTCTCTCGTGGCCACACTCGGGATCTCCGGAACCGCTGGCAACCAGATCGTCGAGCGCTTCGACGAACTCGGCGCCACCCAGGTGGTCGTTCGAGCCGCCGAGCAACGCCAAGGCCGAGGCGATGCCGCCGCGTCGAGCATTCCCTGGGACGTCGAGACGCGTCTCGATCCGCTCAACGGCGTGGTCGCCTCGGGCGCGATCGTCGAAGTGTCGAGCCCCGGCCTCGTTCGAACCGTCCCGGTCACCGACCCGACCGCACCGTCGGGCGAGACCGTTCCGGTGTTCGCCGCCTCGACCGGCGTCCTCGATGCGGTTCGTGGACACATCTCGGCGGGGCGCTGGTTCGACTCCGGCCACGTCGAGCGAGCCGACCCCGTCGTGGTGATCGGAGCAGACGTGGCCGAGAACCTGGCGATCACCGACCTCGCCCGTGGACCTGGAATCTTCGTCGGTGACCACTTCTATGCCGTGATCGGCATTCTCGATGCAGCGGAACGCGACGGCGGGCTGGTTGGTTCGATCATCATGCCGTCGTCGGTCGCTCAGCGTGACTACGACGTCGGCCAGCCGACGCGGGTTGTCGTCGACGTCGACCTCGGTGCTGCCGAACTCGTTGCGTCACAGGCCCCGACCGCTCTGAGTCCGGGCACCCCCGACTCGGTTCGAGCGAGTGCGCCTCCATCGCCGACTGCATCGCGAGACGACGTCGAAGGCGACGTGAACAGCCTGTTTCTGCTGCTCGGGCTCATCTCGCTCGTCGTCGGTGCGATCGGCATCGCGAACGTCACGCTGGTGACCGTGATGGAGCGGACAGGTGAGATCGGGCTCCGTCGGGCGCTCGGCGCCAAGCGTCGCCACATCGCTGGCCAGTTCCTCGGCGAGTCGGCGTTGATGGGCTTCATCGGAGGAATCGTCGGGTCGAGCGTCGGAACGGTCGCCGTCGTTGCCGTTTCCGCGAGTCGCGAGTGGACGCCGGTGCTCGACATGCGCCTCGCGCTCGCCGCGCCGGTCGCCGGAGCGCTCGTCGGTCTCCTCGCCGGCTGCTACCCGGCGGTCCGAGCCGCTCGCATGGAGCCCGTCGAAGCCCTCCGCGCCGGCCTCTGAGTAACGTTTCAGGTCTGACCCGGGCCGTTACTCGGTCGCGCCGGGTGCCAGACCCGTGACGTTCGGGGTCTGACCCGGGCCGCTACTTCGGCCAGGCGGTGCGGAGGCGATCGGCGCTGACGTCGAGCGCTTCGGGCAGTGTCTGCACGTTGGCGATCGATGACATGAAGCTCGTGTCGCCCGCCCAGCGCGGCACGACGTGAGCGTGGACGTGGGTCGGGACCGATCCGCCCGAGGCCGAACCGAGGTTCATCCCGACATTCACCCCGTCGGGCCGGAAGGCTGCGCGAACCGCAGCCAGGGCGTCGGTGACGGTCGCCCACATCTCGATCGACTCCTCGGCTGTGAGGTCGGTGAGATCGGGCACCTCCCGGTACGGCAGCACCAGCACGTGGCCCGTCGTGTACGGGAACCGGTTCATGATCGCGAAGACAGTGTCGCCGCGATACACGATGTTCGTCTCGGTGTCGGGCATGTCCGACTCGAGCATCTGCGTGAACGGACTGAGTGCGCTGGCGCGACCCGACGCCTCGACTTCGCCGAGATACGCCGCCCGCCAACCGGACCACATGCGATCCATGGTCAGGCCGTCAGCGCCGCATCGGCGGCGTCGTCCACTTCGGAACGGAACCGCTCGATGAAGGTCGCGAGCGCGACGTCACGCTCGACGTCGTCGGCGCCCTCGGGCACCATGTCGTAGCGCAGGTTCACACCAACCGTGTCGGCCGCGACGTCGTCGTCGCCGACCACCAGCACATAGGGGATCTTCTCGAGCTTCGCGGTGCGGATCCGCTTGCCCAGCCCGACATCGGCCTTGACCCAGTCGACCCTGACACCCGACGCTTCCAATCGGGAGACGACCTGCTCGACGTGAGTCTCGTGCGCTTCGGCGACCGGCAGCACGCGGACCTGGAGCGGAGCGAGCCAGGTCGGGAACGCCCCGGCGTAGTGCTCGATGAGAACTCCGAAGAACCGTTCGATCGACCCGAACAGGGCACGGTGCAACATGATCGGACGGTGCCGCTCGTTGTCGGCTCCGACATACTCGAGTTCGAACCGTTCCGGCAGCTGGAAGTCGGCCTGGATGGTCGACAGCTGCCACGAACGACCGATCGCATCGCGTACGTCGATGTCGATCTTGGGGCCGTAGAACGCTGCGTCGCCTTCCTTGACCTGGTATTCGAGACCGTGCGAGTCGAGCGCCGACTTCAGGGCCGCGGTCGCCTCGACCCAGATCTCGTCGGAGCCCACGTACTTGTCGGGGTCCTTGGTCGACAGGTTGAATGTGAAGTCCTCGAAGCCGAACGCGCGCAGCACCGACAGCACGAAGTCGAGCAGGCTTGCGATCTCGTCGGCCAGTTGCTCCTTCGTGCAGTAGATGTGGCTGTCGTCCTGCGTGAACCCACGGATGCGCAGCAGGCCGTGCAACGTGCCGGCACGCTCGTAGCGATACACGTTGCCGAGCTCGAACAACCGCAGCGGAAGCTCGCGGTAACTGCGCTGGCGACCCTTGAAGATCAAGCAGTGCATCGGGCAGTTCATCGGCTTCATGTAGTACGTGCCGTTGTCCATCTCCATCGGCGGGTACATGCCGTCCTCGTACCACTGGAGGTGGCCGGAGGTCTCGAAGAGCTTCGAGTTGGCGAGGTGCGGCGTGTAGACGAACTCGTAGCCGCCGGTCTCGTGACGGAGTCGGCTGTAGTCCTCCATCAGCTTGCGGATGATGGCGCCCTTCGGATGCCAGACGGCGAGGCCACCACCGAGTTCCTGCGGAAAGCTCAACAGGTCGAGTTCGTTGGCGAGCTTGCGGTGGTCGCGCTTGGCTGCCTCCTCGAGCTGATGGAGGTGATCGGCGAGGGCCTGCTTCGACTCCCACGCCGTGCCGTAGAGGCGCTGGAGCATCTTGCCGCTCTCGTTGCCGCGCCAGTGAGCGCCGGCGACCTTCTGCAGCTTGAACCACGGCAGCTTGCCGGTGGAGGGCACGTGCGGGCCCACACACATGTCGACGAACTCGTCGGTGTTGCGATAGGCGCTGATGATGTCGCCCGACACCTCACCGGCGTCGAGGTCGTCGGCACCGGCTGCTTCGACGCGTTCGATGATCTCGACCTTGTAGGGCTGATCGGCGAAGAGTTGCTTGGCCTCGGCCATCGAATGCTCGGAGCGCGTGAACGGCTGGTTCGCCTTGACGATCTCCTTCATCTTCTTCTCGATGCGCCCGAGGTCGTCCTCCTGGAACGTCTCGTCGTCCGGCAGATCGAAGTCGTAGTAGAAGCCGTTCTCGATGGCCGGGCCGACCGAGAACTTGGCGCCGGGATACAGCTGCGTCACGGCCTGCGCGAGCACGTGGGCGGTCGAGTGTCGTAACACGTGGCGACCCGCGTCGGTGTCGTTGGTGATGATCGCGACCACGTCGCCGTCGGCGAGTTCGGTGCTGAGGTCGGTGTCGGTCCCGTTCACCGTTGCTGCGACGGCCGCCTTCTTCAGGCCCGAGCCGATCGAGGCGGCCAGATCGAGCGGCGTCGACGATGCGGGCAGTTCACGAGCAGAGCCGTCCGGGAGGGAAACCGTGATGTTCGACATGTGCCGCCCAGGTTACGGCCGACACCCACCGCCGGAGTGGGACGGTTTCGCGATGAGGGTTCGTCAGGACCCGGCTGAAGCGACCATGCGTTGCTCGTGGGCGCGTCGCTCGTCGTGACCGTCGACCGACGAGTGGACATGAATGTCGGTGACCGACGCGATCGGCGTCGATGTCTGCCGGCCGGCGTACTGGTGCACGTACTCCTGGCCGGTCATCTCACCGATCTCGAACATGATCTCGTCGGTCATCGACCGCCACGCCAGGTGTTCAGCACTGCGGTTCGCGTACCGCTCGGGAGAGATCGGGCGCCCGATCTCGATCCGACACGACTTGCCGGGGATCGGCACACGAGCTCCGGGCGGCTGGATCGCGTCGGTCCCGGTGATGCCGACCGGGAAGACCGGTACACCGGTCCGCATGGCGAGCCGGGCCGCCCCGGTGCGCCCCTTGAACAGACGACCGTCGCGGCTGCGGGTTCCTTCGGGGTAGATCCCGAACAGCTCACCGCCTTCGAGCACCTCGACCGCTGCTTCGAGCGCAGCATCGCTCTTGCCCCCGCCTTCGCGATCGATCGGGATCATGCCGAGCGCCGGCAAGACGTGGCGTGTCTTCCACGAGTCCATGTACTCGGCCTTTCCGACGAAGGAGATGTTGCGCGGGACGGTGAAGGTGAGCAGCGTCGAGTCGAAGAAGCTGATGTGGTTGGGACACAGGATCGCCGGGCCCTCGGCCGGCAGCCGATCGAAGCCGGCTGCGTCGATGTCCCAGAACCGGCGAAGTGCGGGGCGGACGACGCGACGCGTCCGTCGCTGCAGATCTCCGGCACCTGGCCCCTCGGTCATGCGACCACCGTAGGTCACCGATGTGTCCAACGGCACCCAGAAATGAGAACAACGCGTGAATGGAATCGCTCGCCTCGCGCCGCTCAGAGCGGCGGCGTCCACTCGATCGAGTCGTACTCGTCGTGCGACCTGAAGACGAGCAGCGACTCGTCGAATCGATGGAACTCGAGTCGCTCGGTTTCCGTCTCGTGGATCTCGCCCGCCACGATGCGGATCACCTCGTCGTCGACGCCGACGTCGATCTCCGTCAGATCACCCGCGTCGCTCGTCCGAGTCGCGACCGACGTGACGAGCCCGGCCGGGAGTTCGCCGAGGGCTCGGACTCTGTATCCACCGGACACGGCACGAGCGAGCGGCTCCGCAGGCGCGGTCACGGTGAGACCGAACTCGGCGTCGTTCTGATGGTTGCCGAAGCGAGTCATCGCGCCGCTCGCCGATTCGACGAGCAGAGCGGCGAGCGACTGCGCCGCCGAGATCTGATCGTCGACCCAGCGACGCGACGTCGGACCGACGTGCGCTGCGGTCGGAGGTTCGACCGTGTTCGATCGGTTGAGCTCGACGCCGGCGGCCTCGGCGAGAGCGACGAAGTCGAGGCGACCACCGACGTATGCGGCGACCTGCTGCTCGTCGAGCTGTCGGAGGTGCTGAACATCGACTTTGTACGGCCCGACCGAGATCAGCTGCTCGACGAACAGCCGGTCGGGGTCGTCGACCGACCGGAAGACGATCGTTCCCCAGATCGGGCGTTCGACCTCGACCACCTGGACCTCGATCTCGTCCGGCCCGACCCGAATGCTGCGAGATACTCGGTCGCTGTCGGCCACGTGAACTCGATCAGGCGAGGTCGACGCCGAGGAGGGCGGCTGATTCGAGGACGCCGTCTCCTGACGCCGCGGCCGCATCGATCGCGGCGAATGCACCGGGGGTGTCGAGGTCGTCGTCGAGCCGGGCGCGCACCTCGTCGAGCAGTTCGGGGTTCGAGGTGGCGTGCGCCTGCCATGCGTCGAGTCGGGCCTGGTTGCGCGGCATCAGTTCCTCGTCCCACTCCCACTCGGTGCGGTAGTGGTGCTCGACGATCCCGAGGCGGATCGCTCTCGCATCCCAGTCCTCGCGCAGCTTGTCGATGAACACGAGGTTGCCGAGGCTCTTCGACATCTTCTGGCCGTCCATCGAGATGAGCGCCGTGTGCATCCAGTGCTTGACGAACTGCTCCCCCGTCGCCGCCTCCGACTGCGCTCGCTCGCTTTCGTGGTGCGGGAAGATGAGGTCGGCGCCGCCACCGTGCAGGTCGATCGTGGTGCCGAGCTCACGCAATGCGAGCGCCGAGCACTCGACGTGCCATCCCGGCCGACCCGAGCCCCACAGCGTGTCCCACGCCGGCTCGTCGGGCGCCGACGGATGCCACAGGACGAAGTCGAGCTGGTTGCGCTTGTTCGGGTCGTCGACGTTGCCGCCGCGCTCGGCTGCGTAGTCGAGCATCTCGGCTTCGCTGTATTGGCTCATCGATCCGAACGAATCGAACTTCGACACGTCGAAGTACACCGAGCCGCCCGCCTCGTAGGCGTATCCGCGGTCCATCACCATCCCGATGAACCCGCGGATGTCGGGGATCGCCGATGACGCGCGCGGTGACGATGCGACGGGCAGCGCGTTGAGCGCCACCATGTCTCGTTCGAAGCGCGCCTCCTCGGCAGCAGCGAGGTCGAGGTAGTGGATCCCCAGCTCGCGTGCTTTGGCGAACAGCGGGTCGTCGACGTCGGTCACGTTGCGCACGCACTGGACGGTGTGGCCCTTGTCGATCAGGTGCCGCTGCAGCGTGTCGTACGCGATGAAGGTCGCTGCGTGCCCGAGGTGCGTGGCGTCATACGGTGTGATGCCGCACGTGTACATCAGGACGTGGTCGTTCGGCTCGAACGGGACGATGTCGCGTCGGGCGGTGTCGTAGAGCTGCATCGAGGATGGGCAACCTTTCGGGCGGCGAGTTGATTCCGATTCGGGCCGAATCGCCAGCGTGACACATGACGACCCCGCTCACACAAGACCGCTACGTTCGCGTCCATGGGAATCCTCGACGGCAAGAAGATCGTGATCACCGGCGTCCTCACCGACGCGTCGCTCGCGTACGGAGTCGCACAGATCGCCCTCGACGAGGGCGCCGACATCGTCCTCACCGGCGCCGGCCGTGCTCTGAAGCTCACCCAGCGCACGGCGCGCAAGCTGAAGCACCCGAACGGCGACGAGATCGCGGTATACGAACTCGACGTGACCGTGCCCGAACACGGCGTCGCGGTCCGCGACGAACTGACCGAACGTTGGGGCCACGTCGATGGGGTCCTCCACGCCGTTGCCTTCGCGCCCGAAAGCTGTCTCGGCGAGGACTTCATGGGTGCTCCGTGGGACGACGTCGCGACGGCGATGCACATCTCGGCGTACTCGCTCAAGGCGCTCGCCGATGCCTTCGTCCCACTGATGGGTCCCGGTGGGGCGTTCGTCGGACTCGACTTCGACAACAGCCAGGCGTGGCCGGCCTACAACTGGATGGGTGTCGCGAAGTCGGCGCTGCAGTCGGTGTCGCGCTACTTGGCGAAAGAACTGGGTCCGCAGGGGATCCGCTGCAACCTCATCGCTGCGGGACCGATCAAGACCATGGCGGCGAAGTCGATCCCCGGGTTCGCCCTGTTCGAAGACACCTGGGACGAGCGAGCTCCGCTGGGTTGGGATGTCACCGACTCGAGCCCGGTCGCCCGCTCGGTCGTGGCCATGCTCAGCGACTGGTTCCCGGCCACGACCGGTGAGATCATCCACGTCGACGGCGGATACCACGCAATCGGCGCCTGATCAGGCGGGCCCTGCCGCCGTCGGCGACTGCGGGTCCGGGTCCGGGTCGGCCAGCCATCCGGCGAACCCACCCTTCACCAACCAGCTGATCCCGAACGCGACGATGGCCACGGCCTCGGCCCAGAAGAACGATCCCCGGAACAGCCGATCGTCGACGACGTTGCTCGCGGCGGCGATCACGATGCACACCACGATCGTCCAACCGCACACGCGGTACAGCCGGTTGCGTCGGATCTTCTGCGGCGTCATCTTGTCCTCGTGCTCCGGTGCGGTCCGAAAGATCCGCACCAGCCGCTCACGCCAGGGTGTCGTCGCGGTGACCTCGCCTCCGGTCTTGGTGAACTGGTAGAGCGAGAACACCGCGAGGAGCACGAACAGCGTGGCGGCGCAGACGAAGTGCACGACTTCGACGAGCAGCGTCCCGTCCGTCTCGTCGACCTCGGGCCCCGACGTCGGGAACAGCGCGACCCCCACCGCCATCGCGCTGGCGAACGTGCTCATCCGATTGTCGGGGCTGCGACCCTTCCGAGCGTTGCCGGGGCGATCAGGGCGGTAGTCGTACGAGAGGAAGAAGACGGCGAGAGCGAAGAGGCTGCCGACGAACCACCCGCCGGTGCGCTCGTAGTAGTAGATGCTGATCGAACCGAGCGGGATACCGCTGTTCGTCGGGTCGTCGTCGATCCGGTCGATTGCCGCATCGCCGAGCACCAGCACGAACGGCAGCGACACAGCGATCAGCCCGACCACCTTGCGTAGGAAGGAATACGCGTCCTCCGACGCCGTGCGCTCCATCCCCCGACAGTACGCGCCCCGCACCACCGCCCGCCCCGAGAAACGCGCCGACCGGACAGGTGGTTCGAGGATGGGAGGGCGTGGGGTGGCGTCGATACCCTCGCGGGCGTGAATCGACTGGCCGACGAGACATCGCCGTATCTGCGACAGCACCGGGACAACCCGGTCGATTGGTACCCGTGGGGTGACGAAGCGTTCCGGGTCGCCAAGCAGCGCAACGTTCCCGTGCTCCTGTCGGTCGGATACTCGGCGTGCCACTGGTGCCACGTGATGGCCCACGAATGCTTCGACGATGTCGAGGTCGCCGAACAGATGAACGAACTGTTCGTCAACATCAAGGTCGACCGCGAGGAGCGACCCGACGTCGACCAGGTCTACATGGACGCAGTCCAAGCCCAGACCGGGCGCGGAGGCTGGCCGATGACCGTCTTCATGACCCCCGACGCCGAGCCGTTCTTCGGTGGCACCTACTTCCCGAAGGAGGCGTTCCAGAAACTGATGACGGCTGTCGACGACGTCTTTCGCAACAAGCCCGACGAAGTCGCTGCCAACTCGAAGAAACTGATCGAGGCGATCGACAAGAGCGCGAAGGTCAAGCCTTCCGACGACGTCCCGACGGTCGAACAATTGAACACGGCCGTCCAGACCCTCGGGCGAGCGTTCGACCCCGAGTGGGGTGGCTTCGGAACGGCGCCCAAGTTTCCGTCGACCTTCAACCTCGAACTGCTGATGCGCGCATACATGACGAGCGGCGCCGAAGCGGCAAAGACGATCATCACCACCTCGCTCGATGCGATGGCGTCGGGGGGCATGTACGACCACATCGGCGGCGGCTTCGCCCGCTATTCGACCGATCGGGAATGGCTCGTCCCGCACTTCGAGAAGATGCTCTACGACCAGGCACTCCTCACGAAGACGTACCTGCACGGCCTCGTGGTGTTGCGTGAGCCGCAGTGGCGACAGGTGGTGCAGGAGACCATCGAATACGTCCTCAACACCCTCACCCACGAGGAGGGCGGATTCTTCTCCGCCGAGGACGCCGACTCACTCGACGCCGATGGCAACAGCGTCGAAGGCGCGTACTACACGTGGACACCCGACGAGGTTCGCGCCGCGATGCCCGACGTCCGACCCGAGGTCATCGAGCAGACGCTCGACTGGTTCGGAATCACCGAGGAGGGCAACTTCGCCGAGGGGCCCGCTTCCCAGAGTGCATCTTCTGAGGGCACGGTCGCCCGATCGATCCCCCACCGCTCGACCCACCGCGGCGAACTGATCCGCCCCGATGCGATCACGTTCACGCGGGCCCGCCTGCGTGAGACGCGAAACGAGCGTCCACGCCCCGGCCTCGACGACAAAGTGCTGCTCGAGTGGAACGCGCTGTTCCTCTCGGCTCTGTCGGAGGCAGCTGCGGTCTTCAATCACCAGCCCTGGCTCGACGCCGCGATCAAGAACGCCGAGTTCCTGATCGACAACATGCGCGGCGGAAATGGACGCTGGTACCGCTCGTGGCAGGCTGACGGCAACCCTCCCGCCCGCCACGACGCGATGGCTGCCGACCATGCAGCGCTCGTCGACGCGTTCACTCGACTCGCCGAGGCAACCGGTCAGGCCCGATGGATCGACGAGGCCCGCGCCACGGCCGACACGATGCTCGACGTGTACTTCGACCCGTCGACCGGCGGCCTGTTCACGACCGCCGAAGACGCCGAGCAACTGATCGTCCGCCAGAAGGACACGCACGACAACTCGACGCCGTCGGCCAACTCGATGGGTGCGATGGCCCTCTACCGACTCGCGGCGCTGACGGGTGAGCTGCGCTACGCCAACCAGGCGGATCGCATCCTGCAGTTCATCGCACCCCAGGTCGACTCGGGTGTCGGGATGTACTCCCACGCACTGCTGGCCGCCGACCTGAAGCGGCGTGGCGCCACCCAGGTGGCCATCGTCGGTGGCGTCGACGACGAGGGTGTCGTCCACGACATGTCCGACATCGTGCGGATCGCTCACTCGATCTGGAGACCCGACGCCGTGCTCGCCTGGGGCGAGCCCTATGAGTCCCCCATCTGGGAGGGGCGCACACCCGGCCATGCCTACGTCTGTCGTGACTACGTGTGCGCAGCTCCGGCAACGACCCCGGAGGAGTTCGTGAAGGCGCTGACCGGCCTCGAACTCAAGACCGCGGAGGAGGCCGCCGACGAGGCTGCTGCGGAGGCCGACAGCACCGACGTCGCAGAGCCGGACACCGAGGCCGCGACTGCCGACTCGGGCGACGCCGACTGAGCAGCCGATCAGGCGCCGAAGCGGCCCCGGTGCATGATCTCGTCGGGTGCACGGCGCCGACGTGGCGCTGACCGACCCGACTCGTCGGACTCACCACCCTCGGCGCCACCGCTGTCGAGCGGGTGGCCGAGAGCGATCGCTCCGATCATCGCCATCCGATCGGGGATGGTGAACTCGGCACGGACATCGTCTTCGCGCTGGAACACGCCGAAGAACAGCGCGCCGAGCCTGCGATCCTCAGCAGCGAGGAGCAGTGTCATCACGCTCATCGACGCATCGATCGTCCAGTACGGCGTCGGCCAGGCCGCTGCGCTCTCGCCCAGCCCGGTGCGGGACTTGTCGGGCTCGGCGTACCGGGCGACGTAGGCGTCGGGGTCGGCGAGCGCCAGCATCAGGACCGGCGCATCGAGCAATGACGTCCACCGAAACGACTCCCGCCTCTCGACGGGCAGCGTGATGTCCCAGTAGCGAGCCGTCTCGGCCCCTTCGAGCACGACGAGATGCCAGCCCTGGGTCTTGCCGGCGCTCGGTGCCCGACTCGCCAGGTCGACGAGGTCGTGGAGGGTGTCAGGATCGACAGGAGTGGTGGCGAACGCTCGCGTCATCCGCCGGTTGCGGACGACGTTCGAGAACTCGCTCAACGAGCCTCAGCGCTTGCCGAGTCTGACGAGGTCTTCGGCCATCGTCCAGCCGTACACGATCATCGCGCCACCCTTGGCGGCGGGCACGGCACTCATCATCTCGACCATGTCGGCGTCGAGCTTGCTCGGGTCGGCCGACTCGAAGTCCATGAAGCCGTCCTGTGCACCCGACGCGGCGATGAATGTCTTGGCCTCGTACTTCTTGTCGACACCGAAGCGACGCGCGAGCCGACGGCCCCAGGCTCGCTCTTCGCCGACGGCATCGTCGCCGGGCGACGGGGTGATGCCCTCCAGATCCTTGAATGCCACGCGACCGTCGGCGTTGACGAAACGACTGCCGACCACGACGTCTTCGTCGGGGAACGCCATCAGTGCTCGGTGGTATGCCTCGCCCATCAGCCCACGCAGCACCTGGTCTCGCTTGCTCGACCGCTTCACGCTCATCAGCCCGATCAGCACGCACGGTGTTCCGCCGATTCGCTCCAGCGTGGAGAAGGTGAAGCCGTGCAGTGCGTTCCCGAAACGGGCGGTGGTGATGAGGACCCAGTCCTCCTGTGCCTTCGAGAGATCACCAGCCGTGAACGCTTCGTCCATCGACGCCAGTTCCTCGATCTCGGTGTCGTCGAGCGCGGACGCGTCGTTGGTGCTTACTTCCAGAGCCATCGGGAAGATTCTACAGCAGGACGGCGTCGTGTCCGAATGCCATCCTCAACTCGCCCACGACCCGATCGAGGTCGACACGGAACTCGTCGGCCAGCTTCAGCACCTTCTGACCACCCAGGCCGCCCAGATCGATCATCACCACCGAGTCACCGGGATGTTCCTTCAGGATCCGCTTCAGACGCTGGACCTTGAGTTCGTCGAGCGACGGAGCGGGCAGGCGCAGACGCAGCGGTGCGGCGGGCCCGTCGTCGAGCCCCTGGAGGACCGTGATGGTCTGCCCGATGATGCCGAAGCGTGACTCGTCTCGGCGATCGAGGCGGCCCTTGACCGACACGATCAGATCGTCTTCGAGCTTGTGGCCCTGCTCGGCGAGCGTCCGCGGGAAGATCGTGACCTCGATGGAGGCGTCGAGGTCTTCGAGGACGAACACTGCCATCTGGTCGCCCTTCTTCGTGAACTTGCGCGCCAGGTTCGTGATGACTCCGCCGACCACGACCGGAGTGCCGTCTTCCATGTTGGGGAGGTCGATCAGGTTGTGTTCGACCTTGCGCTTGAGCGCGCTCTCGACGCCGAAGAGCGGGTGGTCCGACACGTACAGGCCGAGCATCTCCTTCTCGTAGCGCAGCTTGTCGGACTTGTCGAACTCCATGTTCTCGGGGATCGGCGTGCGCTCGCTGAAGGCGTCGCCCGCTCCCCCACCGGCCTCGCCGGCACCATTTCCGTCGCCGTCGTCGTCGTTCCAGTCACCGAAGAGCGACATGACGCCCTTCTCGGCTTCTCGACGGCGCTTGACCGTGGTGTCGATGATGTGTTCGAACACCGTGAGCAGTGCTCGCCGATCGTGACCGAGCGTGTCGAACCCGCCGCCCTTGATGAGCGATTCGATGGTCCGCTTGTTGAGCACCGCCTCGGGGACGCGTTCGACGAAGTCGTGGAAGCTGTCGAAGTGACCGTTCTCGGTGCGCTCGGCGATGAGCAGTTCGACGAGGCCCTCGCCGACGTTGCGCACCGCCGACAGGCCGAACGTGATCGCTCCCGGGCTGCCGACCGACACGCTGACGCCGGGCGGCAGTTGGTCGGGCGAGAGCGCACCGAAGTTCATGAGTGAGCGGTTGACGTCGGGCGGGAGCACCTTGACGCCCATCGCCCGGCAGTCGGCGAGGTACAGCGCTGCCTTGTCGAGGTTGTCCTTGACACTCGTGAGCAACGAGGCGATGTACTCGACCGGATAGTGCGCCTTCATGTAGGCGGTCTGGTACGTGATCAAGCCGTACCCGAAGGTGTGGCTCTTGTTGAAGGCGTAGTCGGCGAACTTCTCGATGATGTCGAACAGCATCGGGCCCATCTCGTCGCCGTAGCCCTCCTCGACCACGCCGTCTTCGAAGGCCTGGCGCGCTGTTGCCATGACCTCGCGCGACTTCTTGCCCATTGCCTTGCGCAGGTTGTCGGCTTCGGCGAGCGAGTACCCGGCGAACTTCTGCGCCACCCGCATCACGCTCTCCTGGTAGATCATCAGCCCGTACGTGTCGCCGAGCACCTCCTTCGCGTCCTCGTGGAAGTAGCTCACCTCCTGGCGACCGTTCATCCGGTCGGCGAAGTCGTAGTGCATGTTGACCGACATCGGTCCCGGCCGGTACAGCGCGAGCACGGCGGCGATGTGCGGGAACGTGGTGGGCTCCATCGCCTTGAGGAGCTGACGCATGGGAGCCGACTCGAGCTGGAAGATGCCGATCGTGTCGCCACGCGACAACAGTTCGTAGGTCTTCGTGTCGTCGAGAGGCGTGGTCTCGATGTCGAAGTCGGGATCGTGACGCGCCTTGATCATGATCTCGGCGTCGGAGATGACGTCGAGGTTGCGCAGCCCGAGGAAGTCCATCTTGAGCAAGCCGAGCTCTTCGACGCCATGCATCTCGTACTGCGTGACGACCGGCGCGTCGTCGGGGTCGGTGCCCGCCTTCGGCTTGCGCTGGATCGGTACGTACTCGGTGACCGGGTCTTTCGTGATCACCACGGCTGCGGCATGGATGCCGTCGGATCGCTTCAGCCCTTCGAGCCCTCGGGCGACGTCGATGACCTTCTTGACGTCGGGGTCGGTGTCGTACATCGCCCGCAGGTCGGCTGCGGCCTTGTAGCCGTCGGCGTACTTGGGGTTCTGTTCGAAGCAGTACTTGAGCGGCGTGTCGCGACCCATCACGAGCGGCGGCATCGCCTTGGCGATCTTGTCGCCCATGCCGTACGGGAAACCGAGGACGCGCGCAGCGTCCTTGGCTGCATTGCGGGCCTTGATCGACCCGAACGTGACGATCTGCGCGACGTGCTCGCGCCCGTACCGCTCGGCGGCGTATCGGATCATCTCGTCGCGGTAGCGGGTCTCGAAGTCCATGTCGATGTCGGGCATCGAGATACGGCTCGGGTTCAAGAACCGTTCGAACAGGAGGTCGTACTCGATCGGGTCGAGGTCGGTGATCCAGAGGCAGTACGCCACCGCGCATCCCGCCGCCGAACCGCGGCCGGGGCCGACCCGGATGTCGTTGTCACGGGCGTGCTTGATGAGGTCCCACGTGATCAGGAAGTACGACGCGAAACCCATGTCGCAGATGACACCGAGCTCGTACGCGAGCCGCTCGACCGCGGCCTGCGGAACCTGCTTTCCCCAACGCTTCTCGGCGCCGACCTGAGTGAGGTGACGCAGATACGCCTCGTCGTCGGCAAAACCCTCGGGCAGCGGGAAATTGGGCAGCAGTGGCTTGCCGAACTCGATCTCGACATTCGATCGCTCGGCGATCCACAGCGAGTTGTCGCACGCCGTGGGGATCTCGCGGAACAGGTACCGCATCTCGGCGGCGGTCTTGAGGTAGTGGTCGGACCCTTCGAACTTGAAGCGCTTCGGGTCCGACATCAGCGAGCCGGTCTGGACGCACAGCAGCGCGTCGTGGGCGTCGTGGTCGTGCTGGTGCGTGTAGTGGCTGTCGTTGGTGGCGAGCAGCGGCGCCTGGATCTTCTTGGCGATCTCGAGCAGCTTCGGGTTGGTTTCGCGCTGCGCCGGGATGCCGTGGTCCTGCATCTCGATGAAGAAGTTGTCGCGACCGAAGATGTCCTGCAGGCGGGCGGCCTTGTCCAACGCACCCTGTTCGTCGCCGTTGAGTAGCGACTGCAACACGTGGCCGCCGAGGCAGCCGCTCGTGGCGATCAACCCGCTCGAGTACTTCTCGAGCAGCTCCCAGTCCATCCGGGGCTTGTAGTAGTAGCCCTCCATGAAGGCGAGCGACGAGAGTTGGATGAGGTTCTTGTAGCCCTCGTTGTTCTCGGCGAGCAGGATCAGGTGGTAGTAGAGCTTCTTGCCGGCCTCGGTCTCACCGCCCGAGTCGTCGACCCGACCCCGCCGTGACGGTCGCTCCGACCGATGATCGTGGGCCATGTAGGCCTCGGTCCCGATGATCGGCTTGATCCCCTGCTTGTTGCACTCCTTGTAGAAGTCGAGGGTGCCGTACATGTTGCCGTGATCGGTCATGCCGATCGCCGGTTGGCCGTCTTCGACCGCTTTGGCGACCATCTCGTCGAGGCGTGCCGCACCGTCGAGCATCGAGAACTCGGTGTGGACGTGGAGGTGGGTGAAGGAATCGGCCATGGCGGTTGGAGGTGCGCGGATCGATCAAACTACCCGCGTGTGACTCGACCCGCCAGCCCGATCCGGGACGTGTCGGTGAGCCGTGCGAGCGGTCGTGTATCGGTCAGAGGTAGGTGCCGGTCTGAGGCGGGCCCTGACCGGGCGGCGCCTGACCGTGAGCCTGCTGGCCCGGTTGTCCCGGCTGACCGGCCTGGCCGGGGATCTGCTTCATCTGCTGCTGGGCGGCCAACTGCTGGGCCATCATGCTCGCCTGGATGCCGTGGAAGAGCCCTTCGAGCCAGCCGACGAGCTGGGCCTTCGCCACGCGCAGTTCCGCCTCGCTCGGAACCTCGTCGTGGTCGAACGGCAGCGACAGCGTGCGCAGTTCTTCGTGCAGGTCGGGCGACAGCGCTCCCGACAGTTCCACGACGGAGCGTTCGTAGGTCTCGGCCAAGCGCTCGCGTGACGCCTCGTCCAGTTCGGCCGCCCGCACCTCTTCGAGGAGTTGCTTGATCATCGAGCCGATACGCATCACCTTGGCCGGCTCGGTCACCGTCTCGCCCGCGTCACCATCGGTGCCGGTGTCGGTGTCGGTGCCGGTGTCGGTGTCGGCGCCCGCAGCGGCGACCGCCTGTTCGGTCGAGACGACCTCGTCGGGGGTGACCGGTGTGGAAGAGCCCGCGTCGGAGCTGGATTCGGGAGCGGCGTCGGGCGTATCGGACATGGTTCTGTGTCTATCGGGTCACGGAACCAGTGCGCCCAGCAGGGGCACGTTCACCTCGGCCGACGTGAGCGACCCGTGGCGACACACCAGCTCGAACGGGCCGGAGTCGGCGTCCTCGTGGAAGGAGACCGGAGCGTGCGCGCACAGGGCGACGTCGCCGAGACGACGCTGGATCGGCGGCGCCACGGTCGGCCCGAACCACGCTTCGTCGAGCGCCTGCTCTTTCGTGACCACCCACGCCACGTCGCCGACCTCGTCGGTGGCGGCAGCGGCGAGCCCGTCGACGTCGGCCGACGCACAGTGCAACCAGCGGAACCGACCTTCGCCCGACTGCATCGTGACTCTGCCCAGCAGATCGGCCGACGGGTGGATGATCCGGTCGCCGACATCGACCTGGCCGTGATCTGCGGTGACGAGTAGAGCCGTTCCCGACGGCAACGTGTCCAGCAGATCGGCGACCAGCGCGTCGGACAGGCGCAACTCGGCCTCGTAGAACGGGCCGAAGCCGCGTTCGTGGGCGATCTTGTCGACGCCGTTGTAGTAGCAGTACACGAACCGCTCGCCGGACGCGACCTGAGCAGCGGCCTCGACGGCGATGCTCGACGGCGACCGCCACCCCACCGGGTCGCAGCCGCGCAGGTGAGCTTCACTGAACGCCGAGTTCTGCAGTTCGCCCTGGGCGACCACGGGGACACACTGGCCGAGGAACGGCTCGAAGGTCTGGACCTCGCGCGGCGGATGCGAGCGACGCACCTGCTGGTCGCCGACCGACCATCGCAGAACGTTGATCACCTCACCGCCGAGCGCCATGCGATAGCCGACGAGGCCGTGCTCACCCGGCGTGAGCCCGGTCGTGATCGAACTGAGCGCCGTCGCGGTGGTGGTCGGCGCGACCGTGTGGATCGAACGGCCCTGCATCGACATCATCGTCGGAGCGTTGACGGCGTAGTCGTGCAGTTGGTCCCATCCGAGGCCGTCGAGGACCAGCACGACCACGGCGCGAGCTTCGAGGACCGCATCGGGCATCCAGTCGGGGGAGGTCGACGCCCAGTCGGCTGGGCCCAGCAGCGCCGGGACGATGCCTCGTACGTTGGCCCCCGCGTAGTCGGGAATGATGGGGTCACCAACGGGTCCACTCACTGCGGGCAGTCTACGGACTCACTCCACCGCTGGCCTACAGTGTGACCGTGCGCATCTCCACCCGCGGCGACTATGCATGCCGCGCCCTGCTCTCGCTGGCTCTCCGCAGCAGCACGGCCGACGCAGCCGTCGACGGCGAGACCCTCGCACCGCCGACTCCCACATCGGTCCGTGACATCGCCGAGCGGACCGGCCTCCCCCAGCCGTACCTGGAGCAGATCCTGCTCGCACTCAAGGGGGCGGGGCTCGTGCGGTCGAAGCGCGGCGTGGGTGGCGGCTACATCCTGAACCGGCCAGCCGACGAGATCAATCTGTCGGAGATCGTGTCGGCCGTCGACGGACCGATCACGCTCGGCGATTTCGGCCAGCCTCACCAGGACGGGTCGTGCGACCACGAAGGCCAGTGTGTGCTCCTCGCCATCTGGGACCAAGCCGGCACGCACATGCGCCAGCACCTCGACGGCTACACGCTGGCCGGCATCGCTGCGATCGCGCGCGGCGAGTCCCCGTGGCCGTCGCTGCCCGACCATCACCACTGACCGGTCGACGATCGCGACGCCATGAGCGACCTGTGGGACGAGACCGACGACGACGACGTGTCACCGATCTGCCCGTCATGCGGCGTGAGTGCGCTGCCGCCCGAGGCGCCGGACGAACCGTCGATGTGCGAGAACCCGAACTGTTCGGAGTTCGGTGAGCTGATGGCCCGATGATGCACGACGGCCTGACACACCTCGACGACCCGACCGACCCTCGTTTCGACGACTATCGGGAACTGAACAGCATCGCCGTGCGAGCCGAGATGGAGCGCGACGAGTTCTTTCTCGGTGAGGGCTACGTCCCGATCGACCGGATGCTCGACTCGGGTCATCGCATGCGCTCGGTTCTGCTCCACCCGAAGCGGGCGAAGAGGTTTGCTCCGACCATGTCGCGCCCCGAGATGGTCGACGTGCCCGTCTACGTGGCCGAGCAGGAGGTCATTGCCGAGGTCGTCGGGTTCAACATGTACCGCTGCTGCCTCGCCTCCGCGTTCCGTGCCCCGATGCCGACGGTGGCCGACCTCGCCCGCACGAGCCGGCGACTCGTCGTCCTCGAAGCGTTGAACGACGATCAGAACGTCGGCGCGATCGCCCGGACGGCTCGGGCGTTCGACATCGACGCGATGGTGATCAGCCCGAACTGCAACGACCCGTACCAGCGGCGCACGGTCCGCGTCAGCATGGGCGAGATCTTGCACGTTCCCGTCGCCCGAGCGTCGGTCGACGACTGGCCCGGCGCACTCGACACGCTGCACGAGGCGGGTTTCGAGACCTGGTCGCTCACCCCCGATCCGGCCGCCACCGACCTGTGGGACATGGCTGTTCCCGACAAGGTCGCCGTACTCCTCGGCGCCGAGGGCCACGGTCTCGACGAGCACACGATGGGCGCGTCGTCACACCGGGTGCGGATCTCGATCTCGTCCGACGTGGACTCGCTCAACGTCGGTCACGCCGCAGCGGTCACGTTCGCGGTGCTCGCCCGACCCAGCCGCTGACCGCCTCAGCCGCTGACCGCCTCAGACCGCGGCGGCGTCGAGCCAGGCCTGCAGGTCGGCAGCGAGCGGGCTGTGGTGCGTGACCCGTTCGCCGGTGGCCGGATGCATGAATTGCAACTGCGTCGCGTGCAGGAACGGTCGATCGAGGCCGAGAGTCGGCTTGCGCTGGCCGTAGGTGGGATCGCCGACGAGCGGATGGCCGATCGACGACAGATGCACCCGGATCTGGTGCGTCCGGCCGGTCTCCAACCGGCATTCGAGGCGCGACACCGACGCCGGCGAGGAGAACGTCCCGACCACCTGGTAGTCGGTGCGCGACGGGCGACCGTCGGCGACGACGGCCATCCGCAGCGGGTCGCTCCGGCTCCGACCGAGCGGGGCGTCGATGATCCCGTGCGGTGCGTCGGGCACGCCCCAGACCATCGCGTCGTACACGCGTGTCGCGCTGTGGTCGGCGAACTGCGCGATCAGGAAGTCGGCGGCGTCGTTCGTGCGGGCCACCACGAGCAGGCCGGAACTGCCGGCGTCGAGGCGGTGGACGATGCCTGGACGCATCCGGTCACCCACGTCGACGACGTCGGGAAACCGGTGCAGAAGACCGTTCGCCAAGGTCCCGTCGAGATTGCCGGCGCCAGGGTGGACGACGAGGCCCGGCGGCTTGTCGATCACGATGACGTGCTCGTCCTCGTGCACCACACCGAACTCGACCGATTCGTCGGGCCCCGGCAGTTCGGTGACCGGGAAGCGGTCGGGGTCGACCGAGACCCGCTGCCCCTCGACGAGGCGCACCTTGCCCGACGACGCCGGCTCTCCGTCGACCTCCACACCCTCGGCTGCGATCGTCTTCACCGCATCGGAGCGGCTGAGGTCGCCGATGATCGCCACGATCCGGTCGAGCCGCTCGCCGTCGAGCGCCGCCGGCACCTGCTCGACGATCACGAGGTCGCCTCGTCGGTCGCAGGATCCGGATCGACGTCGACATCTCTCGTCTCGTCGACAGCGACGTCTGCCGACACATCGGCACCGTCGGACGGGTCGGCGGTCGAGTCGGCAACGGACATGAAGTCGGAGACCGGGCGACGCGACGTGAGCAGCGCGTTGAGGATGAGCGCGGCGGCACCCACGTTGATCGCCATGTCGGCGATGTTGAAGATCGGGAACCACTGCAGGTCGATGAAGTCGACGACCGACCCCCTCAGCCACGCCTCTTGACGGAACGCCCGGTCGACCAGGTTTCCAGCGGCTCCCCCGATCACACAGCCGATCCCGAAGGTGTTGAGCCGGCCCCCGACCGTGCGCAGCGAGACCAGCAGCCACACGATGACGAGCGTGGCGACGACCGCGATCAACGGCCCCATCCCCTCGGCACGACCGAATGCCATGCCGCTGTTGAATGCGAGGTTGAACCGCAGCGAACCGATCAGGTCGATCGTGCGGCCGTCGGTCAGTCGGTTGACCGCCCAGTGCTTCGACAGTTGGTCAGCGACAACGACAGCGACGGACAGCAGGATCGGGACCCGCCAGGATCCGAGCGTCTTATCGGAGTCCGGCGCCACTGACCTTCTCGGCTGCCAGGACGGTGGTCTCCGGCAACGCTTCGAGACGCTCGCGTGGAATCGGCAGGCCCGACACCTCGGAGTAGCCGTAGGTGCCGGCCTCGATCCGTGCGAGCGCCTGGTCGACCTCGTCGACCGTCTGGCGTGCCTGACTCGACAGCACGCGGTCGAGATCGCGCTGGACGACCATCGTGTCGCCCTCGCCGCCCTCGTCGTCGAACTGCACGTCGCCCATCTCACCGTCTTCGATCAGGCTCTCGGCCTCGTCTTCGAGACGCGTCGCCCGCTTGATCTCCGACTCGCGCCGAGCAAGCAGTTCGTCTCGCTGCGCCTTGAGGAACTTCACGTCGAAGTCCTTCGTGTAGGCGATGCCGTCTTTGGTGGTGCCACGCGGTGCCGGAATCTCGTGGATCTCGGGCACGTCGTTCGAGAGGAGCGACGTCCGAGTCGGATTCGAGCTCGACGACTTCTTCCTGGTGGCGGCTTTTTTCAACGGGGCTGCTTTCTTGGCGACTCGGGGGGTGTCAGGCGCCGCAGAGGCTTTCTTTCCGGCGGTCTTCTTCGCTGTGGTCTTCTTCGCGGTCGTCTTCTTGGCCGCTGTCTTCTTGGCGGGCGTCTTGGCAGATGCCTTCTTCGCCGCAGCCTTCTTCGCCGCAGCCTTCTTCGTGGTGGCGGGCTTCTTCGCGGCTGCCTTCTTGGCTGTCGCCTTCTTCGTGGACGACTTCTTCGCCGCAGCCTTCTTGGCCGCGGCCTTCCTCTTCGGCGCTGACTTCTTCGCTGCGGCCATGTCGATCTCCGGCTCGTTCGGCGGGGTTGAGCGCCGGACTCTACCTGGTCAAGGGCCCGGTCAGGTGACGGCGGCGACCTCGATGGTCGGCTCGGCGGCGCCGTCGTCGGTCGTGACGTCGACCGACACGGCCAGTGTCTCGGCGGTCACGAGGTCTCGATGGCGTTCGAGCGCCTCCACCACGACGACCGGAGCGGTCACCTGGAGGGCGATGCGGTCCGACACGTCGAGATCGGCGGCGCGCCGTGCCTGCTGGATCGAGCGGATCAGGTCGCGTGCGCGCCCTTCGACTTCGAGTTCGTCGGTGACGGTGATGTCGAGGGCCACGACGCCTTCGTGCTGGCCAAGGCCGGTGCTGGCTTGGTCGTCGGATGCCACCTGTTCGAGCGAGTACTCCCCCGCTTCGAGGGTGAACTCACCGACGACGACGGTGTCGCCGTCGACCGACCAATTGCCCTGCTTGTGGGCCTTGATGGCGTTCTGGACGTCTTTGCCGAGCCGCGGCCCCAACTTGGCCGGCACCAGCTTGAGTTCCTCGGTGGCCACCGAAGCGACGTCGGTGGTCAGTTCGACCTCGCGAACGTTGACCTCGTCGGCGATCAGTTCGACGAAGTCGGTGAGGCGATCGGCATCGGGCGAGGCCACCGTGAGCGTCTGCAGCGGCAGCCGGACTCGACGCTGATGAGCCTTGCGGACCGACAGCGTCGACGAGCAGACGTCACGGGCGAGGTCCATCGAGCGCACCAGATCGTCGTCGGCGGGTAGCTCGCCCGGTTCGGGCCAGTCGCCCAGATGGACCGACCCGTCCGAGTCGCCACGCAACCCGTCACCGATTGCCTCGGAGACGAAGGGCAGCAGCGGGGCGGTCAGGCGGATGAACACCCCCAGCACGGTGTGAAGCGTGTCGATCGCATCGGCGTCGCCCTCCCAGAAACGGCTGCGGCTGCGGCGCACGTACCAGTTGGTGAGCACGTCGAGGTAGGTGCGAACGTGTTGGCAGGCGCCGAACAGGTCGTACGCGTCCATCGACGCCGTCATGTCGTCGACGAGGTCGCCGGTCTTGGCGAGGATGTACCGGTCGAGGACGTTGGTCGAGTCGGTCCGATCGACGCCCTGGTGCCCCGCCGCGTTGGCGTACAGCGTGAGGAAATACCACGAGTTCCAGAGCGGCAGCAGGATCTGGCGCACCGTCTCGCGCATGCCGCCTTCGGTGACCATGCCATCGCCGCCACGCAGGATCGACGAGCTGAGCAAGTGCCAGCGCATGGCGTCGGCTCCGTGGCGATCGAACATCTCCGAGGGGTCGGGATAGTTGTTCAGGCTCTTCGACATCTTCGCCCCGTCGTCGCCCAGCACGATGCCGTGGCTCAGACAGTTGGAGAATGCCGGGCGGTCGAACAGCGCCGTGGCCAGCACGTGCAGCGTGTAGAACCAGCCGCGCGTCTGGCCGATGTACTCGACGATGAAGTCACCCGGGTAGTGATTCTCGAACCATTCCTGGTTCTCGAAGGGGTAGTGCACCTGGGCGAAGGGCATCGAGCCCGACTCGAACCAGCAGTCGAGCACTTCGGGAACACGACGCATCGTCGCCTTCCCCGACGGATCGTCAGGGTTGGGGCGCACCAGATCGTCGATCTGAGGGCGGTGCAAGTCGGTGACGGTGACGCCGAAGTCGGCTTCGAGCTGTTCGAGCGAACCGTAGACGTCGAGGCGCGGGAAGTCGGGGTCGTCCGACTTCCAGACCGGGATCGGCGACCCCCAGAAACGGTTGCGGCTGATCGCCCAGTCGCGAGCGTTCTCGATCCACTTGCCGAAGCTGCCGTCCTTGATGTGGGCGGGCTGCCAGGTGATGTCCTGGTTGAGTTCGACCATCCGGTCACGGAACTTGGTGACCTCGACGAACCACGACGAGATCGCCCGGTAGACGAGCGGCTCGGCGCAGCGCCAGCAGTGCGGGTAGGAGTGGTCGTACGTTGCGTGGCGCACCACGACGCCACGCTCCTTCAGGTCGACGATGATCTGCTTGTTCGCGTCGAACACGTGAGTGCCGACGTAGTCGGTCACCTCGGCGGTGTAGCAGCCGCGCTCGTCCATCGGGCACAGCGTCGGGATCCCGGCTGCATTGCTGATGACCTGGTCGTCTTCGCCGAAGCCGGGGGCCATGTGCACCACACCGGTGCCGTCGTCGACCGACACGAAGTCGGCGGCGAGCACCTGAAAGGCGTTCTCGGTGCCGTGCAGTTCGATGTCGGTGAAGTACCCGAACAGCGGGGCGTAACGACGCCCGGCGAGCTCGGAGCCCTTCATCGTGGCGACTTGGGTGGCCTCGCCGAACTCGGCCTCGTGCGCACCCACGAGCGCCTCGGCCATGATGTACCGGTCGCCGTCGAGTTCGAGGACGGCGTAGTCGATGTCGGGGCCGACGGCGAGCGCGAGGTTCGACGGCAGCGTCCACGGCGTGGTGGTCCATGCGACCATCTTCTCGCCCGTCTCGAGTTCGAAGGCGACGGTGAGAGCAGGGTCTTGGCGGTCCTGGTAGGTGTCGTCCATCCGGGTCTCGGTGTTCGACAGAGGCGTCTCGCATCGCCAGCAGTACGCGAGGACACGAAAGCCCTCGTAGATGAGACCTTTGTCGTGGAGGGTCTTGAAGGCCCACATCACGCTCTCCATGTACGAGAGGTCGAGCGTCTTGTAGTCGTTGTCGAAGTCGACCCAGCGGGCCTGACGCCCGACGTACGAGCGCCAGTCGTCGGTGAACTGGAGCACGCTGGACCGGCACGCTTCGTTGAACTTGTCGATCCCGAACGCGGCGATCTCGGGGTGACCCGAGATGCCCAGTTCCTGTTCGGCCTTGACCTCGGCGGGCAGGCCGTGGCAATCCCAACCGAAGCGGCGCTCGACTCGGCGGCCGCGCATGGTCTGATAGCGAGGGACAGCGTCCTTCACGTACCCGGTGAGCAGGTGCCCGTAGTGCGGCAGACCGTTGGCGAAGGGCGGGCCGTCGTAGAAGACGAACTCGTTGCTGCCGTTCGTTCCGGCGTCGCGCTGCTCGACCGAGTCGACGAACGTCCCGTCGGCCTCCCAGCGCGCCAGGATGCCCTCTTCGATCCGCGGGAAATCGGGTTGGGGATCGACGTTCGGGTAGGCCACGCAGGCGAGGCTATCGAGGCGACCCGAGGTCGGAGGGTGCGGTTTCGCCGCTGGTCAACGCTGGTCGAAGGTGGGGTCGACGTCGTCGGAGATGTCGGTCTCGATCAGCAGCCCTCCGGTGTCGTCGACGTCGACCTCGGCGACTCCGCCGTCGTCGTCCGAGTCGTCGAGGGCACTGAATTCGTCCTCGCTGTCGGAGTCGGAGCCGCCTCCGTCGGAATCGGGCGCCACGATCTCACCGGTGTCGTCGTCGGAGGTGTCGTGCAGCATCGAGGTCTGCGTCGGGCCGTCGGTGCCGGGCGCATCCGACTCCGAATCGGTGCCCGAGCTCGCGCCGGCATCGCTGCCGGTTGCGTCGTCGTCAGACGCCGACACGATCGGGCGACGCACCTCTCCGAGGCCTCCCGGAACCCGCTCGGTGAGTTCGAGAAGCGAGTTCGCCGCCTCACGAAGGCGCGTCCGCTCGTCGGCGAGGTGCTGTTCGAGATGGTCGACGTCGGACTCGAGGAAGTCACGCCTCGCATTGAGCGAACTGACCTCGGCCTCGACGTCGTCGCGTTCTCGCTGGCCGACCAATCGCGCTTCAGCACGCGCATCGTCGAGCATCTTGGCCGACATCTCTCGCGTCGAGTCGATGGTGCGCGAGGCCTCGCCGCTCGCCTCGGACGCGATCCGCTCCGCTTCGGCTCGGGCTTCGGCGATGGTCATGTCGGCGGTGCGCTGAGCGAGCAGCAACGTTCGACTGATCGTCTCGGACTCGTCGACCGAGGCGTTGACGGTCGACGACGGCGAACCGTCGCTCGACATCGAGTCGCGTGACCCGGAGTCGCTCACCGAGGCATCGCCGGACTGCGACGCCGCATCGGGCGACAGGGCGGCGACCGGCTGGTCGGAGTCGGACTTGGTCCCGTCGGAAACGGCGTCATCGGACTCTGCTGCCGAGGACTCTGCTGCCGAGGACTCTGCTGCAGCGGCTGCGGTGATCGCCGAGCCTTCGGAGAGTTCTTGCAGGCGGGCGACTGCGGCACGGGCGCGTGCCTCCATCGCCGTCGATTGGTTCTGTGCGCGCTCGAGTTCGCTCGCGACCTCGTTCAGGAAGGAACGGACCTCGTCGGGGTCGAGACCCCGCTTGACGGTCTTGAATTCGATGGTGCGCACTCGTTGCGGGCTGATGTCCATGTCGTCGTCCCGTCGCTCAGTCGTCGTATCCGTCGTAGCGAGCCGGGCGGCCGGCCGGCGGCTTGAGCAGGTAGACGCCCGTGGCGACCTTCTCCATCGTGCCGTCGAGGGCGTAACAGATGCCGCTGCCGAAGTCGATGAGGCGGCGAGCGACATCACGCTCGGTTCCTTCGAGATTCATGATGACCGGAGTGCCCGACTTGAAGTGGTCGGCGACTTCTTGCGCCTGGTCGAACCGGCGGGGTCGGACGGTGTGCGGCTCCATGTTTCCTCCGGGAATGCTGCGAAGTTGGGGTTGGGAGGCCGGCTGCTCGCCGGTGTGCGGGCGGATCTGGACGCCCGAATCGTTCGATCGGTCAGCGCGTGGCGCCTGCTGAGGGGGACGACGGCTCGCCGACGACGCATCGAAATCGCGCGACGGGAAACTCGGCCGTTGTGAGCCGGTGGTGACGGTCGGCTCGGCCTCGGGTTCCCAACCACCGCGCCCGTTGCGACCAGCGGACGCTTCGAGATCACGGGGCGCACGCGACTGACGTGCCGGCGCATCCGGCTCGTCGTATTCCTCGTAGTCGTCGTAGGCATCGTCGGGACCAAGACCCAGGTAGTCCATGGTCTTCTTCCAGAGTGACATGTTCTCCTCCTGAGCGCCGGAGGTTAGCCGAGCGGGTCGGGTTCCGGGTGGACGTTCGAGCTCGCGCGGGGTGGCCGGGCCCCGAAGAGCGCCGAGCCGACCCGCACACTCGTCGCTCCACAGGCGACTGCGATCTCGAGATCGCCCGTCATTCCCATCGAGCAGACGGTGAGACCGAGTTCGTCGACGAGCGAGCGGACCTGGCCGAAACCGTCTTCGGTGTGAGCGCGCGAACCACTCGTCGGCCCCACGGTCAGGAGTCCGGCGACGTCGAGACCGAGATCGCGACAGCGTTCGACCAGGTCAGCGACACCGTCGGGTGCGCAGCCACCTTTCTGTGGCTCGCTGGTCGAGTTGACCTGGACCAGGACCTGGGCGCCCTCGGCGCGACGCGCGATCTCCTTCGCCAACGACGCCCGGTCGACCGTGGCCCAGCGGTCGACGAGACCGGCCAGCAGGCGCACCTTGTTCGACTGCAACTGCCCGATGAAGTCGATTCGAGGGCGGCGACCGGCGATCAGCGAGTCGATCGCGTCGCGCTTCGTCAGCAGTTCTTGCGCGTAGTTCTCGCCGATCGCCCGGCACCCGGCATCGACGGCGGTCTCGACCACGCCGGGCGCGAACGCCTTGGTGACGGCCACGATCTCGACGTCGTGGGTCCATGTCCGATCGACGGTGACGATCCTTGCGCGGACGGCGGCGAGCGCATCGACGACCTCGCGGGTCGATGCGGGCTCGGCGCCGCTCACGAGGTGCTCCGGATCGAGGCCACGACGGCATGGCGACCCGTGTCGACGCGCCGCCGATGCGAGAACCACCGCTCGTCACACCCACTGCACGGACCGACGACGTCCAGACGCACACCGTGATGCGCCAGCGCTGAGGCGACCGCTGCCGGCACGTCGAGCGCCGGGCGCCCCTCGCTCGAACGTCCGCTCACTCGTTCGGGTTCCGAGTGCACGCCCGACGCGACGTCGCTCAGGTCGTCGGCGCCGAATTCGTAGCAGCAGGCATGGATCACCGGTCCGAGGACGGCCGCGACGATCGATCCGCCCGCCGCGGTCGCCTCGCCGACGGCGACGTCGACGACCCCCGCTGCGAGGCCCCGCCATCCTCCATGGGCTCCGACCACGGCCCCGTCGTTTGCCACCAGCACGATCGGTGCGCAGTCACCGGCCCAGACGGCGAGATCGACGTCGGCTCGGGCCTGCGTCGAGATGACGTCGCCTGTCGCCGCGATCGCCGGCCGGTCTGCGGAATCGTGGCAGTCGGTCGCCGGACCGTCGAGGCGGACGACGTCGATGCCGTGGACTTCGTCGAGCATCCACCATCGCCGACCCGAGATCGCCCGCTGGCGCTCGGCGAGTACGTCGGTGCGAACGCGCTCCGGGTGCACACTTCCGTCGGATCGTTCGGTCGCGACGACGCGCACCACCAGGCCGTGTTCGGGAAGATCGACGTCGAGGAGCGGGCGGCTCACCCGCTCAGCTCACTTGAGGAACGACGGGACGTCGAAATCGTCGTCGTCGTCGGCGAGGGGGTCGGCGTCGTCGATGTCGCCGAACAGTTCGGTGATCCGGGTCGGCGAAGTGCGCGGCTGGTCGTCGGACGACCCCGATGACGTACTCGATCCGAGCGGTGCGGTGGCCGGGCCGTCCATCCGGTCGAAACCGGCCGAGATGACCGTGACACGGACCTCGTCGCCCATCTCGTCGTCGACGACCGTGCCGAAGATGATCAGCGCGTCGTCGTGAGCGACACCGTGGATGATCTCGGCGGCGGCGTTCATCTCGAACAAGCCCATGCTCGACGGGCCGGTGATGTTGAGCAGGACGCCGCGTGCGCCGTCGATCGCCGACTCGAGCAGCGGGCTCGAGATGGCGGCCTTGGCCGCCGACACGGCGCGCTCGTCGCCGCTCGCCTGGCCGATGCCCATCAGCGCCGTACCGGCGTCTTTCAGGACAGCTTTCACGTCGGCGAAGTCGGTGTTGATCAGACCCGGAGTCGTGATGAGCCCGGTGATGCCCGACACACCCTGCAGCAGCACCTCGTCAGCCATCTTGAATGCGTTGAGGACACTCGTCTTGTCGTTGGCGACCGTGAGCAGACGATCGTTCGGGATGACGATCAGCGTGTCGACCTTCTCCTTCAGGCGCTGCACTCCGTTGTCGGCCTGGACCGAACGGCGACGTCCTTCGAACGAGAACGGGCGGGTCACGACTCCGATGGTCAGTGCGCCGGCCTCGCGAGAGATCTCGGCGATCACCGGAGCGGCGCCGGTTCCGGTACCGCCACCCTCGCCAGCCGTGATGAACACCATGTCGGCGCCGCGGACCATCTCCTCGATCTCTTCACGATGCGATTCGGCGGCCTCACGGCCGACTTCGGGGTCGCTGCCGGCACCGAGGCCACGGGTCAGTTCGCGTCCGATGTCGAGCTTGACGTCGGCGTCCGACATCAGCAGCGCCTGGGCGTCGGTGTTGACGGCGATGAACTCGACGCCCTTCAACCCAGCGTCGATCATCCGGTTGACGGCGTTGACTCCGCCACCGCCGACGCCGATGACCTTTATCACGGCGAGATAGTTCTGCGGCGTGCCGACCATCAGTGGATCCTCCAGATCGCTGCGCGCATCGCAGCGTTGTCAGTGTTCGAAATAGTGTTCATGGTGTCGTCTCGATCTTCGGGCATTCTGCCAGGTACGCCAGCGCCGCAGAGGGACGCTAGCGCCCCGGAGGGCCCGTCACCGCGCCGTGGTCTCGTCGGTCGACACGTCGATGACCGTCGTCGCCGTCCCGAGTTCGTCGCTGAGGATCAGTTCGAGGCGGATCAAACGCTCGAGTTGGTCGTTGTCGCCGATCGCCGCACCGAGGCGGACTTCGATCTGGGAGTCGGCGTCGTTCGACACCACCAGGCGCATGTCGGACCCGTCGGGAACCACGGAGATCGACACGAGACGAGACCGCACGGTGGCGCTCAGCTTCTCGACCATGGCCGCCGCGGCAGCGGTTCCGGTGTCGGCGAACTGACCCGGCAGGACGTCGGCGGCACCCGGATTCGTGATGAGCGCGAAGGCGACCGGTCGGCCGGCGATGACATCGAGCACGCGCCCTTCTGCGTCGAACACGCGGAACGCCCCGTCGGGGCCCTGCCCCGTGGCCACCGGCACCCGCTCGCGCAGTTCGATCGATGCCGAGGACGGGAAATCGGTGCGCACGCGAGCGCTCTCGATCCACGGGATCGCTTCGAGCTGTTCCTCGGCGGCTTCGACGTCGACGAGCAGCGTCGGCGTGCCCTCGATGTCGTCGACGACGGCGGCCACCGCATCGGCGTCGGCGCGCTGCAGCCCGGCGACATCGACCGACCCGACCGCGAAGAGCGACGAGCCGAGCACCGCGAGGAGACCGATGACCACGACGAGCACCACGAGCACGACGCCCGCCCACTTGAGACGGCGACGGCCTTCGGCGCGCCGGACGCCGATGCGACGTTGACGCAGGCGTGGCTCGATACCCCGCCCGGTCGCATCGTGCGGCAGGAGTGCGTCGCCCGTCCCGTCGTCGTCGATGAACACCGTGTCGGACGGGTCTCCGTCGATGCTCTCGTCGAGGTACACGGCGTCGGGGAGTTCGTCGTCGTCTCCACCACCGATCGCGATCGTGGTGCGCGATTCGGCCGGCGCACCGATGCCGGAGGGCTTCGTCGGATCGTCGTCGGGGCCGAAGGCTCGTGACAATTCGGCGAAGACGTCACCGGAATCATCCGCTTCCTCGACCGATGACGACGTCGGCGTCACGATCTCGCTGGTCTCGTCACCTTCCGTCGCGTCGACGCGGACGTCGTCAACCGCAGCGTCGTCCTGGTCGAACCGATCGGTGGGTGGCGGATGGGTCGTATCGGTCGACACGATCTTCACGTCGGAGAACTGATCCTCGAAGCCGGCACCCGACTCGATCGAACCGACCGCCGGCATGTCGGGGGTGCGTTTGCGACGAAAGCGGCTCATGACTCGTCGAACCCGATCAAGCGGATCTCGCTGCGCAGGGCGTAGCCGGTCGCCGCTTCGACGCGATCGGCCACGATGCGCATCAGCGCTCGGACGTCGTCCGATGAGCCGCCCTCGTCGGCCTGGATGAAGTTGGCGTGCTTGTCGGACACGGTCGCCGAGCCGAGCCGGAGTCCGCGTAGGCCGATCTCGTCGATCAACCGGCCGGCACTCACCTCACCCGGGACCGGGTTGACGAAGACCGACCCGGCGTTCTGTCCGCCCGGTTGATTGGCACGACGCCACGCGACGATCTCACTCAGTTCGGCCTGGCCGGCCTCGGGGTCGCCCGCAGCCAACTGGAGGCGCGCCGAGATCACCACGGTCGTCGGAGCGAGCCCGCTGCCGCGAAAACGCAGACCGAGGTCGGCCGCTGACAGAGTCGCCTGTTCGGCAGTCGTGAGGTCGAAGACCTCGACGTCGACGAGTGACGCCGACATGTCGGACCCGTGGCCGCCGGCGTTCATCCGCACGGCCCCACCGATCGAGCCGGGGACGCCGACCGCCCACTCGAACCCGCCGACGCCCGCCGACGCCAGCCGCCGTGCGAGAACCGGCAGCAGGACCGCGCTGCCCACGGTGACCACGAGTCGGTCGACGTCGATCGAGATGTCGGTCGCCATGTCGGCCAGCGACAGCGCGATGCCGCGGAATCCCCTCTCGGCGACGAGCAGATTCGATCCCCGCCCGACGACGAGCACCGGCAGATCGCTCGCACCCATCGCTGCGGCGACGCGACGCAGGTCGTCGACCGACCGTGCTCGCACGAAGATGTCGGCGGATCCGCCGACCCGGTATGTCGTCAGCGGGCCGAGTGGGACGTCGATCTCGGCGATGTCGCCCAGCTCGGCGAGCGCGATGTCAGTGGCGAGCGCGGGCATCGAGCACCTCGGACGGAAGGGTTGCGATGTCGCCGCACCCCATGGACAGCACGATGTCACCGTCGCGCGCTTCGGCGGCCACGTAGTCGATCAGGTCGTGGCGATGCGGTATCCAGACCACGTGCTTCGACGGATCGTGGCCAGTCACGGCATCGACGATCAGCTTCCCCGTGACCCCCGGGATCGGCGTCGTCCCCGACGCATAGATGTCGGTGAGCACGACGATGTCGGCCGCGTCGAACGCCGAGCCGTAGTCGGCCCAGATCTCCGAGATCCGGTTGTACCGATTCGGTTGGAACACCGCCACGACGCGCTGCCAGTCCTCGCCGCTCTGGCGCGTGGCAGCCAGCACCGCCGAGATCTCCGACGGTAGGTGGGCGTAGTCGTCGACGAACGTCGCTCCTCCGTCGACGCCGCGCACGTCGAAGCGTCGGGCGACCCCACCGAACTTGGCGAGCGCGTCGTGGATGTCGGCGAACGGCACTCCGATCTCGAGCGCCATCGCGATCGCACCCGTGGCGTTGACCACGTTGTGGATCCCGCGCATCGGCAACTCGATCGCGCCGAGGTTCTCGCCGTGACGCACGATGTCGAACACGAAAGCTCCGTTGTCGGCGCGCACGTCGACGACGCGCACGTCGGCGTCCTCGGAACGGCCGTAGGTGACGGCGTCGACGTGGCGTGACGCGAGGTCGGCCGCCACAGGATCGTCGGCACACACCACCTTCGGACCGGGCACCTGTGCGAGGTAGGTGTCGAAGGACTCGACGATGGCGTCGAACGACCCGTAATGGTCGAGGTGGTCGACTTCGACGTTGGTGAGCACGGTGCCGTGCAGCGGGAGTTCGAGGTGAGTGCCGTCGCTCTCGTCGGCTTCGACGACCAGCCATTCGCCGCCGCTCCACTGGGCACCGGTTCCGACGTCGGTGATGTCTCCGCCGACGACGAAGCTCGGACGCAGCCCTGCTCGCACGAGCATCAGCATCAGCATCGACGTGGTCGTGGTCTTGCCGTGCGTACCGGCAACGGCGAGCGACTTCGCCTGCGCACAGATCGACGCGAGCATGCCCGCCCGTCGCAGCACGGTCACACCGGTCGTGCGCGCCTCGTCGAGTTCGATGTTGCGCTCGGGGATGGCCGTCGATGCGGTCACGGCGTCGACGCCGTGGACCAGCGACCGGTCGTGGCCGATCGTGACTCTGGCGCGAGCGGCGCGGACTCGTTCGAGGACGGGGTGGTCGCGAAGGTCGCTGCCCGACACGTCGTGGCCCATCTCGGCGAGCGCGATGGCGATCGCGCTCATGCCGGGGCCGCCAACACCGACGACGTGGAGTCGATGCGGGATCGACAGGTCGAGTGGCGCGACGGGGACGGGGAGTTGAGGGTTCACGATGTCGGCGATGTTATTGCGACCCGCTCGATCAATCCGGCCAATGCGCCGGATCGATGCACGTCGCCGCGCCGGCGCGCCGCCACCGAGAGTGCGACCCGAGCGTCGGCGTCGTGGCGGAGCCGTTCGATCTCGTCGGGCAGACGACCGAGTTCGGCCTCGGTGAGCATGATGGCCCCACCGACAGAACTGAGCCAGTCGACGTTGCCGACCTGGTGGTCGTCGGCCGAGGCCGCCCACGGCACCAGGATCGCCGGGACGCCCGTCACCGCCACCTCGTGCACCGTGCTCGCACCGCCGCGACCCACCATCACGTCGCACGCCGCGTAGACCGCGGCCATGTCGTGCTCGTACCCGACGACCTGGTGGACGATGCCACCGTCGACGTGGCCCAACTCGGTGATCTGGTCGACGAACCGCTCCCCCGCCACCTGACGCACGGCCAGGCCGTCGTCGTCGTCGTGGTCGGCCACGTAGCGGGCGATTGCCCCGTTGAGCACGCCCGACCCGAGCGAACCGCCCATCACCGCCACGACGAAACGGTCGTCGGGGAGGCTCAGCGCCGCACGCGCCGAGGATCGTTCCGCTTCACGGTCGAGTTGCAGGAGCGCCTGGCGGACCGGTGCACCGGTGACCGTCGCCCGGGGCAACGGCGTGTTCTCGAAGGCCACCGCACACGCTGCGGCCCGACGTGCGGCGAGGCGACTGGCGCGACCGGGAGTGCGGTCGTAGGAGACCACCACGACGGGGATGTCGAGCTTGCGAGCTGCGAAGACGGCGGGCATGCTCGCGTACCCGCCGACGCTGACGACCGCCTTCGGTCGCAGTCGACGCAACAGTTCGACCGCCCCGCGTCGGGCCGCCAGCATCTTGGGTGCGAAGCCGAGGTTTCTTCGACTGAACGACCGTTGGAAGCCGACGACGTCGAAGAACGTGTGGGCGAACCCCGTGGGCGGTAGGAGGCGCGTCTCGATGCCTCGTTCGCACCCGACGTAGTGGATGCCGTCGGGGTCGTGCCCGGCGGCGACGAGCGCGTCCGCGACGGCGAGCGCCGGCAGGACGTGGCCCGACGTGCCCCCTCCGGTGACGACGGCGAACGTCAGGACCGTGCCTCGGTCCGGGAGCCGATCCGACGAGTGACGCTGAGCAGCAACCCGACCGCGACCATCGACACGAACAACGAACTGCCGCCGACCGAGAAGAACGGAAGCGTGAGCCCGGTCACGGGCATCAGCCCGGTCACCCCACCCAGGTTGACGATCGCCTGGACCCCGAACCACGACGCCACCCCACCGGCGACGAGCATCCCGAACCGGTCGGGAGCGGCGAGCGCTGTCTGCACACCGAACAAGACGAGGAGCGCGAACCCGACGACGACGGCGGCCGCTCCGATCAGACCCAACTCGTCGGCGATGATGGCGAAGATGAAGTCGCTGTGTGCGTAGGGCAGGTAGCCGAGCTTGGCCTTGCTGCCGCCGATTCCCGAGCCGCCGATCCCGCTCGACGCCATGCCCACGTACCCCTGGTAGGTCTGCCAGGCGAGGTGATCCTTGTTGCCGTCGACATCGAGGAACGCGGTGAACCGGTCGACGCGCATCGGGCTCGCCGCGACGAATGCCAGTCCTGCCAGCGTGGCGATGGTGCCCATCGCGGCGAGCGGCCTGAAGGGGACGCCGGCGATCCAGGCGATCGCGAAGGCGATGGCGCCCATGACGATCGCCGAACCGAGGTCGCCCTGCACGATGCAGAGCCCGGCCCCGGCCCCGCCGATGACGGCGAGCGGGAAGAGCGTTCCGTGGCGTTGGTTCAGGACATGACGTTGACGGGTGAGGAGGTCGGCGACGAGGATCACCATCGCGAGCTTCACGAACTCGGAGGGCTGGACGCTCAAGCCGCCCACTCGGACCCACGCGTGGGCACCGTTGATCGGGCCGCCACTCCCCGGAGCGAACGGGGCGAGCATCGCAGCGATGCTGAGAGCGCCGAGTGGGATCACCGTACGCCTCCACCAGGTGTACGGCATCCGTGCGGCGACGATCAGTCCGACCGTGCCGAAGCCGGCCCACATCGCTTGACGTCGGAAGAGGTTGTACGGAGAGTTGCCCCGATTCGCCTCGGTCACCGCCGACGCCGAGAGCACCATGATGAGCCCGAGCAGCACGAACGCAGCGACCACCGCGATGATTCCGTACCAGACGAGCGACGGCGGGTCGGTCACGACCTTCTCACGACGACTCGACTCCTCTCGTGGCCGACCGACAGGGCGCAGCCGAGATCGACGCGACCGCGCCGTCGGTTCGATCTTCTCGGCCCGCGCCCCGCGCACCGAGCGCGGCACCGAGGTCGACCCGGAGCGGAGCCGAGCGCGCCGCTGCTTCGGCGCCGGAACCTCGTGTCCGAGCCGTTCGAGCGCCGCACGTCGGCGGTCCTGGACGTTCAGGGTCGAGCTCATGAGTCGGCTCCGTTGAGTGAGTGAGCGAGTGTGCGGAAGTGGTCACCGCGCGCCTCGAAGGAGGGGTACTGGTCGAGGCTCGCGCACCCCGGCGAGAGCAACAGCGTGTCGCCGCCCACGGCGATCTCGGCAGCACGCTCGACCGCAGCGGGAAGGAACTCGGTCGTCTCGACGACCGGGACCGCATCAAACGCCTCGGCGACCGAACTGCGGGTCTGGCCGATCGCGATGACCGCTTTCACACGATCCAGATCGGTGGCCATCTCGGCGAGGTCGACCATCTTGTCCTTTCCTCCGGCGATGAGCACGACTCGATCGAACGCCCGGATCGCGACCGACGCGGCGTGCGGCGTGGTGGCCTTCGAATCGTTGTACCAGTCGACGTCGCGCCATCGGCCGATGTGCTCGAGGCGGTGCGGCGGTCCGACGAAGTCGGCGAGCGCACGGGCGATCGCGTCGACATCGGCGAGGCCCGATTCGAGGACCATCGCCGACGCAGCGAGCGCGTTGGTGATGTCGTGGGGCAGGCTGCGCCGCATGTCGGCGGTCGTCGCGATGTCACCGTCCGGACCGACGAGCGTCCCGCCGGCGGAACCCGGCCCATCGGGTCGGAAGTGGTAGTCGCCACCGATGCCGAACGAGAGGCGTCGGGACGGCATCGCGGCCTGGCGCTTCATCACGGTCACGTCGCCGGTGAACGCGATGGCGGCGTCGGTCGGACGCTGGTTCGCCCAGATCGTCGCCTTCGCGTCCTCGTAGGTCTGCATCGAAAAGTGCCAGTTCAGGTGGTCGGGCGCGAGGTTGAGCCAGGTGGCGGCCTCGGCGCGGAACGTCGGCGCCCAGGCGAGCCGGAAGCTCGTGCACTCGACCACCAACGCGTCGAGCGTCTCGTCGGCGATCGCGTCGACCAGCGGGGTGTCGGTGTTGCCGGCGTCGACGGTCGACACGCCGGCGGCACGCAGCATCGCCACGGTCATCAGCGTCGTGGTGGTCTTGCCGTCGGTCCCGGTCACGGCGAGCATCGGGCGCGGCCCGCCGGGGCGACCCTGCTCCCACCGGTAGGCGAGTTCGATCTCCGAGGCGATCTCGACACCGAGTCGTCGAGCCGCAACGATCACGTCGTGCGTCTCGGGGATTCCTGGTGCCGGGCTCAGCATCCTGCAGCTCCGGAGCAGATCGTCGAGTTCCAGGCCGCGCGGCGTATCGACGAGTTCGACACCCAGTTCGTCGGCGACAGCGCTCCGCTCGTCGGTGATCACGTCGTCGGCGGCGACGACGTTCCACCCGCGACGTAGCAGAGCGCGCACGGTCGACGCGCCGGCCACGGCGAGGCCGTACACCAGCGCCGTCGGGTCGCTCACAGACCGGCCGCCAGACTGGAGAAGTCGGCGATGAAGATGCCGAGCGCAAGACCGACCGAGATCGCAGCGATCAACCAGAACCGGATGATCACGGTGGTCTCGGGCCAGCCGACGAGTTCGAAGTGATGGTGGATCGGCGACATCCGGAACAGACGCTTCGTACGGCCCGACGCCTTGAACACGATCATCTGGATGGCGACCGAACCAGCCTCCATCACGTTGATCGCACAGATCAGCAGGATCAGCAGATGGGTGTTCAGCGTGAGTGTCAGGAAAGCGAGGCACGTGCCGATCGCCAGTGCTCCGACGTCGCCCATGAAGATGCGGGCGGGAGCCGCGTTCCACCAGAGGAAGCCGAGGCAGCCGCCAGCAAACGCAGCGGCCACCACTGCCATGTCGAGCGGGTTGACCACACCTTCGTACAACCCGCCGTTGCGGAACTTCAGGTAGCCGATGATGACGAACGCGCCGAAGCCCATCAACGCCGACCCGGCAGCGAGCCCGTCGAGGCCGTCGGTGACGTTCACGGCGTTGGTGGTCGCCCAGATGATCAGCCCCGACCAGATGATCCAGACGAACGTCGGTACCTCGACGCCGAACTCGGAGCGGGTGACCGAGATGGTCTCGGAGATGCCGGTGCCGATCACCAGCCACCACGCCATGCCGAAGCTCGCAGCCATCGTGAGGTAGTTCTTCTGCTTCCAGAAGATGCCGCGGTTGTGGCGTTTGCGGACCTTGATGTAGTCGTCGAGGAACCCCATCAGCGCCATGAACATGATTCCGGCCCACACGATGAGCGATTGCGTCGCGAAGGGGAGGTCGGGCCGGATGTGTGCGACGAGCCAGCCGATGAACGCCGCCACGACGAGCGCGATGCCGCCCATCGTCGGCGTCCCCTGCTTGGCCATGTGGTGGTCGGGGCCGTGATCTTCCTTGCCGAGAATCGGCTGACCTTGACCGTGACTGCGGAAGAAGATGATGAGAAAGCGCGTGCCGAACAGCGACACGAGCGTCGAGACCGAGGCTGCGAGGAGGATCGAGATCACGACGCGTGCACCCGGAGCAGTTCACGCACGACGTCGCGATCGTCGAACTCGATGACGGCGTCGCCGAGATCCTGCGTCCGCTCGTGGCCCTTTCCGGCGACGACGACGACGTCTCCGGTCTCGGCCTGAGCGAGTGCGTGTGCGATGGCGGCGCGGCGGTCGGGTTCGGACGACACGCGCCGACGGTACTGCTCGTCGACCCCGCAGATCACGTCATCGATGATCTTCGAGGGGTCCTCACCGCGTGGGTTGTCGGAAGTTGCGATCGTCACGTCCGACAGTCGAGCGGCGACCTCACCCATCACGGGGCGCTTGGCGACGTCGCGTCGCCCGGCGCACCCGAACACCGAGATCAGTCGGCCACGGGTGAGCGGGCGAGCGGCGTGCAGGAGCGTCTCGAGGCCATCGGGCGTGTGGGCATAGTCGACGATGACGGTGATGTCGCGGGCGGCCGTCTCGGGAGTGTCGATCGATTCGAACCGGCCGGGCACCGGCCCGAGCGACTCGAAACCGCTGATCGCGGCGTCGAGGTCGAACCCCAGCGAGTCGGCGAGTTCGGCGACGATCGACAGCGCCAAGAGCGAGTTCGACGCGTTGAAGTCGCCGCCAAGAGGGACGACGATCCGACGGCCGCGCCACGTGTAGGAGTGCTGCGAGGTGTCGACCACCAGGTCGTCGACGTCGCCGATGCTGACCTCCACGACCCGCATCGCGTCGCCGCTCGACCGCGCGGAGATCGTGTCGGCGAGCAGCCGGCCGTGCGTGTCATCGACGTCGAGGACCGCGACCGGCGCGAACTCGGAGGTGAACAGCGCCGACTTCGCGCGGAAGTAGGCCTCGTGTGTGCCGTGCAGGTCGAGGTGGTCGTGGCCGAGGTTGGTGAAGGCGACGACGTCGAAGGCGGTCCCGTCGATGCGATGCAGTTCGAGAGCGTGCGACGACACCTCCATCACCGCCGCCGTGCGGCCGTCGCCGACGAAATCGGCGAGCGTGGCGTGCAGGTCGGGGCCTTCAGGCGTCGTCCGTGGGCCGTGGAGCGTCCCGATGATGCCGGTCGGCGAGACACCGGTCGAACCGGTCCCGGACAGTGTGTTGTCGAGCAGCGCTGCGACGATCTGCGCCGTGGTCGTCTTGCCATTCGTGCCGGTGATCCCGACCGTCGCGAGCCTCCGGCTCGGGTCGCCCCACGCAACCGAAGCGGCCGGACCGGCCGCGCGCCGGGTGTCGTCGACGATGAGTTGGGCGACGGGTTCACCGCTCGAGTCGGGGCGGGGGTGGAGGTCGAGACGGTGGTCGACGAGCACTCCGACGGCGCCGCTGGCGACGGCCTGCTGCGCGAACTCGTGACCGTCGAACGACTCGCCGCGCAGGCAGACGAAGACCGACCCCGCCTCGACCGCCCGCGAGTCGTGGGCGATCGACGAGACGAGGCCCTCGGCCGAGCCGACGGCCTCGACGGCGATCCCGCTGGCGACCAGACGGTCGCGCACGGACCCGATGGTGACCCGATCGGACATCATGTGCAGCCGACGCTGGTCTCGCCCGGCTGGATGCCGAGCTCGTGGATCAGAGCGGGTGCGAGTTCAGCGAACACCGGTGCTGCGGCCGTGCCGCCGAAGCGGTCGCGAGTCTCGGGCGGCGGCTCGTCGATCGCGACGAGGACGGTCACCTGAGGATCGTCGGCGGGGAAGAATCCAGCGAAGCTCGAGTAGTAGATGCGCTCACCGGCGTCGTTGTAGTACGTGCCGTTGTCGGCGGCCTTGAAGGCGGTACCCGTCTTGCCGGCCACGTCGAGACCAGGTACGGCGGCGAGCTTCGCGGTGCCCGACGACGAACACACGACCTGGCGCATCATGTCGATGGTCTCCGACGCCGCCTGCTCCGACACGACGCGGTGGGTCTGCGAGGCAGCGAACTCCACCATCTCACCGTCGGGTCCGACGCTGGAGGTCACGAGGCGTGGCGCCACGTACAACCCACCGTTGGCGATCGCATTGACCGCGGCGGCCATCTGGATCGGTGTGCTCGACATGCCCTGCCCGTAGGCGACCGTGACGCGCTCACTCCCCCACAACTCGTCTGCGTCTTTGAAGATGCCGGCCGACTCGCCCGGGAAGTCGAGCGCTGTCTTCTCGCCCAGGCCGAACGCGGTCATGTAGTCGTGGTGGACGAAGCGACCCATGCGCTCCTGGATCTTGATCGTTCCGATGTTCGACGACTCGACGAGGATCTGCTCGACCGACAGCGGCAGCGTGTCGTGGACGTGGGAATCCTTCAGTACGTCGTCGTAGTACTTCTCGCGCCACGGCACGTCGAAGGAGGTGTCGGGTGACACGACCCCTTCGTTCAGGGCGCCTGCGACCGTGATCACCTTGGCGACCGAGCCCGGCTCGTAGGAGTCGACGGCGACGAAGTTCCCGCTGGTCACGACGGGTTCGTCGGTGACGCTGTCACGACGGACCGACGCATTTGCGTAGATCTCGCCGGTGTCGGTGTCGAGGACGACGACGAACCCGCCGCGTGCGTCGATCTCGCCGACGCGGTCGATCAGCACCTGTTCGGTCGCGTACTGGATCGACCGGTCGATGGTGAGCACGAGATCGTCTCCCGGTACAGGCGCCTCGGTGATGATCTCCGAGCCGGCGACCGTGCGACCGCCTGGCGCGATCTCGCGGACCATCTGACCACCCGACCCCGACAGCAGGTCGTCGTACTGCAGTTCCAGCCCGGCGATGCCGACGCCATCGATGTTGGTCTTGCCGAGGACGGTCCGAGCGGTCTGCCCGCCCGGCAGTTCTCGTCGGGCCTCGGGGTCGACGTTGATCCCGGCGCGACCGAGCCCGTCGATCTGTTCGCCGATCGCCGCATCGACCTGGCGGGCGACGTAGACAAAGCCGCGATCCGCTCGGGCGATCTCGTCGAGCAGCGCCGCGGTCTTCTCGTCGGAGAGTCCGAGCAGGTCGTCGAGCAGCTGGACCGTCGCCGGCCCGTTCTCGATCAGCTTCGGGTTGATCGAGATCGCGGCGGCGGGAACCGACATGGCGAGCTCGTTGCCGTTGCGGTCGAAGATGGTCCCGCGCTGCGAGATGAGGTCGGTGATGCGGGTCCACTGTTCGGTCCCGGCCGACCGGAACGTCTCGGCATCGGAGGTCTTGAGGACGGCGACGCGCACGACGATCGAGACGAGCACGACGGAGAGCACGACGAGCGCGACGATGAGGCGCTTGCGCGGGCTGCCCGATTTCTGATCGTGCGCCCGCTCGGCCGGTGTCGGCGCTGTGATCCGCCTGCGAGCGTTCTCGGTGCGCTGCTGACGGCTCGTGTCGCGTCGCGTCGTCCCCCGTGGCGGTGTCGCTGTGCTGCGCGCCTGCTTGCGCATCGGCGTCGTTGCACGCCGCGACGACGCGGTCGCAGGCTTCGACGGAGTCCGACCGCTACTGCGGCCCGCACCACGACCGGCCGCCGTTGCACGGCCGCGGCGGGGCGCGTCAGAGTCCGGGCCGGGGACGGAGCGCGGAGCCGATCCGTGCGAGCGTGTCGGGCGCGACGGCCGCGCCGACGTTCGGTTCTTCACCATCGGGGTCGGGTTTCGACGACTCATGGCTGACCGTTCGATGCTGCTTTCACGTCACGAAACTGGTCGAGCGGGCCGCTCTCGACGATCACCCGGGTGAGGTCGTCGTCGGTCGCACCGGCGGTCGCGATCTGGATGGCGAGCATCATCGGGTCGACCTCGACGAACCTGCTTGCGTCGCCGTGCACCATCCCGAGCGCATCGGCTTCGTCGGCGATGCGCTGCGGCGACCGGAGAACCGCTCGCTCGTTGCGGAGTTGGTCGAAGCGCTCGCGCTCGGCGCGCACCTGGCGTTCGAGGTCGTCGATCTCGAGCTGGCGTTCGGCGAGCTGCGTGTGGAAGATGGCGGCTCCCAGCATCGCGGCCAGCACGGCCACGAGCACCGACGCACCGATCACGGCAGGCCATCGCCGACGGTTGCGGATCACACTCAGCGCCGGTCCGCTCGGGCGGGCACGTGCGTGCGACACGTCGACGCGACGAACAGCGGTTCCGGCCATCAGAGGCTCGCCTTCGGTGTCGGTTCGGTCTTCTCGACGACGCGGAGCAGCGCACTCGCCGACCGGCGGTTCGCCGATTGCTCGGCGGCCGATGCCCGCTTGGAGATCTTGCGGACGATCCGGACGGTCACGACGGCGCCGCACACGCAGGGCAGGTCGTGCGGGCAGTCGCATGCCCCGGCTGCCTCGGCGAAACGCTCTTTGACGATGCGGTCCTCGCCCGAGTGGTACGACAGCACGGCGATCCGGCCGCCAGGAATCGTGGCGGCGACGGCCTGGTCGATGGCGTCGGGTAGCACGTCGAGTTCGCTGTTCACTTCGATACGGATGGCCTGGAACGTGCGCTTGGCCGGGTGGCCTCCGGTACGACGGGCCGCGGCAGGGATCGCAGAGGTGACGACTTCGGCGAGCTGCGTGGTCGACTCGATCGGACGCGCCGCCACGATCGCGTCGGCGATGCGGCTGGCGAAGCGCTCGTCGCCGTGCTTGCGGATGAGGCGGGCGAGCTCGGCACCGTCGTAGCCGTTGACCACGTCGGTGGCCGACCATGTCTGGTCGCTGTCCATCCGCATGTCGACCGGGCCGTCGTTGCGGTACGAGAACCCGCGCTCGGCGTGATCGAGCTGCGGCGACGACACGCCGAGATCGAAGAGGGCGCCACTGACTTCGGTGACTCCGTGTTCGTCGAGCGCCTCGTCGATCTGATCGAAGCGGCGGCGACTGGTGCGCACACGGTCGGCGAACTCGGCGAGACGCTCGAGAGCGGCATCGATGGCCACGGGATCCTGGTCGATGCCGAGGATGTCGATGTCGGGGCGGCGCGAGAGCAGCGCATGGCTGTGCCCGCCACCGCCGAGCGTGGCGTCGATGATCGTGCCGGCCGGAACCGCGTCGAAGATGGCCGTGATCTCGTCGACCATCACCGGGTCGTGTTCGAAGGTGGTCATGACGCTCCTCCGGCCTGGTCGGCCGCGATCTCGTTCTGCCCGGTCGTGTTCTGGATCTCCCAGCGAGAGGGTTCCCAGATCTCGATGCGGTCGATGGCGCCGATGACCATGACGGAGGACTGCGGCTCGATGCCGCCGTGGTCACGCAGGTTGGCGTCGATGACGAGACGTCCCTGCTTGTCCAGGCTGCCGACGACGACCGACGAGGAGAAGGCGCGCATCTTCGCCCGGCTGACCTCACCGCTCTTGGCGGCCTCTTTCATCTCCTCGGCTTCGTCGTGGAAGTCGTCGGCCGACTGGATGCGCACGCACCCGTCGTCGCCGATGGTCAGGTAGCAGGTCTCGCCGATGGTCGAGCGGAAGCTGGGCGGCAACGCCACCCGTCCACGCTCGTCGAGCTGACGCTCGTATCCACCGACAAACACGTACCCGTACCGACTTCCTCGACGATGTCCCGTGTTCCAACAGCGCTGCGGTCGACGGAACGGCACTCCCCAGCGGCCACATACTGCCCCCATTTCCCCCCATCGTCAACCATGTTGCCCCCCGATTCCCCATATGTCATCACAGCTCCCCTCCCCTGGGCGCGCTCGAACGGGGAACGCCCGTTCGAGCGCGATACGTACAAGCTGGGGTGACATGAATCGACTTGCGCGCCGAGTGAACGGCGGGTCGAGACACGATCAATCGGGGGAAGAAATGGGGAGATCGCCCATCGACGCCGCGATCGCCTCGGGAATCGACCGCCCAGCGCCCTCGCCGACGGTCACCACCGGCCGGAGTGCAGCAGGGTCGGGGGCGCCGACGAGCAGACTCGTCAGGTCACGGTGATCGTGACGGGAGTACCAGCAGCACTGCAGACGCGCCGCCGAACGGGTGCGGCGCTGACTGATCCCCACCATCTTGCCGGCGCCGCGCCCGCCGTCGGTGGTCAACTCCCCGGGGCCGAGACCGTCGAAGCAGACCAACCGGGAGTGGGCGGTCGACACCATCGCCCCGTCGTGCACCACGACGCCCTCGACGCCGACGTCGGCGAATGCGCGGGCGAGGTGATGGCCGAACCAGACCATCGGCCGATGGATGTCGTCGGCCCAACCCGGCCCGCCCGCCGGGATGATGACGTCGATCCAGGTCACCTCGCCGGGCGACAACCACACCGCTCCCCCGCCGCTGCGACGCCGCACGACCTCGACGTCTCGTCGATCGCACTCCACCATGTCGACGACGTCGGTGCGCTGGGTCGAACCGAGCACGAGCGCCGGCACGATGATCTCGTGCACCCAGATCTCGGGACGCGGCTCGTCGGGGATCGGCATGGCATGGAACTCACCGGCCGTCGAACGGCGACGGACGATGGTCCACCGGCTCACGAGGCCATCGGCAGATAGCGGCGCCACGTCTCGGGGACACCGCTCGTCGCCACCACGACCCACGCCGAGGTGCGTGGTGCCCGGCAGGGCGTGGCGAGTCGCATCCCCGCCTCTTCGGGCGTCCGATCGCGCTTGCCGAGGTTGCAGGGGCGACACGCCGCTGCCACGTTCTCCCAGGTGTGTTCGCCGCCGCGCGAGCGTGGCATGACGTGATCGATCGAGTCGGCGCGGTCGCCGCAGTACTGGCAGCGGTGGTCATCGCGAGCGAAGATCGCCCGACGCGACAGTGCGGCTCGGCGGACGTAGGGCACCTTGACCATGTAGCGCAGACGGATCACCGAGGGTCCGGGATACGACAGGTGAGCAGAGCGCACGAGCGTGCCGTCGTCCTCCACCAGTTCGGCCTTGTCTGACAGGATCAGGCACGTGGCCCGGCGCGACGACACGACGCTCAGCGGCTCATACGACGCATTGAGAACGAGGGCGCTCTGCATCGATCCGACTGTACCGATCGCCTACCGCTGGGTATCCCACGATTTGCACCAGCGGAGGTAGCGCACGACGTCGTCTGCTTCCCATCGGCCTCCGGCATTCGGGGCCCCGCCGTACTGCGTGACGAGGCGGAACGACAGGTACTCCCCCGACGGCACGGGGAGGAACGGACGGTGCTTCCACCAGTGCGGCCGCGCCGTCCGCTTCATCTGGCGCACGGCGGTCGTCCACAGGCCGGGCTCTTTCACCACCGCCACGAACACCGAGATCACCCGCCCGATCGTACGTCAGCCTCCGCCACCACGCCCACCCGTGGCGTTCAGGATCTGACCCAGACCGTTACTCACTTGGGGGTCGGCTTGGGCTCCTTGGGGAGGCCGAGGATCATCTCGCCGATGATGTTTCGCTGGATCTGGCTCGATCCGGCGTAGATCGTGCCGGCGCGAGCGTTCAGGAACGTGCCGATCCACGACGATTGACTGTTCGCGGCCCCACCGTCGTCGGCGCCGAAGGACGACGGTGGCTTGCGGCCGTCCCAGAACATGGCGTCGGCGCCCATGATGTCCATCGCCAGTTCGGTCACCACACGGTGGTATTCGCTCCACTGGAGCTTGCCGATCGCAGCGTCGGGGCCCGGGTGGTGCCCGGCGAGGAACTGCGTGAGGACGCGCTGGCCGAGGAAGCCCATGATCTGGCACTTCGAGTAGCACCAGGCGAGGCGCTGGCGGATGACCGGGTCGTCGGCGACGCCGCGTTCCTTGGCCATTGCTTCGAGTCGCTCGTACTCGGCCTTGAACCGGATCGGCCCGGTCGCGGCTGCTTCACCGCGCTCGTAGCCGAGCAGCGACATCGCCACGCCCCAGCCGTTGTTCACTCCACCGATGACGTTGTCCTTCGGGACCCGTGCGTCGGTGTAGAAGACCTCGTTGAACTCGCTGTCGCCCGAGATCATCTTGATCGGACGAACTTCGATCCCCGGCTGGTCCATCGGGACGAGCAGGAACGAGATGCCCTTGTGCTTGGGCGAATCGGGATCGGTGCGGGCGAGGGTGAAGATGTGGTCGGCGAGGTGGCCGGCCGACGTCCAGATCTTCTGGCCGTTGAGCACCCATTCGTCCCCGTCGAGTTCGGCCTTGAGACCGACGTTGCCGAGATCGGACCCGGCGTCGGGCTCGGAGTACCCCTGACACCAGACGTCTTCGCCCGACAGGATGCGTGGGATGTAGTGCGCCTTCTGCTCGGGTGTTCCCCACATGAGGATCGTGTTGCCGAGCATCTGGATGCTGAACGCATCGTTGGGTCCACCGGTGGGCACTCCCGCCTTCGTGAACTCCTCGGCGAGGATCACCTGCTCGGTCGCCGAGAGGCCGGCGCCGCCGAACTCCTGTGGCCAGCCCGGCGCGAGGTAGTTCGCCTCGTAGAGCACCTTGCGCCACTCGGTCACGAACGTGTCGAGTTCTTCACCTTCGAGGGCTCCGATCCCGCCCCAGTCGGAGGGGAGCTTCTCGGCCAGGAAGGCCTGCACCTTCTCGCGGTAGGCCTCTGCTTCTTCGCTGTACGTCGGCTGCATGTGGACGACGCTAGCAAGCCGGGGTTACCCGCGGGTAACCGAACGCGTCAATTCGTGAGCACACTCTCACGGTGAGTGTCATCGAGCACGAGCGACGCAGCACGTAGGAGCGGCTGGATGTGCTCGACGGGCTCGACGACGGTGAGCGACTCCAGGTTCGACAACCGGCTGCGGTTCAGGAGTTCGCGTCGAGCTGCGGCGAGGAGTTCGTCGCCGAGCGTGTCGATCACCCGACCGGTCACGTACACCGTGTCGATGTCGATGGTTGCGCACATGGTGGCGATCGCCCGACCGAGCATGATCCCGGCCCGTTCGACGGTCGACGAATTCGCACGTCGGAGCGGTCGGCTCAGTTCGGTCTCGAGCGCGATCGACGAGAGGTACGGCTCGAGGCAGCCGACCGATCCGCACCAGCAGGTCATGCCGTTCGGGTCGACCGTGACGTGAGCGATCGAGCCGGCGTTGCCGTGCGCTCCCACGAGGCGTCGCCCGCCGACGAAGCACGCCGACTCGACCGTGGAGTCGACGACGACCGCCATGAAGTCGCGCACGCCGATCGCTTCACCGATCAGTTGCTCGGCCTGAGCCGCGGCTGCTCCGGACGATGCGAGCAGGACCGACGCATCGGTCAGCGCTTCGAGATGCTCGCGCAGGGCGAAGTTCGTCCATCCCGGGACATACGGCGGCGACACCGTCCCGGCCTGCTCGTCGACCGGGCCGACGCAGCTCACACCGACCCGGATGAATCGCTCGACCGACCCCGGCGCGGCAGCGGTGACACGCCGGATCAGGCGTTCGAGCGAGCGCCAGACGTCGCGCGACGGCATCGTGATCCGGTCGCGGACCACGACGGCACCTTCGGGGTCGACGAGTGCGGCAGCGAGGCGGGACGGCTCGACCACCACGGCCAGCACCGGAGGCCCGACAGGGTCGGGCGCGTCGGTGGGAGACCGGGTGGGAGGAACGGACGACGTGGCCACGGATCGGGAGCGTAGATGACACCCACCGAACGTGTTCGTTCACCTTCACCGTCTACCCTGACGGCGTGACCACGGACTTCAGTGCAGGCAGCCCCAGCTCTTCCGCGGACCAGACGTCGAGCGGGTCACCCGACCAGAACGGATCGTCGTCGAAGCGTACGTTCGCCGATCTCTTCGACGCGATCACCGCCAACATCGGCCAGGTGATCCGTGGCAAGGCGGACGCGATCGAACTCGCCGTCGTGTGCCTCCTCGCCGAAGGACACCTTCTCGTCGAAGACGTCCCCGGTGTCGGCAAGACCAGCCTGGCGAAGGCGCTGTCAGCATCGGTCGACTGCACCTGGCGCCGTGTCCAGTTCACTCCCGACCTGTTGCCGACCGACCTCGTCGGAGTGAGCATCTACTCACGGGCGACCGAGACCTTCAAGTTCGAGCCCGGCCCGATGTTCGCGAACATCCTCCTCGCCGACGAGATCAACCGAGCCTCGCCGAAGACCCAGTCGGCGCTCCTCGAGGCAATGGAAGAACGTCAGGTCACCAACGACGGTGTGTCGCGGCCGCTTCCTCCGCCGTTCATGGTGATCGCCACGCAGAACCCCGTCGAGCAGGAAGGCACGTACCGTCTGCCCGAGAGCCAACTCGACCGGTTCCTGCTGCGGATCTCGATCGGGTACCCGGGCCGCGAGGCGGAGCTGCAGATGCTCGACGACGGAGGCGCCGTCGACCGACTGAAGAACCTCCCGACCGTCGTGTCGGCCGACGAGGTCCAGTCCATGATCGCGGCCGTTCGCACGATCTACATGGCCACCGCGCTCAAGGCATACCTGGTCGACCTGGCCGAGGCCAGCCGACGCCACCCGGCGATCGAACTGGGCTTGTCACCGCGTGCCACGCTGCAACTGGCATCGGCTGCGAAGGCGCACGCTGCAGCGAAGGGTCGCAACTACGCCACCCCCGACGACGTCAAGAGCGTCGGGACCTCGGCGCTCGCTCACCGCATCGTGTTGCGCGCCGACCACGCCGGTCGCCTGAGCCCCGAAGATGCCGTCCGTGACGTCTTCGCCGCCGTGCCGGTTCCCGTCGCCCGGTCATGACCCGCTACGGCGTCCTCGCGATCGCTGCGGGCATCGTCTCGATCGCCATCGGTCGCACGTTCGGCGTGGTCGAACTGTTCGTCATCGGCGCTGCGTTCCTCGCCGCCGTCGTCGTCGCCGCATTGTTCGTCCTGCTGCGCACGCCGACCGTCAGCGGTGTGCGGATCATCCGTCCGTCGGTCCTCGTCGCCGGCGACGTCGGTCGGGTCGACCTGCAGCTCGAACACCACGGAGCGCTCCGGTCGACACGCTTCGCGCTGTCGGAACGAGTTGCGCGCCTGAACGCCGCCGACCACGTCGCCGAACTGACGGTCGAGCCGATGGCAGCCCGCTCGCGGGCGGGCGCCGGATACCAACTCCCGACATCGGGTCGAGGTGTGATCGAACTCGGACCGTTGCACGCCGAGACCCGCGACCCGCTCGGGCTGCTGCGACGTGTGCGGCCGGTGGCCGGCATCGACCAGGTCACGGTGGCGCCGCGTGCGCATCACCTACGGATGCCCGAACTGGGAAGCGGGCCGCTCGGGCGACACCTGTTGGCGCAGGCCCGCCGACTCGGACCGGGAGAATTCCACAGTCTGCGCGAGTACGCCGACGGCGACGAACCGCGCACCATCCACTGGCGCGCGTCAGCTCGCACCGACAAGTTGCTCGTCAAGCAGCATTCGGTCGAAGGGCTGCGGCGCATGCTGGTGGTCCTCGACGCAGAGGCGTCGTCGTATGCCGACCCCTCGTCGTTCGAGCGGGCGATCACAGCAGCGGCGAGCGTCGTCCAGAGCGCTGTCGACGCCACGCTCGTCACCAGGTTCGTGTCGAACGACATCGACCTCCGCGGCCCGGAGGTCGCCGTCGACACGATGCGCGTGCTGGCACAGATGTCGGCGTCGAGTGCACCGCTGCCCACGCTCGACCGAGATCCGGGCGAAGGTGTCGGCCTCCTCGTGGTCATCTCCGGCTCTCGCTCGGGTTCGGGAATGCAGGCCGCTCGGACGGTGGTCGACCCCACCCAGGCAACGGTCACCCTGACGACCGATCAACCGGCGCGCGGGCCGATCGCTGCATCGGCGCGCACCGAAGCCGAACTGTTGACGTCGTGGAACTCGATGGTCGGTCGGGCGACACGACGAACGACACCGAGCCGAGACGCGGCGACGGCCGCCGCCGGCACCCAGATGGGAGTGGGATGAATCAGCAGGCGAACGCAGCGTCGATCGCGCGGCCGCCGTCACGTGCGATGACCGGCGGCTTGGCGGCGCTCGCTCTGCTGGCCTACTCGGCTGCCGTGGCGGCAGGCTTCGTCCGCGTCTTCAGCGGGTGGGATTTCTTCGACAACCTGCTGGTGATCGCGATTGTCGGGCACGGCCTCTCATATGCGCTGCGCGTCGCTCGCGTCCCGGTGCTCGCGGCAGTCCCGGTGACCCTGGTCGCGCTCATCTGGCTGATCGCGGCGATGTTCTATCGCGAGACCTTCGCGCTGGTCCTGCCGACATCGGAGACCTGGTCGGTCTTCCGGCTGGAACTCGACGTGGTGGGCAACCAGTTCCGCACAGCCGTCGCGCCCGTGGCCTTCCTCGCCGGGTGGGACGTGCTCGCTGCGATCGGCGTGGCCTCGGCGGTCGTCCTCGCCGACACCTTCGCGTTCCGCGCCTTCGCACGGGCCGAGTCACTGGTGCCGGGCGGCGTGCTGTTCGTGTTCGTCGCCGCTCTCGGCAACGACCGCATCCGGATCACCTCGACGATGGTGCTCATCGCGACGGGTGTCGTGGCGACCATCGTCCTCCGCCACCACCACGCCCCCGACCGCCGAGCCTCGATCGGCGCGGCACCGCGCGCGATCGCAGCGCGGGCGATGCCGGTCGCAGTCGGATCGGCTCTGTCGATCGCTCTGATCGCCGGTTTCATCGGCCCCCGCCTCCCCGGTGCAGGCGCCGAACCGATCTACGAGACCAAAGGTGGTGGCGGAAGCGTCACCGAGGTGATCAGCCCGCTCGTCGACATCCGCTCGCGCCTCACCAATCGGTCGACGACCGAGCTGTTCCAGGTGACGGCGACCGCCGATTCGTACTGGCGGTCCTCGGCGCTCGCCAGCTTCGACGGGCGACGTTGGGGCATTCCGTCACGTGCGCTCGAAGGGACGAGCGGATCGATCGGGCAGGGCGTCGCCGGGTCGGTGCCGATCCGCCAGACCATCACGGTCACCAACCTCGGCGGTGTCCTGCTGCCCGCCGCTGCCGACCCGACCAATGCCAACGGTCGTGACGGTCTCGGCGACACCCTGCGCTACGACCCCGACAGCGCAACCCTGGTGAAGACCGGTGACGAACTGACGTCGGGCGATGTGTTCGAGGTCGAGTCGGCGTCACCGCGCTACACCGCCGAGCAACTCGCCGCTGCCACGTCGAACGACGCGGGCGACCCGATCTACCTCGATCTCCCCGACGACTTCCCCACGTCGGTCGAGGCGATCACCCGTGAGGTCGTCGGCGATTTCTCGTCGTCGTACGAGGCGGCGCTCCTCTTGCAGAACTGGATGCGCAGCGAGTTCACGTACAGCCTCGAGATCCAGGAAGGGCACGGCAGCAACGAGATCGAGTCGTTCCTGCGCAACCGCGTCGGATACTGCGAGCAGTTCGCTGGGACCTACGCGGCGATGCTGCGCTCGATCGACATCCCGGCGCGGGTGGCGGTCGGTTTCACCCCGGGCGCGGACGACGGCGCCGGGAACTACTCGGTTCTCGGGCGCAACGCCCACGCGTGGCCCGAAGTGTGGTTCGACGGACTGGGATGGGTGCCGTTCGAACCAACTCCTGGACGCGGCGCTCCGAACGCCGAGAACTACACCGGCGTGGCACAGCAGCAAGACGACGGCCCTGCGGGCGGCGACGGCGACGAGGCAGCGGAGACCGTGCCGGCCCCGGTCGAGACGACGAACGACCCGTCGGCTCCCACGACCGTGCTGGGTGGTGGGTCACCCATCCCGACCACCCTCCCGGACGCGGCCACGCCGGGTGGCCTGCCCGGCGACCTCGAACCCGAGCCGGTGGCAGCGACGCCCGCCGACGACGCGGCGTCCTCGATCCCGTGGAGGGCGTTGACCGTCGTGCTGTTGGTCGCCGTCGTGCTCGCTGCTCCTGCGCTCGTGCGCCGGGTACGGCGGTCGATCTCGTCGACCCCGACGGAACAGTTGGCGGCGCTGTGGCAACGTGCAGCTGGCGCGGTGTCGGAGATGGGGCTCGAACGCTCCCCCGATCTCACGCCGCGCGAGGTCGCGTCGGAGACCGACCGTGTGTTCACTCCAGCGGCTCGGCCGATGCACTCGCTGGCCGACCTGGTCACCGAGGCGACGTTCTCCGAAGACGGCGAGCAGCAACTCGGTGGCACGGGTGCTCTCGGGACGACCACGATGCAGAGTGCGGCGAGCTGGTGCCGTCAGGTCGAGCGTTCCGTCACCGAGTCGATCTCGCCGCTCGCTCGCATCCGTCGTTACTTCACCGTCCTGCACTGACTCGCCGTCGAGGTTCCGGGCCCGGCCGCAGCGACGAGTCGGAGAGGCCGGACCGGCGCCTGACGCGTGATCGACCGGAGCGACGCGTCGGAGACGATGGGTCAGTCGGAGACGATGGGTCAGTCGGAGACGTCGCTCTGCTCGTCGGGGCGACGAGCATTGAGCCATGCCGAGATCGGCAACGTTCCGAGTTGCTCTCTGCCGAGAAGCCGAACCTCTTGTTCGAGCTTGACCGCCATGAACAAGACGAAGAGGAACGCCACGAACGCAGCGACGAAGCTGATGGCGAGCAAGATGACGGTGGTGGCGAGACCGATGGCGAGTCCGGCGATCAGCAACGCAGAGCGACGGCGCGAAACCCGGTAGCCGCGCTGCGCGAACTGTGGGTCCTGTTCGAGCTCTTCCTCGATCTGGCGCAAGATGCGCTGTTCATCTTCCGACAGGGGCACGTACACATCATCGCACGCGGAAAGCCGTTCCTCAACGCGTGTGTGATGTTCGCGTCGGTTCAGCCCTCCTGGTCGGGACCCCATTGTTGCGATCCGCGCTCTACACGCTTGAGTTTCCCGCCGCTGATGGCGCTCGCTGGGCCGATCGCGCCGTTTCCGAATCGCCCTCGGATCGCGTCGAGTGCCTCGGTCGTCGCACCCACATCGGCCGCGTCGGGGTCGAGGTCGTCGAAGGTGAGTTGAGCCGACGGAGCTCCGAGATTCGAGCCACTCAGCCCCAACAGCCGCACTCCGGGCGTGGGGTCGATGGCGCCGAGAACGGGACCGACCAATTCGATGATGTCGGGTGCTCGGTCGATGAAGTCGCCGGTCGTGACCGACCGGGTGATCGTGGTGAATCCGGCGAAACGGACCTTGAGCTGCCAGGTGCGCGCTGCGACGCCCTGGTCACGCATCCGCTGGGCGACGGCATCGGCCAGACGGACGAGTTCGCGCTGCACCTCGCGCTCCGAGTGCTTGTCGTGGGGATAGGTCTCCTCGTGGCCGATCGATTTCGCCTCTCGATCGGGGTCGACGTCGCGGTCATCGGCCCCGACGGCCAGTGCGGCGAGGTGACCCGCCATGTTCGCACCGAGTGCGCTGTTCAGGATCGCTCGGTCGAGGTGCCTCACGTCGGCGACGGTCGCCACTCCGATCCGGATGAGCTTCTCGAGCGTGGCCGGACCCACGCCCCAGAGCCGCTCGACGGGGAGCGGGTCGAGGAAGGCCTGCTCGGCACCCGACTCGACGACCGTGACGCCTTCGCCGACGTCGATCCGGTCGCGGTGCGCACGTGGCTTCGCCTCGACCGACGCGAGCTTGGCGAGGAACTTGTTCGTCGCCACTCCGACGCTGCACCCGAGTTCGAGTTCGTCGAGGATCTCGTCACGGATGCGCTGCGCGATCGTCGGGCCGTCACCGAACAGGCGCAGCGACCCCGACACGTCGAGGAAGGCCTCGTCGAGCGACAGCGGTTCGACGAGAGGCGTGTACCGATCGAACACCTCGCGCACCTGCGCACTGACGTCGCCGTAGTGAGCGTGGTCGCCGGGCAGGAACACGGCGTGCGGGCAGCGTCGGCGAGCGATGGATGACGGCAGTGCCGAGTGGACACCGAAACGCCTCGCCTCGTACGACGCCGCCGCCACGACGCCACGATTGCCGGTCCCGCCCACGACGACCGGCTGGCCGACGAGTTCGGGGTGACGGCGCAACTCGACCGACACGAAGAACGCATCCATGTCGGCGTGGAGGATCGTCCGGGGCACGCAGCCAGTCTGGCGCAGGCCGCTCCGTTCGCTCGGGCGCCGTGCGGCAATAGGCTGTCAGCCATGTCGATGATCGATCCGGACCGACCTCTGTCGGCACTGCCGTCGGTCGGTGTGCGAGTCGGAGCCTTCACCGCGATCATCCTCGCCGGGATCGCCGGAGCGCTCATCGGATACTCCCTCGTCGACATCCAATGCGAAGGTGACTGCGGGCTCCCCCTCGGGATCGGGATCCTCGTCGGAGCCGTCATCGCGGCGGGCGGCATGGCGATCGTGGCCATCCTGGTCATGCGAGCGCTCGGAGAATGGCGCGAAACGACCGACCGCGAACGGGCCGGCCACGGCCCGGCCGACACCTTCTGATCGATGGGTCACGTTCAGGGTCTGACCCAGACCGTCACCTACCCGCTGATCGAGGTCCGATGACCACTCCCAGTTCCGCCGAGGTCACCGAACTCCGTGACCTGTGCATCGAGATCGCGCGGGAGGCCGGTTCGTATGCGCACGGCGAGCGGCGCTCGCTCGGGTCGGGCCGTCGCATGGTGCACGACACCAAGAGCAGCGACGTCGACCCGGTCACCGAGTTCGACAAGGCGACCGAGGTGCTCGTCGTCGAACGCATCCGAGCCGCCCGACCCGACGACTCGATCGTGGGTGAGGAAGGCGCCGACCATCAAGGAACCTCCGGGTTCGAATGGCACGTCGACCCGATCGACGGCACCGTCAACTACGTCTACGACCTGCCCGGCTGGTGCACCTCGATCGGCGTCGTGCACGACGGCGGTCCCGTCGCCGGAGCCGTGTACGCCCCGACCGTCGACGAGGTGTACGGCGCCGGACTCGGCCTCGGCGCGACGATCAACGGCGCCCCACTCGCTGTCTCCGACGTGACCGACATGTCGACGTCACTCGCAGCGACCGGCTTCTCGTATCACCGCGACGAGCACCGCGTCGCTCAGGCCGAGCGCGTGGCCCGAGTGCTGCCGAACGTACGCGACATCCGACGTCAGGGGTCGGCCGCACTCGACCTCGCGTACGTGGCGAGTGGCCGGGTCGACTCGTACTTCGAGGAATTCATCAACTCGTGGGACGTCGTCGCGGGGGTGCTGCTCGTGACCGAAGCCGGCGGCGTCGTGACCGCCTTCGACGGGGCACCACTCGACGTGACCGAGCCGCACGGCCTGGTGGCTGCAGGAGCGTCTCTCCACCCCCAGATCCTGCGTTCGATCAGCCACATCTGACAAGAATCTGGCAGGTTGTCCGCTGTTGAACCCGTCGGTGCGCCAGTATGGGGTCGTGGGAACACGCATCCTTGCGGTCGAAGACGACGAGCGAATCCGTTCAGCGGTGAAGCTCGCGCTCGAAGACGAGGGCTGGACCGTCGACGAGGCCGAGAGTGGTGAAGAGGCGATCGAACTCTTCCAGCGTCAGGCTCCCGACGTCGTCCTCGTCGACATCATGCTCCCGGGCATCGACGGATTCGAGCTGTGTCGCACGCTGCGACGCACGAGCGACGTCCCCGTCGTCATGGTCACGGCGCGCAACGACACCCACGACATCGTTGCCGGTCTCGAAGCCGGCGCCGACGACTACCTGACCAAGCCGTTCGCTCCGAAGGAACTGTCGGCACGGATCCGAGCGCTGCTGCGCCGCATCCGCCCAGGCGCTCCCGGTCACGCTCGCCTCGTGTTCGGCGATCTCGAACTGATCCCCGACGAAGGCAAGGTGCTGCGCGACGGCAGCGAGGTGCACCTCACCAAGACCGAGTTCCGGCTGCTGTGCGAACTCGCCGAGAGCCCGGGCAAGGTGCTCAGTCGTGAGGCGCTGCTCGACAAGGTGTGGGGCTACGACTACTTCGGTGACGGTCGCCTCGTCGACGTGCACATCCGTCGCCTACGCACCAAGGTCGAGAACGACCCGGCCAACCCCCGCCACGTCGTGACGGTACGCGGCCTCGGCTACCGCTTGCAGACCTGACGTCGGACACTGCGGTGCTCGGCCCGATACGCCGCCTGATCGACCGCACGCGTCCGGCTTCGCTCGGACTGCGCCGTCGCATCCTGCTCATCATCACGCTCGGCTCGATCGCGCTGTCGTTGTTTCTCGCGATCACCACCTTCGGGCTGACCCGATCGAACCTGGTCGACGAGCGCGACGACGCCGCGATCACGGCATCGCGACGCAACGCCCTGACGATGGAACGTGACCTGAGAGCGCTCTTCCCGCCCGAGCCGACCGCCGCACAGGCGTCGCTCGACCGGACCGGTGCCGAGCGGTACACGATCTTCTACCAGGGCCAGTTCTGGTACGGGCTCGCCCCGTACACGAACGAGAGCATCCCTCCCGAGCTGGTCGAGGAAGTGGTCGACGACGGTCGGTCGTCTCGTCAGATCGTGCGGATCGACGACGAACTCAACATCGTCGTCGGCTGGTCGGTGCCCGACATCGGCGCCTACTTCGAGTTCTTCCCGATCGACGACGTCGACTCGAACCTGTCGAATCTGCGCGTCGCCCTCGTGCTCGCCGCACTCATCACGACGGGCCTCGGCGTCCTGCTCGGGGTGTTCGCCGCCCGCCGAGCGGTGCGCCCGCTCGGTACGGCCGCACAGGCCGCCTCGGCGATCGCCGGCGGCCGGCTCGACACCCGGTTGGAGAACACCGAGGACCCCGACCTGCGCATCTTGACCGAGTCGTTCAACGACATGGCCGAGGCGCTGGAACAACGAGTCGAGCGTGACGCTCGGTTCGCCTCCGACGTCAGCCACGAACTGCGGTCGCCGCTCATGACCCTGGCCGCCTCGGTCGAGGTGATGGAAGCGCGTCGCGACGACCTCCCCGAGCGGGCACAGTCAGCGCTCACTCTGTTGTCGAGCGACGTGGTGCGCTTCCAAGGGCTCGTCGAAGACCTGCTCGAGATCTCCCGCTTCGATGCGGGAGCGATTCGGCTCAACATGGACGAGTTGCTCGCCGCCGAGTTCGTCCGTCAGGCCGTCGCCGTGAGTTCCGATCCCGACACGCCCGTCGACGTGAGCGAGCGAGCCGAACTCGCCATCATCCGTGGCGACAAGCGGCGCTTGGCCCGCGTCGTGGCCAACCTGATCGACAACGCCCGCGCCTACGGAGGCGGGAGTTGCGAAATCACGATGACCGTCCACAACCTCGACTCCGAGCCCATGTCGCACATCCGGATCGCCGTCGAGGACAGCGGGCTCGGTGTGGCCGAAGAGGAGCGATCGCTGATCTTCGAACGCTTCGCACGCGGCGGGGGCGCCGGGCGGCGGACCGGCAGCGAGGGTGCCGGGCTCGGCCTCTCGCTCGTCGACGAACACATCAGGATGCACGGCGGGCGGGTCTGGGTGGAGGACCGACTCGACGGTGAGAGCGGCGCCCGCTTCGTCATCGAACTCCTCGCGTCGGAGCTGGACGACTGATGAGCCGCAGACGCACCCTCCTCCTGCTGCCCCCGGTTCTCGCGCTGCTCGCCTCCTGCGCGATCCGCGAGGACGCTGCCCCGCGCAACATCGCCGACGACGGATCCGTCACGTTCGGTCAGGTCGCGACGGGCGACGCAGCGGCTGGTGACCGTTCGATCTACCTGCTCGCACCCGGCGGCCCCGACGAACTGTCGCAGCTCCGGTCGGTGCGCCGCGAGACGCCGGTCGACCCGGTCGAGGTCCTCCGGTCGCTCCTGCTCGGAGCGAACGTCGAGGAGAGCGCCGACGGGCTCGGCTCGGCGATCCCTCCCGAACTCGAAGTGCGGAGCGCTCGCACCGTCGGCGCCCGACTCACGATCGACATGAACGACGCACTGAGCGAACTCACCGATGTCGGGTTGCGAGCGGCGCTGGCGCAGATCGTCGCCACCGCGACCGACATCGGACAGGTCCAGCAGGTCCGGCTACGAGTCGACGGCCAGAACCAGGCGTGGCCGATCGCCAACGGCGAGATCGTCGACCGGCCCCTCACGATCTACGACTTCTCCGGCTTCCTCGAGACCTCGCAGCCGGCGTTCACCGCTCTCCCGTCGACACCGGCACCCTGACGCGACGACGAGAGACGCCCCACCCTCCCTCAAACAGAGGATCGGCCAGGGTCCGTCGCAGACGACTCACATCGCTGACTCGGTCGTCAGGCGAAGAAGGGGGCGGCGACTTCGTCGAAGAGTTCCCGATCGACCGTGCGGGTCTTGCCGACTGCGACTCGTAGATCTTCGGTGACGATCTTCTCGCCACGCAGGACGACCATCCGACCCCACTCCTCGCGGTGCACCGCATCGATCGCAGCCACGCCGAACCTGGTCGACAGCACCCGGTCGAACGCGGTGGGCGTGCCGCCGCGTTGGACGTGGCCGAGTTGCACGACGCGGGTCTCGAAGCCGGTCCGTTCGCCGATCGTGAGCGCGATGCGAGTGGCGACGCCACCCAGTACGACGTGCCCGAAACGGTCGTACGACTTCTCTTCGAGCTCCATCGTGCCCGCCTTCGGCTCGGCGCCTTCGGCCACCACGACGATCGAGGCGAAGCGACCACGGTCGTGACGACGCTTCAAGCGCTCACACAGTTCGTCGACGTCGAAGGGGATCTCGGGGATGAGCACTGCCGTCGCTCCCCCGGCGATACCCGCGTGCGTGGCGATCCAGCCGGTGTGTCGACCCATGACTTCGACCACCATCACCCGATCGTGGCTCTCGGCGGTCGTGTGGAGGCGATCGATGGCATCGGTGGCGATCTGGACGGCGGTGGTGAAACCGAACGTGAGATCGGTTCCCTCGATGTCGTTGTCGATCGTCTTGGGCACGCCGATGACGGGCAGACCGTGCTCGGTGAAGAGGCGGCACGCGATCGACAGGCTTCCGTTGCCGCCGATGACCATCAGCGCGTCGAGCCCCAGGTCGGACATGGTCTGCTTGAGGTGGTCGACACCGTCGGGCGTGTCGAACGGACTCCCGCGACGGGTCCCGAGGATCGTGCCGCCGCGCGGCAAGAGCCCGCGCATGGTCTCGACCGTGAGCGGCATCGTGCGTCGATCGCGCACGCCGTCCCATGCGTCGAGGAAGCCGATCAGTTCGTCGCCGTGGACCCGTTCGCCCTTGCGAACCGCTGCCCGGATGACGGCATTCAGCCCGGGGCAGTCTCCCCCACCGGTCAGGATCCCGACTCGCACGCACGTGACCTTACCGTCGCGGATCAACGAGCAGAAGATGATTGAATGCCCCCATGGGCTGGGATCAGAGTCGACCGGTTCCGTGGCAGCGATTGATCCGCGAATGGCTGATCTACGTGGCGATCATGGCCGTCATCCTGGTCGCGCTCTTCCGTGATTCGGGCTTTGCGGGGGCCCTCGCCGGGCTCCTCGTCTCGGGTCCGTTGTACCTCGTGTTCGGCTACGTGATGGCGAAGTTCGGGTACCAGCGCAAGTCGCTCAAAGACCTCAAGACGCCACGCGCATCATCGTCGACCCGATCCGACTCGGCCGCCGGCGACGACTCGTCGAGTGCTGCGCGCCCTCGGCCGCTGCCGACCAAACGCACCTCGGGCGGCGGCAACCGCCCGAGCTCCAAACAGCGCCGCCGCTGAGCCGCACCGTCACTGTCGCAGGGCGCCACACGACCGTCTACATTCGGTCTCGTGACCGACCGAACCGACGTCCCCCGCTGTGTGATCGCCATCGACGCCGGCACCACCGGCGTGCGCAGTCGCGCCGTGTTCTCGAACGACTCCCCCACCGTGGCCTCGTATCGCGAGTTCACCCAGCACTATCCGCAGCCCGGCTGGGTCGAACACGATGCCGCCGAGATCTGGGAGGCCGTCGTGGCGACGCTCAACGAAGTGATCGCCGAGGTGGGCACCGACGAGGTCGCCGCGATCGGGATCACGAACCAGCGCGAAACCGTCGTCGCGTGGGATCGAACGAGCGGTGCGACCCACGGCAACGCGATCGTCTGGCAGGACCGTCGCACCGCTCAGGTCTGCGACGACCTCGAAGCGGCAGGCCACCTCCCTCTGGTCCGAGAACGCACCGGCCTCGTCCTCGACCCCTACTTCTCGGGGACCAAGTTCGCTTGGATGCTCGAGAACCGCGACATCATCGTCGACGACGAACTGGCACTCGGCACGATCGACTCGTGGCTGATCTGGAACCTGACGGGTGGCGAGGTGTTCGCGACCGACGTGACCAACGCCAGCCGTACGATGCTGTGCGACATCCGCACCCGGGAGTGGGACGCCGACCTGTGCGAACTGGTCGGTGTACCCGTCGCCAACCTCCCCGACATCGTCCCGTCGAGCGGCCGCATCGGTCTCACGTCGTCGAAGTGCGGCGTGGCCGCTGCGGGCATCCCCATCAGCGGCGTGGCGGGTGACCAGCAGGCGGCGCTGTTCGGCCAGGCCTGCGTCGAGCCGGGCATGGCCAAGAACACGTACGGGACCGGGTCGTTCGTGCTGCTGAACGTGGGTGAGACGTGCCCCGAACCGACCGAGGGAATGCTGACCACCATTGCGTGGACGCTCGCTGACGGCACCACGCACTACGCCCTCGAAGGTGCGATCTTCGTGACCGGGGCCGCCATCCAATGGTTGCGTGACGGCCTCGGAATCATCGAGGACGCTGCCGAGACCGGGCCGCTCGCCGAGTCGATCGCCGACACCGGAGGGGTGTACGTCGTGCCGGCGTTCGCTGGCCTCGGCTCGCCCTACTGGGATCCGTACGCTCGGGGCACCATCGTGGGCATCACTCGCGGTACCGGGCGGGCCGAACTCGCCAGGGCGACCGTCGAATCGATGGCGTACCAGGTCCGCGACGTGATCGATGCGATGGTCGAGGCGAGCGGCACGCAGATCGTCGACCTGCGTGTCGATGGCGGCGCCGCGGTGATGGATCTGCTGTGTCAGATGCAAGCCGACCAGCTCGGCGTGAACGTGCAACGGCCGGTCGACCAGGAGACCACGGCGCTCGGCGCAGCCTTCCTCGCCGGTCTCGCCGAAGGTGTGTGGGCCTCGACCGACGACATCGCCGGCGCGTGGTCGCTCGACGCCCAGTTCGCGCCCGACCCCGACCGCACCGCCGCCGACGCGCTCCACGCCGATTGGCTCCGCGCCGTCGACCGGTCGCGCTCCTGGGAGTCCTGAGTAACGTCCAGGGTCCGACCCAGAACGTTACCGGTCACGCCGGGGCCAGAACCCTGGCATCACGCCGGGAGGACGAGGGCGTCGGCGAGGCGGGAGAGCAGGCTGATGCGGATCCGCTCGCGTTCGTGGATGGGCTGGTCGCTGCGCCCCGCTGCCACCGTGAGACCGGACGCAAGCATGTGACCCCACACCAGGTCGTCGGGCAGGCTGTCGTCGACTTCACTGAGATGCTCGCTACCGGCCAAGAACGCACACAACCAGCCGACCTCGGGCGACTCGCCGACGTGAGCGATGATCTCGCCCTTGCTCAACACGACTGTCCAGTCGGCCTCGACCAGTCGCTGCACAGCATGACAGAGAACGTCGAGGCGCTGATCGGTCTCGGCCTCGGCCATCGCTGCTCCGGCTGCCAGCGCCGACAGGTTCGGGTCGATCCGGTCGGCTTCGACCACCCGCACGCTCTCGACCGAGACCCCGTCGACCGCGTCGACTTCTGCGGTGAGGAGGTCGAGCAGATCGTCGTCGGGGAGCGACACCGTCAGTTCATCGATCGCCCGGTCGGCGCCTTGCTCGAGCACCTCGATGCTCAAGACGTCGCCGCGTACCGCACCGATGCGGCTTGCCACGAGGCCGAGCGCGCCAGGGCGGTCAGGCATCCACACTCGTACGACCACGGTGATCATCGTCGTGGGAAGGTAGTGGACCGGTGTGTCAGCCGAGTTTCGGGAGACCACGTTTGAGGTTTCGGACAGCTTGGTGGATGCGCTTCTCGTTCTCGATCAGTCCGAAGCGGACGAAGCCCTCGCCGCCGGGCCCGAAACCGACGCCGGGCGACAGGGCCACGTCGGCTTCGCGCACCACGTGCGAGCAGAACTCGACCGAGTTCATCTCGGCGTACGGCTCGGGGATCGGCCCCCAGCAGAACATCGATCCACCCGGCTTCGGCATGTCCCAGCCGATGCGTTCGAGTCCATCGACGAGCGCATCGCAACGCGCTTCGTAGATTTCGCGCACCTGATCGGGGAATTCCTGGGCCTCGTTCAGCGTGACCGTCGCCGCGATCTGGACGGGTTGGAACATGCCGTAGTCGAGGTAGCTCTTCAGCTTGACGAGCGCCTGCACGACGTCCTTGTTGCCGAGCAGGAACGCCGAACGCCAGCCCGCCATCTGGAACGACTTGGTCATGGAGTACAGCTCGACAGCACACTCCTTGGCACCTTCGGCCTGCAGGATGCTCGGCGGCTGGTGTCCGTCGAAACCGATGTCGGCGTAGGCGAAGTCGTTGATCACGACCATGTCGCGCTCACGACAGAAGTCGACGACCTGCTGCATGAAGTCGAGGTCGACCGTCGCACCGGTCGGATTGTGCGGAAACGAGATGACGAGCACGCGCGGCTTGGGCCAGCCCACGTCGTAGGCGGTGTGCAGGCTCTCCATGAAATCGTCGGTGAACGTCTCGCGGTCCGACGGGTCAGCCAAGAACCTCATCGGCACTTGGCGCAGGTCGGCACCGGCGAACAGGGGCCCGTAGATGTGGATCGGATAGCTCGGGGTGGGAACGATCGCGGCGTCGCCACGTTCGAGCAGCACCCACATCAAGTGGCTGAAGCCCTCCTTTGCCCCGATCACGTTGGTGATCTCGAGTTCGGTGTCGAGGTCGACGTCCCACTTGTTCTTGTAGTAGCCGGCGATGGCCTCGCGCAGCTTCGGCAGGCCCCGGCTGAGCGAGTACCGGTGATTGCGCGGGTTCTGCGCCGCTTCGGCCAGCTTCGCGACCGCGATGTCGGGAGATGGCATGTCGGGGTTGCCGAACCCGAGGTCGATCACGTCTGCGCCCTCGCGACGTGCTTCGATCTTCAGTCCGTTGATGATGGAAAAGACGTACGGCGGCAGGTTCTCGATGCGGCGGAACTCCATGCCGCCGAACCTAGCCGCCGCATGGCCCTGTCCGCCGCCTACGAATCGGTGTCGAGACCGGGGAGCAGCGCCGCGCCGACGGCTCCGGCGAGCGGACCCCACCGGGCGAAGACGATGTCGGGCCGGGGGCGAAGAGCCGGTTGGTAGAGCAGTTCGCCGAACCAGCGCACGATCGGTTCGAGGTAGATGTCGGCGCCTTCGGCCAGGCCGCCACCGAGTACGAACACCTGAGGATCGAACGCATTCGTGAGATTCGACAACCCCAAGGCGACCCAGCGACCGAAGTCGTCGATGACGACGAGGGCCTCGTCGTCACCGTCGAGGGCCGCGGCCATCACGTGTTCGCCACGGACGTTCTGCGGATCCCCGCCGGCGCGCTCGACGACTCCGCGCAGACGTCGACCGGTCGCCGCCTCCCGGGCCAGCATCGCAAGCCCCGAGCCCGATGCATAACGCTCCCAGCAACCACGTCGACCACAGGGGCAACGCGGCCCGTTCGGGTCGACGACCATGTGGCCGAACTCGCCGGCGAAGCCGTTGACTCCTCGCTGCAGAGCGCCGTTGGCGACGAGACCACCGCCGATGCCGGTTCCCAGCGTGACCAGCACCATGTCGGCAGCGCCCTGCGCTGCACCGAGCTGCCACTCGGCAACCGTGGCACACGTCGCGTCGTTGTCGACGGCGACAGCGACCCCGAGGCGGTCGCTCAACAGTCGCCCGATCTCGAAGTCGGCGACACCGTCGAGGTTGGGCGCAGCACGGAGCACGCCGGTGCGCGTCACGAGGCCAGGGACACCGACGCCGAGGCTGCCCCGCCCGTCACCCTCGCCGTCGTCGCCGAACAGTCCGAGCGACCTGGCCAGTTCGGCGAGGACGTCGACGAGCGAATCGAGGCTGTCTGTTCCGCGCGGTGTGGGGCGGCGCTGCGTGTCGACGATCGCGCCACCGACGTCGAGTGCGACTCCGAGGGCCTTGGTTCCGCCGACGTCGATTCCGACACGCCGGCTCATCGGGTCACGCCTCGGCGCGCACCTTCAGCTCCCGTACCGTGTTGAGGATGCGGACCTCGGCACGCCGCTTCACGAATCCCGGAAGCGGGACGACGAGGTCGATCGCCAGGTCGTAGCGGACTTCGGTCTTGCCGTCGGCGGTCGGGACGAACGTGAACGCTCCGTCGATCGAGCGTTGGATGTCGCCGCGGATCATCGACCAACCGAGCACTTTGGGCTCGTCGCTGTAGCGGTACTGGAGCGTGTAGTGAGTGCTGCGGCCGAGCGCCGAGGCACGGAACTCGACCTCGCTCGGGCGGCCGTCGTCGTCGGTCTCGTGGATGGTCACGGCCTTGATGTCGCGGGCCCACTCGGGATAGTTGGGCAGGTCGATCGCAACGTCCCACACCTGCTGGGGTGAGGCGTCGATGGTGATGATCTCGGTTGCGGTCTCAGCCATGGTCTTCATTCTGGTCGATCGGAGCGGCCGTTGTGCGCTTCGCTTCGACAGGTCGCTCGCTGTAGCGGCCGTGGAGCGCCGCCCACAGCCCGTTGAGACCGAATCCGAAGAGCGGCACGAGCACGCCGAGTGCCAGAGCGGTGCCCGGGCTGCCGTCGTCGGCATTCGGTCGTCCGAGTGCGGTGCCGAGTCCGACGGCGCACTGTGCGAGCAGCGCCAGCAGCATCGCGACTCTGACCTGCCGAGGCGCGACGCCACTGGTCAAGAAGTACAGCTGGGTGACGGCGACCTGCTCGCCTCGGCTGCGTTGCACCGCCGTCCAGAACGACCAGAGGAACGCAGCGATTCCTACGAAGAACAAGGCGAGCGCCACGGCTGCGGCGATGGCGACGAAGGGTGACTCGAAGACGACCGCCGACACGACCGCTGTGATGGCGAACACGGCCGTCCCGACGAGGTTCGCCCGCACGATTCCCGAACCCCTGGTGGCTGCGAGGGTGGCTGCGAGATCGAGGTCCGCTCCGCTGGCGTCGGTCACGACGGGCACGGTATCCGAGCCATCCGTCCCGACGGCGTCCTGAGCCAGGTGGAATGAGACAGACGGCAAGGTGCGAGAATTCGTCTCGTCGTCCACGACGCAGCACGCACCGGTTATGACCAGCACGCCGCGGTGTATTCGTCGGCGCGTCCGAGCTACCACCCCGACCTGGTCGATCGCTTCGTCGATCGGTACGCGCACGGGGTGGTCGCCGACCTCGGAGCGGGGACCGGCATCTTCACCGCGCAACTCGTCGAGGCGGGCTGCGTACCGCTCGCGATCGAGCCGGTTGCGGCGATGCGTCAGGCCATCGTGACCGCGCACCCGCAGGTGACCGTGGTCGACGGGACCGCCGAGGCGACCGGGTTGGACGACGACTCGGTCGACACGGTGGTCGCCGCTCAGGCGTTCCATTGGTTCGACCACGATGCCGCGCTCGTCGAGATCGCACGCATCCTGCGCCCCGGTGGGCACCTCGTGTGCGTGTGGAACGTGCGCGACGAGAGCGTCGACTGGGTGCGCCGGTTCACCGACGTGGTCGACCGTCACGCCGGAGACACGCCTCGACACCGCACGATGACGTGGCGCCGGGCCATCGATTCGTCGGCAGGGTTCGAGCCTGTCGACGACTGGCCGATCGAGAATCCGACGCCGACGACTCCGAAGGGCGTCGTCGACCGCGCACTCTCGACCAGCTTCATCGCTGCGTTGGAACCCTCTGTCCAGAGCAAAGTGCTCGACGAGATCCGGGGCATCGCCGCCGCGGTCGGCGACTCGTTCGAATTCCCGTACCGCTCGGAGCTGCAGGCGTGGAGGCTGAGGGCTCCAGCCGGACGCTGACGTGCGCGCAGCGTCAGTCGTCGACGCCGAGCGTGTCACCGAGGCGACGGGCGAGCACGTCGTAGGCGAACTCGTCGAGCACGCGTTGTCGGGACGCTCGACCCATCGTCGCGCGCAGCTCGTCGTCGTCGAGGATCTTCTCGAACGCGTCGGCGACGTCCTGCACGTTCTCGGGATCGGCCACGACCAGACCCGTCTCGCCGTCGGCAACGGCTTCGGCAGCACCACCCGAATCGCCCGCCACCTGCGGGATGCCACACGCGGCCGCTTCGATGAACACGATGCCGAACCCCTCCTGTTCGAGGCCGCCCCACCGGTTCCTGCACAGCATCGTGTAGAGGTCCGCACACCCGTAGAGGGCCGGAAGGTCGTCGTGAGGGATCCGCCCGGTGAAGCGAACGGGTGCGTCGAGTTCGTCGGCGAGTTGCTTCAGGCGGTCGCCCTCGCGTCCGGTCCCACCGATCACGAGCAGCAGATCGGGGCGCCGATGCTTGATCCGGTTCACCGCCCGGATCGCCGTGTCGAAGCCTTTGCGCGGGACGAGTCGGGAGATCCCCACGATCAGCTCGGCATCGGCCGGGATGTCGAAGCGTTCACGGGCGGCTACACGTTCGGCGTCCGACAGCGGCACGAATCGTTCGGGGTCGACGCCACACGGAACCACGGTGGTCGGCAGCGGCCGACCGGCAGCGAGCTCGGCTTCAGCTGCCGGATACCCGCCGGCGGCGATGATGTGCCGGGCGCGCCGCAGCGTGTACGCGAGCGCCTGCTTGGCGACCGGAAGTCGGCCGGGGACGGTCACCTCGGCGCCGTGCAGCACGAGGTCGTACGGCAGCCGGAGCGACGGGCCGATGAGGCCGAGCGGCACCGCCGGATCGATCACGACGAGGTCGGCGCCCACCTCGGCGGCGAGTTCGTCGACCCGTCGCACCATCCACGGATGCGGCAGCAGGAACGGTTCGGGCGTGCGCTCGATGCGGTACGGCTCGCCGGCGTCGAACTCCTCGGTCCCCTCGTACGGGCTCGTCAGCACGGCGAACGAGTCCGCCGGCAACCGACGCCACCACTCCCACAGCAGCGACTGGATGCCGCCGATCTTCGGGGGATAGTCGTTCGTGACGAGGAGATGCTTCATTCCGTCGGGTCGGTTTCGTCGTTCTGCGTGATCGGTGTCGAACGGGCGTCGAGTCGGCGCATCGCCCAGTCCGCATGCTCGGCCAGGATCGCGTCGGAGCCGTCACGGTATCGCTGCACCGTCGAACGGACGCGGGCGTTCGACGGGTCGGCTACGTTGCCGATCACGACGAGCGCGTTGCGCCGCAGCCACCGGAACTCACGACCGGCGATGTACCAGCGGCCGTGTCGACGTTCGATCGTCTCGTCGTCGGCGTCGAGCAGATCGAGCACGTCGACGTGGCTCTGCACCGCCGGGTCGGTCACGTCGATGTCGACGGTGTTGCGACCGCCGAGCCGCACCGAGATCGGACACACGTCCTGGCAGTCGTCGCAGCCGTAGATCCGGTCATGGACCGCCTCACGGAACTCGTCGGGAATCGCCCCCGCCTTCTGCAATACCCAGCTCAGACATCGGCGGGCGTCGATCACACCGGGGGCGATGATGGCCTGCGTCGGGCACCCGTCGAGGCACTTCACGCACGTCCCACAACCGTCGTTGGCAGTGGTCGGCGACGGCTCGTAGCGGGCCGTGGTCACGAGCGATCCGAGGACGAAGAAGCTTCCGGCGCCCGGGAGGAGGAGGTTGGCGTTCTTGCCGAACCAACCGATTCCGGCGCGATGCGCGACGGCGCGGTCGACCATCGAGTTGTCGTCGGCGAACACCGTCGCCCGGTACCCGGCGGCCTTGATCTGTCGTGCCGCGGCGCGCAGACCGATGCGCAACGGTTCGTAATGGTCGACCCATGCGTAACGTCCGACCCGAGCGTGCGCCCCATGTGAGTCGGTCGGCTCGGGTGGGTCCTCGGCTGACATGTAGGGGCGGGCAGCAACGATGACCGAGACCGCTTCGGCGACCGCCCGCTGCGGATCGGTCGACCGGTCGGGGTTCCGGTACGTGAACTGCATGTCGTCGTGCAGCCCCTGCGCCTTGCGCTCATGAAGGATTGACCGGGTCTCGGTCAGGACATCGGCGGTGGTGACGCCCACGTGGGTGACCCCGTGGGATCGGATGGTCTCGACGATCTCGTCGAGCGACGGCAACGGCGAGCGCACGGCGCGCCGGCTCATGTCACGAACTGATCAGCAGGAGCAACGCGATGAACGCGACACATCCGACCGTGAACATCGGCACGAGCCACGCCGGGGTCTCGTCGCCGGGGCGCACGATCTGGCCGGTGAGTCCTGTCGGTAGCGCAGGGTTCGCCATGAGCGGGTCGATCATCGACGCGACCGATCGGTCGGACTGCTCTGACAGCGCCGCCGCGGACAGCATGGCGTCGAGTTCTGGCCGACGTTCGATGTCGTCGACATCGAACGCAGCGATGTCGTCGAGACCGGTCGGGCGTTCGAGATCAGCGGTCACGTCGGATTCGGTCACCGTGCCGTTGCCGTTGCCGTTGCCGGCACCGGTGGCGAGTTCCGCGTCGAGGCGGTGGTCGGGGTCGGACCCGTCACGGGCGGGGCGCAGACCATCGTCGACCGGGTCGGCGATCACGGTCGTGGCGATGTCCGGCGCCCCGGTTGCCGGAACCCCGATTGCCGACGGCGGCGGGAGCGACGACGATGACATCGATGGGGTTGGTGTCGACGAGGGCTGCAGGCTGAGTACCGGCGCCCGCAGCGATGGGTTCGCGGACCGTCTCGATGTCGTCGAACCAGTCGATGCCCTCGAAGAGAGCGATGTCGAAGTCGGCGCCCGCCGTCCGTTCGTACAACAACGTCTCGTCGGCGGTTGCTGCCATCGCAGCCTCGAATTCCTCGGTGAACGAACGCTCGTGGATCGCCATCGGCCCATCGTAGATTCGGTCACCGGGCCAATTCGGGGACCCTTCCGGATTCGAACTCATCGACGTCGACGAAGACCGGCTCGTCGTCGATCAGACCGGCCCGAGCGAACAATCCGATCGCCGTCTCGACAGGATCGTGGCGGACGAGTTCTCGCAACTCGACCGGGATGGGGACGACCTCGATGGGGCCGTCGTCGTTGGCGAGCAGGTGGCTGACGATGCAGTCGGCGCACGCCGTCGTATTGACAGCGACGCACGTCTGGCAGTCGAGGTGGACGTCGCCGGGCGATCCGGCGTCGGACGAGTAGTCGTGGTGTGATTCGAACATGTCGCCATCATGCGCACAGGGGTGTATCAGAGTTCCCCGAGCCGACGTCGCGCCGGCCACGCCCCACTCGACGAAGTGTGAGCCGTGGGCGTCGGATTCCCAGTCGAGCACTCACCGATCCCGTCCGCGCCCCCGCCGCTCGAACAAGTGTGATCCTCCAACGGCGAGTTCGCAGCTCAGCGCTCAGACTTCCCGCTCCGACCCAGGCCGAGCTCGACTTCCCGCTCCGACCCAGGGCGAGCACGACTTCCCGCTCTGACCCAGGGCGAGCTCAGACCCCGGGGCGAGCTCAAACCCTGCGCTCAGACCACGGGCGCGCACGCGGATCACGTCGTCGACGGTGTGATCAGAAGATGGCGATGAAGGCATTGCTCGGCACGACGTTCGCTCCGAGGCGACGCACGTCGTCGACGATCTCACGATCGTTGGTCACGACGACGACTCCCCGCTCGATCGGCAGGCTCCGGACGTGGCTGCGGATCACGTCGTCGGCGGTCACGTCTGACGGCGAGTACTCGACCCGGACCGTCCGTCGCCGATCTGCGTGCGCTCCCACCACCGACGCTCCGTCGAACACGACCACGATCTCTGCGCTACAGCGTCGGGCCAGGTTCTCGCATCGGCCGAGCAGAGCGTCACGCTGTTCATCGAGTCGGCGGTCGGGCCACGCCAACATCGCCACGTTGTAGCCGTCGACCAGGATCGTCGCATCGGCGCGCACCAGGGCCTCGGCGGCGGCGGCCGAGGTGGAGATCGTCCCGCCCGGCAGTGCGATCGGCCGGCGCCGCCCCGGAGATCGATCAGCACGCCGCTGCCGGCCGGTCCGATCTGTCGCTCCGCCGATCATCGAGGTCGAGTCGTGCGACGTCGAGTCGGTTCCGCGCGATTCCATCAGGCGAGACAATTGTGCAGCGAGATCGTCGGCCAGGCCGAGTGCTGCGGCGAGTTCGTCGTGATCGATCGACGCCGACGGTTCAGTCGCCACTTCCTCGTGATCGAGCGCTGCCTCGCCACCGGAGAGCACCTCCCCCTCCGTCGACGGCTCCGCCTCCTCACCGGCCGACGGCGCTGACGCAACCGCTGCCTCGGCACGCGCCGTCGCCGCAGCCGCCCGGTCGCGTGCGTGTCGAGCGTCGTTACGCGCTTCGATCAACTCGCGACGAAGATCGTCGATCTCGGAGGCGGCCGTGGCCGACTCCGCCCGCTCCGCGTCGAGTTCGGATCGCAGCAACTCGATCTCTGACACGCGATCGACCACTTCGATGCGCGAACGAGTGGCGGCCTGCTCGGCCGCCCGCCGACGCTTCTCGGAACGTTTCAGGTCGCGCCGCAGGTCGGCCGACTCTTCCTCCAGGATCGCGCCGTCGATCCGCTCGGCGATCTGCTCCTCCCAACCGTCGGGACGCTGGAGCCAGAGGCGACCGACGTCGTCGACCAGCTCGGGCACCGCTCCGGCGCCGACGGCCCGGCGAAACTCCTCGTCAGCTTCGATCGCCCGGCGCACTCGTCCGAGTGCCCCCGTGGGGATGCGAGCTTCCTTGAAGAGCGACTTCAGAACCTTCGGGAACGGCATCGGCGGTCGCTGCTTCTGGCCTTCCGAGGCGGTCAGCACGGCGAACTCGAGCGCCGACCTCAGATGACGGTGCTCGATCTCGGTCACCCCGTCGAAACTACCGGGAGGCCCGATGACGGAGAGTTCTTGACAGAGGTACACATGTTCGTGTGTACTCAGCGCGATGCGATCTCGATCCGTCTCGAACGACCTGACCCAACGTTCGTTCGATGACCTCGGAGTGGCGCTGTCGGAGGTCACCTTCTGCGTCCTCGACCTCGAGACCACGGGCGGCAACCGCACGGGCGACATGATCACCGAGATCGGCGCCGTCAAGGTGCGCGGCGGCGAGTGCCTTGGCACGTTCCAGACCCTCGTCAACCCGGGCCGAGCGATCCCGCCGAAAATCTCCGTCCTGACCGGCTTGACCGACGTGCTGGTGGCACCCGCCCCGCGCATCGAGACGGTCCTGCCGTCGCTGCTCAGCTTTCTCGGTGATGCGGTCCTCGTTGCGCACAACGCTTCGTTCGACGTCGGCTTCATCCGGGCCGCACTCGAGCGAGCGGAGCGGCCGCCCTGGGGCGGCACCGTCGTCGACACCGTCCACCTCGCTCGCCGCCTCGTGCGCGACGAGGTGCCGAACTGCAAGCTCGGCACACTCGCATCCCGATTCCGCCTCGACCATCAGCCGAGCCACCGCGCCCTCGACGATGCGCTTGCCACCGTCGACCTCCTGCACCTGCTGATCGAACGAGCCGCGGGGCTCGGCGTGACGGGCCTCGACGACCTCGTCGCGCTCGGCAAGATCGGCGGCCACCCGATGGCCCCGAAGTTGAAGTTGACCGCCGGACTGCCCCGCTCCCCCGGCGTCTACATGTTCCGCGGTCCGAACGACTCGGTGCTCTACATCGGCAAGGCCACCAACCTGCGTCAACGTGTGCGGAGCTACTTCGGGAGCGACGATCGCCGCAAGATCGGCCCGATGCTGCGCGAGATGCAGTCGATCACGCACGTCGAGTTGCCCGACCCGCTGACCGCCGAGATCGTCGAGACCCGGATGATCGGGCGGATGCTGCCGCGCTACAATCGTCGAGGAACGACGGCCGACAAGTACTGCTTCGTCAAGCTCGACACCGACTCGCCCTGGCCTCGGCTGTCGGTCGTGAAGAACCCGGCGAAGACCGGAGTCCACCTCGGGCCGCTGCCGTCGAGGAAGATGACAGCGCTCGTCGTCGAGGCGCTCCACACCGCCGTCCCGCTCCGGCGCTGCACGCAACGCCTCGGCCGCAACTACACCGCCCCTCTCGGCGCGCCCGTCTGCAGCGCTGCTCAACTCGGCGTCGCTCACTGTCCGTGCTCCGGAACCGCCGACCCGGGTGAGTACGCAGCAGCGGTCCAGATGGCCGAACGGGCGATGACCGGCGACCCGATATTCACCGTCGACGCGCTGCGCGACCGAATGACCCGCCTTGCTCACCAACAGCGATTCGAGGAAGCGGCGATGACCCGCGACCGACTCTCGGCACTCCTCGGCGCAGTCCGGCGCACGTCGTTGCTCCGAGCGCTCGGCGAACTCGGCTCGGCGGAGATCACACTCGACACGACGACCTGGCTGATCGCCGACGGACACCTCGTCGACGTCCGCACCGATTCGACCCTCACCGCTGCCCTCCCGGTGCAGTCACTCGGCACCGTCGAGCCCGGTACTCCCGTCGCCCGAGAGCACGTCGACGAGGCGCTCTGCCTCGCCAAGTACTTCGATCGTCACGCCGCCCGCCTCAGCGTCTCGACAACCGGAACGTGGTCGTTCCCCATCGCCTCCCACGAACGCATCGACCCCATCCACCACGCCGCGTAACGTTCCGGGTCTGACCCGGCCCGTTACCGGTAACGCGAAGTGCCAGACCCGTAACGTTCCGGGTCTGACCCGGCCCGTTACCGGTAACGCGAAGTGCCAGACCCGTAACGTTCCGGGTCTGACCCGGCCCGTTACCGCGGGCTGACGACGTGGGCGCCGAGGCGGTCGATCGAGAGGATCTTGGTGTGGCCGCCCTCCGGGAGCGCTGCAGCGACAGAGTCGGCCACCGCAGCATCGGCGAGGAACCCGACCGTCGGGCCGCTCCCGCTCAACCATCCGCACCACGCACCAGCGCCCTCACCGGCCTCGATGGCATCAGCTGCGCCCGGCACGGCGGGCAATCGCTCGGCCTGATGGATCCGGTCGTCGGTCGCCCGGTGGAGCAACTGCGGGTCGTCGTGGGCGAAGGCGAGCGCAAACTGCACGGCGCGCCCGATGTTGTGGACAGCAGCGCTCCGACTGATCGAGTCGGACAGCGACTTGCGAGAGGTGTCGGTCGATGTCGTCACGTCGGGCACCCATGCCACGAATCGGGCCGCTCCGAGCGTCGGGCCGACGACGAACGGAACCAAGCGCCCCTCGACGTACGCCACCACTCCCCCGTACAGCGAGGCTGCGACGTTGTCGCCGTGTCCTTCGAGTTCGGCGGTCACGTACAGGATCTCCTCGCGGCTGTCTCCGATGTCGTGGGCCCGACCGGCGACGACTCCGAGCGCCGCCGCAGCCACTCGCACGGCCCCGCTGAACCCCATCCCGCGCGCCATCGGGATGCTGCTGCGCAACCACATCGGACCCGAGCCGCCGAACATGTCGAACGCGATCCGGCCGGGATGGTTGTCGTCGATCGCCACGGCTCCGTCGGGGGCGGGCCCGACTCCGGCCTCGGCGTACAGGTCGAGCGCGAGACCGAACACGTCGAAGCCAGCGCCGAGGTTGGCCGACGACGCCGGCGCCCGCACGACGGGCCCGGCCGACCCTGCGGTGTCTGCGTCGGACCGTTCGGACTCGCTCAACGTTCGGCTGCCGACTCGGCGCCGCCTGCAGCAGCACTCTGCGAGACGCTGACCAGACGGTCGAGGGTGGTCGCTGCCGAGCCGTCGTCGATCGCAGCCCGAGCCCGATCGATCCCGGCGCCGAGGTCGTCAGCGTGCCCGGCCACCACGAGAGCCGCCCCGGCGTTGAGCACCACGATGTCACGGTGCGCTCCGGCATCGCCGGCGAACACCCGGTGGACGACCTCGGCGTTGTCCTCGGGCTCGCCGCCGCTCAGCGCGCTCGGCTCGACGCGGGCGATGCCGAACTCCGTCGGGTCGATCGTGAACTGACCGACCGTCCCGTCGTGGATCGACCAGACGTGCGACACCCCGGTCGTGGTGAGTTCGTCGAACCCGTCGCCGTGCACGACCCACGCACTGGTCACGCCCTGGCGATCGAGCGCGCCGATCATCGGTTCGGCGAACGACGGGTCAGCCACGCCGATGAGTTGATTTCGGACCTGCCCGGGGTTCGCCATCGGCCCGAGCAGGTTGAACACCGTCGGCACGCCCATCTCGCGGCGGGGGCCACCGGCATATCGGAACGCCGGGTGGAACTTCGTCGCCAAGCAGAAGCCGATCCCGGCCTCGCGCACGCACGTGGCGACGCCGTCGGGTGTGAGGTCGAGCGAGACGCCGAGCATCTCCAACACGTCGGCGGCGCCGGTCCGTGACGACGCCGAGCGATTGCCGTGCTTGCACACCGTCGCGCCTGCGGCGGCCACCACGATCGCCGCCATCGTCGAGACGTTCACGGAGTCGGATCCGTCGCCGCCCGTCCCCACCACGTCGACGGCCACCTCTCGTTCGGCGTCGGTGAGTGGCACGATCGAGGCCTCGGCCATCGCCGCCGCAAGCAGGCCCGACAACTCTTCGACCGACTCGCCTTTGGCGCGCAGGGCGACCACGAACCCGGCGATCTGCGCAGGAGTCGCGTCGCCCGTGAGGATTTCGGTCAGTGCATCACCCGCCACGTTCCCCGGGAGGTCGTCACCGGCGATGAGTCGGGAGATGAGGGCGGACCAACCGCCGTGAGCGTCGAGTGCGGACATCGATGCCGAGGCTAGGCGTCGGCACGCGCCGTGGCGGCAGACTTTCGCCGCTGGCGGATCATGCGACGACGGTCCTTCTCGGTCGCCCCGCCCCACACGCCCGACTTCTCCCGGAACGTGAGCGCGTGGTCGAGACAGGTCTGACGGACGTTGCAGTCCGAGCACACGTCTTTCGCCGACTGTGCCTCGATCTCGTCATCGGGGTAGAAGATCGTCGCGTCGAGGCCACGGCATGCTCCCAGGTCCCACCACTTGGCTACGTCGTCGTTCTGGTGTTGCAGTGACATGTCGGTCCCCCATGGTCCTGACTCGTCGTTCTGACTCGTCGATGCCTTCGCTGAGTGACTCTAGAGCGCTGTGAGCGTTGTCGCCAGAGGCAATCCTGAAGCATCACGCGCAGCGTCGCAACGGTCACTCAACGGTCACCGGCGAGTGGCGCGAAAGCCACGCGATCAGCGCTCCTCGGGGAATCCGTAGGCTCGAGCGATGACCTGCAGCGGGTGCGCCGGGACACGACCGGTCTGCTCGGCGATCACCTGATTCGACAACAGACAGGCGCCCGCGACGATCTCTCCGCCTGCCCGTTCGACCTCCTCGCCGAGACGATCTGCTGCGACCGCCAAGGTGTCGTCGTGTGCACTCCGCAACGCCCACAGGCTCTGGGAGCCCGAACTCACGCGCACCGACCGGACGCTGGTGCCGGTGAGGCGGAGCAGGTCACGCCCACCACGGTCGTGCGCCGAACCAGGCCGGTCCGATGCCGAGTGGTACGTCACCGTCGTCGGGACGTGACCGTCGAAATCGGTGTCGAGAACCGTCGCGTCGGCGGCGTGGATCCGCATCAGGTACTCCGAGGCGTCGTGGACGTTCTCGGCGACGAACGCCGCCTCGGCTCCACCGAGATGGTCGAGGTAATCGTGGCGGATCACGTGACCGCACGACGGTTGCGGCACGACGACGCTGGATCCCGCTCGGATCTCCGACGCCAGGGCCGCCACGTTCTCGGCCGCCACCGTGCGGAATCGCGTCAGGTCGCCCGAGTGCAGCAACGGCGCACCGCAGCACTGCGCACCCGACACCGTGCACTCGATCCCGTTGCGTTCGTAGACCTTGACGAGGTCCTTGCCCACGCCGGTCGCCCGATACTCGACGAGACACGTCGGGTAGACGGTCACGACGGCGTGCTTCTTGCCCATCCGGATCTTCGGTCGTTGCCGGAACCACGAGGAGAAGCGCTGACGGGCAAAGGGTGCGAAGTGGCGCTGGCTCGACACACCGGTGAACCGGGCGAAGGCTCGACGCGACGTCGACCCTGGGGCTGATTCGACGATGCGGCTGGCTGCCCCAGGGAATCGGGTCGCCAGTTTCCCGATCAGTTCGGTACGCCCGAGAAATCTGCTGGCTACTCGTTCGCGAGAATCGAAGTGACCGTTCGCCCGTTGCATCGCGACGGCACGCAGCATCAATCGGGGGACGTCGACCGCCAGAACGTGCTGCGCCGGGGTGTACGGGCACCCGACCTCGCACAACTTGCACTGGTGGCACTGGTCGACGACGTGGTCCTGCTGGGCCGGTGTCATGCGGCCGGCGTCGCCGTCCTCCAGGGCGTCGAGCAGGTCGAACAGCGTCGGGAACGACGAGCAGTGATCGATGCACCGTCGGCATTGGCCACACACGTCGAACACCCGCTGGAGTTCGCCACGCACATCGGCTTCGTCGGTGAAAAGCGAGTGTGTCGGATCGTAGGTGGTCGTCATGAGTCGGTGTCGCCCGAGGCGAGTCGGCACGTTCCCGGCCCCGCTGCCCGGGTCGCGCGCACGAATGAAGTTACCCGTCGGTGATACCCGGACGAGGCCGCATTGATACCTCCGACCTGCTCGGACACGCGAGCCCGGGGGCCGACGTGGCACGATCGGACGGAATGAGCGACGAAGACCGACTCGCACGCATCGACGCCGTGCTCCCCGATCGATGGGACACCAACGCACTGCGCCAGGGTGTCGCCGTGTGCGCCACCCTCGCGATCCCGTTCCGCATCGTGGGTGCAGTCCTGGACAGTGATTCGAGCGGACTCAATGCCGCACTGTTCTTCGCATACCTCGTCTTCTTCGTGATCGGGGCGGGCTGCGCGGCATGGATCCAGCGTTCGGGCCTTCCGACACAGCATGCGATCGCCACCGCTGTCGGTACGGCTGCTTTCGTCGAGTTCGTGTTCGTCATCGTTCGCATCGTGCGCGGGACCGAGATCAACTGGTTCAGTATCGGCTTCGCCATGTCGCTGATCTTCCTCTGCGGCATCATCGGCGGCGTGCTGGGCAGTCGTCTGCAAGCGCAGGGGTTCCAACCGACGAGTCGCCGATGAGTGACCTGTTCCTCGTCATCGACGTCGGCACGACCGGCCTGCGTGCCGCAATCCTCGACGATCGACTCGCCATCATCGACTACGAGTATCGGTCGGCACCTCCCGACGTACCCTTCGAAGGGCTCGCCGAGTTCGACGCTGCACTCCTCTCCGCCTCCGTCCTCGACGCCTGCCGCACCGTGATGCGGCGCAACGATGCAGTCGTCGCTGTCGGGATCACCAATCAGCGGGCGAGCACGGTGGTCTGGAGCCGATCGACCGGGCAGCCGATCGCTCCGGGGATCGGATGGCAGGATCTGCGCACGATCACCGAGTGCATCGTCGCCCGAGCGGAACTGGGTTGGTCGGTCGCCCCGAACCAGTCGATCACGAAGCTGGCAGCGATTCTGGCCGCACACCCCGATCACGACCTCGGTGACCTCTGCTTCGGCACGATCGACAGCTGGCTCGCCTGGACACTGACCAACGGCGCGATCCACGTCTCCGACGGCACGAACATGTCGACGACCACGACGGGCATGCGCATCGCCGACGGATCGAACTGGGCTGTCGACCGGCTGGCCCACTTCGGCATCGACCCGACTGTCCTGCCGACCGTGGTCGATTCGGCCAGCGTGGTCGGTGACGCCACCGCACTTCCCGGCTCGCCGCCGATCGCGGCTCTGATCGGAGACCAGCAGGCCTCACTGATCGGCCAGGGGTGCGTGTCACCCGGCGATGCCAAGCTCACGCTCGGAACGGGCGGGATGCTCGACGTCGTCACCGGATCGGCGCCGCCCACCGAGATCGCCCGCAACGCCGCCGGCACCCTGGCGCTGCCGACCTGGCAACTCGGCGGCGAGCTCACCTGGGGCGCCGAGGGGATCATGCTCTCGGCCGGGACGAACATCGAATGGTTGCGAGACGACCTCGGGATCATCGACACCTGCAGCGCCAGCCACGACATTGCCGAGCAGTGCACAGGCACCGACGGCGTGGTCTACGTTCCGGCACTCCTCGGGTTGGCGACGCCACAGTGGGACTACGGCGCCCGAGGGACACTGCTCGGCCTGACCCGCGGAACCGGTCGGGCCGACGTCGTGCGAGCGGTCCTCGACGGCGTCGCCCATCGCAGTGCCGACCTGGTCGAAGCCGTCGTCGCCGACACGGGGGTCTCCATCGACACGTTGCGCCTCGATGGGGGCATGGCCGAGAACCCGACCCTCGTGCAGGGCGTCGCCGACGCGACCGGCGTCGCCGTCCAGGTGTCGCCTACCACCGAGGCGACGTCACGCGGCGCTGCCTTCCTCGCCGGGCTCGCAGTCGGCCGGTGGACCGACGTGACCGACGTCGCCGATCTCTGGAACCCGGTCCGTACCGTGCAGCCGTCTCCCGACGTCGACCGCCCGGCACTCCGCACACGCTGGGCCGACGCCACCGAACGCGCCGGAGGGTGGCACCGCGACCTCTCTGCGCTCGACTTCTGATCGGGACGAGACGAATCCTGTGTTCCGCCCCGTGATCGCTCTAGAATCTCCCCGGCGCCTCCCGTGGTCGGGAAGCACGCCTCGCATTCCCCCGAAAGGACCCATCCTCCGTGGATCTCGAAAACGCTGAGCCCGCTGCCGACGCGATCGCGCGGCGTGGACTGTTCGCCCGTGTCGGCGTCGCCGGCCTGGCCGGTGTCGCTGCCGCACTCGTCGTCGACCGGAGCGCGCTCGCTTCGCCGGACGACGAGGAACGCCCGAACGTCCCGACCGGCGACGACAAGGAAATCCTCAGCGCCGTGATCGGCATCGAGAATGCCATCAGCGGGCTGTACCGGGCCCGTCTCGACTCCGGAGTGCCCGATGAACTCGCCGGAGTCGTCGGTGTCATGGCAGAGAACCACCAGGCCTACGCACAGGCCGTGTCGGGGGCAACCGGTCTGTCCGCTCAGGACTCCGACAACACCGACCTCTTCGATGCGTTCGAAGACGCGTTCACGGGCTCGGCCGACGACTTCTTCGCAGCCGCCCACCAAATCGAGCAGACCGCCGTCGCCACGCACATCTCGCTGATCAGCGACTACGAGAGCGACACGGCGATCAGGCTGACCGCCTCGATCCTCGCCGTCGAAGCCCGCCACGCCACGGTCTTGGCCGACCTCCTCGGCGTGAGCGACTTCGACATCATCTTCGGGAACGAACAGACCGCCCTCACCATCTCGGGAGACGACGCCTGATGGCATCCGAATTCAACGCCCCCTCGTCGCGTCGCGATGCACTCAAGTTCGGCGGCCTCGCCGTGTCGCTCGGTGCACTCGCCGCAGCCTGTGGCGAGAACCGCGGCGGCAGCGAGGCCCTCGGCCGAGTCGGTAACGCCCCGTCCGTCACCACTCCGCCCGACCTCGAAGTGAACGACGTCGTCCTGCTGCGCACCGCCTCCTCTCTCGAATTGACCGCCGTCGCCGTCTACGAGGCCGCCCTCGCTCTCGACGACGCCGTCCCGGCCGGTGCGGTACCGCTCATCGAGCGCATGATCCTCGAACACGAGGGCACTGCCGCCGAGATGGCTCGCCTCACCGAGGCGGCGGGCGGCATTGCGTGGACCTGCACGAACCCGTGGTTCATGGAGCGGATCGTCGGCCCGATCCTCGAGTCGATCACCTCGAACGCCGTGGGCTTCATCGTCGAGGTCGACGGTGAGTCCGAGCCGCAACTCCAGGTCATGGGAGTCACCGGACCCATCCAGGACACGGTCCAGATCACCGAGCAACTCGGTTCGATCACGGCCGTCGATCCGCTCGACGACGTGGAAGTCGGCGACGAGGTCGAGTTCACCCGTCTCGACGCCGCTGTGCCCGCCGACGTGCTCGCACTGGCGATCGCATTCGAGAATCTCGCGTCGGCCGCCCACCAGGAACTCGCCTCGGCGACGTCGATCGTCGAGGCGCGGGTCGCCCACGCGCAAGCCAGCGCTCTCGAAGCACGCCACGCCGCCCTCCTCTCCTTCTTGTCGACCCCCGATCGAACCGACGCCTACTTCTCGCCGGCACTCGTCGGAGGTGAAGTCGTCCCCGATGCTCGTAGCCAGTTCCGGTCGTTCGCGATCAACTCGACGTTCAACCAGACGGCCCAGATCGAGATCAAGGCCGGCCCGGGCGACCTCAACAACGTGCGCACGAGCTACCTGCTCCAGACGCCGGCGGCGAACAGCCTCGTCTACAACGAACTCTCTTGCGACGCCTGACGAACCGCCCGGCGTAGGCTCCGGCGTGCAGTGGTGAGGTGGCCGGATGGTCGCGGCACATCGGTTCGCCGAGGTGTCGAGGAAAGTCGGGACTCCTCCGGGCAGAGTGCTGGCGAGAGCCAGGTCGGGGTGACCTGACGGACAAGTGCAACAGAGAGAGACCGCCGATGGATCGCTTGCGATCACAGGCAAGGCTGAAACGGTGCGGTAAGAGCGCACCAGCGGCGTCGGTGACGGCGTCGGCTCGGTAAACCCCACTCGGAGCAAGGTCGAGCAGGAGGATGGGCGGCCCGTCCGTTTCCTCCGGGTAGACCGCACAGATGGATGGCCATCGGGCGCTTGCGCTCACAGAATCCCGCTTACAGGCCACCTCACCACTGCGCTCGCTCGAATAGAGCCGTGACCAGGTGTTTCGCACCGGAGCGGGCACCGGCCGACTGAGGAAAATGCACAGGGCGTGCACTCCAGATCGAGTCATGCCGTCGCCGCCGTGATCCTGGCGAGCGACTCGCGCACCCGTTCGCGATCTTCGGGCACGGTGCCGGCGTACCGGTCGAGCAGGACGGCGACCGTGTTGCCGAGAACCTCCGAGACGATCTTCGGACTGACGCCGTCGCGCAGCATGTTGGTCGCGGCGGTGTCGCGCAGGTTGTGCCACGTGAGCCCCTCAAGGTCCGCCCGTGCTGCGATCGCAGCGAAGCGATGCGAGGCCAGCTGGCGGCGTTCGAGCGAGCCGTCGGGAGCCGGGAACAGCACGCCGTCGTCGCCCACGCCCACCGAGTCGCGATGTGCAGCGAGCACGTCGTGCAGCTGCTCGGTCATCGGGATTGTTCGCGTCGGCGTCGTCTTGCGGGTCTTGAGCGGTGCGAGCACCGTCGGGCCCGACTGCGGCGTGAGGGCCTGGTCGCCGATCACGATCTCGCGCTGCAGGAAGTTCACGGTGCCGAGGCGGACGGCGAGGCCTTCGGAGATCCGCACGCCGGTCGCCAGGCCGAGCGTCACCCACGCCCGCTCCCAGCCGTCGCACGCGTCGAGGAGGCGGCGCACCTCATCGGGGTCGAGTGGTCGCGGCTCGGAGCGCTCGCCCTCGGCCACCTTGAGACCGACGGCCGGCGATCGCCGGATCCGCTCGTCGACCTCGGCGCCTCGGAACATCGACACGAGCACCGAGCGCAGCACCTTGGTCGTCGACGGCGCGAGTCCGCTCGACGAGATCACGTTCTGCAGGTGACTGTTGCGCACCGACGCCAGGCGCATGCCGCCGACCTTCGGCTCGATGTGCTTCGCCCACATGATGTCGTACCGAGCACGGGTCGACAGCGTCCAGCTCGGCTGCAGCTCCGACCACTCGGCCCAGTAGGCCGCAACCGTCAATTTGCCGGCGCTGGGGTCGATGTATGACCCATCGAGCATGCTCGCAGAGGTCGTGGTGAGGAACCGCTCGGCGTCGACCTTGCGATCGAAGCGCCGGGCGCGCTGCTTGCCGGACGGGTCGCGCCATCGGACCTGCCAGGCCGGCTCCCAGCCGACGACCTCGCCGGCGGCGTTGGTCTTGCGCTTCGCCTTCGACAGTTTCGTGATCTTGGCCATGCTCAGGCTCGCCCATCCGACGGGAGGTGGCCGGCCTCACGAGCTTGCTTGACCAGTCGATAGGCCTGGCTGCGGCTGACGGCGAGCTTTCCCTCGACGGTGCCGATACCGCCGCCTTCGTAGAGCGCCGCCACTTCGCTGAGGCGACCGTCGCCGACTGCATTTCGACGCCGCACCGCGGTCACGATGATCTCCTTGCCTCTCGACGTGTGATCGTCTGACAACGTCACAGAGTCGGCGTCGTCAACCCACACGTGAGGAACGACGGACTGCTCGACCAGCGTGGAGATCGACCAGCTGCGCAACGCGTCCGAGTTGATCGGCACCTCGGCCGACGCCTGCAGCCGAACAGCGGTCACGACGACCTTCCCGCTGCCGTCGACGTCCACCTCGAGTTCGAGCGACGGGTAGTCGGGATCGGGCTCTATCGGTTCGCAGTGCACCGTGAGCGGCACGACCAGAACGCGGCCCTCGCCGACATCGGCCACACGGTCCGACCTCTCGAATGACGTGGAAAGTCTGACCTTCGGTGGCTGCTTTTTCGGTTGTCGCATCATTGTCGCGAAATCCTACCTCTCCGTTATGCGTCGCGCAACACCGCTATGCGACATACTGCCCTCATGGAATCTCCCTGGATGTCCAACAAGGAACTGGCCGACTACTGCGGGGTGCCTCTCAACACCGTGCGCACGTGGCGCCATCGCAACGTCGGGCCGCGCGGTTACAAGGTCGGTCGCCACGTGCGATACCGCCTCTCCGACGTCGAGGCGTGGATCTTGAGCGACGGCGCCACGAGCGAGGCGCAGCCCGCATGAGCGCCGATCGCTCCCCCGACCCGTCGGCCACCCTGGCGCTCGACGAGGCCGAGAACGTCGAGTGGTTCGCCACGATGACCGGCATCAAGCTCGACCTCGACCGCCAACGCACGCCGTGCTCGCGCTGGATCACCCACGGTCGCAACTGCGCCGCCACCCATCCGTGCCACCGCCCCGACGGCGTCGGCTGGATTCTCGATCATGCGCTGCAGGGTCGGGACATCTCCGGCAACCGCTGCATCGCTCTCGCCCCGTACCGCTTCGGCTCCGTCGAGGCGCAGCTGCTCTCGGCGTGGTGTCTGCAGCGCTCGATCACGTGGGAGGTCGTGCCGGTCGCGTACTGGCACGACGCCACGGTCACCGTCCTACTGCGCCACGTCGAGGCCGATGGCCGGGCGTGGGTGCACGTCCCGGCGGCAACCGAACAGAGCATGTGGGGCCTCACCGGCCTCCCGGAGAAGCCATGAGCGTGGTCATCCAGGAAGACACGAAGTGCGCCGGGTGCGGTGATCTCGCCGACCTTCAGCGCGACAACGAGTTCCTCTGCGAGACGTGCAACGAGCTCGCCGATGCCGCGAGCATCGGGCTCGGTCAACCGGCCGAGCCGGGAGCCGAGCCGTACCGGCGACCACCGAACCCCGACGCCAACGCACCGCTCGCTACGAAGCGCAGCGCACGCGACGACCTGGTCGACCTCGTCGAGGAGCACTACACGATCGGGCGCACCGAGGATGAGCGCACCTTCCTCGTCGACAACGAGGGGCCGAACCTGGCGCTCTTCTCCGGGCCGGCCAAGCAGAGCCTCGCCCGTCGCTACCTCAGCACCGCCGGCAAGACGGTCGGGCGCACGCCGATCGACGAAGCGTGGCTCACCATCGAGGGGCTCGCCTCCGATGTCCCCAAGATCGCGCTCGACCTGCGCGTCGCCTCGCACAACGGCAAGGCCATCATCGACATCGGCGACGTGGCCGGCCGTGCGATCGAGATCTCGGCTCGTGGCTGGCAGATCCTCGAGCGCTCCCCCGTCACCTTCCGGCGGTCGCGGGCCATGCTCGCCATCCCCGACCCCGAGACCGGCGGCTCCGTCGACGAGCTGTTCACGTTGCTCCCGGTCGCACCCGCCAGTCGCGACCTGTTCGCCGCGTGGCTGGCGCTCTCGTTCTTCTCCGACTTCCCGCACCCCGCCCCGGTGTTCCGCGGCGAGCAGGGAGCGTCGAAGTCGACCACCACCCGGGCCGTGTCGAAGCTGCTCGACCCGTGCATGGCCGACACACAGAAACCGCCGAAGGCCGACGACGACTGGTCGCACGTCTGCGGCGCCCGGTGGGTCGTGGCCGTCGACAACGTGTCGGTCGTCCCCGAGTGGTGGTCCGACGCCCTGTGTCGCACGATCACCGGAGACGGGTGGCTGCGCCGAGAGCTCTACACCGACGACGACGTGGTGGTCACGAAGTGGCGGCGCTGCGTGATCCTCAACGGCATCTCGCTCGGCGCATCGCTGCGCCCCGACCTCGCCGAGCGCCTGGTGCTGTTCGAGCTGCAGCGGCCGGCGCAGTTCCTCACCGAGGCCGAGGTCGACGACCAGCTCGACGACATGCGGCCGCGCGTTCTCGGCGCACTCCTCGATCGAGCAGTCGCGACGCTCGCCGCCGGTCGCACCACCGAGCCCGTCCGAGATCTCCGAATGGCCGATTTCGCCACCCACCTCGCGGCCCACGACGCCGGCAACGGCACCAAGTCGCTCGACGGGTACCGCAACTGCTTGGCCGAAGCGTTCGACGAAGCGATGGCGTCGGACCCGATCGCAACGGCCGTGATCGAGCTGATGATCGGTCGCGACTCGTGGGAGGGCACGGCCACCGAGCTGCTCGACGACCTCGAAGCCCACAAGCCGAAGTCGGACGGCGAGTACTGGCCGAAGAGCTCGAGCGCTCTGTCGAGTGCCATGACCCGCTCGGCTCCGAACCTCCGACGCATCGGCCTGTCGTGGTCACCGCCTCGCAGATCGGGCAAGGGAGGTCGCCGAGTGGCCAAGATCGCTCGGTCGGCCGAATCCCCCGGCAGCACGGGTGACGCGAGTGACGGCATTCTCCCCCCACGTGCGCCGCTCTCCGAGGGTGTCAAGGGTGACGCGGGTGACGCGGTTCCTCCCCTTGTTGCGTCTACCTCCCTGGGGTCTGAAAGTGGAGAAGAGGGGACGAGGGGAAGCACAACAAGGGGGGAATCCGTGTCACCCGCGTCACCCCCGTCACCCGACCATCCTGAGGCCGACAAGGGGCTGTTCTGATGCGCCGCCGAGGTGCCCTCGACCCCGTCCGAGGAGGTGCGAGAACCGGAAGTGAGGCCGCCGCCACCCCCACCATCACGCCCGCCTGTGATCGAGCGAGCCTCGACTCACAAACGATGCGCCCACGATCCGAGCGACCGAATCGAGCGCAGATGTGCACGCCCGGTGCATTTCTCCGAGGTCGGACCGGACACACGCTGGGCCGATGCACCGCTCTGACCGGTAGCTCACATTCTGTCCAGGCGGTCGAGCGACCATGACGACCGACCAGGACACCGACCGACCGACCAGCCACGGCGCCGCTCGCGGCTACAGCTGGCCCCCGTTCGAGGAGGGCAACCACGCCGCCACGAAGCACGGTGCGCAGAGCCCTCGACGCCTCGCCCCGATCGTGGCCGAGCTCAAGGCTCAGCTCCTCGAGGCGGCGCCGTGGTGTGCTCCCGCTGCGTTCGCCCCGGCCGTCGAGTCGTGGGCAGCTGCCGAGGCTCAGTGCCGGCTACTGCGCTCGTGGCTCGACGAGGTCGGCATGCTCGACGAGGTCGGCGAACCGCGCAAGGCGCTCGCCACGCTCGACCGGGCCGACGTGCGCGCCGACCGTGCTCGCAAGGCTCTCGGCCTGTCGCCGTCGTCGTGGGCTCAGCTGCTCAAGGCCATGACGGTCGCACCCGACGGCTCCGCCGATCCGCTCGCTGCGCTGCGTCGCACGGGCGCCGAGATCATCGAGGCCCGATCGCAGGCCACCACCGACCCGGCGCTCCCGGCGCCCGTGCCCGAGGAGGCCGACGATGGTCACTTCTTCTGACCTGTCCGCCTCGACTCGGCAGCTGCTCCACGCCCTGGTGCTCGACGACGGCCGGCGCTGGGGCGAGGTCGCCACCGACTGGCAGCACGCCGACGCCGACGCCGTGCTCGACGCTTCGGGGCCTCGCATGCACTTCCAGACCCGGCCTCGTGGTGGCTCGAAGTCGACGGACCTGGCGGGCGTGGCGATCGCGCTGCTCCTCGACCAGGCGCCGGTCGCGTCGAGGAGCTACTGCATCGCCGTCGACGCCGACCAGGCCGACCTCATCGTGTCGGCCGTGCGTGGCTTCGTGACCCGCACTCCCGGCCTCGAGGCGGCGCTCGACGTGCGGGCGCGCAGTGTGATCAGCCGGGCGAACGGCGCGCAGCTCGAGGTGCTCCCGGCCGACGGCGCCTCGGCGTGGGGTCTGATCCCGTGGCTGATGATCGTCGACGAGCTGGGCCAGTGGCCCGGCGGTCGGAACCACAGGCAGCTGTGGACGGCCGTCGTGTCGTCGGCGCCCAAGTCGGGCCCCACGGGCCGCATGGTCTGTCTCACGTCGGCTGGTGAGCCTTCGCACTGGTCATACAAGGTGCTGGCGCACGCTCGGCAGTCGGAGCAGTGGCGGGTCTCGGAGGTTCGTGGCCCGTTGCCGTGGCGCTCGGAGGAAGATCTCGCCGAGCAGCGGGCGATGCTCACGGAATCGGCGTACGCCCGGCTCCACCTCAACGAGTGGACCGAGGCCGAGGACCGACTCACCACCGTCGACGCCATCGACGGGTGTGTGCGCCATTCGGGGATCGTGCCGCCGGCTCCGGGCGTCCAGTACGTGATCGCCCTCGACGTGGGCCTGGTGAACGACGCCACGGTGATCGCTGTCGGCCACCTGGCGACCGAGGACGGGTCGAGGGTGGTCGTGCTCGACCGGATGGACGTGCGCCAGGGGTCGAAGGGTGCGCCGGTCGATCTCGGCGAGGTCGAGGAGACGATCGCCGCTCTGAGCGCGGTGTACAACAACGCTCGGATCGTCATCGACCCGTATCAGGCGGTGCACCTCGCCCAGGGCCTCCGTCGCAGCGGTCATCGGGTTTCCGAGTTCACGTTCTCGCAGTCGTCGACGGGTCGCCTCGGCCTGCTCATGTACCGGCTGCTCCGCGACGGCCTGTTCGATCTCCCCGACGACCCGGAGCTGCTCGCCGAGTTGGCCGGCGTGCGACTGCGCGAGAACGGGGTCGGCAGCTACCGCCTCGACCACGACGCCGGAGCGCACGACGACCGGGCCGTGGCGCTCGCTCTGTTGGCGCACGAGCTGATCGAAAAGAAGCGGAGCCGTCGGCGCAGCGTCGCGCCCAAGGCGGACCTCCGGTGATCCGCCTCGAGGTCGACGCCATCGTGATCGAGACGCCGCGTGAGGCCTTGATCGTGGCGTCGGCGCTCAACCGTCTGGCCGACGAGTGCCGACGGGCCGGCCAGGTCGTGCCCGAGCTCCCCGACCTCGTGCGCGAGTTCACGGCGCTGGCGGGGCGGGGCGAAACCGACCGGCGAAACAACGAAACGCCGTCAGACCGGGCGTCGGAGAGTCGGGAGGTTTCGGACGTTGACGCCGGAGGTTTCGAGCCTGTCCGATTGATGCGAGTCGGCGCCGCTGCCGACTTGCTCGGTTGCTCCGAGCAGTACACGCGCCGCCTCGCTCGCGATGGCTTCCTCCAGGGGTCGCAGAAGGGCGAGGACGGTGCGTGGCTGCTCGATGCCGCCGCCGTCGAGGCCTTCCGGCTTCACGTGAAACAGGAGAACGACATGCATCCCACCGACACCAAGGCCGACCAGTGAAGCAGGCGAGCGAGAACCGCCAAGCCCCGACCTCCGACGCCGAACCGGGCGACGAGGAGCAGCCCGAGCTGCCGACCGGCACAACCGGCCTCGGCCGTGGCGGCTTCACCGTCGAGGACGTGAAGGCCAAGCGCCTGAGCGATGTCGCCGTGATCGCTCCCACCCGCATCGCCGGCCGCGACAAGATCCTGGTGAGTCGGGGCGAGATCGTCTCGTGGGAGGTCGCCGTCCACCAGGGCTGGGTCGGGTGATCGAGATCGTGGCCACGGCCACTCGTCTGGGCACGACGGTCCGCGCTGGGTTCCAGGGCGACGCCGCCGAACTGCAGGGCTTCGGCGTCCGAGACGACGACTACCTGCGCCTGCTCGACGCCGAGCTCGAGGCCGACACCGTGCCGATGTTCGAATGTCACCGCACGTCGGGGCCACCGATCGGGCACGTGGTCGAAGGCAACGTCTCCGGGAATCGATTCATCATCCGAGCCCAGCTCGACCAACGGTTCGCGCCGTATTTCCGTGGCTACCACCACGTCGAGCTCTCCGCCGGGATCACCGCAGTCGACCGCCAGCGTCGCGACTCAGTCGTCGAGGCCCGGGCCCTCATTCGAGAGGTCTCCCTTGCGCCGGTAGGCCGCATGCCCGGCTGCTACGTCCACTCCGTCCGCCAACTCTGAGCGAGAAACCATGACCGACACAACCGACCAACGCCCCCCAGACACCATCGTGAAGCGCCCGGCGACCTGGTCGCCGATCTTCGCCTCGACGATGGATCTCAGCGCCGTGCGAGGCGCCAACTTCGTCGCCGTCGGCACGTGGATCCGCGTCGAGCGCGACGTGCGCGACGTGCTGACCAACGAGGTCGTCGTCGCCGCCGGCGAGTACGTCGACTGGAACACCGCCGTCAGTTTCGGATACGTGAAGGGCGAGCGCGAAGAGCACCGCAACGAGCACACCGACCACCTCGACGCCGAGCGTCGACAGGACGGCGCCCTCGAGGTCGAGACCGTCGACGGCGTGACCACGGCCTCGGTCGACTTCTCGACGCTCGGCGGCTCCGGCTCGGTCACGGTCGTGATCGACGGCTCCGGCGATGAACCGCCCTCGGCGGCACTCGTGCGCCGACACCTGGGCGCTGCGATCGACAAGGCGTTCACCACCTATGCCCGGAGCATCCGCTGATGAGTCCGAACCAGTGGGAGCGCACGGCGCACAACGGTCGGCACTTCTACCGCCGAGTTCCCGGCGGGCGGTGGGAGCGATGGACCGACGGCGACCGCTCGACCTTCCAGCTGCGCGCCGTGCCCGACCACCTCGTCGCAAGGTTCACCACCGAGGCGATCCGCCGACTCAAGCGCCGATGGAGCGATGCAACATGAGCCTGCCGAACGAGTGGGAGTGGACGAAGCGCAACGGCGTCCCCGGCTTCGTGCGCCACCGAGGCGGGCGGTGGGAGTTTCACCAACGCGCCAACGGTGTGGGCGGATTTCGCCGCCGCCGACTTCTCTTCGGCCAGCCGATCGCGCGAGTCGTCCCCGTGATCGTGGCGCTGGGGCTTTGGCTTCTGTCCAACGGCGGTTTTCGATGAGCCTGCCGAACGAGTGGGAGCGGACGACCCGCAACGGCGCTCCCGGCTACGTGCAGATCCGAGGCGGGCGGTGGGAGTTCCATCGCGCCGCCAACGGCATGGAAGGCATGCGCCTCCGATCAACGAAGCCGACCGAGGCTCGCGACGCTGCGCACGTGAGTCGGTCCGGTGTCCGCCGGGCCGTCCAGGTCGCCCACGAGGCCCGCGGAGCGACCGTCACCAACTCGAAGAACGACGGGCGGACGTTCACGGCCCGAGCCGTCGCCTATGACGTTGTCGACGACTACGGCACCCGATTCCGGCGCGGCGTGTTCAACGCATCGCTCGAGAAGCGACTCCCGGTGATCGCGTGGGCGCACGATTGGGCAGACCCGGTCGGACGAGTCACGGCGTGGGACGATCGCGCAGACGGTCTCCACATCACCGCCACTCTGTCGGACCCCGACGCCGTGCCCCGGGCGCGCCAGGCCGTCGCTCAGATCGCTGACGGCACATTGACAGACGTTTCGATCGGATTCTTCCGACGTGAGAGCGCCGACGCCGCCAACGGCGTGGTCGACATCACCAAGGGAGACCTCGACGAGGTGTCGCTCGTGCTCCGTGGCGCCGTTCCCGGCTCGGTCGTGACCGGCCAGCGCTCGGCGCCGATGTCACCGGATCTCGACGAGGCGCTCCGAATCATCCAGGCACGCGGGTCCATCGCTCCGCGTCCGATCGCAGCTCGTGGCCAGGCGCCGACGAATGACGCCGTGACCGAGGCCATCCGCATCGCCACCCGCTCCGGCCGCTCGGCCTGACCCACCCGACCCCGAGGAGACCCGCCATGCCCGACATCCCTCACATCGATCTCACCGCCGAGGGCGAGCGACTCGTCGTCGACGTGTCCAAGCACTTCGCCGACGCCGACGTGGCGCTCGATGAGGTGCACATCGCCGGCATTCGGCAGTTGGCGCACGCATTCGAGTCGGGGCGCCTCGGCCGAGAGCTGGCCTATGACGACTCCGCCGACGAGTCGAGCCCCGAAGACCTCGAGGAGTTCGCCGAGTTCCGCCGCTCGCTGCATGCGCTCGGAGCGACCAACGCCCCGCCGATCATCGCTCTGCGTCAGATCCTCGACAAGATCGGCCTCCCCGCTCGTGGCTGACATCGTGTTCGACGAGGTCGCGCTCTCGAAGCTGTTCGACGGCCCCGACAGCGAGGCGGGGAAGTTCCTGGCCCGCAAGGCGGTGTTGGTCGAGTCGCGAGCCAAGCGCAACACACCGGTCGACACCGGGCGACTCCGTGCGTCGATCACTCACGAGCTGGGCAGCGAGGGCCGGGACCTGGTCGCCCGCATCGGCACGAATGTCGACTACGCCCTCCCGGTCGAGCTCGGAACGATCTACATGGCAGCTCGGTCGATGCTGCGCAACGCCCTGGCGAGTGTGAGCTGATGAAGCTCGTCGAGGCCTTCGTCCAGCTGCGAGTCAACAGCACCGGGGCGAAAGAAGAGGCGCGCGAGGAAGCTCGCGGTGTCGCCGAGGAGATGACCAAGACCTTCGCTCAGTTCTTCAGCGCGGCCGTGGTGATCAAGGGACTCAAGGACGCCACCGACGCCGCATCGCGCCTCGAGCAGGCCGTGGGCGGCACCGAGGCAATCTTCGGCTCGGCGAGCGCCTCCATCGACCAGTTCGCTTCGACGAGTGCCCAGTCGCTCGGAATCAGCGAGGCTGCGTTTCGCGAGGTCACCTCTCAGATTGGTGGCCTGCTCAACGGCCTCGGCTTCACCCAGACCGAATCGGCCAAGACCTCCGTCGAGCTCGCCCGGCTCGGTGCCGACCTCGCTGCCACGTTCGGTGGCCAGCCCGAGGAGGCCGTGCAGGCGCTCGGTGCCGCCCTCCGTGGCGAGTTCAATCCCCTCGAGAACTTCGGTGTGTCGCTGCGTGTGTCGCAGATCAACCTCAAGGCCGTCGAGCTGGGCCTGGCAGAGACCACGACTCAGGTCGACGGCAACGCCCGGGCTCAGGCCGCGCTCGCGTTGATCACGGAGCAGTCGGCCAACGCCATCGGACAGAACGCCCGAGAGGCCGATACCGCCGCCGGAAAGACGGCGCGACTCGCGGCGAGCTTCGAGGACGCCAAGGCCAAGCTGGGTGAGCAGCTGATCCCGGCACTGCTGTTCGGTGTCGACGTGCTCGGCGCCATGATCGACGGATTCTCCGGTCTCCCCGGGCCCGTGCAGCTGGCCATCGTCGCCATCGGCGGCATCGCTGCCGTGGCCGGCCCGGTCGGCAAGGCGATCGACGCCATGTCGAAGCTCGAGGACGCCATCGGCAAGATCCCGGTCAGCACTCAGGTGGCATTCACCGCCGCTGTCGTCGCGGTCGGCCTCGCCGTGGTCGCCTACCAGGCGTACACGAAGAAGGCCCGCGAGGCCGAGGCCCGCACCAACGAGGTGTCGACCGCTCTGTCGGCTGGCCGAGATCGCCTCGCCGAGTACGCGCAGGAAGCCAACGAGACGACCTCGACAGTCGACGACCTGGCCGTGGCTCAGCGCGCTCTTTCTGACGCCCTGCTCGAAGGTGACGACGGCGAGAAGATCGTCCAGGCACTCGGCACCATCGGAGCCCTGGCCGAGGACACCGCGTCGATCATCATCGAGATCGGCAACGAGCCGGTTGCCGCAATGCAGCGCTACCTCGAGGCGGCGGGGCTCTCGGCGGACGTGTCGGAGCGGCTGGCTCGAGTCATCAACGACACCGACACGGCGCTGCAGGACAACCTCGGCATCGACAAGTTCGCTGCGGCGTTCTCCACGCTGGCGAAGAGCGGGGAGGTCGCCACCGACGGATTCGCCGAGATCCCCGACTCGGTCCGCCCGGTGATCCTGGCACTCGAAGAGCTGCAGGACCAGAGTCAGAAAACCAAGTTCGCTGATCTTGCGACCCAGTTCCTCAACGCCGAGGTGGCGGCCGACTCGTCTTCGGCATCCCTCGTCGCCCAGGCCGAGGCGATCACCGGCGTGTCGCGCAACAGCGAAGACGCCTTCGTGGTGTTCGAGAAGTACGGCGAGCTGCTCGCCCAGATCGATGGGTCGACTACCGACACGGCTCTCTCGGCAGCTGATCTCGAAGAAGGTCTGGTCGACGTGGCCAACTCCGGCGAGGAAGCGGCCGAGGAACTGCGCGAGGTCGACGATTCGGCTCTCGACGCCGCCGACTCGTTCGATGCACTCGACACCGCGGCGAGCCTGCTGCGCGATGCCTTCGACAAGCTCATCGGGCGCAACGTCGACCTCGACGCCGCCTACTCCGACGTGTTCGACGGAGCCAAGGCCGTCACCGACGCGTTCGCCGAGAATCAGGCCACCCTCGACCCGCTCACCGAGGCCGGTCGAGCCAACCGCGACGCCGTGCGCGACCAGGTGGACGCATTGCTCGATCTCGGTATCGGCCTGGTCGAGACCGGATCCAGCAACGACGAGGCCGCCGCCACGGTGCTCGGCCTGCGTGACTCGCTCATCAAGCAGATGATCCAGGCCGGGCTCACCCGCGAAGCCGCCGAGGAGTACATCGCCCAGCTCGGTCTCACCCCCGAGAACGTCGAGACGTCGATCGAGCTGGCCAACGTCGAGGCGTCGAAGCTGCGCATCCAGGGCCACATCGACGAACTCGGTGAGATCCCCGACGACATCGCCACCGAGATCGAGGCACTGATCGATGAAGGGCAGTACGCGGAGGCCGAGCGCCGCCTCGCCGCACTCGAACGGGTCCGTGAGGTGCGCGTGCGCGTGCTCAGTCAGGGCGCCTCGACGTTCGTGCCCCAGGTCAACGTCGGGACGATCCGCAACGCCCAGGGCGGCTACTACGACCAGCCGGCGCTCTCCACCCTCGTCGAGGACGGCGACCCCGAGGTCGTGCTCCCGCTCGCCAAGCCCGAGCGCCTTGACGCCCTGCTCGCCGACCCGCGCTCGCGTGCCCCGATCGCCGCCTCCCTCGCCCGCTCCGGTGGCGCGATCGAGAGCGGTGGCAGCAGCGAACGACACCTCCACATGCACAACCACGGCCAGCCGGTGAGCTACCACGACGTGTCGCTCGCCCTCGAGGCATCCGAACTGACGAGCGTGGTGTGACGAGGGTCAACGCCTCTCCTCAGCGTGGTCAGAAGTGATCACGAACGCAACCGCCACGAAGTTCAACCCCGACCGCCTCGTCGCGGCCCATGGCCACGGCAAGCGCGGCCTCGCCCGAGCCCTTGAGGTCGACGCAGCGCTGCTCTGCCGACCGTTTTCGCAGTGGCAGGCCGACCGCTATGCCGTGAGCATCGGCCTGCATCCGTGCGAGGTGTGGCCCGAGTGGTTCGAGAGCGTGGCCCCGGCGATCGACGATCAGTTGCCCGAGCTCGCCGCTTCGTAGAGCCACTCCGGCCAGATCAGAGCCGGGTGCAGGCCGACCGCGATCGCCACCTCGTCGGCCCGGTGCTCGTCGAGGCCCGACCGGGACCACCGATGGACCGTGCCACGGTCGACGCCGACGATCTCGGCGAGTCGCCCGACGGAGTACTCGGCGAGCAGCGGCGCCAGGTCGAAGCGTCGCACCGATCGCGTCGGTGCCGGTCGTCGGCGTGTAGCTGCTCGACGACGCCTCGGCCGGGTTCGTGGCGCCGCGGCTCTCGGCTTCGGTGCGTACAGCTCGACCAGGTGATCCCGCCACAGCTCGGCGAGCTCGCGGTCGCCTCGGATGATGCGCCTGACCTGGCGCCGTCGACCGTCCGCAGTCCGCTCGGCGTCGACCACGACGGCCCACGAGCCCTCGTCCGTCGGTCGCACCGAGCCACGGACCCGCGGCCCAACCTGGCGGACGGTGCCAGGACCGGGCTCAGGTTCGATCTCCGAGGCGAACTCGTCGACGAGGGCCCGTCGCACCGCCTCGGCCTCGGAGCGATCACCACGGACCCTCCGAGAGACCTGTCGACGCCGGCCGTCGTCATCGGTGCCGGCGGCGACGACGACGCGCCACACTCCCGGCGCAGTCGACGTGACCGACCCGGGAGTGCGGCGCACGACTCACGCCCCCTTGCCGTGGACTCGACGCTCGAGGTCGGTGATCTGGTCGTCGAGCTGGCGGATCTCGGCGCTGATCTTGTTCATCAGCTCGAGGATGTCGGCCATCGTGATCGTCTTGGAAGTGTTCTCATTGCTCATCGGGATCTCCTTCGGTTGCGCGCCGGAGTCGGCGCATTGCGATGTCGGGGCGTGCACATTTCGTGCACAGGGCGACGAGAAACGTTGAAACTCAACGAGTAACAACGAGTAACGTAAGCCCAGGTCAGGTGGTACGCCAGGTGCATCGCCCCTGGTGGTGGACGTGCTCTGGCCGAATCCCGCTTACAGGCCACCTCACCACTGCACACACACACACCCTCGACGGCAATGCGTGAGCTGTGAACCCCGGTTTCCACTCCCCTGACTCACACTTCACCGACGGCCAGGCCAGGTTGCGCCGATGTGTGAGGTACCGACCGCGACTTCAGCGCTGCCTCCTCACACTTCGGCCACGGCGACGGCGGCGGGCCATGGCGGCTATTGCGCGGCGGGGAGGGGAACGATTTCGTTGAAGGCGCTGAGGATCGGGCGTCGGCCGCGCATCTCGATCCGGCAGATGCTCGCGTGGTCGAGGTGGCAGTTCCACGAGATCCCGATGTCGACATCGAGTGCCCAGCCGACCGCCGACTTCATCGGCGACACGTGACTCACCACGACGATCGTCTCGCGCGACGCACGCTCCACCAACTCGGCGCACGCGCCACGGACACGGGCGTCGAGCGTGGCGAGCGACTCGCCACCCTCCGGCACGTACCCGAAGTCGTTGCGCCACATCTGCCAGACCTCCGACGGGACCTCGGCGTGTCGCACACCCTCGTACACCCCGTACGACAACTCGACCCAGCGTTCGTCGGTCTCGATCGGACGCCCGAATGCCTCGGCGGTCTGTTGCGCACGCTTCAGTGGGCTGGCGATCACGGCATCGACCTCGACCGACGACGCGATGTGAGCGGCTGCTGCCTCGGCCTGCGTCCGACCGAGGTCGTCGAGATCCTGATTCAGACGTCCCTGGAGGAGCCCGGCTTCGTTGGCAGCCGTTCGCCCATGACGCAACAAGATCAGCACCCGACGAGTGTGTCACAGCCGCAGCCGACCCGAGCGGTTGTCCCCCGGAACCCCCCACTCGGGCCACCGCCCGACTCGGCCGGCCACCAGCGGCGCCTGGCCTGACGCGAATCGCTCAGGATCGGTCGGGGACGGCGATCAGGCGACCGTCGGCGAAGAACTGTCGGCGTCGACCCGGGTCGGCCAGCCGGTTCTTGCGGAACAGCCAGACGCACCCGGCGACGCCGATCACCTCGAGCACGATGCTCACGACGCCACGTTCGACGATCGGAAACCCCGCATCATCGAACGACAGCCCCGTGAACGGCCACCAGAAGGTGTCGGTGTCGTTCCACGCAGCGTCGAAGACGAGGTGCAAGAACATGCCGATCGGCAGACCGAGCAGCGTGCGCCGCCGGCCGCTCCCCCGCTTCGTCACGATCATGATCACCGCCAACAGCGCGATGCTCACCGTGATCGAGTGCAACGCTCGCGCACCTCCGAACAGGGCGTCGACGATCGGAAGCACCGAGCCGACCATCAGGAGCCGATTGTCGAAGCTCGGGTCGCGGAACACGTACCCGATCGTGATCACCGACGTGGCGAAGAACCAGAAGAACACGGTCGTCAGGTTGCGTCAGAGGACGAGCATGCGGCCGCAGTTCGGGCAGTCGGCCACTCCGTCCGACGCCGCTGCTTCGTCCTTGACGTCGTCGACCTCGGCCGCCGACAGGTCGAGATGGCAACCGGTACACAGGTGTCCGTTCAGGTGCGCGACGGCCACTCCCGACGATGCCCTCACCCGGTCGTAGCGCCCGAGGATCGAGCTGCTGAGCCGCCCGCGCGCCTCCTCGCGTCGCTCGCCCAGCGAGGCCAGTTCGGTGTCGATCTCTCCCGTCGCCCGCTCCAGGATCCGGTCGGCCTCCGACGTGGAATTGCGCAGCGACTCCTCGTTCGTGAGGTGCGATGTGAGGGTGTCGTCGATGTCGGACTGCTCTTCGAGCGCCTCGAGCTCGCGAGTGTCGCACACGTCGACCTGCTCGTCGATCGTCGCCATCTCGTGCATCAACGCCTCGGCTTCGCGTGGCGCGATGACCGTCTTCATCTGGGCTTCGAGACGAGCCTTGTGTTCGGCCAGTTCGCCACTCTCGACCTCGGTCCGTTCGATGAGCTGCGTCAGTTCGTCGAGGCGTGTTCGCAGACCGTCGCGTTGCTGCTCCCACGCTGCGAGTCGTGCCGTCGCCGACGCCAGCGCGTCGCGCTCGGGCAGCCGTTCACGGCGATGCGAGAGCTGGTCGGCGTCGGTGTCGATCTCCTGCAGTGCGGTCAGGTGATCGACCGCGGTGGGCTCCTGCGTCGACCCGGCGGGGGCGATCTCGTCGGCGGTGTCGTCAGCGGCGTCGGTCATCGGCGTGCATCATGCCACGCAGCACCGCACGACGTCACCGGCAGTTGGTGATCGGCGTGTCGGTCGCAGCCGTGGGGAGCGGATGATTGGGGTCGAGGTTGTCGGGCGGGATCGTCGTCCCCAGGTCGGTCACTGCGGTGATGATGACGATCGGCGTGGTCTGCACGGGCACGGGGATCGTGGTCTCGGCCGGCACTTCGGGAACCGGAGTCTGCCCGTCGGTCTGTGCTCCCGCCTCGGCGACGACCTCGCCAGGAACCTCTTCCACCGGCTCCTGGGGGATGATCTCGCCGCCGGTCTGGCCGACCACGGTGAAGGTGCACTCGTTTTCGGGAAGCACGAGGCGGACCGGTGCGCGGTCGGCGGGAGCGGGAGCTTCCCAGTCCTCGATCGGGACGAAGGCGTGCGCCTCGTCCATGTAGTTCTTCCAGATCTGAACGGGGTACGTGCCGCCCTGCACCTTGCTGAAGTCGAACTCGGGGACGTTGATCATCTTGGTGTACGCATCGGGGTCGCCGACCCACACGGCGGTCGCATACTGTTTCGTGCCGCCGACGAACCAGGCGTTGGTGTTGTCCTGCTGAGTACCGGTCTTGCCGAAGGCGGGGCGGCCGTCGGCGAGCGGACCGCGCCGGCTGCCGGTGCCGTACGTCAGCGTGCCCTTCATGATGTCGACCGTCTCGAGCGCCGCTTGACGGTCGAGGACCTGGGTTCCCTGGTCGACGTGCGTGTACACCCGCTCGCCGTCGGCCGTGTCGATCCGGTCGACGAAGTACGGCTCCTGGTGCGTGCCCTCGTTGGCGAGCGCCTGGATGCCCGATGCCATGTCGAGCACGGTCATCTCGTTGGCTCCGGTCGCATAGCTGGCGAACGGCAGGATCGGGGTGCGCTCGTTCGCTGGTATCGAACGGTTGAGATAGGGCGACTCGGCCATCCGGTAGGTCGTATCGACCACACGGTTGAGCCCCACGATCTGGGAGAGTCGGGCGAATCCACAGTTGATCGACTTCGCCGTGATGTCGTCGAGCGTGCCGATGAAGCCCCTGTCGCCGCCGTCGATCTCGAAGACCGGGTCGTTCGGGTCGTTGCTCGGCAAGCGACAACCGCGCTTGCCGTCGATGATGTCGCTACCGCGCGCACCCGCCTGGATGGCGGCTGCAAGGATGAAGAACTTGATGCTCGATCCGGTCTGGCGCGGACGCAGGGCCATGTTCACCTGAGAGTCGGTGTCGAATCCGCTGCCACCGACCATCACCCGGATCGCGCCGGACGTGGCGTCGAGCGAGACCAGAGCTGCGTCGAAGCCCTGGATGTTCTCCGGCAGGAGGTCGCGGGCGTTCTCGCCGGCAAGTTGCAGGCGCGAATCGAGCGTGGTGTGGATGCGCAAGCCGCCACGGAAGAGACGGTTGTAGCGCTCCTCGTAGGTGGCGCCGAGCATCTCGCTCTTGTTCAACAGGTAGTCACGCAGCGCTTCGGTGAAGTAGGTGCGCTGAGTCGCACGGGAGGCAATCACCTTGACCCGCTCGGGCAGAGGCCAGTCCTCCCACTCCTCGCGACGTTCCTCCGGGAGGATCTCTTCGCTGATGATCCGGTCGATGACCTGAATCCAACGGGCACGGCTGCGCTCGGGCTCGTTGATCGGGTCGAAACCCGACGGCGAACGCACGAGGCCGGCGAGGAACGCCGCCTGGCGGAAATCGAGTTCGGCGGCAGTGGTTCCGAAGTAGGTCTCGGCGGCGGCCTGGATGCCATATGCGTTGTTCCCGAAGAACACCGTGTTGAGGTAGCGCTCCATGATGGCCTCTTTGGTCATCTCCTTCTCGAGGCGCTTGGCGTACTGGATCTGCAGCAGCTTGTAGCGGCCATCACGCTCGAGCCCGGCGAGGAAATCGTTCTTGACCACCTGCATCGTGATCGTCGACGCACCCTGCTGCGGGGCATCGGACGCGAAGTTCGACAGCGTCGCCCGGAAAAGGCTGCGCACGTTGACGCCGTCGTGAGTGAAGAACTCCTTGTCTTCCACGACGAGGAACGCCTGGATCACGTTCTGGGAGATCTCGTCGTAGTCGATCGGCTGGGAGTTCTCGAGTTCGTACAGGGCGATCTCGTTGCCGTCCTTGTCGTACACGTACGTCCGCTGAGCGAGCGGTTCGAAATCGGTCAGCCCGACCGGATCTTCGGAGTGGGCGTTGGCGGCCTGCCAGACACGTGGCGCCACAGCGATGGTGATCGCGACGATCAGTAGCGCGCCACCGGCCACCACGAGCAGGAGGCGCGGGATCCAGGACAGGCGCTGCACGATGAGCAACGCTAGTAGTCGCCCGGATCGGTTCAGCGTCATGCCCATCGAATCGTCGGCGGCGTCTCGGCTACCGTTCGCATCGATGAGCAGTGCCTTTCCCCACCGTCCGTTCCGCTTCGGCGTCCAGGTCAAGATGACCTCCGACGGACTCTCGTGGGCCGAGCAGGCCAGGCGGATCGAGACCCACGGCTACGACGTGATCACGATGCCCGACCACTTCGACGACCAGTTCGCCCCGGTCCCTGCGCTGCAGGCTGCACTGGGTGCGACGACGACGCTGCGCGCCAGTGCGCTCGTGTTCGACAACGACTACAAGCACCCGCTCGTGCTGGCCAAGGAGATCGCCACGATGGACGTCCTGTCGGGCGGTCGGATGGAGATCGGGTTGGGCGCCGGCTGGATGAAGAGCGACTACGAGCAGGCGGGGATGCAGTACGACCGACCCGGCGTGCGGATCGACCGGTTCGTCGAGGGCCTGCGGGTGATCAAGGGTGTGATGGGGCCCGAGCCGTTCTCGTTCGAGGGCGAGCACTACACGATCCGCGAGCACGACGGACTCCCGAAGCCCACCCAGCCGATGCCCCCGGTCATCATCGGTGGCGGCGGACCACGCGTGCTGGGCATCGCTGCTCGCGAGGCCGACATCGTCGGCGTGAACGGCACGCTCGCCGACGGCGTGATCGGCCAGGAGGCGATCTCGACGATGACCCGCGATGCCGTCGCCGAGAAGGTCGACGTGGTCGCTACCGCAGCGCAGGCTGCCGGGCGCATCGACGACATCGAGATGAACATCCGCACATTCTTCGTGAGCGTCACCGACGACCGTGACGCCCAGGTCGAAGCAATGGCGGGGATGATCGGCGTCGAGAGCCAGATGATCCGCCAGTCACCGTTCGCTCTGATCGGCACCCCCGGCCAGATCATCGACGACCTGCGAGCCCGACGCGAGGAGTTCGGGTTCAGCTACGTGATCGTCGGTGGAGCCGAGGCCGACGACTTCGCCCCGGTGGTCGCCGAACTCGCCGGAACCTGACGGCGGCCGGCCCCCATGGCTCGTCAGCGTGACCCCGGCACCGTGCGCGTGTCACTGCTGGGCGACGTGTTCACCCCGCTCGCCGCGATCGCCGTCGGACGGCTCACCCCTCGTGGATGGCAGACCGGACGCATCGCCGCCGACGATGCGAAGGCCCTGCGTACCGAGGCCGGTGGCAAGATCGTGTCGGTCGCCAAGCTGCTCGACCAGCCCGACTGCGACATCGCCATCGTCGGCTCCCCGGTGGCGGAGCGCATCGCACACGCCGAACGGCTGCTCGTCTCAGGCGTGAGCGTGGTGCTGGCACCGTGCCCTCTGACGACCGACCACGCCGACCGGCTCGCCACTGCGGCCGATTCGTCGGGCGCGTGCGTGATGATCGGCGATCCGTTCCCCACCTCACCGGCCATCCAGCAGTGGATGCGCGACATCCCGTCGATGAACGCCATCGATCACGTGTCCGGCACCGTCACCGTCGCCGACGACTCCCTCGGCGGTGACGTCGACGCCCGTCTCTGGTCGATGGTCGACGTGGTTCGGTTCACGGCGATCCAAGCCGGCTGGGGCCAGGTGGTCGGGTCGGCGACGAGCGGGACGACCACCACCTTCACGACCGCAGCCGGCCCGACCGTGGCGATCGGGATCGAGCGAGGGAGCGGCCCGCCACGGTGGGAACTGCAGGCCGCCGGACCCGACCAGGTGCTGCGCCTCTCGATGCTGCCGTCGCCCGAGTTCGAGCGGTCGGGCGACCCCGTCGACCTCGACCAGCCGCACCCGAGTGTCGCGTTCGGCATCGAGGCGATGCTGCGCACCTTCGCCGCACAGATCGCATCCGGCGACCCGATCGCCCTCGACCCTCGCTTCGCCGTCCGCACAACGACCGTCCTCGACGGCACTTCGTAGAGGTTCGGTGCTGCAGGTCCGCATCGCTGCTCGGGACACCTCCGCGCCGGTATCGAGCTGTCAGCACTCCTTGGACTGTTTGAGCCGGATCGTTCCGAAAATTCGGGACGACAACGGCTCAGACTGCAAGAGCAAGCACTGACCACCCGCTATCGGGCACTCCGGTACGCGCTCCGCCAGGTGCTGCAGAAGCTGCGTTTGACACGATGACCTTGCGAAGCTTGTTCTCGTTCCCGGTTCGGACTCATCCCGACGATCAGTCGAACGTTGCGGGCGCCACGGGAAACCCGACTGCGGCGGCGCCAGCGTGGAGACGTTTGTCCCACACAGCAACGGTGACCTCCGGCGAACCGAGAGCAAGGGCACTCGCGAGATGAACTGCGTCGGCTCCGCGTAGTCTGTGCAGGACGGCCAGCTCGCCGGCTGCTCTCTCGATGTCGGGCGAGAGTTCGACTGGACGCATCGACGACCAGAAGACTTCCCATTCGCCCGCCGCAGCGGACGCTTCGGATTCGGTGAGGTCGTGATTGCGGCCCGCTGCGGCGAGAGCTGCGCAGACTTCGGGATACGCCAGCCGGCTCGACAATGCAGCGTCGCATGCGTTCCACACTGCTGCTGCGACGTCGGATCCGGTCTCATCGAGCACGAGTTTGACGAGTGCGCTCGAATCGAAATAGACGATGGCCACCTTCAGCGACGCTGCTCGCTGACGATGTCAGCCGCTGGTCGCTTCGGCTTCGGCCGGGATCGACCACCAGCGATTGGGCGGGTTGGCCGGGCTGGACGACTGATCACGCCTTCGGCAGTCAGACGGTCGAGAACCGGAGTGGAGTCGAGCGCGACGATGCGGGCGACTGGCGTCCCTCGATCGGTGATGACGACATCGTTGCCGTCTCGCGCAGCGTCGATCCACTGACCGAGGTGAGCTCGGAGTTCTGTGACGGCGACATCCATGAGACTGAGTGTACATTTGAGAGCCGCCCTCAACGTACAATCGTCTGGCGAGCCCTCCGAACCCGCTCAGACCGGTCGGCCTGACCTGCTCGAAAGTCTCTGCGATTCGCCACAGCCGAGGCTGCGCGCGGTCGGCACGTCCTCGCTCGGCGATGCGCTCCGGAGTGTGAAGATCCGAGGTCGGTTCGCGCCGCGTCTCGCTCAGTCGGACTCGTGCGCTGCGAGCGGGTTGGTCCAGTCGAAGTCGGTGTCGAGTGGGTAAACGGGCCGAGGGAGATTTTCGAACGGCATCCGGTCGAGCATCGGCGATGTGCGTCCGGGGGTGTCGACGAACAGCATGTGTTCGGAGTCGACGAACTCGTCGTAGGCAACGGGAAATGAACTGCGCACCTTGACCACGATCGTACGGCTCGCTGCGAGGTCGACGCCGAGAGCCTCGCTGAAGATGGGATCGTTCCCGACCGCTGTGTGACTCGTGACGACGACACGAACTCCGTCGAGTTCGAGGAGCGCCATGTCACCGGGCGTGAGTGTCTTACCGGCGACGATCCCTCGACGTCCGACGAGTGACCCGTCATGCAGCGCGATGACCTTCGCTCGCGCCCGGTAGTCACCTCGGCCCTCGCGGCCCCAATCATCGCCGGTGAACGTCGCGTCGAAGGTGTTGCCGACGCCGACATGTCGGGCTGCCTTCACAAGATGCCGGTCACGGAAGTTCACGACAAGCACACCGTCGGCGCCGCCCTGATGGAGGGCTTCGAGCATCCAGACGGTATTCGCCGGACCGCCGGCACCGCAGTTGTCACCGAGATCCGACAGGACCATCGCTGGAAGCGCCGGATCGCGACCGGCGGCGACGGCGAGTTCGACGGCCTCGTCGATCGAGATCGCTTCGGCCACGAACCGGTGGCGATTGGCCCACGCCTGATCTGCGAGGTCGCTCGCGAGCCGGCGGGCATCGACGTCGTCATCGCGGCCGGTCACGATGATTGCCAGGCTGTTCTTCGAGGTGTCGGAGAACGCGAACCCGCCGAGGATCGAGACGTTGCAGATTCGCGACGTGGAGTGCCTCTGACCGGCCTCGACGAGCTCAGCGAACGGGCCGTGGTCGGTGAACAGCGCCACGTTGGGCGCTACGATCGGCACCTTGACGAGGACGGAGTGTGGCGTCATGCCATCCCACAGCTCACACAGCAGCTGTGCTGCTTCGGCGCCACGCTCACGTTGATCGACGTGCGGGTCTGTTCGATACGCGACCACAACATCGAGCACGTCGACCATTCGTTCCGACACGTTCCCGTGCGGGTCGAGCGTGCCGACGAGGGCCACGTCAGGGCCGACCGCATCACGGACAGCGGCGAAGAACACGCCGTCGCCGTCGGATTCCTCGGTCGTGATCATCGCTCCGTGGTTGCAGAGGTACACGGCATCGAGTGGACCGACCTGGGCGAGCGCCGCTCGGACCCGATCGAGGGTGTCGACGAAGAAGCCATGATCGGCAGCGCCGCCAGCGCCTCCCATCGTCACCAGAATCGGTACTGGCTCCCATGGTCCACGACGATCCATCTCGGCGTAGAAGCCGACGACTTCGAGCATCTGCCGTGGGTGGTCAGATCGAGCATCGACCGTGATGTCGTCGCCTTCGAGGTACAAGCCTCGGAAGCGAGCCTCGTCGACCGTGCGCGCGAACGAATTGCTCTCCAAGAACATCCCGACAACACCAACTCGACGCACCCTCACCCCTGTCTTCGTCGACAGACCGACACAGGCGGAGTCTGACACGCCGCCCGGCCCGACGACCATCCGACCAACAGAACCACGACCGGTGCGCCAGAGCGCCACTCCGGGTTCAGACGCGTGAGGGGCGCAGATTACGTTCGGTGCGGCGAGCACCGATCCGTGCTCGGCGATCTCAGGGGGCAGAGATGACACGGCGTTCACGATCCACACGCGCATCACGGACCGGGCTTGCGCTGACCGCAACGGTCGGACTCGCAGCGGCCGCTTGCACGTCGTCGGGCGACGAGGCGACGACGACCGACGTGGCGACGACCGAGGAACCCTCGACGGAGGCACCGACGACCGACGCACCGGACGCACCCGACACGACCACGCCTGAGCCCGACGCCGACGACGCGCCGCCCGCGACCGATGCGGTCGAAGAGCCTGCAGCGATCACGGAGGATCGAGCGTTCTACATCCTGCCGCCCGGCAACTACGGCGGCTTCCCGACGACCGACGAGTCGTTCGACCAGCTCGCCCTGTACGACGGCCTCACACCGCTGCGCGGCGACGTCACCGACGCCGACATCGAAGAGTTCTTCCTGCCCGCCGACTTCGAACCGGTCGGCGAGACCACGGACGAGCCGACCGGTCGGGACGGCTCGACCATCACGTACGACGAGTTCGGCGTCCCGCACATCGTCGGGGAGACACGCGAGGACCTCGCCTTCGGTGCCGGGTGGGTCAGTGCCCGCGATCGCGGTCTGCTGTTCCAGCTCGCGAGAGGCCCGGCCCGTGCTGCGATCTCTGACATCCCGGGCATCGATGCCTTCTCGTTGGTGACGAGCGGCCAGGCGTTCACGCCGAGCGCCGCGGCCGAGCAGTTGGTCACCGACCAGGTGCAGTTGATCCTCGACACGTACCCCGACGAGGGCGAGCAGATCATCGCCGACGCTCAGGCGTACGCCGACGGGGCGACTGCCTGGAACGAAGCGAACGGGGTCGAGTCGACGCCGTTCACCGTCAACGACGTCATCGCCACCACGGCCTTCATCGGTTCGATCTTCGGTGCCGGCGGCGGTGCCGAGGCCCGCAATGCCGACTTCCTCGCCCAACTCGAAGTGGCGCTCGGCGACGACCTCGGACGCTCCGTGTGGGAGGACTTCATGCCCACCGACGACCCGGAGGCGCCGACGACGCTCGACCAACGGTTCGAGTACCCCAACTTCACAGGTGGCGACGTCACCGGGTCGGTACCGATCGATGCCGGGTCGATCATCTCGCTCGACCCGCGCGAGCCCGCGGAGGGCTCGGCACCGAACGTCGAGGCGGCCGTGCCCGACGGTGTGCTCTTCCCCGCCGCTGGCGGGCCCCCGCTGCGCAACGCATCCAACTGGCTGATGGCCGACCCCGACGAGTCGGTGAACGACACAACGCTCGCCGTGATGGGCCCGCAGCTCGGCTACTACTACCCCGAGATCGTGCAGCAGATCCACCTCACCGGACCGGGCATCGAGGCGCAGGGCGCCGCTGTTCCGGGCCTGGCGATGTACCTGCTCCTCGGGCGCACCGAGGACTACGCCTGGAGCCTCACGTCGGCGAACCAGGACGTGCGCGACATCTACGCCGAGGTGCTGTGCGAACCCGACGGTTCGACCCCGACCCGCACCTCGTCGCACTACGAGTTCGACGGTGACTGCGTACCGTTCGAACTGTTCGACGCCGGGACCCTCGGCGACACGCCGATCGTCTTCCCGAAATCCGTGCACGGACCCGTGGTGGGCACCGCCACGTCGGACGGCGTGCCGATCGCGTTGACGTCGAAGCGGTCGACCTTCGGGCGCGACGGCCTGAACCTCAAAGCGCTCAAGGACATGACCGAGGGTGACGCCGACACACCCGAATCGTTCTTCGAGGCGGCAGACCAGTTCGGCTTCACCTTCAACTGGGGCTACGCCAACCGAGACAGCATCGGCTACTTCGCATCCGGCTACCTGCCGGTGCGCGCCGAAGGCCTCGACCGACGCCTGCCCACACTCGGCACCGGCGAGTACGAGTGGCAGGGCTTCCTCGAACAGGACGAGCACCCGCACGCCGACAGCCATCCGTCGGGCCGACTCCTCAACTGGAACAACCAGTCGGCACCGGGCTTCATGCACGGCGACAACAACCTCCACGGCTCGGTTCACCGCGTCGAGAACTTCGACCAGTGGCCCGACGAATCCGAGCTCATCGATTTGGTCGGTGTGATGAACCGGGCTGCGACCGAAGACGTCCGCTCCACGGTGTGGCCGGTGATCAGCGAGGTACTCGCCGAGACCGACGCCCCGTCGGCTCTGTCCGCCGACGTGGTCCAGCTCCTCGATGCATGGATCGCCGACGACGCCCCGCTGCTCGACGCCGACGAAGACGGCGACTACGACGTGGCCGGACCGCTCGTCTTCGACACGGTGTTCGGACCGATCAACGACGCTGTCCGAGCACCGATCCTCGGTCTGCTCGACGGGACCGGGATCGACTTCCAGGGCATCAGCGATGCCAGCTTCGTCGACAAGGAACTGCGAACACGCCTCGGTCAGTCGGTCGAAGGAGAGTTCGCCAATGCCTACTGCGGCAACGGCGACCTGACGGCCTGCAGCGAGTCGCTGTGGGCGGCGATCGACGCGGCGGTCGCACCCGTTGCCGTCGAGCGCGGCGACGACCCGTCGACGTGGCTCGCCGAAGGCGGGCGGACCACCTTCATCCCCGGCCTCGTGCCGAACGACTTCCGGAGCACCAACCGGCCGACCTTCCAGCAGGTGATCGAGTTCGCTCCGTCGTGAAGCTCGGAGCACTGCCGTCTGCTCGTCTGACAGAGTGAGGCAATGGCCTCCGACGACGGCGACACCCAGGTGATGTCGGCGACCGAAGCGGCTGCCACGTACTCACAGGTCGCTGGCATCGAGTTCGAGGTCGTGGGCCGCCTGGCCGGTGGCGAGACCGGCGCCACCCAGATCATCTCGAACACGGGCGACCGACGCGTCCTGAAGTGGGAATCGGACCCAAGCAACATCGCGAGCCGCATCGAAGGTGCCGCGCTGGCCGAGCGTCTGCGCGTCGAAGCGGGCTGGCCGGTGCCCGAGCAGCACGTCGTCCACGCCGACCGATGGCTGCTCGTCGCTCAGCAATTAATGGCCGGCGATCCGGTCACAGAGTTGACCGACGGGATCGTCACCGACGTGCTCGCAATCCACGAGTCACGACTCGGTCTGGCCGACACCGATGCGGACGAGCGATGGGGAACCGACCAGATCGAGATCCTCGTCGACGGCGGACGTGGCTACTGCCTGCACGAGCCCCTCCGCAACCACGATGCACGGACACGTCGGGTCGTCGAGCGCATCGAATCGATCGGCCGCCGCCTCTCCCCCGCCCAACTGTCGGGCAACAACGACATCGTCCACGCCGATCTGCATCCCGGAAACCTCCTTCAGTCGGACGGCCGACTCGCTGCCGTGGTCGACCTCGACTACGCCCGGGTCGGAGACGCCGCATTCGACCTCGTCTTCCTCGCCGTGTCGTCCATCGCCCATCCGTGCACCGACGCGACCCGACGCCGTCTCATGGAGATCGGCCTCGACTCGCTGGACCCGGCACGACGTCAGGCGTACGTCGCCAACCTGCTCCTGCGGCTCCTCGACTGGCCGATCCGCAAGAACCGGGTCGACGAGATCGAGTTCTGGCTGCCCCGGGTCGACATGCTGCTCGGCGACGCCTGACGAGGCCAGCGCGGGTCAGCGGGTCGAGAAGTCGTAGTCCTTCGGGAGCACGACGATGCCCTCGTCGCTCACGGTGAAGTGCTCGAGGTCCTGTTCGGGCTCGAGGCCGAGCCGCATCCACTGCGGCACGTGGACGTTCTTGTCGATGATGCACCGGTGCACGCGAGCACCAGGGCCGATGTGCACTCCAGGGAAGATGATCGAGTCGGTCACGTGGGCGTCGTGGTCGACGAACGCGGTGGGACCGATGATCGAACGCTCCACATGCGCTCCACTCAAAATCGACCCTTGACACAGAAGGCTGTCGTCGACGAACGGCGGCTCGCCACCCCGACCGCGTGACACCTTGGCGGGCGGCAGCGCCTTGCGTGACGTGAACACCGGCCACTTGTCGTTGTAGAGGTTAAACACCGGAACCGGAGCGATGAGGTCCATGTTGGCGTGATAGAACGCGTCGAGCGTCCCGACGTCACGCCAGTAGCCCCGCTCCTGCTCTTCCTGCGCCGGGATCTCGTTCTTCGAGAAGTCGTAGACGCGTGCCTGGCCCGACTGGGTGAGCGCCGGGATGACATCGCCGCCGAGGTCGGTGTACTGGTTCTCCTGGGGCGTGACGATGTCGACGAGCGTCTCGGTGTTGAACACGTAGTTCCCCATGCTCGCCAAGCAGCGGGTGTCGTCGCCGGGCATCGTGGGCGGGTTCTCGACCTTCTCGTGGAACGCGATGATCTTGCCGTCGGCGTCGGATTCGATCACGCCGAAGTCGCGTGCCTCGTGCTTCGGCACCGGAATGGCAGCGACGGTCACCCCGGCGTTGTTGTCCATGTGCTCCTCGACCATCTGCCGCGGGTCCATCCGGTAGATGTGGTCGGCACCGAACACGCACACGATGTCAGGCTTCTCGTCGGAGATCAGGTTGAGGTTCTGATAGATGGCGTCGGCCGATCCCTGGAACCAGAACGGACCTCGTCGCATCTGTGCGGGCACCGGCGTGACGTAGTCCTCGAGCATCGCCGAGAACCGCCAGGTCTGGCTGATGTGGCGGTCGAGGCTGTGGCTCTTGTACTGCGTGAGCACCACGATCTTGCGGTACCCGGCGTTCGCGAAGTTCGACAATGCGAAGTCGATCATCCGATACGTGCCGGCGAACGGCACGGCCGGTTTCGCCCGGTCGGCGGTCAACGGTTGCAGCCGGTTGCCTTCGCCACCAGCGAGGACGATCACGAGAACATTCGGGTCAGCAGCCACGTTCGCAACGTACCGCGCCACAGCCGTGGGTAACAGACTTCGAACCGAGGAAAGCCCGTGCGACATCGGGCACCGACCGCGACGTGCTGCGCTTGCCGGGGGTCAATCGAGGCTGATGAGCTCCCGGTACAGCTTGCGGTAGCGCTTGGCCGGTTCGGTCCATGACCAATCCACCTTCATCATCCGCTTCTGGATCGCGATCCGCTCGCGCTTCTTCGACACCTTGCGCGCCGCTCGAAACATGGCGGCGAGCAGATCGACCGACGTGGGCTCGGTCGCGACGAAGCCCAGCCCGTCGGGGTGCTCGTCGGCGTCGGGCACCGTGTCGACGAGGCCGCCCACCGCCGTCACGACGGGCACGGTTCCGTAGCGCATCGCCTGCATCTGCGTCAGCCCACACGGCTCGAATCGGCTGGGCATCACGAACAGGTCGGCGCCTGCGAACATGAGATGCGACAACGCCTCGTCGTATCCCTCGACGAAGGCGAACGAGTCGGGGTACTCCTCGGCGAGTCGGTGCAACTCCGCCGCCAGCACGGCATCGCCCGAGCCGAGCACGGCGAGCCGGATCGGGATCTGGTCGAGCAGCGGAACGAGCGGTGCCAGCAGGTCGATGCCCTTCTGTTCGGTGAGTCGGGTGACGACGGTGGCGAGTGGAACGTCGTCGTCGGTGAGCCCGACACGCTCGGCCAGCACACGTCGAGAGGTCGATTTCGCCTCGACCGTCGACACCGTGAAGTTCTCCGGGAGAAACGGGTCGGTCGCCGGATCCCACACCTCGGTGTCGATGCCGTTGAGGATCCCGACGAGCGCATCACCACGCGCCTGCAGCGCCTCGTGCAGGCCGAAGCCGCCGGCAGGCGTGCGGATCTCGTCGGCGTAGCTCGGCGAGACAGCGACGATCCGGTCGGTCAGGGCGAGCGCTCCGGTCAACGGGTTGGTCTCGCCCCACCATTCGTAGTGACTGCCTCGATCGCCGATCAGCGAACGCCACTGGGGTCCGGCGACGCCCTGGTACGCCAGGTTGTGGATCGACACCACGGACCGCCGATCGGGGTCCATCGCTGCAAGCGCTGCACCGCAGTGCCAGTCGTTGAGGTGGACGATGTCGGGGTCGTCGCGATCGGCGAGCGCGGCAACGGCCCGACTGAATCGGAAGAAGCGCTCGTCGTTGTCGGGCCACCCCTCACCGTCCTGTTGCAGATACGGATGCGCACGCGCCATCCCCGTGACCGAGATCAACGTCAGCGGCCCGACCACGCCATGGCGACCCCGACGCACCACGACGGGGCCGACCCACGTGGGTGCGTCGAGGTCGAACGACGTCTCGTCGACGAGCGCGATGCCGCCGTAGTCGGGCATCACCAGGTCGACGTCGACGCCGAGTCGACGGAGCTCACTCCCCAAGCCGGCCGCAGCAGCAGCGAGACCGCCCACCGTGGCGATGGGCGACAGTTCGGCTGTGGCGAAGAGCACGCGCATCGCATCATCATGGCCGATGCGCCAGCGCGCTCCCACCCGTTCGACGGCTGTCGGTACCGTGGCCGCATGAAGCGGACGATCGCTGTGGGCGTTGCCTCGCTCACCATTCTCGGTGCCTGTGGCGGTTCGGACGGCTCGACGGTGCAACCGACCGAGCCCGGCACCGCCGAGGCCACTGTCGACACCGACACGGCAGTCGACACTCCCGCTCCCACCGACGGCGAGACCGAACCAGGGCCCTCCACCGACACCGGGCCCGACACCGGGTCCGGTAGCGATGCCGCCGACAGCGATGCAGCTTCCGCCGACCAGATGTTCCCCGACGTGATCGACGCCGAAATGGTCGCCGACGGCGACACCTGGACGGTCTCGGCCACGCTGTCGTCGCCTTACGACACACCCGAGCGGTATGCCGACGCGTGGCGAGTCCTCGGCCCCGACGGCATCGTGTACGGCGAACGCGTCCTCACCCACGACCACGCGTCCGAACAGCCCTTCACCCGCTCGGAGTCGGGGATCATGATTCCCGACGACGTCTCTCGGGTGACGATCGAAGGCCGCGACCTCCAGTTCGGGTACGGCGGCGACACCGTGACGATCGCCGTTCCGCGTTGACCGGATCCGCCGTTGACACGATGGTCATCAGATCCTCTCGGTGAACCCCTGACAAGCGGCGATCGATGGTGTTGACTTGCACCCGTGTCGACATCCCCTCCTGAACACGCCATCGAAGACGACTCCGCCGATCCGGGCTCTCCGACCGGCTACGAGGCACTCGGCGACGACATCCGCCTCCTCGGGCGACTGCTCGGCGACGTCGTTCGCGAACAGAGCGGCGACGAGACCTTCGAGCTGATCGAGTCGGTCCGCAAGGTCGCCGTGGGCGGTCGCCGCAGCGGCGACAGCTCGGTCGCCGAACTCGAAGCGCTGCTGGGCGCTCCGCCGATCGGTCAGATCATCGACATCGTCCGCGCCTTCGACTGGCTGTCGCTGCTCGCCAACACCGCCGAGGACCTGCACGTCGAGCGGCGCCGGCAGCACCACCTGACGGCCGGTTCGGACGCGCAGCCGGGGAGCCTCGAAGCCACGTTCGACGACCTACTCGCGAGCGGCGTCGAGCCGTCGACGCTGCTCGACGTGATCTCCGAACTCGAAGTGAGCCCGGTCATCACCGCGCACCCCACCGAAGTCCGACGCAAGACCATCCTCGACGTGCTCGGCTCGGTCGCGTCACTACTCGAAGACCACGACGCTCTCGGCGAGGGCGACCTGCGGCGCGCTGCGATCATCGACCAACTCGAGGCCAAGATCCTCACGCTCTGGCAGACCGCGATCCTGCGGTTGTCGAAGCTGCGGGTCGGCGACGAGATCAACGAAGCGCTGCGGTACTACGAAGTGAGCCTCTTCGAGACGATCCCCGAACTCGGATCCGACATCGAAGACCTCGCCGTCGAACGCCTCGGCACGGCGGCTGGCGGTACCGCTGGCGACACTGCGATCGACACCGCTATCGACACCGCGATCGACACGTCGCGGGCGGTCAGCATGGGCTCGTGGATCGGCGGCGACCGCGATGGCAACCCCTTCGTCACCGCGAGCGTGATGCGCCTCGCCATCGGGCGACAGGCCCAGATCGCCCTCGACCACCACCTCGGCGACATCCGCCGCCTGTCCGTGGAACTGTCGATGTCGGTGCGTCTTGTCCACCCGACGACCACGTTGACGATGCTCGCCGACGCGTCGGGCGACGAATCGCCGTTTCGCGCCGACGAGCCCTATCGCCGAGCACTGCGCGGCATGTACGCGCGCTTGTACGCGTTCGCCGGCGACGTGCTCGGCGATGACATCGACCAGCTCACCGAACCCGCTCCGCGCACGCCTCGCCGCGCCTACGCCTCGCTCGACGAACTGATCTCCGACCTCGACGTCGTGGCCACCTCGCTGCGCTCACACGGTGCCGCACATCTCGCCGACGTGTCGGTGGCACCGGTTCAACGGTCGCTCGCCATCTTCGGAGCACACCTCTGTGGGCTCGACATGCGTCAGAACTCGGCGGTCCACGAAACCGTCGTCGCCGACCTCCTCGCCCAGGCCGGAGTCGCCGACAGCTACACCGACCTCGACGAGGCCGATCGCGTGGCCGTTCTCACGGCCGAGCTCGCCACTCCCCGACTGCTACGTCACCCGACCGCCGTCTATGCCGAGCAGACGATCGGTGAACTCGCGATCCTCGACACCGCTGCGACCTCGGTCGCGCAACTGGGGCGCCGGGCGGTGCCGCACTACGTGATCTCGATGGCGACGGCGGCCAGCGACGTCCTGGAAGTCGCCGTGCTGCTGAAAGAGGTCGGGCTCGTACGCGTCCGGTCGGCAACGCAGCCGGCCCGCTCCGAACTCGACATCGTCCCCCTCTTCGAGACCATCGGCGACCTCGCCGGGTCGGCCGACACACTGCGCAGCCTCCTCGCTCACGACACCTACGCCGAGATCGTGGCGTCGCGGTCGAACCGCCAGGAGGTGATGATCGGTTACTCCGACTCCAACAAGGACGGCGGCTACCTGTCATCGCAGTGGAACCTGTTCGCAGCCCAGGCTGCGCTCGTCGACGCGGCCACCGAGTTCGACGTGCGTCTGCGCCTCTTCCACGGTCGAGGCGGCACGGTCGGCCGCGGTGGAGGACCCGCGTACCAGGCGATCCTCGCGCAGCCTCCCGGCTCGGTCGACCGGGCCATCCGCGTCACCGAACAGGGCGAGATGATCGCCGCCAAGTACGCGCAGCCAGCGCTCGCTCGTCGCAACCTCGAGACACTGGTGGCCGCCACCATCAAGGCGTCGTGCACGACCACGTCGGCCGAGCATGCTGCCGACCCGGCGCACCTCGCCACGATGGGCGAACTGGCGTCGACAGCGTTCGATGCGTACCGCTCGCTCGTCTACGGCGACGAACGCTTCGTCACCTTCTTCCGCCAGATCACGCCCACCAACGAGATCGCCACGCTCAACGTCGGCAGCCGACCGGCGTCACGCAAGAAGTCGCTGGCGATCGAAGACCTCCGAGCGATCCCGTGGGTGTTCGGGTGGACGCAGTGCCGCCTGATGATCCCCGCCTGGTTCGGCGCCGGCTCGGCGTTCGATGCGTGGGGATCGCAGAGCGACGCAGCAGCCGACCAGCTCGCCGAGATGTATCGGGAGTGGCCGTTCTTCCGCACCATCATCGACAACATGGGCATGGTCCTCGCCAAGGCCGACATCGAGATCGGCCGCCGCTACGCCGACGTGCTCGTGGTCGACGACGAGATGCGCACCGACATCTTCGGTCGGATCGAGGCCGAACACACGTTGACTCGTACCTGGCACGAGCGGATCACGGGGTCGAGCGATCCGCTCGCCGACAACCCGCTGCTCGCCCGCAGCCTGCGCAACCGCTACCCCTACCTCGATCCGCTGCACGTCGTGCAGGTCGACCTCCTGCGTCGCTTTCGCGACAACCCGACCGGAGCGAACCCCGGTGAACTGGAACTCGTCCAGCGCGGGATCCAGTTGACGATCAACGCCATCGCAACCGGAATCAGGAACTCCGGCTGAACACCGACGAGCAGGTGTGACCGGACCGCACGCCCGTCCGCTACGATTCCCGACAGGGTTCGTCGGGATTCGATTCGGCGAACGACAGCAGTCACACTCCCACGCCAGATTCGGGGCTCTCATGGCCATCGTCGAACACTCAGAACTGTCACCCCTCGCCTCGGCCGTCGAGCCGGGCTGGTGGACGGGCACAGCGCCGATCGAGGCGTCCGCCTTCACGATCGACTGCGAAGCGCTCGGTATCGACCCCACCGACCTGAGCCCCGACGGCCTGCTCGCCAAGTACATGCACGAGGCGTACGACTCCGTCGGGCTCGCCCACGTCACCAACACCGGCCTGACCGAACTGTCCGACATGCGCGCCGTCGCGACGCTGATCATCGACGCCGAGATGAACTACGAAGGCGGCGCCAACCCCCGCGACAACATCGAACCCAACGTCTACGAGATCGGCGCTCCGCTCACGGCCTGGCTGCACTACCACCACGAGATGGCCTACGTCGGTCGAAGCACCCGCGTCATCAGCTTTCTCGCTCGCGACGTGCTTCCGATGCCCGACGACGACCCACTCGCCCGCCCCGGTGCGAGCCGTGGCGCCACGATGGTCTCCGACTCGATCGGGGCGACCGACAAACTCCTGTCGACCGACTTCGGGCGCAAGCTGAAGGATCTCGGCGTCTGCTACCACCGCAACCTGACCGACCGTGAGCAGTTCGTCGGCAAGACCGAATACGGCGTCTACAACCACTGGCAGCAGTCGTTCCAGACCGACGACTGCGAAGTCGCTGCCCGCAGGGCGCGGGCCCAGCGCCTCGCTGTCGAGTGGGGCCCCGACCGACTCCTCAAGACGCGCTACTACTGCCCGGCGTTCGAGTATTTCCCCGGGCTCGAGCGCAACGTGCTGTACAGCAGCCTCGCCGACCACGGCATGTGGTTCGACACCTGGCCGCTCGTCCAGCACCTCCCGTTCTCGGAGCGGCCGCTGCACATGACCTTCGGAGACGACTCCGAGATCTCCCCCGACGAGATCCGGCAGTGGCTCGACCTCTACGACGAGTTCGGGATGCCGCTCAACTGGCGTCGTGGCGACGTCGGGGTCATCTGCAACTACCGGTGGGCTCACGGCCGCCCGAGCATCGACCTCGCCGACGGTGAGTCACGAAAACTCGGTGTCGTTCTCGGCGACCAGTACGACCGCGTCGGCGTCCGCAACGACGCGTGGTGACGACACCGGCCGAGCGGGCCCGATGACGCTCGGCGGGGCGCGTTTGACCCGCCGCATCGAGGGGCACCCCCGCCCCGAACACCATGTCTTCTCACACCCTCACCGGAGCGTCGTCGCCGAGGTCCGCGCTGCCGATCTGGGTCATCCCGGTCGGCTCGTTGGCGTTCGGCTTCGTTGCCGGGTCGCTCGCCTCGCGCATCGACCTCGGCGACGATTCGGTACTCGCCCGCTTCACGTACGGCGGTGACGCCGACTCGTCTCGATCACTGCTCTCGAGCGTCATCGGCGGGATCGTCAGCATCACCACGCTCACATTGACCATCACCGTCGTCGCGCTCCAACTCGCGTCGAGTCAGTACTCGCCGCGTCTGATGAAGCGCTACATCCGCGACCGATCGATCCAGTGCACGGCCGGCCTCTTCTTCTTCGTTTTCGCCTTCACGATCCCCGTGCTGTTCCACGTGCGGTCCGGCGACAACCCCGGCGGCTCGTTCGTGCCCGATGTGGCCATCACGTTCGTCATCTTCCTCGCCATGGTGATGTTGATCGGGTTGGTCTACTTCGTCTACCGGGTCACGTGCGCAGTCCGTGTCGAGAACATCCTCGACGAGATCGCCCGGTCGGCGCTGACCACACTCGGCGACCGGCCGCCCCACGCAGACGTCGTGCGGACCGAACCCGATGCGGCCGGCTCGGTCGCGGTCCACTCGGACCGCTCCGGCTTTCTCACCGACGTCGACGTGTCTGGCTTGATCGACCGGCTCCCGGCCGACGCACGACTGACGTTTGCCCATGCCGTCGGCGACTACGTCATCGAGCAGTTGCCGATCGCCCGGTGTTCCACCACTGCGCCGACCTCCACGATCAGCGAAGCCGTCAACGCCGCGATCACGATTGGGACTGAGCGTGACGAGCGCACCGAGTTCGCATACGGTCTTCGTCAGATTTCCGACATCGGGGTGAAGGCGCTGTCCCCCGGTATCAACGACCCGACGACCGCCATCGTGAGCCTCGACGCCGCCACCCGCATCCTCGCCGTGGCTGCGACGAGTGGCACACGGCCAGTGAGTTCGAGCACCGACCGAGCCGAGGTCCAGGTTCCTCGGGTCCCGTGGGGCGAATTGACGTTCTCGACGGTCGACCAGTTCGCCACCTACGGATGTGGCGACGTCCAGGTCGCTCGATCGCTCGTGGCGGCGATGACCACGCTCATCGTGATCTCGCCTGGCGACCTCGCCGATCAGCGGCTCGCCGACGCACTCGACAGCATCGAGACCCACCTCGCCGAGGCCACGATCGCGCCGAGCGAGAGCGGCTCTCTTCGCACCTCGATCAACGGGTGTCGCCGACTGCTGACGGTCGACCGCCCGGCTCGCGCCGATGCGTTTCGCGTCCCCGACCGAACCGTCTGACGCCGACGCCGACGCCTCGGCGCACACCGCCGGCCACCCGTCGCACGGGTCAGGCCTCGTCGCGTAGGCGGACCGGCCCGTACTTCTCGGGCTTCTTGGCGATCTGGGCCATGTCGCCGTACACGGCGCGGATCGCATCCATGTCGGTCGTGACGTCACCGGTCAGTGCGATCGGTTCGTGGAAGACGCCGCGCTTGTTGGCGTAATCGAGGACGCTCGGAAGAATCGGCACCTCGGCTTCGAGCGCGATCCGGTAGAAGCCGGAACGCCAGTGCTCGGCCAAGCTGCGGGTTCCTTCCGGAGGCACCATCAACAAGAAGTCGTCGGTCGACTCGAAGATCTCGGCCATCTGGCCGACCATCCCGTTCTTCTTCGACCGGTCGACACCAACGGCGCCCACTCGGCGGGTGAGCCAGCCGATCGGCGGCTTCGTCCAGGTGTCCTTCACCAGCCACTTCGAGTCCATGGCGATGGCCCGAGTGATCATGACGAGGAGAAGCCCGTCCAGGTTGCTCGTGTGCGGTGCGGCGATGATGACGGCCTTGCGCGTGGTCGGGAGGGGCGCTTCGATCTTCCACCCGAACAATCGGAGAACGAGGCGGCAGAACCGTGCGCTCAGCTTGGGACTCGACAGTTCGGCAGCAGCCACGATCGGGACCGTAGCAGCGCGACCTCGGTGGCGGCGTGACGCCGCCCGCTCACTGTCGCTCCGCGCCGAGTGCTGGATCAGTCGTCGAGATCGACGATCACCGGGGCGTGGTCGCTCGGCTGCTTCCCCTTGCGTGCGTTGCGGTCGATGACCGACCACGTCGCACGCTCCATCACCGGCGCCGAGCACATCAACATGTCGATCCGCATCCCGCGTCCCTGGTGGAAATCGCCTCCGCGGTAGTCCCACCAGGAGTACATCTTGTCGGCATCGTGGAAGTGCCGGAACGCGTCGGTGAGCCCCCACCCTTCGAGTTCGGCAAGCCGCTCCCGTTCGGGCTGGCTGCCGTGCGTGGCGCCGACGAGCACCTTCGGGTCGTGGACGTCGCGATCGTCAGGGGCGATGTTGTAGTCGCCGCCCACGATGACGGCCTGATCGGGCGAGGTGTCGGCGTCGAGATGTTCGATCAGGCGACCCAGCCACCAGATCTTGTAGGTGTAGTGGTCGTCGTCGAGCGTGCGACCGTTCGGCACGTACACCGACGTGACTCGCACTCCCCCGCACGTGGCGGTGATGATCCGAGCATCGGGGTCGGGGTCACCGTCACCGGCGAAACCGTGCACGACGTCGACGAGGCCGACCTTCGACAGAATCGCCACGCCGTTCCACTGGCCTTGGCCATGATGTGCGGTCTCATATCCGAGCGACTCGAACGCGAGTGCCGGGAACGCATCGTCGGCCAGTTTCGTCTCCTGCAACAGGACGACGTCGGGTTGAACCTCGGCGAGCCACGCCTCGACCCGCTCCTGGCGCGCCCGCAACGAGTTGATGTTCCAGGTGACGACGCGCATCAGTCGGTCGACTCCGCCGTCTTCTTCGTTGCGGTCTTCTTCGCCGCTGCCTTCTTCGCCGCCGACTTCTTGGTCGCCGTCTTCTTCGCTGCTGCCTTCTTCGCTGCTGTCTTCTTCGCCGGTGCCTTCTTCGCCGCAGTCTTCTTCGCTGCTGTCTTCTTCGCTGGCGACTTCTTGGCTGCGGTCGTCTTCTTCGCTGCTGTCTTCTTCGCCGTCGGCTTCTTGGCTGCGGTCGTTTTCGTCGTCGCAGTCTTCTTCGCTGGCGACTGCTTGGATGCGGTCGTCTTCTTGGCTGCGCTCTTCTTGGCTGCGGTTCTTTTGGAGGTCGACTTCTTCGCCGAAGCCCCCGTGGCGGCCGACTTCCTCGTCGCTGCCGTCTTCTTCGTGGCTTCTCGCTTCCGCGACGGCTTCTTGGCCACCTCGTCGTCGGAGGCCGACGACTCTGCATCGACGTCCGACGACCGTGTCGACGATCGGCGGCGCGATCGCGTTGCCGGAGACTTCTCATCGGCGGTGTCGGTCACGTCCGCTGTGCCGTCTGCATCGGCCTCTGCTTCTGCTTCGGCAATCGCATCGGCGGCCATCGCCGGCAGCGCACAGTCGATGCTGCGCCGAGCGGCTGCGAAGCTGACGACGACGAGCGACACGGTGTCGCCGATCTTCATGATCGACTTCGCGCTGCGCGGCGTCGGTGATGCCATGAGACGCAGCGGAATGTACCCGCGCACCCCGGTGTCGCCGAGCGTGACGTAGGCGCCGTGCGACGAGTAGGCGTCGACGACACCATCGACGTCGGATCCCACCGGCTGGTTCTCGACGAACTCGAGGAACGGCATCAACTCGTTGACGGCTTCGTCGCCCTTGGGAGCGGGTTTGCCCACGTCGTTCGACGTCGAGCGCGACCGTGACGCCTTCGCACCGGATTTCGGCGTGTCGTCGGACGTCGCCGCGGCCTCGCTGCGGCCGGGGGGCGGCGTCTTCGGGGTGGGCATCGGAGCCGATGCCTCCTTGCTCCCGGTCCGCACGGTGCTGTCATCGCGCCCACCGTTGTCACGACCTCCGCCGCCACGGCGACTGCGTCCACCACCGCTCGAACGGCCGCGGGAGTTGCCCTGACCACGCGTCGCCTTGCGACTCACCGGCCCACGGACCGGAACCCGCTCGACCCAGACCCACCCGACGTGTGGCACGGGTTTGCCGCCGATCAGGCGTCCATCATCGAACAGCCAGGCGTACTCCCCGTGGAACTCCTGGAACGAGTCGTTCGAGAGCACCGACGAATTGGCCTTGTCGGCGATTCCGAGGACGAACGCATCGCCCCGGCCGACCGCACCTGCGGGGGGTGCGACGAGTTCGTTGTTGGCGATGCCCTCCTCGAACTCCTTCACTTCCTTCTTGTCGATCCGGTGGCCGAACGTGGCGTCGACGACGACGGTGATCGCCGTATCGGGGTACTCGTCCATGAACGACCCCACCGCCTCGCTCAGTTGCGCCAGGCTCGGCATCGAGCGTCCCTCGGTGGCGAGGTTGGATCCGTCGACCACGACGTGGTCGGGCCCCTGCTTGTTACTCATTCGAGTTGTCACTTCCTGTCATGTGATGTCGGCGCCGAGCAGACATGCGTCGGCGGCCGGTTCGGACCTGCAGTGCACGGGCCGAACGTTGAGGTTGATGGTAAGCGCTGTCGGGCTGCGAGACACCGATGCTCCCAAACCTATGATCGGCAGCGTGACCGAGCACATGAGCGATTCGACGATCCGAGCAGTGCTCTGGGACTTCGGCGGGGTGATCCTGACCAGCCCGTTCGAAGCGTTCAACCGCTACGAGGCAGCCAACGATTTGCCGACCGACTTCATCCGCACGGTCAACACGGTCGACCCCGACGACAACGCCTGGGCCCGACTCGAACGCAATGCCGTCACTCCGGGCGAGTTCGACGAGCAGTTCGCCACCGAGTCAGCAGCGCTCGGGCATCGCATCCCCGGTGCCGACGTCCTCGCCCTGCTGTCGGGCTCGGTGCGCCCCGAGATGGAGCGAGCACTGGACCTCGTCATCGCTGCGGGCTACGCGACGGCGTGTCTCACGAACAACGTCGTCTCCGACGACACGGCCACTCAGCGCCGCCCCGACGTCGCGAACGTGATGGCCAAATTCGGCCACGTCGTCGAGTCGAGCAAGGTCGGCGTTCGCAAGCCAGAGCCCCGCTTCTACGAAATCGCCTGCGAACTCGTCGGCGTGGCCGCCGAGCGCTGCGTGTTCCTCGACGACCTCGGCATCAACCTCAAGCCGGCCCGGGCGATGGGTATGACCACCATCAAGGTCGTCGCACCCGACCAGGCCATCTCCGACCTCGAAGCCGTCCTCGGCATCCCCCTCTCCTGAACGGGACCATGGGTGTCAGACACCCGATGGACGGACGATGGACGGACGATGGGTGTCGGCCACCCGATCGTTCGGGTCAGTCGTCGGAGGGGGCGAAGAGCTCGTCCATGAGTTGAGCGAGCTCTTGGTCGTGGATGATCTTCGATCCCGTGGCAGGGCTTCCCGACTCGATGCGGGCGACGTGGCGCAGGTCGTAGCCCTCGTCCTTGATGCGCCAGACGTTCTGCTCGACGAATTTCCAGGCGCCCATGTTCTCGGGCTCCTCCTGGAGCCAACGCAGTTCCTTCGCGTTCGGGTACTTCCGCAAGATCTCGAGCATCTGGTCGGTCGGGAGTGGGTAGAGCTGTTCGATCCGCACGATTGCCACCGGTTCGTCGCGCTCGTCGCGAGCCGCGATGGCGTCCCAGGCCACCTTGCCCGAACAGAACACGATCCGCGTGACGGCATCGGCATCGATGTCGCCCGGGTCGTCGAGCACCTCGCGGAACGAGCCGGTCGTGAGCTCGTCGATCGGTGAGCGGGTCTGCTTCATCCGCAGCCCCGACTTCGGGCTGAAGACGATGAGCGGCGTCTGCCGCTCCTGGTGCGCCTGACGCCGCAGGAGGTGGAAGAAATTCGATGCCGTCGTCGTGTTGACGACCTGCATGTTGTCTTCGGCGGCGAGCGTGAGGAAGCGTTCGATCCGCGCCGAACTGTGTTCGGGACCCTGTCCTTCGTACCCGTGCGGCAGCAGCAGCACGACACCGTTCTGCTGGCCCCACTTGTCTTCGGCGGCGACGATGTACTGGTCGATGATGATCTGTGCGCCGTTGATGAAGTCGCCGAACTGCGCCTCCCACACGACGAGCGCATCACGATTCGAGTGGCTGTAGCCGTACTCGAAGCCGAGCGCGGCGTACTCGGACAGCAGCGAGTCGAACACCCAGTAGCGAGCACCGTCGGCTTCGTCGAGGTCGTCGAGCGGAACGAACGAATTGCCGTTCTGGTAGTCGATCAGAGCGGCGTGTCGGTGGCTGAACGTGCCGCGCCTCGAGTCTTCGCCCGCGAGACGGACGTCTCGGCCTTCGAGGACGAGCGAACCGATGGCGAGCGCCTCACCGAGCGCCCAGTCGACTTCGCCCTCGTCGAACATCTTCGCCCGAGCGTCGAACTGACGACCCAGCTTCGGGTGGATCGTGAAGCCCTCGGGATAATCGGTGAGCTGGCGGAACACCGACTCGAGGACTCTGCGGTCGACGCCGGTCGGAATGTGCGGCAGCACACCGAGCGGCTTGGGCGGACGCGCTGCTGTGATCATGGTCGGCGCGTGGCTGCGCGTCTCGTCGAGCGCACTCTGGAGCTTGTCGTGGAAGTCGGTGAGGGCTTGCTCGGCTTCGTCGAGCGTGATGTCGCCGCGCTTGACCAGCGATTCGACGTAGAGCTTGCGCACGCTGCGCTTCTCGTCGATCGCCTGGTACATGAGCGGCTGCGTGTAGCTCGGATCGTCGCCCTCGTTGTGGCCGTGGCGGCGGTAGCAGACCATGTCGATGACGACGTCTTTCTTGAACGTCTGGCGGTAGTCCCACGCCATCTGGGCCACGCGCACGCACGCCTCGGGGTCGTCGCCGTTGACGTGGAAGATCGGAGCCTGGGCCGTCTTCGCGATCTCGGAGCAGTAGGGCGACGACCGAGCGCTACCCGGTGCCGTCGTGAAGCCGATCTGGTTGTTGATGACCAGGTGGATCGTGCCGCCGATGCGGTAGCCACCGGTGTCGCTCATGGCGAAGCACTCCGCCACGACGCCCTGGCCGGCGAATGCCGCGTCACCGTGGATCAGCACGGGCAGGACAGGGAACGAGCCGGGCGGGTCGATCTGGTCCTGCTGAGCGCGCACCATGCCCATCACGATCGGGTCCACCGTCTCGAGATGGCTCGGGTTGGCGGCCAGTTCGATCGAGATGTCGGCGCCCGAGGGGCTGACGTACTTGCCCTTCGCACCCAGGTGGTACTTAACGTCGCCCGACCCCTGGACCGAGGTGGGGTCGAGGTGGCCTTCGAACTCGGAGAAGATCGCTTCGTAGCTCTTGCCCATGATGTTCGACAAGACGTTGAGGCGGCCGCGGTGAGCCATGCCGAGCACGGCGGACGGCATGCCGGCATCCGCGGCGTTCGCGAGCACCACGTCGAGGATCGGGATCGCCGACTCGGCACCTTCGATGCCGAACCGCTTGGTCCCCACGTACTTGGTGGCCAGGAACTTCTCGAACGACTCGGCGGCGTTCAACCGTTCGAGGATGCGCTGCTTGTCATCGAGCCCGAACTCGACCTGCTTGGTCTCGAGCTGATCTTGGAACCACTTCTGCTCATCGGTGCTCTGGATGTGCATGTACTCGACACCGATCGTGCGGCAGTACGCATCGCGCAGCACACCGAGCAGGTCGCCGAGCTTCATCCAGTCGGTGCCGCCCACTCCGTCGGTGAGGAACTGACGGTCGAGATCCCAGATGGTGAGGCCGTACGTGGCCGGATCGAGTTCGACCGGGGTCTGCGGTTCGATCCAGCGGAGAGGGTCGAGGTCGGCGATGCGGTGGCCTCGCACGCGATGCACCCGGATCAGCTTGGCGACGGCCATCTGCTTGCGCAGCATGGCCTCCTCCTTGTTCATCGGGTTCTCGTCGGGGCGCCACTTGACCGACTCGTACGGCAGGTCGAGCGAGTGGAAGATGTCGTCGTAGAAGTCGTGCTCGCCGAGCAGCAGCTCTTTCATCCGCTTGAGGAACAGGCCCGACTCGGCACCCTGGATGATGCGGTGGTCGTAGGTGGACGTGACGGTGACCACCTTGCTGAGGCCCATGTCGGCAAGGCTGGAACGGTCGGCACCCTCGAACTCGGCGGGGAAATCGATCGAACCGACACCGACGATGAGTCCCTGGCCGGGCATGAGGCGCGGCACCGACTGGACCGTGCCGATCGTGCCCGGGTTGGTGAGCGACACGTTGGCGCCCATGAAGTCGTCGACGGTGAGCTTGTTGCTCTTCACCTTGCGGATCAGCTCGTCGTACGAAGCGAGGAACCCGGCGAAGTCGAGCGTGTCGGCGTCACGGATGATCGGGGTGAGCAGCGTGCGGCTGCCGTCCTTCTTCTCGACGTCGACGGCCAGCGCCATGTTGACGTGCTCGTTGACGACGAGGCGGGGCTTGCCCTCGTCGTCTTCGTGGTACCCGTTCTTCATCGCGGGAACCTCGTCGGCGATTGCTCGCACGACGGCCCAGCCGATGAGGTGGGTGAAGCTCACCTTGCCCTGACCCGAACGCGAGCGGAAGCCGTTGATCACCTTGCGGTTCACCTCGAGCAGCTTCGCCGGGACGTTGCGGAAGCTGGTCGCCGTGGGCACGCCGAGGCTGGCCTCCATGTTCCGCACGATCGCAGCGCCCGCGCCACGGATCGGCGTACCGACTTCCTCGACGGTCTCGTCGCTGTCTGACGTGGCGTTCTTCGAGGCGTCGTGTGTGGCGTCGGTCGTTGCTGGCTGTGATGCGTCGGGCGGTGATGCCGGAGCGGGTGTGGTCGCCGGTGCGGGCGCCGCCTCCGAGTCGGGTTCGGGAGCGGGGAGTTCGTCGGTCGGAGCACGGTGCGCAGCGGCGACGGCCTTGACCTCGGGCGAGGTCGCGGCGGCTGCCGCGACCGACGGCGTGTCGGAGCGGTAGTCGGCGAAGAACTCCTGCCACTGAGCGCCCACCGACCCGGGATCGCTCACGAAGCGCTCGTACATCTCCTCGACGAGCCAGGAGTTCGCACCGAATCCTGCCCCTGTTCCACCGATCTGATCGTCAGGCGTAGCCACGTGTGACAGGGTAACCACCGGGACCCGATGGGGATGGGTTGCCGGGCCCGCGTTCGCGAAGAAATCCCGTGAGAAACCTTGCATTCGATCGTGCGCCGGCGACCGCACCGGCGCCGGCCTGATGTCAACGCCGCGTGCGATTTCGCACCCGGACGATCACCCAGGGTCACGACGGCGTGACCCATTCCGGCGATGAGTCTCGACGGCGTGAGGTTCTTGAACAAGCCTTGACGCGGCTCCGAGCCGCGGGGGTGGCCCCGCACATACCGTGACGTCTGTCGCCGACGAAGCGGCGCAGCCACATCTCCACCCACCCGGAACCACACGAACAGGCAGGCATCATGGACATCTCCAAGCTCAGTACGGGAGCGATGTTGTCGGGAGACGACATCGACGCGAGCGCCAACCGTGAGAAGGTCCGCCAACGCCTCCTTCGTCGCAAGCTGTACCTCTTCGCTCCGGTCCTCGCCTACTTCGTGTACCGGGTCGCCACGGACAACCCGATCCGCCCCGGCGTCCCCGGATGGCTGTCGGGCAACCCCGAGATCATCATCGCCGTCGGCCTCATCAGCATCCTCGGCGTGGCGATCCTCGTCCCGATGCTCAGCCACGGACGGTCGCCGCACACCGTGCTTCGCTCGGAGGATTCCGACGTCCGACTCGACGACGTCGTGGGCGCCGACCAGACCAAGCGTGAAGCGATCGACTCGATGAACCTGTTCCTCGCGTCGGAGACCTTCGAGGAGGTCATGGGTGGCAAGCCCCGCCGCGGCGTTCTCTTCGAAGGCCCGCCCGGAACCGGCAAGACCTACCTGGCCAAGGCGATGGCCGCCGAAGCCGGTGTGCCGTTCCACTTCGTCTCGGCCTCCGAGTTCCAGTCGATGTACTACGGCGCCACGAACAAGAAGATCCGCACCTTTTTCAAGCACCTGCGCAAGGCGGCTCGCGAAGAGGGCGGCGCCATCGGCTACATCGAGGAGTTCGACGCCATCGGTGCCGCCCGTGCCGGAATGGGCGGGGGCCCCGGCCGCCAAGAGGGCTCCGCCGGCATCGTCAACGAGTTGCTCGTGCAGATGCAGAGCTTCGACCTGCCGACGGGCCGAGACAAGTTCAAGTCGAAGATGGTCGACTGGGTCAACAGGCACCTCCCTGCCGACCGACGCCTCAAGCACCCGCGCTCACCGATGGCGAACATCTTGATCGTCGCCGCCACCAACCGTGCCTCCGACCTCGACGCCGCTCTGCTGCGTCCCGGTCGCTTCGACCGCACGATCGGTTTCACACTCCCGGCCCGCTCCGACCGCGTCGCGATCGCCCAGTACTACCTCGACCGCAAGTCGCACACCGACGATGTCACCGCAACGCTGATCGCCGACGTGAGCGCCGGCTACACGCCCGTGCGGATCGAGAAGCTGCTCGACGAATCGCTCATCGTCGCACTGCGCGGCGGCCGCACCGAGATGTCGATGAGCGACGTGCTCTCGGCCCAGTTGGTCACCGAGGTCGGTGTTGCCCAGGAGATGGGTTACCACCCCGACGAACGTCGACGGATCGCCATCCACGAGGCCGGACACGCACTCACCGCCGTCCTCACCCGGCGCGACGTCAAGATCGCGTCGATCCTGCGCCGGTCGTCGGCGCTCGGGCTCGTCGCGCACGGTGATGCCGAGGAACGCTTCTTGCGGACGCCGACCGAAGCGCGCGATCTGATCTGTGTCGCGCTCGCCGGGCGCGCCGCCGAACAGCAGGAGTACGGCGAGGCCAGCAGCGGAATCAGTTCCGACCTGTCGGCGGCGACGACGATCGCCTCCCAGCTCGTCGGACAACTCGGCAACGGGCCGGGTCTGCTCAGCCTCGAAGCCGCGGCGACACCTGGAGCGGCCAACCTCGTGGCGAAGGTCATGAGCGACGACCCCAGTCGGGAAGCCGCCGAGGCCTACATGGCCGAAGGTGCCGAGCGGGCGACGTTGATGGTCAACCGCTACCGCAACGCTCTCCACGAGATCGCCGATGCGTTGATCGCCGCCGACGAGGTCAGCGGCGAGGAGATCAGCACGATCGTGTCGAAGTACGCCGACATCGGCGAACGGCGCGGTCCGGTGCGAATCAAACGGGGGGGACCGCTGCCGGCCCCGATTTCCTGAGCCGCAGCGACCGTGGAGGCGGAGGCCCGTGTCGGGGGACGCGGGCCTCTGTCGCGCTTTCGCTACCCTGGCGTGGTGACTTCGGGGGAACGCACCAGCGCCTCCGCCGATCGGCCCGCATCGTCGTCGAGGGTCTCGCGGCCTGCTCTGGGGATCGGGGCGGGCGCCGGACTGCTGGGCGGGTTGTTCGGGATCGGCGGCGGCATCGTCAGGATCCCCGCATTGATCGGCTTTCTCGGCATGGACCGCAAGATCGCCCACGGGACCTCGCTCGCCGCCACGCTGCCGGTGGCCTTGGCCAGTCTCTCCACCTACGCTTTTCGCGGCAATGTCGACTGGCCGGTCGCCGCCTGCCTGGCGAGCGGGGCGATTGCTGGAGCGGTGCTCGGAACCCAGTTGCTCCAGGTCGTACCGAAGAGACCACTGATCATCATCTTCGTCGCCGTGATCGTGGCGACGGCGGTCCGCTTGGTCATCTCCTCCGAGGCGCTCGGGCGCGACGCCCTGACGCTCACCTCGGGGTTCGCCCTCGTCGGGATCGGATTGGTGGTGGGAACGCTCTCCGGACTGCTCGGCATCGGCGGTGGGGTCATCATGGTTCCGGTGATGGTCGTCCTCTTCTCGATTCCGCCGGTGGTCGCCAAGGGGACGTCGCTGGCGGTCATCGTCCCCTCGTCGTTCGTCGGGACGCTGCGCAACCGGGCCAATCGCAATGCCGATCTCGGCGTCGCCCTTGCCGTCGGAGGGGCTGGGATCGTCACGGCGATCATCGGAGGCGTGCTGGCCGACTCGATCGACGACACCGTCTCCAACGTCACGTTCGCCGTCCTGCTCGGCATCGTCGCGACGATCCAACTCAAGGCGCTCTTCGCCAAGGATCCCGTCGATCCACTCCCCCTCTCGGACACGATCTGATGGACACGATCTGATGAAGGCTGCCGTCGTCCTCGCGCATCCGAACTCGGACAGCTTCGCTCACGAACTGGCCCGGCGCGCCCACGCGGGCCTGCTCGCAGCCGGGCACGAAGCCGAACTGGTCGACCTGCATGCGATCGGCTTCCGGGCGGCGATGAGCCCCGAGGAACGAGCGGCCTACCACGGGGCCAGCCCCGTCCTCGACCCCATCGTCGACGGGCAGATCGACCTGGTCACCTCGGTCGACACCATCGTGTTCGTCTATCCCACCTGGTGGAGCGGTCTTCCCGCGATCCTCAAGGGTTGGCTCGAACGGGTCATGGTGCCGGGCGTCGGGTTCCGCTTCGACGAGAAGTCGGGCAAGGTCCGCCCCGGCCTCACGAACGTGCGTCGCATCGTCGGCATCTCCACCTACGGGTCGCCACGCTGGTATGTCCGCCTCGTCAACGACAACGGGCGACGCACACTGATGCGGGCGCTGCGCTTGTCGTGCGGTCTGCGCGCCTCGCGTCGGTGGATCGCGATGTACGCGCTCGACACCACGAGCCGCAACCAGCGCCAGGAGTTCGCTGCCCACGTCGAACGCTCGATGAGCGAGTTGCGATGACGTCCGGCCCTCGCCGCGTGCTCGTGGTGTTCTGCCATCCGCTGCCGGACAGCTTCGTTGCCGAGGCCCATCGCCGAGCGCTCGCAGGGCTGGCAACGACCGACGCCGAGGTCCGCTCGACCGACCTGTACGCCGAGGGATTTCGGCCCGAGTTCTCGGCCGCCGAACACCGCACGCACCTCGAGCCGGGCGTCGGCGACGACATCGCCTCTCACGCCGACGACCTCACATGGTGCGACACCATGGTGCTCGTCTACCCCACGTGGTGGTCGGGGCAGCCGGCCATGATGAAGGGGTGGATCGACCGGGTCTGGGCGTCGGGTGTCGCATGGGACCTACCCGACGGGGCGAACCGGCTCCGCCCACAACTCCACGACATCCGACGCATCGTCGCCGTCACGACGCACGGTTCGTCGAAGCTGGTCAACTCGCTGCAGGGCGAGGGCGGGAAACGTACGCTGTCTCGCAGCCTGCGGGCGATGTGTTCCCGCCGGACCCGGACGACGTGGATCGCCCTGTACGGGATCGACACGTGCAGCGATGCCCGGCGTGTCGAGTTCCTCGAACGGGTCGAGTCAGAGATCGCATCGTTGGCGCGCTGACCTCCCCGTGAGTCGGGGCGGCGGCGGCCCGGTCAGACGGCGGCGATCGCCACCGCGATCTCGCCGGCGACTCCGGCGTTGTTCTCGGCCAGCGCGAGGTTGGCAGGGATGCTGCGCCCGTCGGTTGCCTGGGCGATCCGCTCGAGGACGAAGGGTGTGATCGCCGCACCGGCGATGCCGTCGGTATCAGCGTCGGCGAGAGCACGGTCGAGTACGTCGCCCAACTCGGCATCGTCGAGCTCGTCGGCCTCGGGGATCGGCACCGTGACCAACACACCGGAGTCGGGTCGGATGGCGTTGGCGAAGATCGCTGCGACCTCGGAGGCCGACTCGACCCGATGGGCCACTTCGAGGCCCGACGAACGCGTGTAGAACGCCGGGAACCAATCGTGACGCCAGCCGAGGACGGGCACACTCGCGGTCTCGAGGTACTCGAGTGTGCGCGGCAGGTCGAGAAACGCCTTGGCCCCTGCCGAGACCGACACGACCCGGTGGCTGGCAAGGGCGTCGAGGTCGGCCGACACGTCGCCGGTCGACTCGGAGCCGCGGTGGACTCCGCCGAGCCCGCCGGTCGCGAACACCGAGATGCCCGCTGCCGCCGCGATGGCGACCGATGCCGACACGGTGGTTGCCCCGAACTCCCAACGCTGCGCCACGGCCACCGGCACATCGCGTTCTGCCGCTTTGCGGGCGTGGCCGAGGATGCGCTCGTGCTCCACCTCGTCGAGCCCGACGCGCACCACTCCGTCGAGCACCGCGGTCACAGCCGGAACCACGCCGTGGGCACGAACCGCAGCGATGCACCGATCGAGCGCTTCGGAGTTCGCCGGCGCAGGCAGGCCCAAGTTGGAGTAGATGGTCGATTCCATCGCCACCACACCTCGGCCCTCCGAGATCGCATCGGACACTTCCTGAGAACACTGCACCGAGATCACGGTGCCTCAGGCTATGGCCGATCAGCCCTGCGAGTTGGTGGTCGACGGTCGACCCACGACGCCGACCGAGTTCAGTCGAAGGTGCCGACGTAGGCGCCGACCGGGTTGCCGTCGCTGATCACTCCGGGCTCCGACTCGATCGTGATGGCGAGCGCGTCGACCTTGCTCCGCACCGTGAACGCCTCGAGACCGGGGTCGGAGCCGAGGATCCCGATCGAAACCACGTCACCCGTCTCGGCGATGACGCCCCACAGTTGGTAGGTCATGTCGTCGGCGAGCGCCGGGAGGCCACTCGCGTCCAGGTAGCCGTTGCGAGTGGACGTGATGACACCGCTCGCCACAGCGTCGGACCCTTCGGCGACCAACGACGTCTGGGTCGAATCGTCGGCCGACAGCGCCTGTGCGTACGCGTCGGCGAGGTGATCCGTCGGACCCGGGTCGCGAGTAGTCAATACGGCCGCTCCGGCGAGAAGGAGCGCTGCGGCTGCTGCGGCGCCGATCAGCCACGCCTGCACCGGCCCGCGTCGCCGGGCTGTCCCGGGTTCCACGCGAGCGCCCAGCTCGGGCGGTGCAAGAGCGACGACCTTGGCGAGCTCGCCCCTCGGTTCGGGTGTCTCGGCGTCGATGTACGCGGAGATTCGAGACCACACGTCCTCGGGCGCATCCATCCCCGTGAAGGCGAGCATCGTGGCGACCTCACGGTGTTCGGCGACCTCGGCCGCCGCTCGCGGGTTGCTTCGAAGATAGTCCTCCACCAGTGCCCGCTCGTCGTCGTCGACTGCGTCGAGCGCGTAGGCCCCCAACAGGTCGCCGAGTTCGTCGTCGGTCATGTCCACCGCGTCCCTTTTCTCGTCGTCCATCCTCCCCGTCACGACGACACCGAGCCGATCGTGATGCCCGCCGTCGACAGTTCGCCTCGGAGCCGTTTGAGACCCGCTCGGATCCTGCCCTTCACGGTCCCTTCGGCCTCGCCGAGCCGTGCAGCGACCTCGCGATACGTCATGCCACCGAAGTACGCGAGTTCGATGGCCGACCGTTCACCCTCCGTGAGCACACTCATCGCGTCACGCACATGCGACGCCAGGGTCAGGTCCCACACCTCACGGTCGAGGTCGTACCCCGAGTCGGCCGTGCGTTGAGCGTCGCGTTCCTCGCGTCTGCGTCTTGCGACGTCGGCGCGAATCAGGTCGACCGCACGGCCATGCGTCGTGGCGAGCAGGAAACTCCGCAGCGACCCACGGTCGGGGTCGAACCTCAGCGGCTCGTTCCAGAACCGGACGAAGACCTCCTGCACGATCTCCTCGGCCCGAGCCCGATCGTTCAGCAGCCGACTCGCCAACCCGAACACCGCCCCTGCATGACGCCGGTAGGTCTCGGCCAGCGCCTCCTGGTCATAGCGGCCGATCGCCACCGCGAGAGAGGCGTCGGACACGTCGGTCCACGAGCGTTGCATCACCACGTCTACGGAGCCATCGCCCTGACCGGATGGCACGGGCGCGAGGAAATCCCTGTCGGTCACCTCAGCCTCGGACGAAGCGACTCACGCACTCGACGTGTGAGGTCTGCGGGAAGAGGTCGAGTACCTCGACCGCCTCGAGGCGGTATCCCTCGTCGGCCAGCAGTCGCGCATCACGAGCGAGCGACACCGGGTCGCAGCTCACGAGAACGAGAACTGGTGGCGCTGCTCGGACGACGGCGGCGACTCCGGGCTTGGCGAGACCGGGCCGTGCCGGGTCGGCGACCATGACGCTGACCGGGCCGTGGGCGGGGTCGGGTGTCCACTTCGCCATGTCGCTGCGGACGATCTCGACGCTCTTGTCACCGCGGCCCGATCGGTGCGCGAGGTTCTCGCGCGCGTCGAAACATGATGATCGTGCCGACTCGACGAGTGTGACGTGGCGTGCACCGCGCATCACCGTGGCGGCGAAGAGCCCCACTCCTCCGTACGCGTCGACCGCATGATCGGCCGAGCTCAGTTCGGGTGCGGCGCGTCGCACGGACTCGACGAGCAACTCAGCTGCAGCGGCGCCCGACTGGAAGAACGACGGAGCCGATACCTGGAGGGCGATGCCGTCGATCCGCTCGACGAGGAATGCTCGGTCGCCGATGTGAACCGATGCCGGGAGGCCCCGGACCGATTCACCGGGCTGCGCATTCGACCGTCGCTTCTCGTTGCGACGCTGGCGGTCCTCCGGGCGGGTCCAGCGCGCCGTGACCCCGCCGGTGTCGACCGACGTCCGCAGCGTCAACTCGACTCCGGTCGACATGCTGACGTGACGGAGCACGTCGGACAGGTTCTCGTGGGCGACCTGGCAGTGTTGGATCGGGACGACCTCGTCGGATCGTTCCTCACGGAACCCGACGCCACCACCGTCCATCCCGACGAGGCGGATCGTGGTCCGGTAACCGAACGGGTCGACCTGAGCACCGATGGTGATGATTGCATCGACCACGTCCTCGTCGAAGCGGCCGATCCGGCAGAGCGACTCGGCGACGATCTCGGATTTCGCCACCATCTGCGCCTCGACGTCGAAGTGCATCCACCCGCACCCTCCGCAGCCTTCCCGCCGGTGCCCGCACGTCGGCACGACCCGGTCGCCCGACGCCTCAACGATCTCGGTCGCCGTCGCCTTGACGAAGTCCTTGCGGTCGTTGCGGACGGCGGCCACGACGTCTTCACCCGGCAGTGCGCCGGTCACGAACGCGACACGCCCGTCGGCGAGTCGGGCCATGGCGTCGCCACCGGCGACCATCCGCTCGGCGCGCAAGGTGATGGGTTCGTGCGTCGTCGGAGTCGCCATGCACTCCAGCGTACGGCCGTGTCAGACTGGCGCGATGGCGACTGCATCGAACGAACGCTGGTACTGGGACCTCGACAAGGAGCAGGCAGTGCCTGCAGCCGAACGTGGCAAGGGCGACAACACGCTCGGCCCGTACGACTCTCGGGCCGAGGCACTCAACTGGCGCACCAAGGTCGACGACCGAAACGACGCGTGGGACGACGCCGACGACGACTGGAACGACTCCGACTCGCCCGACGACGAAGAGTGAGCGGAGGTAGCGCTGACGCGGTCACAGACCGCTTCGTCGACGCGTGTAGGTTGCGACACCGATGAGCCGCCCCGTCATGATCTCCCCGTCGGTCCTGCCCGCCGATTTCTCGAAGCTCGGTGACGAAGTCGCCGCACTCGAACAGGCCGGCGTCGACCTCATCCAGTGGGACGTCATGGACGGCCAGTTCGTCCCGAACCTCACGTTCGGACCCGACGTCATCCGCTCGGCCCGCCAACACTGCTCGGTCCCGTTCGAGGCGCACCTCATGGTCTACACGCCCGACGTGATGGCGAAGCAGTACGTCGAGGCCGGGTGCTCGCGGCTGATCGTGCATGCCGAAGCCTGCACCCACCTGCATCGCACGCTCGGCAACATCGGCGAACTCGGCGCCACGGCGGCCGTGGCGCTCAATCCGGCCACTCCGGCGTCTGCTGTCGAGCACGTCCTCGATCTCATCGACATGGTGCTGGTGATGACCGTCAACCCCGGCTTCGGTGGTCAGGCCTACATCCCGACGATGGAAGCCAAGATCACCGATGTCCAGTCGATGCTCGAAGCGGCGGGGCGCGCCGACGACGTCCACATCGAGGTCGACGGCGGCATCGGCCCCGACACGATCGCGGGCGCTGCATCGGCGGGCGCCAACGTGCTGATCGCCGGCAGTGCGCTCTACCGCGACCCCGAAGGCCTCGAACACGCGGTGACCGACCTGCGCGCTCGCGCCGAAGCCGCTCGCGCCTGACCACCGGCCGAGCCGCAGCCGCAGCCGCAGCCGCGTTCGGTCACCGCCATCACGGTGTGGCGCGCAGCATCCCCCACATGTGCGGCCCGACCTCGGTCGACGGGTCGCCGCCGAACGACGAGAACCGGTGCTGGTGCGCCCCGGTCGGGATGTCGAACTCGGTGACGACCTCGAATCCGTGGCGTCGGTAATAGGCGACGTTCACCTCGGTCTCGGTCTCCAGATAGCAGGGGATCCCCTCCGCATCGGCTCGGTCGAACATCGGCTGCATCACGGCTGCGCCGACCCCGCTGCGCTGCCAGTCGGGATGCGTCGCCAGGAGTTGCAGGTACCAGTGGTCGATGTCGGGCATGTGTTCCTTCATCAACGGGCCGATGATCTCGAATCGCTCGAGGAGGTCGGGCGGTGGCCCGTCGTCGGCTCCATCGTCGTCGGCTCCATCGTTGTCGGCTTCGACACCGTCGCCCGGGAGTTCGGGGCGCCCCGGCGGGATCCACACGCCGACTCCCACGCCGTCCTCTGTGCACCACAGCTCGCCGTGCCGCAGCCAGCCCTTCATCGCCGGCTGCATCAGCGCGCCGGCAGGTTGGAGATAGATGTCGTCGTCGGGGTAGAGCCATCGCATCACCGGGTCTTCGGCGAACGCAGCGACCGCCGTGGTCGAGATGTGGCGGATGTCGTGCGGAGTGGCTCGCCTGATCGGCATCGTCCCACCGTAGAAGATGGTGCTACACACACGCAGATGGGGCGACCGAATCGATCGACGACCATCGGTCGCTGTCCCGCTCGCGCGGCCATCGCCGGCAATCCCTCCGACGGGTACGGCGGCTTCGTCGTGGCGGTCCCGGTGCGGTCGGTCGGAGCTCAGGTGAGCGCGACGCCGGCGGCGCGCTTCGAGCTGACCCACTCCCCGACCGCCGACGACACCTTCGACACGCTCTCCGACCTGGTCGACCACGTCGACCGCTACGGGGTCCTCGACGCCCGCGCCCTCGTGCTCGCGACCCTCCGGGCGCTCGTCCGGCGCCACACCGCCGAGTTGGCGCCGGTCCGCCTCGACGTCGTCACCGACATCCCCCGATCGGTCGGGCTCGCTGGTTCGACGGCGATCGTCATCGCGACGGTACGAGCCCTCGCCGCGCAGCACTCCGACACGACGTGGTCTGGTGATCTGATGGGTGAGCCCACTGCGCTGGCCGAGTTCGCCCTGTCGGTCGAAACGGACGAACTCGGTCTCACCGCCGGCATCCAAGATCGACTGGTCCTCGCTCACGACGCGCCACTCGCCATGGACTTCTCCTCGGGGCATCATCGTGCCCTCGACCGGGTCCCGGCGCGCTGCTTCGTCGCCTACCGGACCGATGCTGCCGAGATCAGCGACCGAGTACACCGGAGCCTGCGCGACGACCACGACGACGATGTCGGCGACACACGAGACCTGTTGGACGCCATCGCCGCCGCCGGCCGGGAGGCTGCAGAAGCGATCGATCGCTCCGACGTCGACGCGCTCGGTGTCGCGGTCGACCGCACTCTCGCCCTGCGCTCGGAACTCGTGGAACTCCACCCGGCGATGATTGCGGTCGCCCGCACGATCCGCGACCACGGCGGCCACGCCAACTGGACCGGATCAGGAGGCGCCGTCATCGCGGTACTCGGCCCCGCCGTCGACACCGACGCCCTGATCCACGCCTTGCGCGTGATTCACCGCTGCGAGATTCTCCCGGTGGAGGAATGACGATCGCAACGATCGATGTCGGACACCGTGTCCCCCGATGTGCCCCGATCACTCGGATCGGGCTGTCGGGTGGTCAGGCGTCGACGGTCTCGTCGGTGTCGCTGGGTTCGACGTAGCGGCCGTTGTCGCCCCACTCGGACTGATCGGCGTCCATCTCGCTCTGGTGGTGTCGAATCTGCGATGCCCGGTGGTCTCGCGTGGGTGTGACGGCGGCTCGACCGAGCGTCACGATGCCCCGAGCGCCGACGTCGAGCGCACGCCGCAGCAGGACGAGCCCGATGAGAACGGCCGCCACGATGCTGGCCGGCATCAAGATGGTCGAGAGCAGAAGCCGCCTGTCTTCGAGAAGCGGCTTGAGCAGACTCGAATCGATGGGGGTGCCGTCGAGGTTGACGGTCTGGATCGGATCGTCGATGACCGGGCACACGACCTCGTTGTCCTCGACTCCGACGACGGCGTCACCACCGAACAGCGGAGCCTCGGGCGACACCTTCGACGACAGCGCACCCAGGTCGGGGTCGACCGCTGCTGACACGAAGTACTGCGTCTCGACGTCGAGGTACTGCGAATCGAACCCGTACCGCACGTCGACGACGCCGTCGACCGAGAACGGAGTCGCGCTTCCGGCGCGCACCTGGTCGATCTGGAAACGGACGGTGCCCTTCTCGATGAACTCGTCCTTGTCGAGCACGGTGCCGACGAACGCGACGTCGGCACCGTCGCGCGTCGGGCAACCGAGCGGCACCTGGATCAGCGCGTCCGGATCGATGACACCATCGGGGATCGGGGAGGGTGCGTCGATGGGGGGGTCGGGAGGCGGCGGAGTCGGCGCTGCGTCGAGCGGCCCCGATCCGAGCGACATCGCGGCAACAGCGCACAACGCTCCAAGGATCAGTCTCCGTGCCACACCCGGAGGCTAACGATCCGGTGCGACCGGGTGGCGGCAACCGGAGATTCGCCGCTGTCGGGCCCCAGTCGCCGATCGGGCGGGGTCAGCGCCCCGTGAACTTCGGTGAGCGCTTCTCGATGAAAGCGCGCATCGCCTCGGCGGTGTCGGCGGTCGAGAAGTTGACGGTCTGCGACAACCCCTCGTCGTCGAGCGCCTCTTCGAGCGTGACGTTCATCGAGTTGTTGAGGAGCCGCTTGGTCATGGCCAACGCGATCGGTGGCCCCGATGCCAGGCGAGTCGCCCAATCGTCGACGAACGCATCGAGTTCGTCGCTCGGGACGACCCGGTTGACGAGGCCGATCGCCTCGGCATCGGCGGCGTCGATGATCTCGGCGAGCAACGCCAGTTCCTTGGCCTTGTGCAGACCCACCCGGCGCGGCAGGAGGAACGAACCGCCGAAGTCGACACTGAGCCCTCGCCGAGCGAAGATCTCCGAGAAACGGGCGGTGTCGTCGGCGACGAGCAGGTCGCATGAGAGCGCCATGTTCATCCCGGCGCCGACTGCGACGCCACGCACCTTCGCGATCGTCGGGACGGCGAGCCGGTTCAGAGTGAGGCAGATATCGGTGATGTTGCGCATTGCTGCCAGCTGATGCTTCGGCGGCGCGTCATCCGAAGCCGCAGCATCGCCACCGTTCGCACGGTCGTCCATCCCGCCCACGTCGGCGCCTGAGCAGAAGTCACCACCGGCGCCGGTGAGGACGAGCACTCGGTCGGTGGTGCTGTCGTCGATCTCGCGGAAGACCGTGAGCAACTCGCTCCACATCACGCCGCTGGCGGCATTCTTGCGGTGCGGGCGGTTCATCGTGACGGTCACGATGCCGTCGTTGCGCTCGACGATCAGGGTTTCGCGGGTGTCAGTCGTCATCGCGCCGACGATACTGACGCCGTGGGCTTCAACCCGTATCGCAAGTTCCGGGCCAAGCCCAGTGACTACCTGTTCGTCGGAGCCGGTGTGGTCGTGTCGGTCGCGCTCGTCATGTGGGCGTTCTTCGGCTGACAGGCCCGGAGTTCGAAACGCCTGCGGAGTTCAGAACGCCGACTCGATCAGGGCGAGTTCGACCCCGGTGATCGCCACGACGTCGAAGCGGATGCTCTGGCGTGGCTGCTCGGCCGCGTCGAGCCACTCGGCGGCGAGACGCCGGATCGTGCGCTGCTTGGCCGCTCCGACCGCCGCCGCAGCGGGCCCGTAGCGGTCGGTCCGACGCGCTTTGACCTCGCAGAAGACGACGATGCCGTCGCGCTCGACCACCAGATCGAGTTCGCCGGTCGCCGATCTCCAATTGCGAGCGAGGATGGCGTAGCCGAGGCGTCGATAGTGCGTGGCAGCGCGGTCTTCACCCCAGCGCCCGCGTGCGATCTTCGAATGGTCGGGTGAGTTCGTGGCGCGCATATGAGGCCTCCGTCGTGTTCAACGTGAGGGCCGGTGGCGGCCGAAGAGGCACCCGCAACGGGCGCCGATGCTCAGAAGGAGCGCTTCTCGCGGATCTTGGCGGCTTTGCCGCGGCGATCTCGAAGGTAGTAGAGCTTGGCGCGACGCACGTCGCCCCGCTTGACCACTTCGATCTTCTGGACCGTCGGGGCGTGCAGCGGGAAGGTGCGTTCGACTCCGACGCCGTAGCTGAGCTTGCGGACCGTGTAGGTCTCCTGCAGACCGCCACCCTGGCGGCCGATGACGTCGCCCTGGAAGATCTGGATGCGCTCTTTGCCGCCCTCGACGACGCGCACGTGGACCTTGAGTTCGTCGCCCGCCTGGAAGTCGGGGATGTCGTCGCGGAGCGAATCTTTGTCGATGAAGTCGGTGGCTTGCATGGCGTCTACCTGCTACGTGGTCGAAATGGGCCTGCGACCGTGGGCCGCAGGCAGGGCCCACCGGGATGGGCCGCTCAATGATACGGGTCGGAGGGGAACTCTTCCAACAGACGTGATTCGTCTGCGTCGAGACCGCCGCGCACCTCGATCAGGTCGGGTCGGACCCGGAGAGTCCGGTGCAGCCGCTGCGCCCGCCGGTAGCGCTCGATGCGTGCGTGATCGCCGCTGCGCAGGACGTCGGGGATCGTCCAACCCCGGAACTCCGCGGGGCGTGTGTACTGGGGTTCTTCGAGCAGACCCCCGGCGCCGAAGCTCTCGGTCACCGGGCTCACCGCGTTGCCCATCGCACCGTCGAGCAGCCGGGTCACCGCTTCGATCACCACGCAGGCCGCGACCTCGCCGCCGCTCAGCACGACGTCGCCGACGCTGATCTCCTCGTCGACCAGGTGACGCACGACCCGGTGATCGACGCCTTCGTAGCGACCACACAGCATCGTGAATCCTCCGGTGGTCTGGGCCAGGTCGGCGAACTCCTGCGCCACAGCCTGGTCGAAGTTCCGCCCGCCGGGGCTCAGGAGGAGAATCGGGCGCGGCGGGTCGATGACGTCGACGGCGTCGAAGATCGGCTCGGGCTTCATGACCATCCCCGCTCCGCCGCCGAACGGAGAGTCGTCGACCGTGCGGTGCACGTCGCTCGTGTGCGCTCGCAGGTCGTGACAGCGCAGGTCGAGCAGACCGTTGGCCCGGGCCTTGCCGAGCAGGCTCTCCGAGCAGAACGCGTCGACGAGCAGCGGGAAGATCGACAGCACGTCGATCCGCAGCTGCGTTCCCGGCGGGGTCGGCGGAGGCGTCGCGTCCGGCACGGCTCAGTCCTCGAAGAGGTCGAACAAGCCGTCGGGCACGTCGACCGAGATGACGCCGTTCGAGATGCCGACCACGAAGTTCGACGGGACGAGCGACCCGCGGTCGAGTTCGAGGATCTCGGCGGCGGGGTTGTCGAGGATCGTCGTGCACACGCCGCGGTCGACACCGTCTTGGTCGACCACGCGGAGCCCGATCATCTCGTGGACCCAGAGGGCGTCGGCATCGTCGATCGGGGCGGCGAACAGCTCGACATTGGTCCAGCGTTCGGCCTCGGTGCGATCGGCGATCTGGTCGAAGCGGGCGATGATGCGACCGTTGCCGGCGATGCGGCTGGCTGCGACGGTCAGTGACGTGCCGCGTCCGAACATCTCGGCCCCGGGCTCGACACGATCGCGACGGTCGGTCGTGAGCTGCACGAAGATGTCACCCTTCAACCCGTGGGGACGACGCAGGTGGCCGATGGCCAGCCAACCGTCGGGTGGCCCCGGCACGCGGCTCGGGGACCTCATCGTGGATGCGTTCGAAACCGGTTGGTCGGAGAGATGGTCAGTCGAGGAATTCGATGTCGATCTCGACGTCGTCCTTGCTGGCTGCCGCACGGGTCACGGTGCGGATGCTGGCGGCGGTGCGGCCACGACGTCCGATCACACGACCGAGGTCTCCGTCGCCGACACGGACGTTCAACGCCGGACGCTGCCCCGAGTCGTCGACTTCGACGGTGACGGAATCGGGGTCGTCGACGATCGACTTGACGATGTGTTCGAGCACCGCGACAGCGGTCGGCGCAAGGTCGCTCACTTCGAGGCCTTGGAGGCTTCGAACTGCTCCATGGCCCCCGAGATCTTGATGATCTTGGCGACGCGCTCGGTCGGCTGTGCGCCTTCGCTCAGCCACTTGACGATCTTGTCGTTGTCGACATTGATCAGCGACGGCTCTTCACGCGGGTTGTACTGGCCCAAGATCTCGATGAAACGACCGTCGCGAGGCGACCGGGCGTCGGCCGCCACGATGCGGTACTGGGGTTGCTTGGTCTTGCCCACTCGTGTGAGGCGCAGCTTCACTGCCATCTTTGATCGTCACTCCTGAGTCGATTTGAGAACGTGGGAAGGTTAGCGCGGCGAGGTCGGTTCCCCTCCGTGATCGAACGGGTGTGAGCGCTCATTCCGCGACGTTCGCCGGCCCACCGATGACTGCTTCGGCAACCCGCTTCTTCGCTGCTGGCAGGTCGGCCACCGAACGCTCGATCGCACCCGCGACCTGGCAGAACACGAAGCGGCACTCGACGATGTCTCGCCCCGTCGCAGCCTCCAACGCCACGGCATACGCAGCGCCCTGCAGTTCGTAGGTGGCGACCTTGGCGTCGATCTCGGCGGGAGTCGAGGCGGAATCGGTCTTGTAGTCGACGATGATCAGGCCCTCAGGGGTGTCGACGAGCAGATCGACGTAGCCCTCGACCATCCTGTCACCGAGCAGAGTTCCGACGTACAGCTCGCGGTGGCTGCGGTGTCGGCGTGCCAGACCCACGGCATCGGAGGCGAGCGCCGACCGCACGAGGCGCTCGACCGTGTCGGCGTGCTCGGGGATCGTCTCGAGATCGCACTGGCGGGCCACCAGTTGAGCGAGATCGTGCGGGTCGTCGAAATCGACGAACTCCAATGTGGCGTGTACCGCCCGACCGATCGACGAGCCGGCGCGACCCTTGCGCCGCACGATCGGTCGCTGCGTGTCTCTGCTCGACTCGCCGGGGCCAGGCCCCCCACCGTCGGTGTCGACGTCGGCGACCTCGGCATCGACCGTGGCCGCGATCGCCGTGGCCGACATCGACCGGGGGCGCTCGTACGGCGCCAGCAGGGCCTGGCGCTTTTCGATCCAGGTCGCTCGCTGCGACATCGCATCCTCCCGACTCGGCGACGGCTGCACAACGGCTTGCGTCGGCGGCGCCTCGCCGCCGTTCTCCGACGACACGAAGGAACGGCTCAGGTCTGGGTGCTCATCGGCGAACTGCGAGAGCCGCGTCGCGAAAGTGGCTTCTGGCCTGCCCGGCGCCGCCTTGTGGTGCCCCGAGACGATCAGGTGGTCACGGGCTCGCGTCGCGGCGACGTACAGCAGTCGGAGCTTCTCGTACCGCCCCATCTCCTCTTCGATGTCGGCGCGCAGGGGGTGTTCGTTGGTCTCGACATCACGGCGCAGCTTGACCTCGGGTACGCCGTCGTCACCCCAGAGCACGCTGACGCCGTTGCGACCCCCACCGGCCTGCGTCGTCAGACCCGACAGGATGGTGATGGGGAATTCGAGCCCCTTCGAGCCGTGCACGGTGAGGATCTGGACGGCCTCCTCGTCGGTTTCCGGCAGCATCGGTTCATGCACCCGTGAGCCATCGGCACCCTGGAGTTCGGCCCAGGCGAGGAACGCCCGGAGATCGCCGCCGTTCGCCTCCTCGAACGACCGGGCCTGGTCGATCAGGAAGCGCAGACGACGCCATACCTCGACGGGCCGGGTCGTGCCGTACGCGAGCAGGAACGCCCGGCGTTCTCTCAGGACACGTTCGAGCATGGCTGCCGGGCTGAGCCACCATCGATCGCTCCACAGTGATCGAATGTGCGCGAGGGCCACCACGACCGGGTGACCGGCGTCGAGTGACTCGGGCGGTTCGGGCGGGAGATCCCACTGACGCCGAGCCTGGTGATGGGTGAACAGGTCGACGTCGGAGCACCCGTAGAGCGGCGATCGCAACGCTGCGACCATCGACAACGAATCGTCTGGATCGTCGATGGTGCGCAGCACGGCGAGGGCGTCGCGCACTTCCTGAGTGTCGTACACGAGAGTGCCGGTGGCCAGCCGGTACGGGATCTCTCCGACCTCGAGCGATTCGCGCAGGTACGGCAACGAGGTCCGGGTCGGGATGAGGACGGTCACATCGCTGAGCGTCGCCGGACGCCACTCCTTCGTGCGCTCGTCGAAGACCGGCCACTGCTCAGGGTTTGCCACGATCTCCCCGATGATCCCAGCCACGTCGCCGGCTTCACACTGGCGCAGTTCGCCGGCCTTCACCTTCGGGTCGGGATGCTCTCCCCCGAGCACCACCGGGCGGTGGTCGTGGCCCTTGCCGACGTCACGCCACGCTTCGAGGGGCTCGTAGTGGGGCTGAGCGTCGTGAACCTCCTCCGGCATCGCCTCGCCGAAGACTCCGTTCACCCAGTCGATGATCGGCCCGACGGTGCGGAAGTTCGTGCCGAGGGTGACGGCGCCTGCGGCGTCGGCGTAGGCCGTTCGGGCGGCCAGGAACAGCTTGATGTCGGCGCGCCGGAACCGGTAGATCGACTGCTTCGGGTCACCGACGAAGAAGAGCCGGCCGTCGGGTACCTCGTGGTCACGCCAATCGGTGGGCAGGCCGACGGCGGGCTCAGCAGCGATCAGCGAGGCGATCTCGATCTGCATCGGATCGGTGTCCTGGAACTCGTCGAGCAGGATGTGCTGATACCGCTGGTGCAACTCGGAACGGACATTCTCGTTGTGGCGGAGCAGCGTCCGAGCGAGCACGAGCAGATCGTGGAACTCGAGTCCGCCATCTCGCCGACGGGCGGTTGCCGAGTCACGGACCTCACGAGCCGTCAGTCGCATCAGGCGATCGAGGACCGTGCCACTGACCTCGCGTTTGATCGTGGCACAGCTCTCGGTGACGGCACCGATGAGTGCCTTGGCGTCGGCGACTGCGTCCTTGCTCCCCCAGCCTGCCTTCGCTCCGCCTCGACCGGATGTCCACTTGTCGGCCTTCTGGATGAGACGCAGCTTCTGATGCGGATCATCGACGTGCCGGATCCGATTCATCTTCGGCAGGCACTCTCGGGTGATGTGCGTGAGCAGCTTGTCGTCGGGATCGGTGCACGTCGATGCGATCGCTTCGAGATCAGCGACCGCACGGTCGAACGCCGAGAATTCGAGCGGCCCGAGCGGCGTCGGATCGACCTCGATGCCCTCCAGGCGGTCCCAGTTCTGACCGAAGTTGGCGGCGACGTCCTTCAGCGACGCCTGCCCCTGGTACCTCGGGATCATGGGGACATCGAGCAAGGCCGCTCGGTACAGCAGTTCTTGGTTGTCGGGGTCGGCGTGCAGCCGATCGACGAACTGCTCCCACCGCTCCTCGTGAGCGAGCTGCGACGACACCGGATCGAGCACGCTGATGCGAGGCGGCAGACCGGCAGCGGTCGAGAACTCACCGAGGATGCGACTGGCGAAACCGTGAACCGTCGAGATCGTCGCCATGTCGGCATCGTCGATCGCCTGTCGAGCGGCGGCCTGGTCGGCGTCAGACGTCGTGTCGTCGGTGATCAGTCGTTCGAAGGCCACGCGGATGCGTGATTGCAGTTCCGATGCCGCTGCCTCGGTGAACGTGATCGCCGCGACGTCGGTGAGCGGGACCCCGTTGTCGATGACGGTGTGGACGATCCGGTCGACGAGTTGCGTCGTCTTACCGGACCCTGCGCCCGCCTCGACGAACAGCGTGGCATCGAGAGCGTCCCTGCTGATCTGATCCCGCGCGGCCTGATCGAGCGGTGAACGTGGGGTGCTCACGACTCCACCTCGTCGGCCGATGGAGCGACCGGCGGCTGGAGCCGGAGCCGGATCTGCACCTCGGAGTTGTGCGCCTTCGCCTCGGCCTGCTCGCCTCGCTCCCGGGGACAGACGGAGTCGTAGTCGCAGTACGTACAGGCCTCGTTCGTCTGAAGGAACGAGCTCCATTCACCCGGCGCCGACGCGAACACACCGCCTTCGATCCCGTCGATGATCGCGCCCAGCACCTCGTCGAACCGGGACCGGAGGTCGCTCGTCCACTCGTATCCGAAACGTGCGACCTCGGCCGTGTCGACCATTGCGTAGTGAGCACTCACCGACTCACCGAACGACGACTGCAGAGCACCTTCGGAGTACATGCCGAGTTGAAGGGTCGTGCCCTCCCGGAACTGGTCCTCCCGTAGCTTCGTGTACCTGTCGGGCTTGCCGGTCTTGTAGTCACTCACGAGTACTCGACCATGGGCCGTCGTGTCGATCCGGTCTGCCTTCCCGCGCATGTGGATCGAACGGCCTCCGGGCAACGTCAGCTCGACGGGGCGACCTTCTCGGATGCCGAAGTCGGCTTCGACCTCGATCGGCGTCGCCCGCGTTTCCGAGCGGAACCGATCGTCGAACTCGATGAAGCGATCGAGCAGAGCACGCATGTCGTCTCGCTGCACCCTCCAGCTCACGGCCCGTCCGGTCCGGCCCATGTCCTCGAAGGTCTGCTGGATCTCGGCGGCGATCTCGTGAAGACGTTCACGATCCGCGTCGCTCCACGAAGTGTCGGGATCGGGCGCGCCTCGCTCGATCGCCTCCTGGACGAACTGCTCCAAGATCGCATGGACGAGGTTGCCCTTGTCGAGCGGCGAGAGGTCGTCGGTGCGCTCGGGGTCGTCGCGATCACCGACGTCGAGCACATATCGCAGGAAGTACCGGAACCCGCACGACGCCCACGACTCGAGACGGGACGGCGACATCGCCCGGTCGCCGATCGTCACGTCGACGTCGGCCAAGTTCCCGTCGTACGCCGTGAAGCGATCGCTCGATCGCTCCCTCTGCATCTCGATGCCGGAACCGACCAGCTCAGCCAGCGGATGCCGAGCGATGTCGGCGTCGAGCCCGATGGCCACCAGATCACGCTCGTCGACTCCAGTGGCCGCGTCCGAGCCCACGATGCCCGACGAGAACGAGCCGATCGTCTGCACCACTCCCGCCGGGGCATCAGCCGACAGGTTCTCGAAATCGGTGGCGTGCACGGCGTCACCAGCAAGCGCCGAGGCCGTGTCGAGCAGCCACCGCGAGGGAAGTGCTCGACGACTCGACCGCAGCGATCCGCGAGGAAACAGCAGTGTCCTCGCGCCCACCGGCGCCGACGCAAGCGCTGCGATGAAGGCGCGGTGTTGGTGGTGCAACCGGGCGATCCGGGGCTCGAGTTGATCGAGTGAGCAGAGCCGGACGCGATCGGGGAGGATGGCATCGTCTCGGCGAGGCGCCGGGAGCAGACCTTCAGCGGCTCCGAGCACGAACACCGCATCGAAGTCGTGGCCCACCGCAGCGGTGAGGGGACCGTAGAACACGCCGTGCCCGAAGCGACCCCGGCGACCACGAGCCACGTCGAGTTCAGAGCGCAGAGCACGCAGGAACACCTGGTGGTCCAGAGTGGGCTCGATCTCGTCCAACGCCGCAAGACGACCGATCGCCTCGTCGACCCGTTCGAACGCTTCCTGTTCGGCCTCGGGCCAGCCCGAGTGTTGGTTCTCGGGGCCGAGCAGCGTGACGAGGAGCCGTCGGGTGCTCGCGCACTTCTCGGACCACGTCGGAGCGCTGGCGATGGCGCTGATCGACTCGGCCAGCGCGTCGAGGAACTGGCGGAGCTCGTCGATGTCGTTCAGTCGATCGACGAACCGAAGCCGTCGACGCTCCGCCGCCGACGCATCGGCAGACGGGTCGGCAGCGAGTTCGTCGAGACGTGCCCGTGTCTGGTCCCGGTGCCGTTCGAGTTTGGCCGACCAGTCGCCGAGACCCCCGATCACTCCGGCCTCTCGCGACAACCGGTCCCATGAGACCGGTCGAACGCGCCGGTCGCCGTTGCGCACGGGTCCGCCGCTGACGAGCGCAATCACGCGATCACGCCGCCAGCGGACCTGGGGCATCTCAAGTGCCGCCAGCAGAGTGCGGCCGGCTGCAGAATCGGCGAGCCGCCGGGGATCAGGACCGTTGATCGTGATGCTCGCCGCAGCGAACTGCTGCTCGATGATCCGCACGTACGGATCGGGCGTCGGCATGAACACGCCGATCCGATCGGGTGCCACTCCCTGCTCGATCAGACCGACCACACGTGCGCACATCTCGCGCACCTCCTCGGCGGCATCGGTGACCGACACGATCGCATCGGCGACGGCGGCCCTGTCGATCCCGATCGAGACGGCAGCCACACGCGACACTCCCGCTGCCTCGGCCGCCCGCCACACCGGCTCGTCAGCGTCGGCGTCGCCGGTCACCCCCACCACCACCGAACTCGGAGCGTCGGACAACACGCGCCCGATCAACTGGGTGAGCGCTGACGAGGCCGGAGCAGGCAGAAACCACACGATGTGGCCGAAGGGTTCGAGCCGAACGGCGAGGTCGGCCCGACCGGCAGCGGCGGAGACGAGATCTCGTTCGGTGTGGAACCCGACGAGGCGCGCCTCGATTCTCTCGTACATCTCGACCGCCAGGAGGGCGGCGATGGAGCCCTCCTCGCGAATCGCCTCGATGCCGACCTCGTCGACGTTCGACAACTCGGCGAACGACGCCGCCATCGCCGCTTCGGTCGCCTCGTGCTGGAACACCGACCCGTACACCCCGCCGTCCGACGCATGATCTGCGAGCGCTCCACGCACGGCCGCGCCCAGGACCGGATTGGTGATCGGTCGGGTGTCGAGCAGCAGGTCGGCAGCGACGCGTTCGGCCAACTGGAACGGCGTGACGAACGAGACATTGGCAAGCCCGCTGCGCCCGCCGACCTCCCCCGAACCCAACAGTCGACGGGCGGACAGTCCGACGAAGTTGCTGGGCACGATCACCGTGACCGGGGCGAGCGCGTCGTCGCACTGCGCTGCGGCGATGACGGCGGCGAGCGCCTCGGAGGCGGGTCGCCCGTACTCGACGTGGATGGTGTCCTGGATCACCCGTCCGACAGTAGCGAGGGGGTGTGTCGGAGTTCGGTGGTCACACGTCGGCCACCGGGCGCGGACGGGTTCAGCGCGGCAGACCCGGGATGCCGGGCATACCCGGCGTTCCCGGAAGGCCGGGAATCTCCATCCCACCCTCTTCCGGCGTGAAGCCCGGGGGCAGACCCTTGGGCCGCTTCGGGCCCCCCTTGCCCTTCTTGCCCTTCTTGCCTTTCTTGCCGCCTGGCATTCCACCGCCGAGAACGCCCATCTTCTTCATCATCTTCTGCATCTCGTCGAACTGCTTGACGAGCCGGTTCACGTCGCCGACCTGCGTGCCCGAACCCGCAGCGATGCGTGCCCGACGGCTGCCGTTGATCGTCTTCGGGAAGGTCCGCTCCTGCATCGTCATCGAGCGGATGATCGCCTCGACAGGCTTGAGGTCGTCGTCGCTGATGTCGGCGTTCTTCAGTTCCTTCGGGATGCCGGGCATCATCGACATGATGTTTCCGAGCGAGCCCATCTTCTTGATCTGCTGCATCTGATCGAGGAAGTCGTCCAGCGTGAACTGGCCGTCCATCATCTTCTGGGCGGCCTCTTCGGCCTCGTGCTTCTCGAAGGCGCGTTCGGCCTGTTCGATCAGGGTCAACATGTCGCCCATGCCGAGGATGCGGCTGGCCATCCGGTCGGGGTGGAACTGCTCGAACTCGTTGAGCTTCTCTCCGGTCGACGCGAAGGCGATCGGACGACCGATGACCTCCTTGACCGAGAGCGCCGCACCACCGCGTGCGTCGCCGTCCATCTTCGACATGATCACTCCGTCGATCTGGAGCGTCTCGTGGAACGCCTCGGCGGTCTGCACGGCGTCCTGGCCGGTCATGGCGTCGATCACGAGGAACGTGTAGTCAGGGTCGACCGTGCCCGAGATCAGGCGGACCTGCTCCATCATCTCGGCGTCGATCGAGAGTCGGCCGGCGGTGTCGACGATGAGCACGTCCTTGCCGAGCCGCTTGGCCTCCTCGAGACCCTGGTGCGCGGTGAGTACCGGGTCTTCGGGGTCGGAGTAGACGGGCACGTCGATCTGGGCGCCGAGCGTGCGGAGCTGTTCGACGGCGGCGGGGCGTTGGAGGTCGGCACCGACGAGGAGCGGGTTGCGGCCCTGGGTCTTGAACCAGGAGGCGAGCTTGGCGGAGTTGGTCGTCTTGCCCGAACCCTGCAGGCCAGCCATGAGCACCACGGTCGGCGGCTTGGCGGCGTAGGTGATGGTCAGCGTGTCGCCGCCGAGGGCGCGGGTCAGTTCGTCGTTGACTGCCTTGACGACCTGCTGGCCGGGGTCGAGCGCTTGCGAACGCGTGGCGCCGATCGCATGCTCGCGGATGCGGTTGCAGACGGAGCGAACGACGGTGACGTTGACGTCGGCTTCGAGAAGCGCCGATCGGATCTCTTTCATCACCTCATCGACGTCGGACTCGGTCAGGCGGCCTTTGCCCTTGATCTTCTTGACGATGCCTTCGAGTCGGCCGGAGAGATTGTCGAACATACGCGTCCGAGGTTACCGGCCGCCCCGCCGACCATCCGGGAGCCTCACCGTCGACGGCTGACGCCCGCTTGCGAGTGCAGGTGTTTCGAGTCGGGTCCGGGTGTTTCCTTCAGGAAAGGCTGCACGAAACACCCGGACGCCTCGAAACACCCGGACATCGAAACACCCGGACGCCTCGCAACACCCGGACATCGCAACACCCGGACATCGCAACACCCGGACATCGCAACGAATGTTGGGCGCAGGTCAGGCGGGCGGGAACCCGTGCGGGTCAGCGTTCGAAGAGGGCGCTGACGAACTCGTCGGGGTCGAACGGGATCAGGTCGCCGATGGTCTCGCCGATGCCGACGAGCTTCACGGGGATCCCGAGGTCGGTCTCGATGGCGAACACGATGCCGCCCTTGGCCGAACCGTCGAGCTTCGTGAGCACCACGCCGGTCACGTCGGTGACGTCGTTGAACTCCTTAGCCTGGATCAGGCCGTTCTGCCCGGTGGTGGCGTCGATGACGAGCAGCGTCTCGGTGACCTGACCGGCGCCCTTCTCCGCCACGCGCCGCACCTTCTTCAACTCGTCCATCAGGTTCGACTTGTTGTGCAGGCGGCCGGCGGTGTCGGCCATCACGAGCTGGATGTTCTTCGTCGCGGCGCGCTCGACGCCGTCGAAGATGACCGAACTCGGGTCGCCACCCTCGGCACCCCGGACGAACTCGGCGCCCGATCGCTCGGCCCAGGTGTTGAGTTGTTCGGCAGCGGCGGCGCGAAACGTGTCGCCTGCGGCCAACAGCACGGAACGGCCATCCATCACCTGCTGGTTCGCGAGCTTGCCGATCGTGGTGGTCTTGCCGACTCCGTTCACGCCGACGAACATCCAGACATTCGGCTCACCCTCGCCTCGCTCGACCAACTGCAGTTGCCGATCGCTCCCCCGCAGCCGGCTCGCCATCTCCTCCTGGAGTGCGTCGAGCAGTACCGACGGCTCGCTGATCTCCTTCGACTTCACCCGCGCGCGAAGGCCGTCGAGCAGTTCGTCGGTGATCGCAACGCCGACGTCGGCACGCAACAACGCCTCTTCGAGATCCTCGAAGCTCTCGTCGGTGATGCCGCTGCGACCCAGGACCCCGGCAATGGCGCCGGCAAACGTGGAGCGCGCCTTGGCGAGGCGGTCGCGCAGTGTTCCCGGTGCGGGCTCAGGCTCGACCTCCGGTTCGACGACGGCGGTGTCGTCGAGATCGGTGTCGCCCAGATCGAGGACATCGACGTCGGCCTTCTCGCGTTCTTCGAGGATCGTGCCCGACTTCGACCCGGTCGCCGTGCGTTCGACGCGCTGAGCAGGAGGCGCCGACAGGCCTCGCCGCCGGTTGGCGATCACGACGCCGATGCCGAAGACGAAGACGACGGCGATCAGTACGAGCAGAGCAATTTCAACGGCACCCATCGCCGCCCGACGCTACCGCCACCAGGCGCGCCGAGGGTCTGACCCGTCGCATGACCGACCCGCCCGATGCGCCGACGAGCCGTGCATACGTCACGGGTCTGGGTCGGTTCAGAGGGTGGTCGCCTCAGCTGAGTAGTTGAGGTTCCACCGGTCGGTGTGTGAAACGGGAGATGATTCCCGCTGCGAATCACGAGCACCAACCG
>Ga0209303_1000047_pt1 | contig 162203 bp, 137 predicted proteins | sample SidtaG_3_FD_187449 | JGI IMG/M metagenome (GOLD analysis project Ga0209303, IMG submission 187449) | Marine algal microbial communities from Sidmouth, United Kingdom - Sidmouth_Asex1 metaG (SPAdes) (version 2) | ecosystem: Host-associated > Algae > Red algae > Unclassified | place: Sidmouth...
CCTCGGTGCGCCTTCCCGACAAGGCGCCGTGACGAAGGCGCACCGGGGTGCGTCGAGGAGGGGCAACGCAGGCGGGGAGGCGCACCGAGGCTCCCGAAGGGCGAGCCTGTGCGCCGCGGTGGACTGCGTTGGGCCCGCTCGGAGTGCTCCAGCACACCTTCGCGAACCCGCCTTGCCACCACGGCGCACAGGCTCGCTGAGACCCACAGTATCAAGCAGTTGGACCACTAGCCGCAAGGCCGATCGATGAATTCGCGTGCCCGCTGGCGCAGCTCGACCGGCAACTGCTCGAAGCGCTGCGGATCGATCTCGGTGTCCAGCGAGTAGGCGGTGATCCGGTCGCCACGCATCGACAGCGTCAGGTGCCCCAGGTAGCAGCCGCTGCCGGGGGAGACGCGGAAGTCGATGGGTACCGGGATCTGCGCTGCGTGATTCTCGTTGATGTCGGTGTAGGTCGTGTTGCAGCGTGTCTGGCCCTTCTTGTCGGTATAGCAGTCGACCTTGGGGGTTCGACCGATCACCACCTTGAAGTCGGCCTGATCGATGCGGTAGTCGCCGTACTTCATCAGGAACGGGCGGGCGCCCGCCTGCGCGAAGCGGTTCACCGCCACGCCTTCGTCCAGCTGCTGACCGGTGAACGGCAACGTCAGCGAGAAGCAGGCGCGATTGCCGGACAGCGCGCCATCGCCGGCGCAGCGCAGGTGGATGGTCGTCTTGTTCTCCCCGCTGTAACGATCGAAGGCGTCGGCCTCGACGTCGTAGCTGAGCATCACCGCGTTGCGCTTGCCATCGTCCTGGATGTCGTCGGCACTGCCGACACGCTTGGCCGTGGCGCAGGCGCCGAGCGAGCTTGCGAGCACCAGGACGAACAGCAGACGCAGGCAACGATGGTTGGGCTTCACGCGCGACATCCTCGACCGAAGAGAACTGCGCCGGATCGGCGCAGCCGACAGCATAGCCTGCCCGGCACCGACCCTCAGGCCGGCACGCGCATCGGGTTGTTCGGATGCGTGGTCCAATTCGCATAGTCGCCGCTGATCGGCTCGCCGGTCCGCGCATCGGTACCGCTGGTCTGCTGCTCCATGGTGATGCAGTCCTGTACCGGACAGACGCTCACGCACAGGTTGCAGCCCACGCACTCCTCGTCGATGACCTGGAAGCGTCGCTGGCCGTCGACCTCGTGGGTGATCGCCTGGTGGGAAGTGTCCTCGCACACCACGTGGCAGCGCCCGCAGGAGATGCACAGGTCCTGGTCGATCTTCGCCTTGGCGATGTAGTTCAGGTTCAGGTGCTGCCAGTCGCGAACCTTCGGCGTGGCGCGACCGACGATGTCGGCGATGCGCGCATGACCCTGCTGGTCCATCCAGTCCGACAGGCCGCTCTTCAACTCCTCGACCACCTTGAAGCCGTAGGTCATCGCGGCGGTGCAAACCTGCACGTTGCCGGCGCCCAGGGCGATGAACTCGGCCGCGTCGCGCCAGGTGGTGATGCCACCGATGCCGGAGATCGGCAGCCCGGCGGTCTCCGGGTCGCGGGCGATCTCGGCGACCATGTTCAGCGCGATCGGCTTGACCGCCGGGCCGCAGTAGCCGCCGTGCGAGCCGTGGCCATCGATCGAGGGCTCGGGCGACATGGTGTCCAGGTTCACGCTGATGATCGAGTTGATCGTGTTGATCAGCGATACCGCATCCGCCCCTCCCTGCTTGGCGGCTCTGGCCGGGCCGCGGATGTCGGCGATGTTCGGTGTCAGCTTGACGATCACCGGCAGCGAGGAGTACTGCTTGCACCACTCGGTGACCATGCGGATGTATTCGGGCACCTGCCCGACGGCTGCACCCATGCCGCGCTCGCTCATGCCGTGCGGACAGCCGAAGTTCAGCTCGATGCCATCGGCGCCGGTGTCCTCGACGCGTGCCAGGATATCGCGCCAGTTCTTCTCCTCGCAGGGCACCATCAGCGAGACGATCATGGCGCGATCCGGCCAGTCGCGCTTGACCCGCGTGATCTCCTCCAGATTGATCTCCAGCGGCCGGTCGGTGATCAGCTCGATGTTGTTGAAGCCGATCAGCTTGCGGTCGCTGGAATGGATCGCCCCATAGCGCGGACCGTTGACGTTGACCACGTTCGGGTTCTCGCCGAGCGTCTTCCACACCACGCCGCCCCAGCCGGCCTCGAACGCCCGCACCACGTTGTACTCCTTGTCGGTGGGCGGGGCGGAGGCCAGCCAGAACGGGTTGGGCGAACGGATGCCGAGAAAGTCGCTGGAAAGGTCTGCCATGTCCGTGTGCTCCGAAGGCGTATCAGGCTTGCATCAAGGTGCGGTGGATGGATTCGGCGGCCAGCTTGCCGTCCTGCACCGCGGCCACGGTCAGGTCCTCGCCGCCGGCCGCGCAGTCGCCACCGGCCCAGATCGCCGGGTCCGAGGTGCGCCTGTCGGCATCGACCTGCAACCGCTTGCCGTGCAGCGCCAGCGACTCGCCGATCGGTTTGCCGGGCACCGCGTCGGGTGCATCCGACACATCGGCCGGATGCGTGACGAACAGCTGACCGATCGCCTTGAGCACCCGATCGCAGGGCAACGTCAACGCCTTGCCGGTGGGCCGATAGTCCGCGCCACTGCCGCTCATGACATCGAACTCCATGCCCTGCACGTGGCCCGCCTCGCCGATCACGCGCTTGGGCGACAGCCAGGTGCGCACCGCCACCCCGTTGGTCTTGGCCAGGTTGCGCTCGTACTCGCTGGCATTCATCGCCGTCTCGGCGCGCCGATAGGCGACGGTGACCTCGTGCGCGCCGAGCAGCTTCGACTGCACCGCGGCATCGATCGCGGTCATGCCACCACCCACCACCACCACGCGCTCACCCGCCGAGAGCGTGCGCGGGTCGGCGCTCTGGCGCAGCCGGGCGATGAAGTCGATGGCATCGATGACGCCGTCCAACGTCTCCCCGTCGATGTCCAGCTCGTTGGAGGCACCGAGCCCCAGACCGAGAAACAACGCATCGAACTCGGCCTTCAGCCCGTCCAGCGTGACATCGACACCGAGCACGCTGTCGTGCACCACGTCGATGCCGCCGATCATCATCAGCCAATCGACCTCCGCCTGGGCGAAGTCATCGACCGCCTTGTACGCGGCGATGCCGTACTCGTTCAGCCCGCCCGGTCGGGGCAGCGCGTCGAACACCGTCACCGCGTGCCCGTGCATCGCCAGCCGATGCGCGCAGGACAGCCCGGCCGGCCCGGCACCGACCACCGCCACCCGCTTGCCGGTGTCGGGCTTGCGCTCGAACGGGTGCACGCCGGCCGCCATCAGGTGATCGGTGGCGTAGCGCTGCAACTCGCCGATGCGCACCGGCCGATCCTCGGCGGTGTTGCGCACGCACGCCTGCTCGCACAGCGTCTCGGTCGGGCAGACCCGCGCGCACATGCCACCCAGGATGTTCTCGGTGAGGATGGTCTTGGCGGAGCCTGCCGGGTTGCCGGTGCCGATCTGACGAATGAACAACGGCACGTCGATGTCCGTCGGACAGGCGATCGTGCAGGGCGCATCGTGGCAGAAGTAGCAGCGATCGGACTCCACCGCGGCCTCGTGCCGGCTCAACGGGGGGTGCAGGTCCTGCCAGAAGGCGGATACGGCATCGGAAGGGGAAGCGGCCATCGAACGATGCGATCGGAATGAGCGTGATGTCGATTCAAGCAAAGTTTGTCCAGATGGTCAAATATCAGCCAAGACCTCGCTGCACCGCCCGCCTTGCAAGCAGATTGCAAAGCGGACAGCCCGCTGGATCTGGCGGTGGTGCATTCTCGACACCGCATCGCCCTACCCCGACACCGAAACCGGCAAGCCACACCATGAACCACTCAGCGACCCGTCAGTCCTGCGTTCCCACCTCACGACAAGCGCGGACGCTCCGCCCGCTGTCGGCGGTGGTCGTCGTCACGCTGATCGCCGGGTGTGCCAGCAAGGTCGGTGTCGAGCAGCGCGACACCACCGGCCGATTCGATGGCCAATGGCGCGTGGAACTGGACAAGGGCACCTCCAAGCAGAGCGTGTCGAACTGGACCTTCACCTGCGGGGACATGAGCAACACGTTCTACGTGCGGGTGGACGATGGACAGATGGGCATCCAGATGACGGAGGATCCGGACAGCATTCAGACCGCCTACGTCGGCACGGACGGCGCGTTTCGCCTGGAAGCGCCGACCGGTACCGTCTCCCGTGCCAGCGGTACCTCGGACGCCACGATCGGCGCCGGCGAGAACACCTTGATCCTGGATGGCAACCTCTCCGACACCGAGGGTCGTGGCCGCTACACCATGGGCGTGAGGGAGTTCGGCAACGCCGGCTGCACCACGCGCTTCAGCATGCGCAAGGAATAGTCGCGCCTTACACCAGCCGGTACTGCGCCGCCTTGTTGCGCAGGAACGGCAATCCCTTGTCCATGACCTCCTGGAAGTCCTTGGCCACCGGTCGCCACACCGACAGGCCGTAGGCGATCTCGGGCGGCATGTTGATGAAGCTCTCCATGGCCAGTCCGCCATCGAAGCGGATCGCGGCAAGCGTTGCGAAGATCTCGTCCCAGTCGCAGGTGCCCTCGCCCGGGGTACCGCGATCGCTTTCGGACAGGTGGATGTACCTCAGGTGATCGCGCGCATCCAGGATGCCGTTGCCGGCGCCCTTCTCCTCGATGTTCATGTGATAGGTGTCCAGGTGCACGAACAGGTTGTCGCCACCGACACGTTCGATCATCTGCACCGCCTGACGGGCGGTGTTGATCAGGTGGTTCTCGTAGCGGTTGACCGGTTCGATGCCGAACTGCAGGCCCTTCTGCTTCGCGTAGCGAGCGCCGGCCTCGATGGCGCGTGCCACGTTGTCGTACTCCGCCTCGGTGGGCGGCACGCCGCTTCGCTCGCCGATGCCGCCGAAGGTCACGCCCGACAGCGCCTGCCCGCCCAGCTCGGCGGTCTTGTCGATCGCCTGCTGCAAATGGGCGATCGCCCCATCCGGGTTCTTCGATGCCCATACCGGCTCGGGCAGACCGAGCGAGCAGACCGCGCGCAGACCGCCCTTCTCCAGCAGGGCTCGGGTGTGCGGTGCGTCCACGGCCGCCGCGTTCAACATCGGGATCTCGATGAAGTCCATGCGGTACTCCAGCGCCGCCGCCACCGCACGCTCGGCGCCGGCACGGTCCCAGTTCATCGTCCACATGCTGGTGTGAACCCCGAATCCTTGCATCGTCATGCCCTCCCCGGGCCTGGTCGTCGTAGTTTGGAAGCCAGATGGCGCAGCGCCATGACCGCGATCAGGAACAGCCCCCACACGGCGGTCGACAGGTGCTGGTTGGCACCGGTCAGGTTCAGCCCCGAGGACAGGATCTGCAGGATCACCAGCGCGACGACCACCGGCAGCACCCGCCCGAATCCACCGAACGGATCCACGCCGCCCAGGAAGCAGGCGAGCACGGTGATCAGCAACAGCGCCTCGCCGTGCCCGACGCGTACCGAATTGAAACGCGCCAGCATCAGGATGCCGGCGATGGCGCACAGCGCCCCGGACAGCGTGTAGATCAGCGTCAGGGTGCGCTTGGTGTGCACGCCCGAGTACTCGGCGGCGCGGATGTTGGATCCGATCATGTACACCGCGAAGCCGTGGCGGGTCCGGCTGAGCACCACGTGCCACAGCAGCGCCACGCTCAGGAAGATCAGCAGCGGGATCGGAACGCCGAGCAGGGATCCGTGCCCGATCGGCCCGATGAACTCGGGAAACCCCGAGATGTCGCCACCGCGGGTGAGGAACTCGCCCAGGCCGCGCAGGAAGATCATCATCGCCAGCGACACCAGGATCGGATGCGCACCGACGTAGGCGATCACCAGGCCCATCACCAGACCCGACAGCGCGCCGACCGCGATGGCGGCGAGCGAACCCAGCACGAACGCACCGGCACCGGCATCCGGACCGCCGGCCTGCAACAGCACCCAGGCCAGCGTCAGACCGGACAGGTTGGCGGTGTAGACGATCGCCAGGTTCAGCCCGCCCGACAGGATCGGCGCCAGCATGGCCAACGTCAGCAGGCCGAGCGCGGGCAGCTGGAAGGCGATCGAGCCGAAGTTGCCCAGCGTCAGGAAGCGCGGCACGAAGGCGGTGAACAGCGCCACCACGGCCGCCAGCACCACCAGCAGCGCGGTGGTCTCGGAGCGCAGCACGCCCCCAAGCGCCGAACGGGTCGGCCCGCTCATCGATGGGCTGCCGCGACCGGGGACGGACCCCGTCGCACGACCAGCGCGCCCCAGTCGACGTTGGAGGTGGAAATGGCCAGCAGGATGATCGCGCCGACGATCATCTTGAACGCGAACGGCGACACGCCCAGCAGGTTCAGCCCGTTCTGGGTGATGGCCACCAGCAGCACGCCCAGGATGCAGCCGAGCACCGTGCCGCGCCCCCCGCCCAGCCGAGCACCGCCGAGCACCACCGCCGCCAGCACCTCCAGTTCACGCCCGATCAGGGCGTTGGGCACCACCTCCTGGGTGATGTTGACCTGCATCAGACCGCCGATGCCGGCCATCATGCCCATCCAGCCGAACGCGCAGAACTGCATGAGTGCGGGATTGACACCGGCACGCATGGCCCCGTCCGGGTTGTCGCCGAAGGCGTACAGCTGACGCCCCAGCGTGGTGCGCCGGATCAGCAGCCAGGTGGCGACGGCGCACACCAGCGTCACCAGGATCGGCAGGTTGAGCTCGGCCCAGCGCCCGTCGCTGCCCTGGTGCTCCCACAGCACCACCCGCGTGCTCCACCAGTCGGGCAGGTCGTAGATGAAGCGCCCCTTGCTGAAATACATCAGCAGGCCGAAGAAGGCGTTGAACGTGGCGATCGTGACCACGATGGTGATGATGCGAAAGCCGTGCACCAGGGCGGCATTGATCGAGCCCAGGCCGATGCCGAGCAGGGCCGCCACCACGAAGCCGATCGCCCAGTTGCCCCCGCCCAGCGTCTCGAACACCGAGACCGCCAGATATTGCACCACCGAGGCGGCCACCGCGAACGAGATGTCGATGCCGCCGGCGATCAGCACCACCAGCAGCCCCACCGCCCAGATGATGTTGACCGCGTTGTTGTTGAGCAGCGAGGTGATGTTGCCCGGTGTCAGGAACTGCTCGGAGGCCAGCGTCAGCCCCGCGCACATGACGGCGATCACCAGCAGCAGCCAGGATTCGGTCGGGTGGGCGCGAACCCAGCTACGCATAGATGTGCGACTCCAGCGCCTGCAGGTCGGTGCGCGAGGGATGGTGCTCGGCGACGATCGCACCGTCGACCATGTGCAGCACGCGATCGGCGTGAAAATACACCTCGGGCACCTCGTCCGAGATCAGCAGGATGGCCAGGCCCTGGTCGGCCAGCCGCTGCACGATCTCGAACACACCGGCCCGTGCGCCCACGTCCACCCCGACCGTGGGGCTGTCCAGGATCAGCAACCGTGGCTCGGTGGTCAGCCATTTGGCCAGCACGACGCGTTGCTGGTTGCCGCCGGACAGGGTGGACACGGCATCCGAGGGTGCGCCGATCTTGATGTTCAGGTCCGCGACCCAGCGCCCGATCGTGTCCACCACCCGACGGCGCGACAGCAGCCCGCCGGCACCGGACAGGCGCGGCAGGATCGGCAGCACGATGTTGTCGCCGATCGACTGCGGCTGGATCAGGCCCAGCGCCAGTCGGTCCTCGGAGACGTAGGCGACACCGCGTCGCATCGCCTCGCGATTGGAGCGCGGTGCATAGGGCTCGCCGTCCAGCCAGGCTGTTCCGGCATCCGGTGCGCTCATGCCGAACAGGGCGTGCGCCAGCTCGGTGCGCCCGGCACCGATCAGACCGGTGATGCCGAGTACCTCGCCACGCCGGATGCTGAACCCGACATCGCGGAATTCGTCATGGCGGGACAGCCCCTCGACCCGAAGCACGTCCGGCTCGGCCTGCAGATCGCGCGAGCTCACCGTCTGATCGAAGGTGTGCCCGGTCATCAGCTCGGTCAGCCGGGACTGGGTCATGCCCTCGGTCGGGAACACGCCGACCAGCCGGCCATCGCGCACCACGGTCACCCGCGAGGCGATGTCCAGCACCTCGGCCAGGCGGTGACTGACGAACACGATGGAGACCCCGTTGGACGACAGCTCGGCCACCAGCGTGAGCAGGCTGTCGGTCTCGGTGCGGGTGAGCGAGGCGGTGGGCTCGTCCATGAAGATCATTCGCGCATCGCCGGCCAGCGCACGGGCGATCGCCACCATCTGACGCTTGGCGATCGGCAATGTGCTGACCGGCGCATCCAACGGCAAGTCGATGTTCAGCGAGTCGAGCGTGCGCTGCGCCAGCGCGTGCAGGCGGGAACGCGACACCGGACGCAGACCGCGCCCGACCAGCGTGTCGAAGGCGATGTTCTCGGCCACGCTCATCTGCGCGAACAGCGCCAGGTCCTGCCAGATGACCGCGATGCCACGGGCGCGCGCCTCGACCGGCGTGATCGACTCGACCGCCTGACCGAAGTACTCGCGCTGCGCGCCCGGTTCCGGCGCGTGCACGCCGGTGATGATCTTGATCAGCGTGCTCTTGCCGCAACCGTTCTCGCCGGCCAGGCAGTGCACCTCGCCGGGCAGCACCTCGAAATCCAGCGCGTCCAGCGCCTGCACGCCGCCGAAGCGCTTCGAGATGTTGCGAAGGCGCAGGGCCGGCGACGCGGACCCGTCGCCGACCCGTGTGCGACCGGGCACGCGTGTCACCCGGTCGGTATTACAAGCCCAGGTCAGCCAGGCCGCCGACCGTCTCTTCGTTGATCTCCAGCAGGTTGTCGGTGATGATGTTGCGCGTATCGACATCCGGGCTCACCGTGCCCAGGCCCTCGATGTCGGTGCCTTCGGTGATCTCGGCACCGTCCACCAGCATCTTGCCCATCGTCACGAACACGCGTCCGGCCTCGGCCGGGTTCCACATGAACCCGCCGGAGATGATGCCGTTCTGCACCAGCTTCTGGCCCTGCCCGGGCGAAAACGGTCCGAGCACGTGCACCTGGCCGCCCAGCCGACGCTCCTCGACCGCCCGTCCGGCACCGATCGGCCCCTGGCTGCCGAAGGCGAGAAAGCCGCCCAGATCCGGATTGGCGGCGATCAGGTCCAGCGCGGTCTTGCGGCTCTCGTCGACGTTCTCGGCCACGCCGTAGCGCTCGCCCACCAGCGAGATATCGGGGTAGTTCTCGGCCATGTAGGCATTGGCGGCATCCGCCCACGCGTTGTGCAGCGGCACGGTGAGCGAGCCGACGAACACGGCGTACTCGCCTTCGCCACCCATCTTCTCGGCCAGCAGTTCGGCGTGCGCCTCTCCGAAGCCCTCGGCCGAGGCCAGCTCGAAGTTCCAGTCCACGTTCACCAGGCCCGGCCCCTCGTGCGAGACCACCTTGATGCCCGCTTCGCGCGCCTTGGTGAGCACCGGCTCCAGCGCGGTCTCATCGTTGGGCACCACGCCGATCACATCGACCTGACGGGCGATCAGGTCCTCGATGGCGCGCACCTGCAGCGCCGGATCGGCGGACACCGGACCGACCATGAACGCCTCCATGCCGAGCTCCTCGCCGCGCTCCTGGATGCCGGTCTCCATCGCGTTGAACCAGGGGATGCCGCCGATCTTCACGACCACGCCCATCACGGGCTTGTCCTGGGCGGAGGCGGTGCCGGCGCCGAAGGCGGTGAGCGCGGTAAGGGCGACGAGCGCGGGGCTGAATCGAAAGGTCATGGTGACTTCTCCTTGGCGGGACGCCTGGCAGGCGTCGGAACGGTGCCTCCGGTGCGCTTCGCAGCCGGTGCACAATCGATGCAGCACACCTTGATCCCATCACAGGATATTGTCAACGCCAGCACAAGTCGCTGGCCTGCCCCGAGCGGATGAAACCACCCGTCACCCGAACGACGATCTACGACATCGCCCGCCGGTGCCAGGCGTCGCCGTCGACGGTGAGCGCGGCGCTGAACGGGAACTGGAAGGCGCGGCGCATCAGCGAGCGCACCGTGCGCGCGATCCGCCAGGTGGCGGACGAGCTGGGCTACGCGGCCAATCGCCAGGCTCGCGGGCTTCGCCAGAGCCGCTCCGGCATGATCGGCATGTTGCTGCCGCACCACGACAATCGCTTCTTCTCGGCGCTCAGCCAGGCCTTCTCGGAGCAGGCGCGCGGCCGCGATCTATGCCCGATCATCGTCTCCACCGATCGCCGTGCCGACGAGGAGATCGCGGCGGTCGCCACGTTGGCCGGCTATTCGATCGAGGCCCTGGTGATCGCCGGGGCCACTGCGCCGGACGCGCTGCGCGCGCGATGCCGCGAACTCGGACTGGCGCACGTGTTCGTCGACCAGCCGTGCCGGGCCGGGCGCTCGGTGGTCAGCGACAACCGCCTGGGCGCGCACTGGCTGACCGAGCGCTTGATCGATGGCCTGCCGGCGCGGGCCGATGCGGGCGCGCTGCACTTCTTCGGCGGGGACGCCGGCCAGCACGCCACCGCGAAGCGCATCGCAGGCTTTCGCACCGCCGTGCGCTTGCGTACCGGTCGGGCGCCCACGTCGGGCCAGATCACCGCCTGCGGCTACGACCCGGACGTGGCCACCACCGAGCTGGCGCGGCTGTGCGAACGACTGGGCCGCCTGCCGGAGGGCCTGCTTATCAACTCGGTATCCTGCTTCGAGGGCGCCATGCGCTACCTGCTCACCCTGCCGCCCGACGCCTTCGAGCGGTGCACGCTGGGCCTGTACGACTACGACCCTTTCGGTGCCTTCTTCCCGTTCCGGCTGTACATGGTCCGCCAGGATGTGGAAGCGTTGATCGATCGGGCCTTCGCCTGGCTGGACGAGCGCGATGACGGCGCGGCGGGACTGGCCTCGGTACCGCCGGAGCTCCTGGCGCCGGGCGAGGTGCACGCTCGCTGAACGAGACGCCACCCCGATGCCGGCCGTGTCTGGCTCAGTCTCGGCCTGGACGTGGCTCGGGCATGGCCCGAAAGCACAAGGAGCCGTTCAGGCGTCGCGATGGTCCTTGTGCACGCCGTACAGCACGATCCGGTGATCGGTCAGCTGGTAGCCCAGCTCGCTGGCGATCTGCTTGAGCCGCTTTTCGATGCGCACGTCCTTGAACTCGGCGACCTCCCCCGACTTCAGGCAGACGATGTGATCGTGGTTGTCGCCGTTGTCCAGCTCGAACACCGCCTGGACGCCGGCGAAGTGGTGACGGGTCACGATGCCGGCCGTTTCGAACTGGGTGAGCACCCGGTAGACGGTGGCCAGCCCGATATCGTTGTCGTTGGCGATCAGCTCGCGGTAGACGTCCTCGGCACTCAGGTGATGCGGCTCGGCCTCCTCGAGGATCTCGAGGATGCGCAGGCGCGGCTTGGTGACCTTGAGCCCGGCCTTGCGCAGGTCATGGGTGCCTTGCGGAACTGTCTGTGCTGCCTGTGGCATCGGGAGGGACCGTCTGGCCGGTGGAGCCGCGAGCATAGCGCAGTAGCCATGCATTCCGTGTGGATTTTCCGAGCGATGCCCCTGTTTTCTCTGTGGTTGTTAACGCGAACGATTCGCATTAATCTGGCCAAGAACCTCCACCCATTCACCCCTCCTTCCCGAGCGTCACGCATGAAGCCCCTCCACACCATCCTGCCCGTCGCCTGCGCCTTCGCCTTGCTGGGCACGGCCGCCCCGGTCCTGGCCGACGGCGAGGTCAACGTGTACTCCTACCGCCAGCCCTTCCTGGTCGATCCGATCTTCGACGCTTTCACCGAAGAGACCGGCATCGATGTGAACGTGGTGCACGCCAAGACCGGCCTGGTGGAGCGCCTGGCCTCCGAGGGCATCAACAGCCCGGCCGACCTGCTGCTGGTGGTCGACATCGGCGTGCTGACCTCGGCGGTGGACCAGGGGCTCGCCCAGCCGGTCGACAGCGAGCTGCTCACCACCCGCATCCCCGCCGCCGACCGGGATCCGGACGGCGAGTGGTTCGGGCTGACCAACCGCGCGCGCCTGATCGTCACCTCCAAGGATCGGGTCGAGCACGGCGCGGTGCAGAGCTACGCGGACCTCGCCGCGCCGGAGATGGCCGGCCGAGTGTGCACCCGCAGCGGCAAGCACAACTACATGGTGGCGCTGATCGCCTCGCAGATCGCCCACGAAGGCGCCGAGGCCACGCAAGCCTGGCTGGAAGGCGTCAAGGGCAACCTGGCGCGCAAGCCGCAGGGCAACGACCGGGCGCAGGTCAAGGCGATCGCCGAGGGCGAGTGCGACGTGGCGGTGATCAACTCCTACTACATGGGCGCGATGGCCAACGATCCCGAGCAGCAGCCCTGGGCCGACGCGGTGAACATCGTGTTCCCCGACCAGGACGGCAACGGCACGCACATGAACGTCAGCGGCATGGTCATGACCCAGGCCTCGCCCAATCCGGAGAACGCCGTGAAGCTGATGGAGTTCATGGTCGGCGACACCGCACAGCAGCTGTACGCCGAGGCCAACCACGAGTACCCGGTGGTCGAGGGCGTGGATCGCTCGGAGCTGGTGGCCAGCTGGGGCGACTTCACGCGCGACACGCTGCCGCTGGCCGACATCGCCGCCTTCCGTACCGAAGCGTCCAAGATGGTCGACATCGTGGACTACGACGGCTGACCCGCGTGACGCGGTTCGCCCGGACGCGCTGATCGATGTGCGATGAAGATCGTGCGGTGCTCGGGCGCGCCCGGCGCAGCGGCTGGGACCTGCCGCTGCACTACCGACGTACCGCCCCCGATGCGATAGCACCCGGACGCGATGCCGTCATGCGGCTGACCCGCCCGCCCGGGCTGTCGCCCGAGCCGGTGGCCGAGGCGCAGCGCCGCGCCGAGGCGGTCCAGGCCAGCGGTCGGCGTTCGTTGCGCTGGCCGCTGGTGGCGGTGTTCTCGGTGGTGGCGGTGGTCTGCCTGCCGATCGCCTCGGTGGTGTGGCTGGCTTTCTTTCCAGCCGAGAACATCTGGCCGCACTTGATCGACACCGTCCTGCTGGGGTACATCGTCGACACCTTGCTGCTGATGGCGGGCGTGGCCGTGGGCACGCTGCTGATCGGCCTGCCCACCGCCTGGCTGGTCACCCATCACGAGTTTCGCGGCCGGGCGCTGTTCAACTGGGCGCTGCTGCTGCCGTTCGCGGTGCCCTCCTACGTGATCGCCTACGTCTACACCGACCTGCTCGAATTTGCAGGCCCGGTGCAGTCGGCGCTGCGCGACCTGTTCGGCTGGCGACTGGCCAGCGACTACGCCTTTCCCAAGATCCGCTCGTTGCCCGGCGCCGTGCTGGTCATGACGCTGGTGCTGTACCCCTACGTGTACCTGCTGGCCCGCGCCGCCTTCCTGGAGCAGTCCGCCTCGATCCTGGAGGCCACCCGCCTGCTGGGCGTGCGCCGCTATCGCCGCTTCGTGCAGGTGATCCTGCCCATGGCGCGCCCGGCGATCGCGGTGGGCATCGCCATGGCGCTGATGGAGACGCTCAACGACTTCGGCACGGTCGATTACTTCGCCGTGCGCACGCTGAGCGCCGGCCTGTACGACGTGTGGCTAGGCATGAACAACCTGGGCGGCGGTGCGCAGATCGCCAGCCTGATGCTGGTGTTCGTGATGCTGCTGCTGGCGCTGGAGAAGATCAGCCGGCGGCATCGGGAACACTTCCAGCCAGGCGGCACCCGATTGCGTCCGTTGGAACGCGCGCCGCTGAGCGGTTGGCGCGGCGCGCTGGCCACCGGCGTGTGCGCGCTGCCGGTGCTGCTGGGATTCCTGATCCCGGGCTGGGTGCTGCTGGATTACGCGATCGTCTACTTCGATCGATCGTGGAACGAGGACTTCCGCCAGATCGCGCTGAACTCGATCGGTCTGTCGTTGGCGGCCGCGGCGATGGCCGCCTGCTTGGGGATCCTGCTCAGCTACAGCCGCCGCCTGCACCCGACCCCGGCGCTGCGCGCCGCGGTGAGTACCGCAAGCCTTGGCTACGCGGTGCCCGGTGCGGTGCTGGCCATCGGCGTGATCATCCCGTTCGCCGCCTTCGACAACACGCTGGATGCCTTCCTGCGCGCCCGCTTCGATGTCTCCACCGGCCTGCTGCTCTCGGGCACGGTGTTCGCCATCCTGTTCGCCTACACGGTGCGTTTCCTGGCCGTGGCGTTCGGCTCCATCGATGCGAGCATGAACAAGATCGCGCCCAGCATGGACGCCGCCGCGCGCTCGCTCGGCCACGGCCCGCTGACCGTGCTGACCCGCGTGCACCTGCCGTTGATCCGCGGCGGCGTGCTCACCGCGATGCTGGTGGTGTTCGTGGATTGCATGAAGGAGTTGCCGGCGACCCTGGTGCTGCGCCCTTTCAACTTCGACACCCTGGCCACCCACGTGTACCAGTTCGCCTCCGACGAGCTGCTCGGCGAGGCGGCGCTGGGCGCGTTGCTGATCGTGGCCACCGGCTTGCTGCCGGTCATCCTGCTGAGCCTGTCGATCGAAGGCACCCGCCAACGCCGCCCGCTGGGCATCGCGCCGACACCCCTCCCAGTGACCGGCGTACCGAGCGTGCCTGCGGCCTGAGTCAATCCCCCACGCTTCGCGTGGTTGTTAATGACAATCGTTCTCATTATCCTGAGAACCCCGACCAGGTCGTTCAGTCGATGCCGCCTCCACCGCACGACCCGCTGCGCGAATCGATCCTCGCCGCCGTCCGTTCCGCGCCCGAACGCCCGATGCTGTCATCGGCGCCGGTCGCCGCCGTGCGCGCCACGCCGGCCCCCGCCGGTACCGGTCGCCGCAAGCTGTGGCAGCTGCCCGGTCATCTGCATTGCCAGTTGATCGGTACCTGCCTGCCGATCGAGCAGGTGCGGCGGCTGGCCACCGGTGCCGGCTACGAGAACGACGCCCTGTCCGACTACGAGCTGCACCATGCCTGCGTGCACGCGGCCGCCGATCGCCACCATGCCCTGGCCATCGCGTTGCAGCGCGCCTTCGAGAAACGGCACGCACGCCACGTGCGGCGCTATGCGCGCGAGCGAGACGGCGATGTGCTGCGAACGCTGTGGATCGCCGATCGTGAAGACGGCGACATCGCCGGCGCGCTGTGGGCGCTGGTCACGCACCCCTGCCGCGACGAGGCACTGATCACCGAGATCTTCGGCGAGGTGCACATGTTGCAGCACGGCAGCGTGTCACAGGACAACACGCTTCGCCGCCAGGTGTTCGAGTCGCGTGCCGGTCGCGAACGGGCCGAGCGTCAGCGCGACGAGGCACAGGATCGGCTGACGGCGATGCGTACCGAGCGGGATGCGCTGTCACGGGCACTGGATGCCAGCCGAAGCGCGCTGGACAGCTTGCGCAGGCAGGCCAAGCCGCCACCCCGTGCGGCCCTCGTCGAGCGCGATCCGCAACGGCTGCAGCGCCAGGAACGCCTGATCGTCTCGCTGCGCGAGCGCGCCGCGGTGCAGCGCGGCATCCTCGACACCGCGCAAGCGGAGCGCAAGGCGCTGAGCAGCGATGTGCAGCGCCTGGAGTGCTTGCTGGAGCGCCTGCTGGAACGCAAGCCCGACACCCACGACGACATACCGACGCTGTGCGGCCGATGCGTGCTGGTCATCGGTGGACAGCCCCAGCAGTGCCATCACTTCCGTGCATTGGTCGAAGCGCACGATGGCGTCTTCCTGCATCACGACGGCGGTATCGAGAACAAGGCCACCCGCGTCGCCGAGCTGGTCAAGCGCGCCGATGCGGTGCTCTGCCCGACCGAGCAGATCAGCCACGACGCGATGAAGCGCGCCAAGCGACTGTGCCGGGCCGATGCCAAGCCGATGCTGTTCCTGCAACGCAGCAGCCTGGCCGCCTTCGCCGACGGCCTGGCCCGGTTGAGCGATCTGACCACCGTCTCTTCCGTGCCGGCCGACACGTCCGACTGACCCGCCCCTGCCCTTCCTGTTGCCCAACCCCACCAACGGATCCGCCTCCCATGCCACGCCTACCGACAACCCCCCTTCGCCTGCTGGCCCTCGCGCTGCTTACCGGCTCGGGCACCACCCTCGCCGACGATTCCCCCACCGCCGAGGCGGTGGTCCAGACCTATGCCGACATCGCCGCTGCCGCCTATGCCGATTCGCTGAGCACGGCGGAGACGCTGGGCCAGGCGGTCGATCGGCTGATCGCCTCGCCCGGCGAAGCGGCGTTGCAGGAGGCGCGCGATGCCTGGCGAGCCGCGCGGGTGCCGTACCAGCAGACCGAGGTGTACCGCTTCGGCAATCCGCTGGTCGATGACTGGGAAGGCAAGGTCAACGCCTGGCCGCTGGACGAAGGACTGATCGACTACGTCGACGCCTCCTACGGGCAGGAATCCGAAGACAACGGGCTGTACACCGCGAACCTGGTTGCCAACACGTCGCTGTCGATCGACGGCCAGACGATCGATGCCTCGGTCATCACGCCGGCGCTGCTCGGCAGCACCCTGCACGAGGCCGGTGGCATCGAGTCCAACGTCGCCACCGGCTACCACGCGATCGAGTTCCTGCTCTGGGGCCAGGACCTGAATGGCAGCGGCCCGGGAGCCGGCACCCGTCCCTGGAGCGACTACGCGCAGGGCGAGGAGTGCACCAACGAGCACTGCGATCGACGCGCCGAGTACCTGAGGGCGGCCACCGACCTGCTGATCACCGACCTGCAGGAGATGGCCGTTGCGTGGGCCGACGGGGGTGCAGCGCGCGAATCGATCGTTTCGGACGGATCGGCGCTGGCGCGCATCCTGACCGGCATGGGTTCCCTGTCTTACGGCGAACTGGCCGGCGAGCGCATGCAGCTGGGCTTGATGCTGCACGACCCGGAAGAGGAGCATGACTGCTTCGCCGACAACACCGCCGCCTCGCACTACCATGACGGCGTGGGCATTCGGAACGTGTTCGAGGGGCGCTACGAGCGGGTCGATGGCAGCGTGGTGGAAGGGGCTTCCTTGCGCGCGTTGCTCGCCGCGACGGACCCGGCCCTGGCGGATGAGCTGGCCGGCGACATCGACCGCGCGGTCATCGAGCTGCGCGACATGCTGGACGCCCAGATGAACGGCCAGGCCTACGATCAGTTGATCGCCGAAGGCAACGAAGCGGGCAACGCGATGGTGCAGGAGGCCATCGATGCGCTGATCGTGCAGACGCGCGGCATCGAGCGTGCCGTGGCAGCGCTCGACGTATCGATCGACATCGAAGGCTCGGACAGCCTGGACGATCCGTCCGCGGTGTTCCAGTGAGACGCCGGGAGGTTGCCATGCCGTTTCGACGGTCGGGACCCGACTCCGTTCGGATCAGGCGCTACCGCCCGTCAGCACGCGCTCGTCCGCCTCGTTCTGCTCTCGCTTGATCTTCTGATGCGCATCCTCGTGCAGACCGATCTGCCAGTACCCCGACGCGTAGGCATCCTCCTTGGCCACACCGCGTTCACGACGCACCAGCGTGCGAAGTTCGCGCACCGCGCCGCTCTCACCGGCAATCATCGTCTGCACCCGCCCGTCAGGCCACGCCAGGTTGCGAACCAGTCGGGCCTGTGCGTCGGATGAGCGGTGCGGATCGGTGTGCAGCAGCCAATGCTGCGCGATGCCCACCGGCGCATCGATGACCTGTCGGTCCGCTTCATCGGTGATCTCGAACACGGCCACGCCGATCGCGTCCCGCGGCAGCGCCTCGAGCGTGGCCGCCGCTGCCGGCAACGCCGACATGTCGGCGGCGATCAGGTACCAGTCGGCCCGCGGGTCGACCAGCTTGGCCGTTGCCGGGCCTGCAAAGGCACAGAAGTCCCCAGGGCGCACCGCCAAGGCCCACGCCGACGCGGGGCCAGCCTTGTTGTGAGCGACGAAGTCCACATCCATCTCGTGCCGGGTCGGGCGTGCGTGACGGACGGTATAGGTGCGGGTGACAGGCTTCTCACCTTCACCGTCGAGCCGTCGCTCGAATGCGGCGAGCGCTTCGCCCGGATCCGGCAGCAGGAGCTTGCCATGCGCACCGGCACAGTCCTCGGGTAGGTCGGCCAGCAGCGGCGAGCCGAGCGTCACGCGGATCATGTGCGGCGTGAGTCGCCGGGTGACGCGTACCTCGAGCACACGTGGCCGTCGACGACGTCTCGGCGCGGGCGCCGCGGTTGGCTCGGGGGTGGGCATCGTGGCTCCTCGGACGAGTCGAATGCCCCACAGGATACGCGATAATGAGAATCGTTCGCGACAAACCCCTCGCCTGCCCACCGGCCTGCCCATCGCCCTGCCTGCCCATGCCGCGGCCGTCGGGCCACGGTACCGAGATCGAGACGGTACGATGGTCCACCGGTACATCGCCGGCCGATACCCACGAGTGCACCGCACGGCAATGAGCGCCTCACCGCCCGACCACACCCCGACCCACCGTCAACGCGTGCTGATGCTGGGCGCGACCGGCACGGCCGGGCGGGCAACGGTGCAGGCGCTGGTGGGCGCCGGCCATGACGTGATCGGTCTGGTCCGCCCCGGCGCACCCGACGAGGACTCCGATGAACGAAGGCGACGTGTGGCGCTGCGACCCGAGGTCGAGCTGCGCAGTGTCGATGTCACCGATCCCGAATCCTGGGCGCGCGATGCGATCCGTGGCGAACGCTTCGATGCGCTGGTCTCCTGCCTGGCCTCGCGCACGGGCGTACCGGCCGACGCCTGGGCGATCGACCACCGTGCCCATTCGCTCGCGCTGGCCGCAGCCAAGGATGCCGGCGTTGCGCACATGGTGCTGCTCTCGGCCATCTGCGTGCAACGACCGAAGCTGGCCTTCCAGCACGCCAAGCTGGCCTTCGAGCGCGAGCTGATCGACTCCGGACTGAGCTGGTCGATCGTGCGGCCCACCGCGTTCTTCAAGTCGTTGTCCGGGCAGGTCAAGCGAGTGCAGAACGGCGATCCCTTCCTGCTGTTCGGCAACGGTACCCGGACCGCCTGCAAGCCGATCAGCGACGAGGATCTGGGCGATTACATCGCCGGCTGCCTGAGTTACCCGGCGCGTATCGATCGCATCCTGCCGATCGGTGGGCCCGGCCCCGCCATCACGCCGCGTGAGCAAGGCGAACGCCTGTTCGCGCTGACCGGCCATAAGCCTCGCTTCCAGCGGGTTCCGCTGGCGATGTTCACGGTGGCGTCCGCGGTGCTGGGCCCGCTCGGTCGGATCAGCTCGTCCTGCGCCAGGAAGGCGGAGCTGGCCCGCATCGGCCACTACTACGCGACCGAATCGATGCTGGTGCTCGATCCCGAGACGGGCCGCTACGATGCCGATGCCACCCCGTCCACCGGCACGCAGACGCTGTTCGACTTCTACGCCAGGCTGCTCGATGGTTCGGCAACGATCGCGCGGGGCGAGCACGCCGTGTTCGACAAGTAGGGTATCGCGGGCATGGGCTACCCGGCATCGCCTGCGGCTCAGTCCGACCGATGCACCACCCCGCGTCCGTACTGCTCGCGCACCGCCTTCCAGCGACGGCGACTGATCGGCACCCGCGACCTCATGCCGGACGGCATCGTCCAGGCGAATCGCGCCCCCGGGGCGCGGTAACAACACCGGCAGGTTGATCAGGATCCAGGCCGTCAGGAACCAGGGCGCCAGTTCCAGCGCCTCGATCGCCAGCATCAGCGGCCAGACCTCGGATCGTGACGCCGCATCCGGATCGACGATGTGCGCCGCGAAGAGGCCATCGAGCGCCAGATAGCCGGGCGCGGCGATCAGGATCGCCAGTCCTCCGGTGAGCAGTACGCGTGTCAGCGTGCCGCCCGCCAGACCCCGACCGCTGGCCATCCACCGGCTGGCGATCCACAGCGCGCACAGGCCCAGACCGACGTGCAGCACCCAGAACGCGAGCCGTCCCGCTGCATCCAGCCCGTTGCTCGCCTCCGGCTTGACCAGCGTGAACAGCACGACCAGCAGCAGCCCGGCCGTGCCGACCAGTTGCCCGACCGGCAGCAGGTCGAACACCGTGCCGTTGGCCTGCAGGGCCGTTCTGCCCGAGCTGTCGATCATCCTGAATCCTGTCCGAGAGGGGCGGCCCGCACAGACTAGCGTTGCCCCGACAGTGCCGTACTGCCGGGCGCACCGGCGGTCGAAGGCGTGCACCGGTGGTCGCACGGCGATGGGAGGGGTCGCACGTGCCCCTACTTGACTCGCTCGCCGGTGGATGCGGATCGCGAACGCTACACGTGTAGCGGGTCGCCCGTGCGCGCGCGAGTCACATGAGCTGGATCGCAGCGCTATCGAGAACGAGGTGTGGTCGCCGCGCGCGCGCGGGCCACACACGCCCGGCACATGAACATATACTGCTATTTCATACAGTGTCCAGCCATCCGCATCGCGCCTGTCACCCGACTTGCTCATACTGATGAGCAGTCCAAGGAAGGAGTCTTGCCATGACGGCCACCGCGACCACCCGCACGTCCGCGACGCTTCCGGACCTGCCGTTCCCACTCGCCTCACCGGCCGAACGCGGCGCCAACCAGCGCCTGCGCCTGCTGATGGAGACGCTGTCGGCAGCATCGCCGGACGCGTCGCCACGCGGGCCGTCGCAGGCTAGTTCGAAGCACGCCGAATCACCCGACGGGATGGGCCGCCAGCTGCGCCTGCTGGTGCACCAGATCGAGACCCGCCACGCCGACCTGCTCGAGATGCTGGCCCGCTTCGACGAGGCGAAGGGCTGGCAGCGTGGCGGGGCGCGCAACTGCGTGACCTGGATGAACGCGGAACTGGGCATCTGCCGCTCCCTGGCGCGCGAGAAGCTGCGCGCCGCGCACGCCTTGCGCAAGCTGCCGTGGCTGGCGAAGCTGTTCTCGGCCGGGCGCCTGGGCTGGTCGAAGATTCGTGCGCTCACGCGCGTTGCCACACCCGACACCGAGCAGGCACTAGCCGCCACCGCGCTCGACATGAACGCCAGCGCGGTGGTGCGCATGTGCGAGGGCTTGCGGATGCAGCCGGATCCTGCCGGCTTGCGCGACGAGCGGGTGGCGGATGCGGCCCGGCACGCGAGGCGATCCCTCACGTCCAGCCGGGCAGTCGACGGCAACACGGTCTATCGCCTGGTGCTGACCGCCGAGCGCGCGGCGCAGTTCGAGGCGTGCCTGCAACGAATCGAGGAGCGGTTGTTCGCCGAGGAGCGGGTGGCGCAGAGGGGGACCGACGCCGATCGTATCGATGAGGCACCAGCTCGGCCCCTGGCCAACCAGCGCCGCGCCGATGCACTGTTCGCGATGGCGAACGCAAGCGTCGGCGCCGGGGACACGGAGCTCAGCGCCGCGCCTCGCCCGCAGGTGACGGTGACGATCGATGCCGACGTCCTGGCCGAGGATGCGCCTTCCGAACATGACCACCAGGCCGGCTGCGAATGCCATCCACCTCAGGTCGATCTGCCGCTTCCGGTTCGCGCGGTGATCCAGGGCTCGGGCGCGATCACCGCCGCTACCGCGCAGCGCATCTCATGCGATGCCGACATCCTGACCGTCATCACTTCCGGCGGCGAGCCGTTGTCGATCGGGCGCAGGCAACGCGCCTGGCCGGCGGCCATGGTGCGGGCGATCACCGCACGAGATGAAGTCTGCCAATTCCCAGGGTGCGATTCCACGCGATTCCTGCAGGTGCATCACCTGGTGCACTGGGCACACGGTGGCGAGACCTCGGTGAGCAATGGCTGTCTGCTGTGCTCGGACTGTCACCGTCGGGTGCACGAGGAGCACTGGCGCATCACCCGCCGGGATGATGTTCCGGACGCGAGCCACCAGGGATCCATCGAGTGCAACGAGGTCCTGGAAAGCGCATCGGCACTCACACAGGAAGTGGCACGGCGGCTGAATCGACATCGCCCGCGCTTGCATTTCGAACGTGCGCGTCGATGGCCCACGCCACCGACGTTGCGTCAGGAGCCTCGCGGTTCTCGACGTGATGGTGGACAACGGCTGTCGCTGTGTGGATCTGCCGCGAAGGCGACTCGCTTCGCGCATCACTCGATCGCGTAGCGGATCGGCATCTCGACCCGGTAGGTGCTCGCCCTCATGGCGTCAGGTATTCCGGGAAACGGCTCGGCTTCACGCAACAGGTCCAGCGCCGCTCGATCAAGACCGCTTTGCCCACTACCGCTGACGATGATCGCCTCCAGCAGACGCCCGCCAGGGTCGAGCGTGAAGGCAACGACCACCTCCCCCTCGACGCCACGACGCTTCAGCCGGGTCGGGTAGCGCTTGTAGCGCTGTAGCCAGCGCTGCAGCTGTGTCCTGTACGCAAGTACGGCCTGTGGATCACCGGTGTCGTCGGACGGTGTCGCTGATACGCCACTGGTTGAAGCACCACTGGAAAGCGTGCCGGCTGGTTCTGGTTCTGGTTCTGGTTCTGGTTCTGGTTCTGGTTCTGGTTCTGGTTCTGGTTCTGGTTCTGGTTCTGGTTCTGGCTCGGGCTCGGGCTCGGGTTCGGGTTCGGGTTCGGGTTCGGGTTCGGTTTCCGGCTCGGGCTCCGGCTCGGGTTCTGGCGCGGGTTCGGGCTCCGCCTCCGGCTCAGGCGGACTGCCCGGCACGCCGGGGTCGCTCGTCAGATCCAGAACGATACTGCCCATGCCCGGCGGGGCAAGGACCTCACGAGGCGGCTGACGCCCCCACCACCACAGCGCGCCGGCGTGGGCACCTGTCGCGACCAGGGCGGCCATCGTCCAACCGAGCGCACGGTACAGCGTCATCGGACGATGGGTGAGAGCGTCGTGGCAGCATCGGCGATGAGTTCCACCCGCACGACGCCGGCCGCCCGCAACGCATCGATCGTCTCGCGCAGCATCGCGAAGGGCACGGCGGCATCGGCGCGCAAAGCCAGCGGCGCCACTTCGTCGTCCCCGGACTCATCGCGCTCGCCCCTACCGGCGGCGACGCCGACGGGCAAGCTGACCGGCGAAGACAGGACATCGCCGAGCTCACCCAGCGTCAGCATCCGCCCATCGAGCGCCAGCGTGCCGTCCGCCCCGAGATGCAGCACACGCGCAGCGCTCGATGCATTCCCCTGACGTTCGGACACCGGCGGTTCGGTCTGGATCGGATCGGCCGGTCGGATGGTGCCGGCGATCATGAAGAACACCAGCAGCAGGAACACGATGTTGATCATCGGAATCACACCGTCGTCCAGGCCCGGCGGCGTCGAACGTGGCGCGGGCAGGCGCATCAGCGCAACCCTCGCACCGACACGTCGGGCAGGCCGGCGGCCTCCAACCGATCGATCGTGCTGACCAGGGCCTGCAGCGGGGCCTCATCGGCGACCTGCAGCACGATCGGCGATGAACGCTCGCGCAGGCTCGCCACGGCGGGATGCTCGGCCAGTCGGTCTAGCGGAAGCGTCGTCCCGTCCGCAAGGCCAAGCGTGCCGTTCGCGTCCAGGCGCAACACGACCCGCTCCGGCAGAGCCTGCGACCCGGCTTCGGCCGTACCGGACATGCGCAGCGGGATGGCCTGCTGCTGGGCGAAGCGCGTGGTGAGCATGAAGAACAGCAACAGGATGAAGACCACATCGATCAGCGGAGTCAGACCGATGCGCAGGCGTCGCCGCGCCGGAGCATCAAGCCGCATGCTGGTCCACGGGACGCGTCTGCGATCGGGCCCTCGCGGGCTGATCGCGACGGTGCAGATCGCTGGTGAACACCTGGGTGACCCGGTCCTCGATGCGGTGGGCGTGCGCATCGCAGCGCCGTTCCAGCCACTGGTGCAGCAGGACCGTGGGAATGGCAACAGCAAGCCCGACCCCGGTGGTCAGCAATGCCTGCCAGATCCCTCCGGACAGCACGGACGGATCGACGCGCGAGCCAGCCTCCTCCATGCGCCGGAACGCCTCGATCATGCCCAGCACCGTTCCGAACAGGCCCAGCAGGGGAGCGATCTGGCCGATCACCTCCAGCGTGCGCAGCTGGCTGCGCAACGTCTTCATCTGTGCAGCTGCCACGCGCTGCACCTCTTCCCGAATCAGCGGATCCGGGTGATCGCCCAGTCGGCCTCGCATCGCGGTGCGAACCACCAGGGCCAGGCCTCCGGGCGCCGCGGACACTTCGCCCAACGCTGGCTGCCGGCGTCCCCGCGACCAGGATGACAGCGCGGCATCGACGCGTGAACCACCTCGCCGTGCCAGCCACAACTCGACGCTCTTGAACGTGGCGATGGTCACCACGATCACCGAGAGCAACGCAAGTATCCAGCTCACCACCCCGCCCAGCGTCAGCAACTCGATCAGCGATTGGGGTAGGACGCCTTCCAGCCACGGGGGCGGTGACACGGAATCACCGTCGACGCCAAGCGTGTCATCCATGGCGATCCGCTACCCCGGTCGGCAGGCAGGTGCGCACGAATCAGATGCCGTCGATGGGCTCGAAGCCCTCGAAGTTCGGATGGCCCACGTACATCCCGCTGGTCTGCCCGGCGTTGCGATGCGCGGCGCGAAAGTGCTCCGAGTGGGTCCAGCCGTCGAAGTGCTCGCGCGATTCCCAGACGGTGTGCGAGGCGTACAGCGTGTGCCCACCTTCCTCGTCCACCGGCCCTTTCATCAGCTTGAACTCCTGGAAGCCGGGAACCTGATCGAGCCGGGAATCGCGCTCTCGCCAGACCTTTTCAAACTCGGCGGCACGCTCGCTCTTGACCAGGAATCGATTCATTGCCAGGAACATCGCAGATTTCTCCATGCATTTCGAGGTCCGCCAACCTACAGCAGGTTCGGGTCATGAACAATCGATGCGAACGATTATCGTTCAACCCCGCAAAGCGTGTGGTTGATAATAACTCGCATTCCCATTAGCGTGACCCCATGGCCGGCAAGCCCCCTCCTCGACGCGACCGGATGTCTCGAACCGCATCGATGGCGTCGGCGGATCAGGCCATGGATACGTGTCCGGCCACGATCCCGGCGCACGAGCTGCTCGGGCGCTCGGGACGGGTGCGCATCGAACACGATGGATCGCTGTACGAACTGCGCCTGACGCGCAACAACAAGCTCATTCTGACCAAGTAGCCAGCCGGCGCGCACCCTGCGCCTCGCCAGCCAACGGCCCCACCTCGCGGAGTTCGCCATGTCGTTCGGCTCTCGCGGGCCACGCCTGGCTGCACCACCGCCGCGTTCGGCTCGCTTTTCAGCAGCGCTGTCCGGTGCCTGCGCACCTTTCGCGCTTGCCGTCCTGAGCAGCCTGTGGCCGGCTGCACCACTGCATGCCGACAGCCCGACCGATGTGCTGGACACCTTGGTGGTGACCGGCACGCGCGGCGAGCGACGGCTGCTGGACGTGCCGGTGCGTACCGAAGTGGTCACCCGCGACGAGATCGAGCGGCTGCACGCCCGCGATGCGGGCGAGGCACTGGCTCACGAGCCGGGCGTGCTGCTGCAACGCATCCATGGCAAGGACGGCCTGGCGGTCTGGCTGCAGGGGCTGGACGCCGACCGCGTGCTGGTCCTGCTCGATGGCCGACCGCTGAGCGCATCGACCGGCTCCACCGTCGATCTGAGCCAGGTCGGTGCGGTGGACATCGAGCGCATCGAGATCGTCAAGGGGGCCGTGTCCGCCCTGTACGGCAGCGCGGCGATGGGCGGCGTGGTGAACATCATCACCCGCACCCCGGACAAGCCACTCGGCGCCAGCCTGTCCTTGGATGCGGGCAGCTTCGGCACCGACAGGACCCGGGGCGATGAGCTGCTGGGGGAGCGGCGCCTGGCGGCTCGCGGTGCGGTTCGCCAGGGAGCGCTGGAGGTGACGCTGAACGCCGATGTGCGCGATGGCGAAGGCTTCGATCTGGACACCGATACCTACGATACCGAGGGGGCGGCGGGCACGCGCGCCGATCTGTCGACCGACATCGGCCTGCGACTGGGCAAGCGCGATCGGCTGAGCGCGCGCAGCGCCTGGTACACCGCCGACACCGAGCGCGACTTCGCCACGTTCGCGCCGGGCGTCGGCGATATCGAGAAGCTCGATGCCGCGACCGTCTCGCGGCTGACCCAGACGCTGGACTGGCGGCGCGACCTGGGCGGTGGCGAAAGACTGGCGGCCTGGGCGGCCTACGAACGCTTCGAGGAGCGCTCGGTGCAGGACATCGTGGCCAGCGGGCAGACCGACCGGCAACGCGATGCCGAGATCGTCACCGCGCGGATGGACCTGCAGTACGACAAGCCGCTGGGCGATGACCAGATCCTGACCGTGGGCGCCAGCCTCGACGGGGAATCGCTGGAACAGACGCTGCAGCGCAACGAATCGGGCGAGGCGAGCCTGTCGGACGAGATCGGACCGGGCAGCGATCGCCAAGGGATCGAGCTGTTCGTGCAGAACGACCTCTTCGTCGGCGACGCCTGGGAGTGGCTGCCTGGGGTGCGTGTCCAGCACGACAGCGATTTCGGCGCACACGTCGCCCCGAAGCTCAACCTGCTCTACACCCCCCGCTGGCGACCGGACTGGTCACCGCGGGTGCGCGCCGGTATCGGCTCGGGCTACCGGGTGCCGAACCTCAAGGAGCGTCACTTCCTGTTCGATCACAGTTCGCTGGGCTACGTGGTCATCGGTGACGAGGCGCTGGACCCGGAGCGCAGCGTCAGCCTGCAGCTGGGACTGGAGGTATCGCGCCTGTCGCGCACCCGCGCAGAGCTGGCGGTGTTCTACAACCGCTTCGACGACCTGATCGCCACCCGCCGGGATGCGGCGGCCTCGGACGAACAAGGCATCGAGGTGTTTCGCTACGACAACATCGACGATGCGCACACGCGCGGCGTCGAGGCCAGCGTGCGGCACGCGCTCGGTCCGCGCTTCAGCATCGACGCGGCGTGGACCTGGCTGGACGCCATCGACCGACGCACCGACAGGCGCTTGACCCGTCGCCCACGCCATCAGGTCCAACTGGGGACGGATCTGCAGTTCGAGCGTACCACCGTCGCCCTGCGCGCCAGCTGGCAGAGCGCCTCTTGGGCCGATGCCGAGAACACCATCGAATCGCCGGCCTGGGCGTCGCTGCAGTTGAAGCTGAATCGCTCGCTCGACGAACGCCTGTCGCTGTTCGCCGGCATCGACAACCTGACCGACGAGCACCGCGACCCGGATCGTGCCGGCCTGGACTTCCGGCCCGAACGCGGCCGGTTCGTCTACGCCGGGGTGCGTTATGCCCGCTGAAGACCACCAACCGCCCCTCCACCGACCGAGACCCGATTCGATCATGATCCGACCACGCTCACCCGCCTCCACGCTTGCGCTCAGTACGCTGGCCGCCATGCTGTTCGGTGCCACGCTGGTGGCTTGCAGCAGCGACGATGACGCTTCGCCGGCTCCGGACGATGGGACGCTGACGCCGCCCGATGACGCTGCGCCGCCACCGCCTCCGACGCCACCGGGTGCCGACCCGACGAACCTGACCACGCTCGGTGTGGATGCCACGGCCGGCGGCTTCGGCACCGCCCCGGATGATCCGGCCAACCGCTGGGCCTACCTGGACCTGGACACCGGGCAGGTGCTGGACATCGACGATGCGGCCGCCGACACCGACACCGACTGGGAGATCGCGTTTCGGCGGGTGGCGGTGCGCCTGAACGGCGGCGCGTCCGGCCCGGGCAGCGTACGCGGCGGCATCGCCGATGCACAGCTGGACTTCTACGACGAGAACGACGAACCGCTGGTGGCGAGCTTCGTGGCCGCCAGCGCCGAAGCCGAGCTGGCGGCCATCGAGCGATCGGTCGACACCGCCACCATCGAGTACCTGGACGAGCGCGAGAACCCGGGCATCACCGGAGACGGCGTCGACACCGCGGCCAGCTGGTGGATCTACGACCCGGCCGCACGCACCATCACCGCCAACCCATCCGTGAACTACGTGATTCGCGGCGCCAACGGTGACAGCTTCGCCAAGCTGCGGGTGACCGACATCCAGCAGGCCGAGCGCCAGATCAGCATCGAGCTGCAGCCGCAAGGCGGCGACGCCGACGCCTTCGCCGCGGCCACGATCTGGATGGCCGCGATCGATGCCGACGGCGGGCGCGCCTGCTACGACATCGATACGCTGAGCGAGGTGGACTGCCAGAGCGCCTCGGAGCGCTGGGACCTGCAGGCCGAGATCGATGCGGACGGTCGCGGCTGGAACCTGTGGACCAACGGTGGCACGCGGGGCGACGGCGGCGCCGGGGCCAGCTTCGGACCGCTGAGTGCGGATGCCATCGCCGCCTTCGTCAGCGGCGACGATGTCCCTGTCTGGACCGAGGACAGCGCCGGTGGCGTGTTCGAACGCTATGCCTGGTACGCCTACGACCTGCGTGACGAGAATCGCATCTGGCCCAACTACCGCGTGTACGCGATCGACAACGGTAGCGACGCCTGGAAGCTGCAGGTGCTGCGCTACTACGATGAAGCGGGAACCAGCGGTCGACTGCAGGTGCGGTTCGCCCCGATCGGCAGTGCAGCGCAGGCGGACATGCCATGAACCGCCTCGTCTCGACCAGGGCGATGGCTCACGATCCGGGCGACCACGGGCTGCCGGAGGAGGTGCTGGAATGCCTGGAACGCTACTGCGACGGACGCTGTCCCGAGCTGGCCGGCAACCTGTTCGAGGCGCTGAGCGAGCGCGCCATCCAAGCCGAATGCGGCTTGGAGCGCTGCACCTGCGCCTCGTTGCTGCGGCACTGGTTCGGCGTCGATCGGCGCACCACCCGCCGGATCGGTACCGTCCCGCCGCGCCGGGCACCGCTACTGCGGTTGGTGCACAGCCGGTCCAGGACGCCATGAACCCGCGGATCGCCGCGTGGCTGTTCGCCGGATCGCTGGCAGCGTCCCTGCTCGCCTCGTCGGCTTGGGCGCAAGCCCGCGACGATCGGCTGCCCGAGCGTGTCGTGTCGGTCGGCGGGGCGCTGACCGAGATCGTCTATGCGCTGCAGGCGCAGGCGGCGCTGGTAGGCGTCGACACCACCAGCCAGCATCCCGAACCGGCTCGGGCGCTGACACGGGTCGGCTACCAGCGGTCGCTGTCCGCCGAGGGCATCCTGTCCTTGTCGCCGGACCTGATGCTGATCACCGACGATGCCGGACCGCCGGAGGTGCTCGATCAGGTGCGCGGTGCGGGCATCGAGATCCTGACCCTGTCGAGCGATCATGACCTGGACGGGGTGCGGGAACGGATCCGGACCCTGGCTGAGCGCTTCGATCGCCATGAGGCGGGCGAGCGCCTGGTCGCCAGAATCGATACACGGATGCACGCCTTGCGTCGACGCGTCGACGCCAGCCCGATCCGCCCGACGGCGGTCTTCCTGCTCGGTGCCTCCCCCGGCTCGTCGATGGCCTCCGGCACCGGTACCGCCGCGGATGCGATGTTGCACGCCGCCGGCGCACGCAATGCCTTCGATACCTTCAGCGGCTACAAGGCGGTCGGTGCGGAAAGCCTGATCGCCGCTTCCCCGGAGGCGATCGTGGTGGTGGCGCACGGCGACTCGGACGCGGTGGACATCGTCGCCGACACGCTGGCGCTACCCGGCGTGGCCAGCACCCCGGCCGGGCTGGAGCGACGCATCATCGTGGCCGATGCGTTGCGGCTGCTCGGCTTCGGGCCGCGCATCGAGGAGGCGAGCGCGGACCTGTACGATGCGCTGCGCGCACCGGGCAGCGAGCCGCGACACACGGTCACGCGGCCGCAATGAGACGGTGATGGGCGGCTACCTGTCCGGACGGCTGACGATCGGCACGCTGGCGCTGCTGAGCGGCGCGGCGATCCTGCTCGGGCTCGGCAGCGGTGCGATGAGCATCGCACCGTCCCAGGTGCTGTCCTCGTTGTTCGGCTCGCTCGGGTCGCTGAACGATGTCGATGCGGCCGGCGCGGGCACCTCGCTGGTCGTGGTGCAGATCCGTCTGCCACGTGTTCTGGCCGGTGCGCTGATCGGGGCGGCGCTGGCGGTCTGCGGTGCGGCGCTGCAGGGGTTGTTCCGCAATCCGCTCGCCGATCCGGGCTTGATCGGCGTCTCGGCCGGCGCGGCACTGGGTGCGATGACGTTGATCGTGCTGGGCCCCGTCCTGGCCAGTGAGCTGCCGTGGCTGCGGGGCGCCGGTGGCACCGAGCAGCGTTGGCTGCCGGCCGCCGCCTTCGTCGGCGCGCTGGGTGCGAGCTGGATCGTGCATCGCTTCGCCGCCCGCGGTGGTCGCACCTCCACCGCCACGCTGCTGCTGGCCGGCATCGCGATCGCCGCCACCGCCCAGGCCGGCACCGGCTTCCTGACCTACCTGGCCGACGATGTCCAGCTGCGCACGCTGACCTTCTGGAGCCTGGGCAGCCTGGGCGCCGCCACCTGGCCACGCCTGGCGGTGGTGGCGCCGCTGCTGGGCATCGGGATCCTGGTGGTGATCACGCAGGCCCGCGCGCTGGACGCGATGCTGCTGGGGGACTCCGAAGCGCTGCACCTGGGCCACGACGTCGAACGGATCAAGCGGCGACTGCTGGTGACGGTCGCCGTGGTGGTCGGTGCGGCGGTGTCGCTGTCCGGGATAATCGGCTTCGTCGGCCTGGTGGTGCCGCACCTGGTGCGCCTGCTGGCCGGGCCCGGGCACCGCTTGCTGCTACCGGCCAGCGCGCTGCTCGGCGCCAGCCTGCTGGTCGGCGCGGACGTCATCGCGCGAACCATCGTGGCGCCGGCCGAACTGCCGATCGGGGTCATCACCGCGCTGTTCGGCGGGCCGTTCTTCCTGTGGCTGCTGATGCGCGACCGTCGCCGCGGCAGCACCCTTTCGTGAGCGCGGCGTGCTGAGGCTCGAGGCGATCAGCGTGGCCTCTGGCGCGGGCGCGGGCGAGCCGCGTCTGGCGGAGATGTCCCTGACGGTGCACCCCGGCGACGTGCTGGCCGTGCTGGGACCGAACGGCGCGGGCAAATCGACCCTGGTCGGTGCGTTGGCAGGCTCGCTCGCCCCGAGCCACGGCCGGGTCACGCTGGATGGCCAGCCGCTCGCCTCGTTCGGATTGGCCGAACTGGCCAGGCGCCGCGCCGTGCTATCCCAGGACAACACGCTGGCCTTCGGCTTCGCCGTGGACGAGGTGATCGCCCTGGGACGCGGCCCGCACGCCGGTTGCGGACGAGAGGCGGACCGAGCGGCGATCGAGGCGGCGATGCGCCTGGCCGACGCTACCATCCTGAGCGGGCGCCGCTACACCGCCTTGTCCGGTGGCGAACGGCAGCGCGTCCAGCTGGCTCGAACACTCGCCCAGCTGGACGTCGCCTCGAACATGCGGCGTGGGCCACCCGGCTACCTGTTGCTGGACGAGCCCACCGCCGCCCTCGATCTGGCGCACCAGCACGCGACCCTGCAACTGGCGGTGAGCCTGTCTCGCGAACAGGGCGTGGGCGTGCTGGCGGTGCTGCACGATGCCAACCTGGCTGCGCTGTACGCCGACCGCATCGCGATCGTGCGACGCGGGCGCTTGGTCGATCAGGGCACGCCGCTGCAGGTGCTGACCGAAGCGATGTTCGAGCGGGTGTTCGGCCTGAGGGTCGATACGCCGCGCCACCCGCACCACGCCGACCGGCCGATGATCATCGCCAGCCGGCCGGAACCGATGCCGGCGCCAGGTGGCGAATACGCCCGGACAGGGCTTCGGACTCAGTCGTCCGAATCGAGCCCGCCGGCCTGCGACTGGCAGTAGTTCTGATCGCCCACGGTATCCATCAGATGCAGTTGCGTCTCCAGGTAGTCCACATGCCCCTCCTCGTCGCGCAGCAGCTCTTCGAAGATGATCTTGGTGACGTAGTCACGCACCTCCTCGCAGACATCGCGCGAGTCGCGGTAGGACTCGATCGCTTCGTGCTCGGCCGCCAGGTCGGCCTCGAGCACCTCGCGCACGTTCTCGCCGATGCGCAGCCCGCCCAGGGTCTGCAGGTTCGGGTGCCCTTCCAGGAAGATGATGCGCTCGATGATCTTGTCGGCGTGCTCCATCTCCTCGATGGACTCGGCGCGCTCCTTGGCGGCCAGCAGCTTCATGCCCCAGTCTTCCAGCAATCGATAGTGCAGCCAGTACTGGTTGACGGCGGCCAGCTCCAGGTGAAGCGCCTTGTTCAGGCACTCGATGACACGCTCATTTCCTTTCACGACGAGGATCTCCGGGGGTTGATGGAACAGGCAGTGAAACGCTGTGAAGCGCTGCGATCACGATGCGGCGGCGAGGATGCCGGCCTGCTGCGGCGTGACGAAGGCGATGACCGCCTCGTTGATGCACTTCTCGGCCACCGGGAAGCAGTTGCAGCATTGTCCGCAGGCGCCCAGTTCCTCGTAGACGGCCTCGGGGCACAGGGCCACGCCGGGACAGCGCTCGAGGGCGCAGCGGACCCCGTCCGCGATATCGGCCGATGTCAGCCGGTTGCAGTGGCACACGATCACGACGAAACGCCTTCCTCACGGTCGGGCCCATCGGAGGGCGGCGGTGAACGATCTCGGAACCGCCTTCGACGATGCGCGTTGAGCGACGTGCCCGATGCGGGACAACCGCACTGGACAGCGACCTCTGTCAGACGAAGTTTACAGCATCTGGTAAAAGTGAATCATTCTTATTATCATCGTGTCTCGCCAATCGATGTGCGCAAGCGTGCACCATGGTCTCGAAGCGATGCCGGTGTCCGAAGCCGGACGATGTCTGCATGAAGGAGGCTGCCAGGACGCGGCGGTACCGTTCCGCGCCGGTTCCGTACGCGTGCCCGGCGGATGGCACGCGCCCGGCTTGGCTGCTGATTCCGTTGGCGCTGGCCATCCTGGTCCTGGCGATCTGGCTCGTCGACTGAGTTGGTCGGCGGCTCGCACCTGATCGACGGCTTCGACGCTGTCGTACCGCTCTCGTACCCACCGGTGCCGCGCCGGCATCCCTCCCCTCTCAACCCCTTGCCCCGAACACCCATGGCTCGTTTCGCGACCGAACAGGTGCAGGAGGTCCACCACTGGACCGACTCGCTGTTCTCCTTCCGTACCACCCGCCAGGCCGGATTGCGCTTTCGCAACGGTGAATTCGTGATGCTGGGCCTGCACGTCGAGGACCGGCCGCTGCTGCGCGCCTACAGCATCGCCAGCGCCAACCATGACGAGCACCTGGAGTTCCTGAGCATCAAGGTGGACGACGGTCCGTTGACCTCGCGGCTGCAGCACATCGCACCGGGTGACGAGGTGCTGATCGGCAGCAAGCCGACCGGCACGCTGCTGGCGGACGATGTGCTGCCTGGCAAGCGGCTGTACCTGTTCGCCACCGGCACCGGCCTGGCGCCGTTCCTGAGCATCGTGCAGGACCCCGAGGTGTACGAGCGCTTCGAGCACATCGTGCTGTTCCACGGGGTGCGCCAGGCCGGCGAGCTGGCCTACCGCGACTATCTGGAGAACGCGCTGCCGCAGCACGAGTTCCTGGGCGAGATGGTGCGCGATCAGCTCATCTACTGCCCCTGCGTGACGCGCGAACCGTTCGCCCTGAGCGGTCGGCTGCCCACGTTGATCGAGAACGGGCAGCTGGCCGAGCATCTGGGTCTGCCGCCGCTGGATCCGGCCCATGACCGGGCCATGCTGTGCGGCAGTCCGTCGATGCTGCGCGATGTGCGCGAGCAGCTCGATCAGCGCGGGTTCACGATCAGCGCGCGCACCGGCGAGCCGGGTGACTACGTGATCGAGCGCTCCTTCGTGGAACGGTGACGCGATGAATTCGCGGTCTGCCCCGCTTCGCTGCCTGGCGCTTGCCGGCCTGTGCGTGGTCGGCATCGTCGCCTGCGCCGGCGGGCCACGGGCCGAGCGCGCCGGTGCTGCCGCCGACGCAGCGACCGGGCCGGTGGTGGACATGCCACCGTTGCCAGCCACTCTGTGGGCCGGCAACGACAAGGTGCGCGACGTGCTCGGCGGCACCGACGACTTCTCGCGCGCCATGCCGTTCGAACGCATGGCGGGCGGCGCGGGCACCTCGCTGCAGGCGCTGGATCGCAACGCCTACTCGCACCACACCACCGACCTGTCGTTCGAGGCCCTGCAGCGCTTCAAGCTCGGCAACGCGCTGTTCAACAAGCTGTGGGTCAGCTCGCCTTCGTCCACGCTCGCCTCGGATGGGCTGGGGCCGTTCTGGAACGGGCGGGCCTGCGAGTCCTGTCACGCCAAGGATGGGCGCGGGCAGTTGCCCGGCAACGACGAGCGGGCCGTGTCGCTGGTGATGCAGCTGGCCAACACTGCCGAGGCGCAGCCGGCGGGCGATCCGGTCTACGGCGTGCAGTTGCACACGGCGGCGGTACCCGGGGTCGCGGCCGAGGCGCGGCTGCGCATCGAGCACGATCCGATGACAATGCGCTTCGAGGACGGTGAGACGCACACGCTGAGGACACCGCGCTATCGGATCGATCGGCTCGCCCATGGGGAGCTAGATCCGGACACGCGACTGTCGCCACGGCTGGCGCCTTCGGTGATCGGTCAGGGCCTGCTGGAGGCGATCGACGAGCAGGCGATCCTGGCACGAGCCGATCCAGACGATGCCGACGGCGATGGCCTGTCGGGACGGGCCAACTGGCAGACCCTGCCCGATGGTGAACGCCGGATCGGGCGCTTCGGGCACAAGGCCGGCAAGGCGAGCGTTCGGCAGCAGACCGGTCACGCCTTCAAGAACGACATGGGGCTGTCGAACGCGGTGGCCGACGATCCGGATGGTGACTGCACGTCGGTGCAATCCGTGTGCGAGTCGCTGGCCGATGGGGTCCAGGCGCACCTGGGCGAGCACGAGGTGCCGGAGGCGCTGCTGGAGCTGGTCACCTTCTACGTCGCCAACCTGGCCGTGCCGGCACGTCGCGACGTGGACGATGCCCAGGTCCTGGCCGGCAAGGCGCTGTTCGCCGAGGCTGGCTGCGTCGGCTGCCACGTGCCGCGTCACGTCACCTCGGCCACGGCGGCGCAGCCCGAGCATCGCTTCCAGTTGATCTGGCCCTACACCGACCTGCTGCTGCACGACATGGGCGAGGCCTTGGCGGACGGCGCGGCCGACGAGCGCACCGATGGCGAGGCGCGCGGGCACGAGTGGCGCACCGCCCCGTTGTGGGGCATCGGCGCGGCCACCACGGTCAATCCGCGTACCAGCTTCCTGCACGATGGACGTGCCGCCACGCCGATGGAGGCGGTGATGTGGCACGGTGGCGAGGCGGCGCCCAGCCGTGACCGCGTGCTGGCGATGAGCCGCGATGAGCGTGCGGCGCTGGAACGCTTCCTGGACTCGCTCTGACCGGCCGTGAAGCGGCTTGCCAAGGGCTCGCACGGAGACCCGCGACGGATGATCGATCGAGTGCACGCCCTGATGACCAGCGCCTTGCTGTGTGCGGGCATCGGCATGGCCTCGCCCACCACCGCCGACGAGTCCGGCTCGCTGGACATGGCCAGGGTGTCGGCCGACACCGTCGAGACGATCCTGCGGCCGGCGCATGCGCGCTTCGCCGAACAGGCGAGCGAGCTGGCACGCATGTCCGAGACGCTGTGCACCTCGCCACCGGCGGACCCGACGACGCTGAGCGCCGCCTGGCAGGACACGGTCGCCAGCTTCTCGGCGATCGAGTTCCTGCGCATCGGCCCGCTGCTCGAGGACAACCGCTTGAACCGGCTGTTCTACTGGCCGGACAAGCGTCGTGCCGGCGAGCGCCAGCTGCGAGCGCTGCTGACCAGCCCTGTCGAACAGATCACCGCCGACTCGATGGCAGCGCGCAGCGTCGCGGTGCAGGGGCTGCCGGCGCTGGAGCGGTTGCTGTTCCCGAATGGCGAGGTGGCCGACAGCGCGGCGCGCTGTGCGGCCGCCGGTGCGGTGGCCGGTCATGTCGCAGGCATCGCCGACATCCTCGATCGGGCCTGGCAGTCCGACGACGGTATCGTCCGCCAGATGCGTGATCCGCGCGCGGACGATGAGCTGCTGCGCAGTCAGCAGGAGGTGCTGCGCCGCATCGCCACGCAGTCGTCCACCGGCCTGGACATCCTGATAGAGCGCAAGCTTGCCCCCGTCCTCGATGGCGACACCGCCAGGCTTCGCGGGCTGCCTTTCGTGCGCAGCGGCGCGTTGCTTGCGCATCTGGGCGGCAACATCGCCTCGTTGCAGGCGTTGATGCTGGACAGCGGACTGGCGCACGCGGCGGAACTGGACGAGGAGCTCGGCTTCGAGTTTCGCATCGCACGCGGGCACCTGCAGCGGCTCGCCACGCTCATGCCCGCGGCACCGATGGCGGTGAGCGGCGAGGCGGCATCGGCCGCTGCCGACGGGCCGCGCACCCTGGACGCCGAGCAGGCAGGCGTCGTCAGGGCGCTGCACAGCGTGATGTCCAGCGTTCGCGACACGCTGCGCGAGCGCCTGCTGCCCACGCTGGGCATCCGTACCGGCTTCAACAGTGAAGACGGTGATTGACGGTACCTGCATGACAGCCGCTGCGCGGCAACGCAGGCGCTGGCTGGCGAGCGCGCTGGGCGTGGCTGGTGGCAGCCTGCTGCTGCGCGGGGCATGGGCCGGCGAAGCGGGGGCGCCGGCAGTAGCCGGCGACATGGCATCTGCCGTGCGCTACATCACCAGCGCCCGCGTCGGTGCGGCCGACTTTCGGCTGGTGCTTCTGGATCGACGCGGCGGCATCGTGCACCAGCAACCGCTGCCGGCCCGAGCGCACGGTGCGGCGACGCTGGGCGCACGCGGACTCGGCTGCGTTTTCGCGCGTCGGCCCGGGCAGTGGTTCTGCGCCCTGGACATCCGCCGCCCGGACGCCCTGTTCACCGTGGCCGCAGCCGATGGCCGACGCTTCTCGGGGCACGGCGTCTACTCTCGCCAGGGGACGTACTTGTACACGACTGAAAACGACATCGATCGCCAGCGCGGCGTGGTCGGGGTGTACGACGTGAGCGCGGGCTATCGGCGGCTGGGCGAGTTCGACAGCGGCGGCATCGGTCCGCACGAGCTGGTGCGCGTGCCGGGTACCGACCAGCTGGTGGTGGCCAACGGCGGCATCGCCACGCATCCTGACCGGGGCGAGGGCCGCGAGCCGCTGAACCTGGACGACATGGATCCGTCGATCGCGCTGATCGATCCGCATCGGGGGCGCATCGCCTCGCTACACCGGCTGGGCGATGAGCACCACCGCATCTCGCTGCGTCACCTGGCCATCGATGCCGGGCAGCGCGTGTGGTATGCCGGGCAATACGGGCGAGCCAGCGATGCGGATGAGCCGCTGGCCATCGAGCGCACGCAAGCGTTGGCCGGATCGCTGGCGTTGAGCGGTCGTGGGCGCTCCGCTGCGCTGGAACCGCTGGCGCTGCCGGACGATCTGCTGCCCCGCCGGCAGGGCTACCTCTCGTCGGTGGCCAGCAGCGGTCGCGATGTGCTGTTCACCGCAGCCCGGGATGGGGTGGTGTTCGCGATCGACCCACGACGACGCCGGTTGATCGATCGGCAGCCGTTCGGCGACAGCAGCGGGGTGGCCCCCGACGCCGATGGCGGCTACCTGGTATCAAGCGGTACCGGCGAGCTGGCAAGCATGGCCAGCGACGAGCGGTGGCTGGATCGCGAGCCGCTGGCCACGACGGCGTTCGGCTGGGACAATCATCTCGGCGCGTTCTGATTCGCGCGGCCGACCGTTCCCGGTCCTTCAGCGCCGCGCCTGCGGCGTGAACAGATCGACCAACTCGCGGCTCATGACCTCGGGCAGCTGCGCCACGTCGTGGATGGTGGTGGCGCGCGGGTAGTACTGGCCCACGTCGTGGCCGATGCCGATGGCCACCAGCTCGACCTCGCCGGCGCGCTGCACGTCACGGATCACGTGGCGCAGGTGGCGCTCCAGGAAGCGCCCGGGATTGGTGGACAGGGTCGAGTCGTCGATCGGTGCGCCGTCGGAGATCATCATCAGGATGCGCCGCTGCTCGGTACGTGCCAGCAGGCGCGCATGCGCCCACTGAAGCGCCTCGCCGTCGATGTTCTCCTTGAGCAGCCCCTTGCGCATCATCAGGCCGAGGTTGACGCGCGCCTGGCGCCACGGCGTGTCGGCCGACTTGTAGACGATGTGGCGTAGGTCGTTGAGGCGGCCCGGGGCGCTCGGGTAGCCGGCCTCCACCCACCGCTCGCGCGAGCGCCCGCCCTTCCAGGCCGCGGTGGTGAAGCCGAGCACCTCGGTGCGCACCCCGCACCGCTCCAGCGTGCTGGAGACGATATCGGCGCACACCGCGGCCACCCGGATCGAGCGGCCATGCATGGAACCGGAGTTGTCGATCAGCAGGGTGACCACCGTGTCGCGAAACGGCGTCTCGCTCTCCTGCTTGAAGCTCAGCGAGGACAGCGGGTCGGTCAGGATCCGTGTCAGCCGGGCACAGTCCAGCTGGCCCTCCTCCAGGTCGAACTGCCAGCTGCGTCGCTGCTGCGCCATCAGCACGCGCTGCAGGCGGTTCGCGAAGCGTCCCACCGAGCGTTGCAGGTCGCCCAGGTGGGTGTCCAGCAAGGACCGCAGACGGATCAGCTCGTCGGGCGTGCACAGGTCCTGGGGTCGCAGGGTCTCGTCGAACTCGCGGCAGAACACCTGATAGTCGCTGCGCGCGGCAAGCTGGCGGCCCTGCTGGTCGGCGCGCCAGCTCTGGCCTGGCGTCTCGTCGCCGTCGGCGTCGCTGGGCTGCGGGTCATCGACATCACCGCTGTCACCGTCCTCGCTGTCACGCTCGGCATCGTCGGCATCGTCGGCATCGCCCGCCTGGTCGCCGGCGCCCGGATCGCCCTTCTCGTCCTGATCCTGCTCGTCGCCGCTGTCCTCGTCGCGCGAGGCATCGTCATCGCTCTCGCCGTCGTGCTCGTCCGGCGACTCGGCCGGGGAACCGTCATCCAGCGCCAGCGCCTGCAGCAGCTCGCTCACGGTACGTGCGAATCGCGGCTGGTCCTGCAGATCCACGCCGCACTGCTCGAGCACGGGTGCGGCGCGCTCGTCCAACCAGTCGCGCCAGTCGCCCAGCGCCTCGTCGGCGGCCGGCGGCAGCTGCCCGCCGGCGCGCTCACGCAGCCACAGTGCCGCGGCGTGCTCGATGCCCAGGCGTGCGTCAGGTGGTCCGCCGGTCGCGGCATCGTGCAGACCCGAACCCGCATCGACCGACGTGGCCTTCGGAGCGATCGCGCGCGTGCCGGCCGCGATCTGCACACCGTCCAGCAACGAGCGATAGCGCTGCTGCAACGCGGCGTCCAGGTTACGCTTGATGCCGTCGAAGCTGCGCGCGCCGAGCAGCTCCACCCGCGTCTGCTCGGCCATCGCGAACAGCCGCTGCGAGGTGTCGCTGGCCGGTTGATGGCGCGAGTGGGTACGGGCATCGTGGTGCTGCCGGTGCAGCGCGATCGCATCGCTGCGCCCGCGCGTCTCGCGCCGCGCCTGGGCATCCGCATCGGCGGCCGGTACCGGCAGCACGTCGGCGCCGTCGGCGGCCTGGCCGGCGTCACCGAAGCGGATGTCGATCGAGCCATCATCGGCGATGGCGCGTGCGCAGCCGCCGATCGAGCGCTGGAACCCGTCGACGCCGTCGGCGTCCGGCAGCCCGGCCTTGCCGTCGGGATCAGGCACCGCTCTCGCCGAACAGTTCCTCGCCGAACACGCGCTGGTACAGCTCGGCGATGAGGTTTCGCTCCATCGGGTCGCACTTGTTGACGAACACCAGCTGCAAGGCCAGCGCGGTGTCCTTGAAGAAGGTCAGGTTCTGCGTCCAGGTGATGACCGTTCGCGGGCTCATGACCGTGGCCAGATCCCCGTTGCGAAAGGCGGTGCGCGTCAGACCGGCCAGCTGCACCATCTGCGCGACCAGCTGCTCGCCCTCGGGGTTCTGCAAGTGTGGCGCCTTGGCCAGCACCACGGCCACCTCGCGCGGTTCGGGCAGGTAGTTGAGGATGGTGGTCACCGACCAGCGGTCCATCTGCGCCTGGTTGATCTGCTGGGTGCCGTGGTACAGGCCGGTGGTATCGCCCAGCCCGACCGTGTTGGCGGTGGCGAAGAAGCGGAACGCCGGGTGCGGACGGATCACCCGGCTCTGATCGAGCAAGGTCAGCTGACCGGTCGACTCGAGCACCCGCTGGATCACGAACATCACGTCCGGGCGGCCGGCATCGTATTCGTCGAACACCAGCGCCACGTTGCGCTGGTAGGCCCACGGCAGGATGCCGTCCTGGAACTCGGTGACCTGCTTGCCGTCCCGCAGCACGATCGCATCCTTGCCGATCAGGTCGATCCGGCTGACGTGGCTGTCCAGGTTGATGCGCAGGCAGGGCCAGTTCAGGCGCGCGGCCACCTGCTCGATGTGGGTGGACTTGCCGGTGCCGTGAAAGCCTGTGACCAGCACCCGCCAGTCGTTGGCGAATCCGGACAGGATCGCCAGCGTGGTGGCCGGATCGAACAGGTAGCTGTCGTCGATGTCCGGCACCCGATCGGTGCGGGTGGCGTACGCCGGCACCTGCAGGTCGATGTCCAGACCGAACGTGCTGCGCACATCGACCGTGGCATCGGGCAGGGGGCTCTCGGCGGTGGCATCCGTGAGGCGGGTGTCGAGCATCGGCAGGCAACGCAGCGCAAATCGGGGAACGCGCCATCCTACACGCCCCGGGGGAGCCGCTGGTCGTGCCCGGTAGACTCGTCGACCGCCGCTCAGGACCTGCCATGAAGCTGTTCCGCTGCCACTGCGAAGCGACCCCGGTTCTGCATTTCGAGAATCGTCGCTGCGGCGCGTGCGATCGCCTGGCGGGTTTCGATCCGGCCACCATGACGGTGTGTGCCTGGGAGCCCGACGGCGACGGCTGGCGAGCCGTCGCTGCCGGCGGATCGCGCCGGCGGCTGTGCGCCAACCGGACGCAGCACGATGCCTGCAACTGGATGGTGGACGAGCGCGATGGCTCTGCCTGGTGCTCGGCCTGTCGGCGCAACGTGGTCATTCCCGACCTGAGCGTGGCGGCCAACCTGGCGCCGTGGCGGCGGCTGGAGGCCGCCAAGCGGCGCTGCCTGTTCACGCTGATGGCGCTGCACCTGCCGCTGGACGCCGGTGACGGCCTGCCAGCGCTGACGTTCCGCTTCCTGAGCGATCGGGACAGCCGCTCGAACTTCGAGCAGCCGCTGCCGGGCAGCGAGCCGGTGCTGACCGGGCACGATCACGGTGTCGTCACGATCAACCTGGCCGAGGCCGACTCCGTGGCGCGGGTGCGCATGCAGCTCGACATGGCCGAACGCTATCGCACCCCGCTGGGCCACTTTCGTCACGAGTGCGGTCACTACGCCTGGGACCGGCTGGCCGCGCGCGACGGCGGCTTTGCAGATCGTGGCCGCGCCCTGTTCGGTGACGAGCGCAGCGACTACGAAGCCGCGTTGCGCAGGCACTACGCGCAGGGCGCACCACCGGACTGGGAGCGGCACTACATCAGTGCCTATGCCAGTGCGCACCCGTTCGAGGACTGGGCCGAGACCTGGGCTCACTACCTGCACATCGTGGACACGCTGGAGACGCAGCAGAGCTTCGCCCGCGCGCTGCACGAGCGCGACATCGACGCGGTGCCGCTGCCGCAGGAAGTCGGGTTCGGCACCCGCGCACAGGAGCGCGACATGGAGCGCATCCTGACCCGCTGGGTTCAGGTGTCGCTCATGCTGAACGGTCTGAATCGCAGCATGGGTCTGCCGGACCCCTACCCGTTCGTGATCCAGCAAGCGGTGCGCGACAAGCTCGCCTTCATCCACGCCGAGCTGCTGGGGCTGGACGGTTGAACCGCGCTCAACGCAAGCCGATCCCCCGACCGATCCGCTCGAACACCGGCAGCCACTCGTCGCTGCCGGCCGTGGCCACGTGCCCCTGCGCCAGCACGTAGCCGCCCACGTCGGCGATCAGCAGCTGGTACACCGTGCTCTTCAGCTCGTTCTCGCCGACCGCGGTGGCCAGTAGCTCGACCGCCGCTCGTCCGTCGATGGTCAGCGACTCCCGCGTGCTCACCATCACCTGATCGATGCCGTCGGTGCGCAGCAGCCGCTGTTCGGCATAGTCGCCCAGATCCTGGACCGCATCGTCGGCCACCGATTGGCCGACGATCATGAACGGCTCGCCGGCCTCCATCCGCGACTGTCGCCCGCCCAGCGTCAGCAGCACCGACGAACCCATCATGGTCTGGGCCACCTGCAACCCGCCGGCAGGATCGAGGGTGAAGGCCAGGGACGCCATCGCGTCGACGTCCCGCGTCGGGTCCCAGAGACTGCCCAGCAGCGCCTTGCGCAGCTGTTCGATCAGCGCCTCCTCCACCGGTACCGGCGCGCGGGCGGTGAGCAGCACCGTCGCCTGGTCCGAGCCTGCCACCAGGATCAGCAAGCGATCGTCGCCCGCCTCGCCCGGCTGGACCACGTCCAGCAGCAGCGCGTTGTCGATGCCGGCCTGCACCTCGTCGCGCGTCCGGACCTGAAGACCGCGCGCGCCCAGTGCCTCGCGGTTCATGTCCTCGCGCATGTCGGCCACCGGCGCCGGCAGCTCCACCACCTGCACGCTGGCGCCACGCGACGGATCGGCAATGCCGGCGAAGCGGCTGGCCAGCGTGAACCCGTCCGGCAGCGGGATCGACACGCGCGTGCCGGGCACGGGTACCGGCTCTGCGGCCACGGCGTTCTCACCGGCCAGCCAAGCGATGCACACCACGCAGCCGAGCAAGATGACGGCGTGGGGACGATGACGGACACGTTCGAGCATGAGACGTCGGATTCGGTGTGGCACAGGGCGAGCGGTCGGCGCAGGATTCAGCGACGACCGTAGATCACGTAGCTTTCGTTCTGGCCGCGTCCGGGTGCGCCGACCAGCAGATCATCGATGCCGTCGGCATTGAAGTCTCCAGCCGGGCTGACCCAGGTGCCGGTGTAGTCGGTGGCCCCCTCGCCCACCAGGCGAAAGCCGTTGCCACCGTCCAGCGAGGCCAGCGGCAGGCGCGCCGGGAAGCCTTGGTCGCTGCCGTAGACGATGTAGACCTCACCGTTGCCACGCCGCGCGGCGGTGACCTGGGTGTAGGGCGCACCGATGGCGATGTCCTGGAGGCCGTCGCCGTTCAGGTCGCCGATGCCGGCCACCGAATAGCCGGCCTGGTCACCCCAGCCTTGCTGCCCGTCGATCACCGGCACGGTGCCACCGCGCACCCCGTCCAGCGTGAAGCCGTTCAGCCCGTCCAGCGCGGCCACCGGCACGCGTCCTTGCAGCGTGTCCGGTCCGCCGTAGATCAGGTGGGCCGCACCCGGGTAGCGGTTCGGCTCGTTGGCCTTGCCGGGCGCACCGACCAGCAGGTCGTCGAAGCCGTCGCCATCGATGTCCCCGGCGGTGCGGGCGCTGCGACCCAGGTCGGCGATCGGCAGGCTCGCCTCCAGCACCAGCCCTGCCCGACCGGCCAGCGCCGATGCCGTGTCGAGCGCCGGCCAGCTGGCCCGACCGCCGAGCACGTAGGCGCGGCCAGCGCGATCCAGGCCGGCAGGTCGCTCGTCCGGGGCACCGATGACGATGTCGCCCGCACCGTCCGCGTCCAGGTCGCCGGCCGAGGCGACATGCTCGCCGAGGATGCCGAGGGTTTCCTCTCCGTACACGATCGCGCCGTTGCCACCATCGAGGTTCCACGGGTGCAAGGAGGCGGGGAAGCCACCGCTGCGCCCGAACACGATGCTGACCCGCCCGCCGTCACGAACGCTCGGCGTGTCCCGGTCGCTGGAACCGATGACCAGGTCGTCCAGGCCATCGCCGTTGACGTCGGGCACGATCGCGACCGAGTCGCCCGACGTGCGCACCACGAAGCCATCGTCACCGTCCAGCGCATCGCGCTCGACGACCGAGGGAAAGCCGCTGGCGGAGCCGAACACCACCCAGACGCGGGTCGCCGAACCGACCACGACGTCGTTCAGTCCGTCCCCGTTCAGATCGCCCCCGCCGGCCGCCCGCGAGGCGTTCCCGGCGATCGCGAAACCACCGACGCCGCCTTGCAGCGTGGTGTCCAGCCGACCGTTGCCGTCCCCATCGGTGGGACCGAACACGACGCGCACCGAACCCTGATTGGTGGCCACGATGACATCGTCCAGCCCGTCGCCGTTGACGTCGCCGGCATCGTGTACCGGGCCGCCGCGGTTGATGATCAACCGATCTTCGGCGCCCAGGCGCCAGACGTCCTGCCGGGCCGGATACGGCTCGGCGAGGGCTGCGGCGCAGGCCGCGAACAAGGCCGCGAACAAGGCTGCGCGGAGAACCGCGTTCGACGAGAAGCTGTTGGGCATGCGTAGGTCCGGTGCAAGGGGCGGCGACGGGAAGCCACCGAACGCTAACACCGACGGGTGGGCATCGATGCGCAATGCCCCACGAAAAAGGGGCGCTCCTTGCGGAAGCGCCCCCGATCGGTCGCACCGGGCGGGTGGTGCTACTTGGCCGCCTTGCGCTCGGCCGCCTCCTTGATGACCACGTCGGCCACGTTCTTCGGGCACGGGCTGTAGTGGCTGAACTCCATCGAGAACTGGCCACGGCCCGAGGTCATGGTGCGCAGGTCACCGATGTAGCCGAACATCTCCGACAGCGGCACGTCGGCCTTGATGCGCACGCCGGTGGCACCGGCGTCCTGGCCGGCGATCATGCCGCGGCGACGGTTCAGGTCACCGATCACGTCCCCGACGTGGTCGTCGGGGGTGAACACGTCGACCTTCATGATCGGCTCGATCAGCTGCGGGCCGGCCTTCGGGATCGATTGGCGGTAGGCGCCCTTGGCGGCGATCTCGAACGCGAGCGCCGAGGAGTCGACCGCGTGGAACGCGCCATCGTTGAGCACGACGCGGAAGTCGAGCAGCGGGTAGCCCGCCAGCACGCCCTCGTCCATCATCAGCTTGAAGCCCTTCTCGACCGCCGGCCAGAACTCGCGCGGCACGTTGCCGCCGGTGACCTTCGACTCGAACACGTACCCGGTGCCGGACTCGCCCGGCTCGATGGTGTAGTCGATCCGGCCATACTGACCCGAACCACCCGACTGCTTCTTGTGGGTGTAGGTGTCCTCGATGGTCTGGGTGATGGTCTCGCGGTAGGCCACCTGCGGCTTGCCGACCTCGACATCCACCCCGTGCGTGCGCTTCAGGATGTCGATCTTGATGTCCAGGTGCAGCTCGCCCATGCCCATCAGGATGGTCTCGCCGGACTCCTCGTCGGTCATGACGCGGAACGAGGGGTCCTCGGCGACCATCTTGCCGATGGCCACGCCCATCTTCTCGTTGCCGGCCTTGTCCTTCGGTGACACGGCGATCGAGATGACCGGATCGGGGAACACCATCGGCTCCAGGGTGGCCGGGTGCTTGGCGTCGGCCAGGGTGTGACCGGTCTGCACGTTCTTCATGCCGAGCACGGCGACGATGTCGCCGGCCTGGGCGCTGTCCAGCTCGATGCGATCCTCGGCGTTCATCTCCACGATGCGGCCGATGCGCTCGTTCTTGCCGGTGAACGTGTTGACCACGGTGTCACCCTTGGCGATGCGACCGGAGTAGATGCGGATGAAGGTCAGCGCGCCGTAGCGGTCGTCCATGATCTTGAACGCCAGCGCACGCATCGGCTTGGACGGATCGACGATGGCGAACTCGCCGGTCTCGTTGCCTTCCAGGTCGACTTCGGGTTGCGGCTTCACCTCGGTCGGGTTGGGCAGGTAATCGACCACCCCGTTGAGCATGGGCTGGATGCCCTTGTTCTTGAACGCCGAGCCGCAGAACGTGGGGAACCACTCCAGTGCGATGGTGCCCTTGCGGATGCAGCGCTTGAGCGTGTCGATGTCCGGAATCTCGCCCTCGAAGTACTTCTCCATCGCCTCGTCGTCCATCTCGAGAGCGGTCTCGACCAGCTCCTCGCGCCACTTGGCGACGTCTTCCTTCATGTCCTCGGGCACGTCGGTGATCTCGTAGGCCTCCGGGTTGCCGGAGTTGTCCCAGATCCAGGCCTTCTCGGTCAGCAGGTCCACGACGCCCTTGAAGTCGTCCTCGGTACCGATCGGCAGCACCATGACCAGCGCACGCGCGGCCAGCACGTCCTTGACCTGCTCGACCACGCGGTAGAAGTCCGCGCCCATGCGATCGAGCTTGTTGACGAAGATCACGCGCGCCACTTCCGACTCGTTGGCGTAGCGCCAGTTGGTCTCGGACTGGGGCTCCACGCCGCCGGAGCCGCAGAACACGCCCACGCCACCGTCGAGCACCTTCAAGGAGCGGTAGACCTCGATGGTGAAGTCGACGTGTCCGGGGGTGTCGATGATGTTCAGGCGGTGCCTGTCCCACTCGCAGCTGGTGGCGGCGGACTGGATCGTGATGCCGCGCTCCTGCTCCTGCGCCATGAAGTCGGTCGTGGCCTCGCCATCGTGAACCTCACCGGTCTTGTGGATCTTGCCGGTCAACTTCAGGATCCGCTCGGTCGTGGTGGTCTTGCCCGCGTCGACGTGGGCGAAGATCCCGATGTTGCGGTAGTTGGAGAGGTCAGCCATCAGTAGGACTCGTTGAACGGAGGCCCGCCGCGGCACGTGCCGGAGCGGATCGGAAAAAGGCGAAACGGCGCCCCGAACGATCCGGGCGCCGACGAACGGGGCAAGGCGGAAGCCGGGGGCGTACACGCCAATCCGGTCAACCGCCGATTGTAGCGGATCTGGGGCCACAGGGTCGCCACACAACCCGCAGCACCCCGCCTTGCAGGTGTTCCCCGGCGTCACCAGCGTCGCTCGACGATGCCCGATCGGAACAATCGGCCCCCGTTCGCGGCGCAGAGCCCACGTGATGAACGATTCGAGATGAGCTTCCTGCGCAACGTCGAACGGGTGCAGCGTGACGGCCGATTGACGATTCGTTCGCCCCGAGCGGAACCGTCGGGCGATTTCGCGTTCCCACGGATGCGCGGCCCCCCCCCCTCCGGGGACGCGGTTGCGGGACGCTGACATTGCGATGCTGTACCCGTGCGATTCCTGCCGGTGGCCTCACCCGAGGGTGGCGCTGTAACATACTCGTGCACATCAGCCACCCCTGAAAACAGCTCAGACGCTCGACAGCTGCATGCACATTCCCGCCCTCATGGTCCTGACCTACATCGCCTGCTGCGTGCGGGTGAGGACCGCGCCGTGGAAGTACTTCCAGCTCAACGCGCGCTATTTCTCCGACAAGGAGGGCATCTTCTCCAAGCTTCAGCTTGACGAGCTGATCCCGGACGCCTGGCGCCTGCCCCAGCGGCTCGACAGCCCGGACTACCTGCCTAGCGCCTTTCCGGTGTTTCTCAAGCCCGAATGGGGCCAGAACGCGCATGGCATCCATCGCGCCGATAGTCTCCAGGCCTTGCAGCAGCTGCGCCGCGAGCTGGGCGAGCGCCCGGAGCGCTACCTGATCCAGGACGCCGCCCCCGGCAGCCACGAGTACGAGATCTTCGGCATCGATTCGACCCGCGATGGCCGGGCGCACGCGGTGCTCACCGTGACCGAGGCGGTCAATACGCGCGAACGCTTCCCGATCAACTCCAAGTTCAACCGCGACACCCGCTACGTCGAGCTGACCGATGCCTTCGATGCGGCCGAGCTGAACACCTTGTCCGGCTACCTGAGCGAGCTCGGCCAGTTCGGCATCAGCCGGCTGAGCGTGCGTGCCACCTCGCGCGAGGCACTGCTGGCCGGCCGGTTCAAGGTCATAGAGGTCAACCTGTACGTACCGATGCCGATCAACCTGCTGGACGCCACCTACGACTGGCCGATGCGCTGGCGCTTCATCCGCCGCGCGATGATGGCGCTGGCGCTGTCCACCCGCGCGATCGTGCCGGTCAAGCGCCCACGCGCCATCTTCACGCTGATGATCCTGTACGGCCGCAAGCGTCGCCGGGACCGCGAGCGCTTCGAGGCGCGACGGGGGGATCACCGCCTGAGCGCCGGCACCACCCGCTCGCCGCACGGTTCGTGAGCGCATCGGCAGCGCCCGCGCCGCGCTCGGGGCCGGTGCGCCGCGTCAAGGCGGCGCTGTACGCGTGGATCAGCCGTCGCTACATGCCCGGCTGCAGCAACTACAACACCCTGGCGGTGCGTCGCGCCAGCCGCTCCAAGCGCCAAGCGCGGCAGATGTTCGCGGCCCACGGCTTTCCGCACGCCCAGGGGCGGGTGTTCGCAGGCTTCGGCGCGGCACGCCGCTTCGCCCAGGAGCACGGCTACCCGCTGGTGGTGAAGCCGAACGTGAGCGGCTTCTCGCGCGGCAGCCACTTTCCGATCAACGATGCGGCCGAGCTGACCCGCGCCTGCTGGTGGGCCAAGGCCTGGTGGCCGACCAGCATCGTGGAGCGCTACCTGTCCGGCGCGAACTACCGCGTGCTGGCCACGCCCGAGCGCATCGCCTCGGTGATCCAGCGCTATCCGCCGTTCGTGGATGGCGACGGAGTCAGCGATATCGACACGCTGATCGATGCCGAAAACGCCGTGCGAGAGCGCATGGGCCTGTACCCGATCATGCATCCGATCGCCAAGGGCGACGCGGCTCGCGCCCACCTGAACAAGCAAGGCCTGGACTTCTCGTCGGTACCGGCCGCGGGCGAACGCGTCACCGTGTTCCACCGTGTCGCGCTGGCACCCGGTGGCGTGGTCGAGACGATCGACCAGGGCAGCATCCCCGAAGTCAATCGCCAGCTGTTCAAGGACGTCGTCAAGGCCTGGGACGCCCGGCTGTTCGGTGTCGACGTGATCTTCGAGAAGGGCATCCACATCGACTATCGGGAGCAGAAGACCATCCTGCTGGAGGTCAACTCGCGCCCGTACACGCGCATGCATTCGGCGCCCCGCTACGGCGAGGTGGAAGACCTTACCGCCTTCTACGCCGAGATGGATGCGCTGACGGTTGACGACGCCGACACCTTCTGAGCCCGGCAGGCAGGCCCTCGCGTTTCACGTCTACCTGGGCGCGCATTCGCTGCTGATCGGGCTGCTGCCGTTCTACCTGCCGGTCTGGCTGTGGCGGCACGGGCTCGACCTGGCCGGCCTGTCGCTGCTGATCGGCGTGTCGGGCCTGAGCTTCGCCGCGGCGCTGACGCCCTGGCAGCGGCTGGCCACTCGGCGTTCCCGGCGGCAACTGGTTCAGCTGACCCTGTTGCTGGAAGTGGTGCTGATCGCGCTGGTGTACGCGATCGGCGAACGGGGCACCGCGGCCGCCCCGTTGCCGGTGGCGCTGCTGCTGGGGGTGGCCAACGGCGCCTACAGCGCGTTCTTCTGGACCACCCAGCGGGTGCTGTTCGCCGCCACGCTCGGCATCGGCGATGCCGGCAGGCGGTACGGCAACTTCCAGATCTTCGTCACCGTGCTGCTGAAGGTGGGTATCGTCATCGGCGGCCTGGTGCTGGAGGCCGGCGGACTGGGTTGGCTGCTGCTGGTGTCCATCCTCGTGGCGGTGCTGTCCGGTTGGCAGTTGTCCCGACTGCTACCGGATCGCCCGCTGGTGGCGTCGCCGCCGGCGACAGCGTCCACGAGCGCGCCGGGCGATGTGCGCACCCGGCTGGTATTCCTGGTCGACGGGGTGTTCCTGCTGCTGGAGAGCCACTACTGGACGTTGTCCCTGTTCCTGGTGTTCGGCCAGGACTTCGCCCGCCTGGGCGTGCTGGTGGTGGTGCTCGGCTTGGCGTTCGTGCTGCTGTTCTGGCTGGCCAAGAACCTGATCGACCGGGTGCCCGCATCGCCCTTCTACCTGCTGGCGGTCGGGTTGTACGCGCTGTCCTGGGCGCTGCGCGCCCTGAGCGACGATGTCGGCGCAGGCGATCCCGGTGGCGTGGCGACCGACCAGCAGGGCGATGCGGCGCTGCTGGTGCTGCTGGTGGTGATCACGTTCTGCTCGACGCTGTTTCGGCTGACGTTCAGCAAGCGCTTCTTCGAGCACGCCGTCCAGCTCGGCGCGGTGCCCTACCTGGTGTGGAAGAGCCGACTGTCGCAGACCGCGCTGGGGGCCGCCTTCCTGGGCGTCGCGATGGCACTGACGCTCGGTCCGTCACCGGTGCTGCACGCGCTGGACGCCACCTACGCCTTCGCCGCCCTGCTCGCCCTGGCCTACCTGCTCTTTCCACCTCCCCCTCGCCGCGCCACGGCGCACCTCGATCGCCGGTGCTAACCTCGTCACAGTCGACAGAGCAACCCCGAATGAGCGCACCTCCGACCACGCCCGACCCGTTCGAGACACGCCGCTATCGCGACGCACCGGCCGCCGTCGACCGGTTGATCGAACTGTACGCCGCGCACACCATGTTCCTGCGCGCGGCCTTTCAGCGGTGGCTGGACGGGGGCGCCGTCGGCGGACGTCAACGGGCGTTCTACCCCGAGATCCGCTTTCGCAACCATACCTGGGCACGCGTGCACTCGCCGCTGTCCTACGGCCGGGTGGATCGACCCGGACGCTACTCGACCACGATCACCCAGCCGGTGCTGTTTCGCGGCTATCTGATCCATCAGCTGGAGCTGCTGATCAGCAACCACGACAGCGAGGTCGAGATCGGCGAGTCGAACGTGCCGATTCCGCTGCACTTCGCGCTGGAGGCCGGATCGGCTATCTCGTCGCAGCGTGCCAAGCCGGATGCGGGCGCCCTGCGCGATGCGTTCGATGTGCCGGACATCGCGGATGTGAACGACTACATCGTCAACGGCACGCACGAGCTGGAGCCGGGCGTGCCGATGCCGCTCGCGCCATTCCCGGCGCAGCGCATCGACTATTCGCTGCACCGGCTGGTGCACTACTCGGCCACCGCGCCGGATCATTTTCAGAACTACGTGCTGTACACCAACTACGGCTTCTACGTCGACGAGTTCTGCCGCATGGCCAAGCAGATGATGGCTTCGGGCGAGTCGCCCTACACCGCCTTCATCGAGCCGGGCAACGTGTGCACGCCGCTGGGCGCCACGGAACCGGTATCGGGCAGCGCCCCGGCCCGCCAGCCGCAGATGCCGGCTTACCACCTGGTGGGCCCCAAGGCGCGCGGCATCACGCTGATCAACATCGGCGTCGGTCCGTCGAACGCCAAGACCATCACCGACCATGTCGCGGTGCTGCGCCCGCACGCCTGGCTGATGCTCGGGCACTGTGCCGGACTGCGCAACAGCCAGGAACTGGGCGACTACGTGCTGGCCCACGCCTACGTGCGCGAGGACAAGGTGCTGGACGCCGACATTCCGGTCTGGGTGCCGATCCCGGCGCTGGCCGAGATCCAGCAGGCGCTGGAGAGCTCGGTCGCCGAGGTGACCGGGCTGGAGGGGCTGGACCTGAAGCGCATCATGCGGGTCGGCACGGTGGCCTCGGTGGACAACCGCAACTGGGAGCTGCTGGACCAGAGCGAACCGGTGCGCAGGTTGTCCCAGTCGCGCGCCATCGCGCTGGACATGGAATCGGCCACCATCGCCGCCAACGGGTTTCGGCTGCGGGTGCCCTACGGTACGCTGCTGTGCGTCAGCGACAAGCCGCTGCAGGGCGAGCTGAAGCTGCCCGGCATGGCGACCGAGTTCTACCGCAAGCAGGTATCGCAACATCTGGAGATCGGCATGGTGGCGCTGGGCAAGCTGGCCGCCATGAAGACCGAACGGCTGCACTCCAGAAAGCTCCGGAGCTTCTTCGAGACCGCGTTCCAGTAGACGGCTCGGGCAGCGCCCGACGCGCCACGTCGGACCCGGTCACGGCTCGAAGGTCTCGAACTCGACCGCGGGCGGTCGGCCGGGCGCAAGGCTCAGCCACGCCATCGAGATCGGCAAGCTGAAGCGGCGTGGACCCACGCTGCCCGGGTTCAACCAGGTGACCCCGTCCCGCACCTGGTGCTCCGGACGATGCGAGTGCCCGCAGATGACCACGCTCGCGCCGAGTGCGGCCGGGTCGATCGCCAGATCACGGCGGTCGTGGATCAGGTAGACAAGATGCCCGGCGATCGCGATCTGTGCGGTTGCCGGCAGGATGTCGGCCCATCCGCCCCGATCGACATTGCCGCGAATCGCCTGGGTCGGTGCGATGGCCCGCAGCGCATCGAGCACCTCGGGCGTGCCGACGTCACCGGCGTGCAGGATCAGATCGGAGCCGCTCAATCGAACGGCAACCGCTGGCCGGAGCAGGCCGTGGGTGTCGGAAATGATCGGAACCTTCGCGTTCACCGACGCTTGCGACGATCCGGCACCGGCTGGAGGAGATCCGCCGACGCCGAGGCGACGACGTCGTTTTCCCGCATCGAAAACGCAACAAGCGCCGTCCCCGAAACGGAGACGACGCTTGCGAAACCATCTGGCAGGTCCCCGAGGACCGGCCTGGTCGACATGCCCGGCCCTGGGGCCAGGCAGTCCAACTAGCGGATCACTGCAGAACGCCGTCGATGCTGTAGACCGCCGCGGCCCCCGGTACGGTGATCGGTGTGGCGGTGAAGCCGTTGACCGTCAGCGCACCTTCAGCGGTTCGACCGAAGGTCAGCGTGACACCGCCGTTGGTGGTGAGATCTTCACCATCGGCCAACGTGTCCGCATCGAAAGCGCCTTCCACGAGAATGTGATCGACAGCGATCTCACGTGCCGCTCCACCATCCGAGGCAAGCAGCCCGTCGTCGATGGCATCGTTGTTCGGTGCGAACACGGTCCACGCGTTGTCGTTCGCGGACGCACCGAGATCCGTCAGGTTCCACAGATCCACGAAGTCCGAGTTGCCTGCGGTGCGAATCGCGGCGAGCGATGCGTCTTCCGAGCCATTACCCTCACCACCGCCCTCCGGCGGTGTCGGGGGCGCCGCTTCCGTCATCGGCTGGAGCACGCCATCGTTCAGGACCAGGATCGTGCCGTTCACCGGCTCGCCATTCTCGGCCACGATGGGGATATCGTCGACCGTCAGGACACGATCTTCGGGCGCGGTGGTGTCGTCGTCATCGCCGTCGGTGTTCCCGTCGATCGACGAGATGGTCAGCACATCGCCCTGCAGCGACGTGAGCTCCACCGAACCGTCGTCATCTTCGGCAACCCGCGCAAGCAGATCGGCCTGCGACAGTTCCTCGGTCGCGACCACGTGATAGGTCAGGATGTTCGCCAGCTCGCCGGTGTCCGGGTTGCCGAGCAGGTTCGACAGTTCTGCGCCGTCGATGGTCCCGAAGGCCGCATCGTTCGGAGCGAACACCGTGAGCGTGCCGGACTCGCCGCCCAGATCGTCGGCCAGACCGGCCGCATCGAGGGCCTGGGAAAGGTTCGTGAAATCGGCGCTGGCGCGCACGGCGGCGGTGATGGAACCGTCCGCGATGACTTCTACCGGGGGAGGGTTAGGCGTGCCGATGTCGGGGCCGTTGTCGGGGCCGTTATCGGGGCCGTTGTCGGTGTCGGGCCCGTCGTCGTCGTCCGACGAGCAGCCGACCATAATGGCGGCGCTGAGCACGGTCAGTGCGAAAAGCTTCTTCATCTGGATATGGATCCTCTCGTTAGGTAAAGGTCATGAACACTAAAAGTGCAACATCAGGAACGGACACCGCCCCCCGCTCCGACACCCGGCGAATCCGCTGCCCGGCACCGACGTGCTCGCGGCGAACGATAGCCGAACACGAGGCGAAATTCATGATCGGTGTACCGACTTCGGAAAAACACCGCCGTATCGTCAGCGCTTCGACGCGACAGCGAGCCCTTGTCATGGCCTCTCGGCGCGGCCCTTCGTACCACTGAACGTGTCGCTGATGCCGCTCGCCATCAGGCGTAGTGTCAGGTCTACCACCGGGCAATACAATGCCCTGCCCCGCGCCTGCCGGGGCAGTATTACCACCTTGGCTGACAATGCCGGCTAAGTAGCTGATACCGTTGATGACACGTTCGTGCCAGCGCCGCATTGCCATTGCGTCACCAGCCGGTGCAAGGAGCGGAGAATATCGAATCCGTCACGAATTCGACCTACCCACCGGCACCGCGCATCTGATGAAGCCGGCACCGTCGCGTGACCCGGACCGTCGGGCCGGCTCGCGGCTGCACGGCTCGTGAAGCGCAGAGCGCGCGAGCCGACGTCCCCTGCCCTGGCGCGGGGGCGAGCCGCTCTCGCGACGCCGCTCGACAGGCCACACGATCTGACCGGCATCCTGGCCGCGCGCTTTGCGCCAAGCGATCGGCGGCTGATCCTTCTGACATGGCCGGTCGGTTGCCGAACCGCCGCGCTCGATGCCTGGGCATCGGGACAGGCGGCTCGTGGTGCATTGTCGGTCGCGCACGGCGGCGCGTCTGATCCCGCCGACCGGCTTCGCTCGCAGCTGGGCGGCGAGATCGGCAACGTGTACGCGCGGATGCCGAACGATGCCCGGCCGTCCGACATCGCGGCCCTGCTCGGTACGCTGCGTGCCGGAAACACGGCCATCGTCGTACTGCCCGGCGAGGCGATCCGACGGTCCGTGCTGCTGCGCCGCTGGGTAGAGCGTTGCCAACTGACGTCAAGCCCCCGGGCGTCGGTGCAGGTGCGTTACCCGACGCGGCGCTGCCTGGCATGTGGACCGAGGCGAAGTGCCTGTCGGTCCCCTCGAACGGCGCCTCGCAGACGAGGCGCCGACCGGGTGATCCAGCCCCGAGATCCTGCCACGCTCGCCAGCTCGTGCGCCGCCACCACCCGCCAGGCACGGCAGCACCGGCAGGCGCTCGATCGGCTGCAGGCCGACCCACGGGCGTGCCTGGTCTTCGTCGGTCCGCGCGGATCCGGCAAGTCGACCCAACTGGCTCACCTGGTGCCGTTGCTGCAGGCCCTGGACGCTGGTGGCGAATCACCGCTGGTGATCTCGGCCGGCGCCAGGCGCTCATCGCGCCTGAGCACCTGGCTGCCCGGCATTCGAGTGCACGATGCGCAGGCGATGGATGCGCACACCGCAGGCGCACTGGTCATCGACGAGGCGTCCAGCTTGCCGTTGCCGGTCCTGGACCGTGCCCTGAGCCACGCCGGACACTTGATCCTGGCGAGCACGATGGACGGCTACGAGCCGACCGGGCGCGCCTTCGCCGGCCGGTTCCTGCAACGACTCGCGACAGCCCGGCCCGGATACACGATGCTGCACACCCGTGACCGGTTCCGGTTCGCGCCGGATGCGCTCGAGCGCTCCCTGCGGAGCGCTTTCCTTCTGGACGCTCTCGCCACGACACCGAGCCGGATCGAGCCCGTCGGCATCGCCGCCGACATCGCCGCCGACATCGCTCACGACGTCCTGACCGTGGAGCGCCTCGATCGGCCGCTACGGCGACGCGAAGCGCTGGCCGCGCACATCGTGGCGCTGCTCGGTGCGACGCACTACCGGACCGGATTGGACGAGCTCGATCCGGTGCTGGACGGTCGACTGCAGGTCTGGGTGGTGCGCCACCGCGACGGGCGGGTCATCGCCACTGCCACGCTGGCGGCCGAGGGTGTCATACCGCCGGCGCTGCATGCGGACGTGCTGGCCGGTCGGCGTCGGCTTCACGATCAGCTGCTACCTCAGTTGCTGGCGCGCAGCGCCGCCGATGCGTCGGCACTGGGTGAGCGCTACCTGCGCGTGGTGCGCATCGCGGTCCTGCCCGGCTGGCGCCGCCACGGTATCGCGACGCGTTTGGTGCAGGGTATTCGAGAGGACTTGGCTCCGGGTGTGGCGCTGGGCTCCTGCTTTGGCGATGGTGCCGACGTCGCGCGCTTCTGGCGCCACGCCGGCCTGCAGCCCTTCCACCGCGGCCTGCGCGTGAACCCGAAGTCGGGCCAACGCTCGGTGGCGGTGCTCGAAGGAGGTACGGCGCGCACCCGAGCCGTGCTGGACCGGGCGCGCGCGATCCTGGCCGACAACTGGGCGGGGCGGGAAGACGCCTCGCGCGATGCGGAACTGCTGCTTCGCTTCGCACGCGGCGAGCGCGGCATGGCCGAGACCCTCGGACCGCTGAACCGCGCGTGGCGCACCTGGACCGGTGACCCGGCCGACCAGGTTCTCGATGGCCGTGCTCGCCTGGGTCTGCCGCTGCGCTCCAGCGGACGCCGGCTGGAACGCGCACTGGTTCGGTGGGCCCGGGCGCACGCGGTGTCCATCGTCGCGCAGCAGGCGCCGAGTCCTGCAGGCTAGTGGCCTGTCCCCTCCCATTCGGCCGCACGCGCCTCGCAGGTGCGGCTGCCGTCATGACGTGCGTACTGGGTGGTCACCGTGCCCAGCCTCACCCCGAACTTCTTCACCTGGGTGATGTTGTGCACGCTGCCATCCGGCTGCAGCAGCATGAAGTCGTTGAAGTCCAGTTCGTACTCCTCGCCCTCGGCCACCTCGACGTTCATGCTGTACTGCATGCGCAGCGCGTTGCCGCGCAGCTGACCGTCCACCGGGCCGACCAGCGCATCGCCGGTGGCGGTGAAGCGGCCGTCCTCGCCGACGGTGACTCGCCACACACGCTCCTCGACGATGCCGTCGGTGTAGGTCAGCACCTCGTCCAGCACGAAGTCGTCGCCATCCGGGGTACCGACGAAATCGCCGCAGAAGTGCCGCCGGGGCTCGCCGGAACGATTGGAGAACCAACCCGAGGCACGCACCGGCCCCTCGAAGTAGCGCTCGAAATCGAACACCGGTTGGTCGCTCGAGACATCGTCCAGCGACAGCGCGCCGCAGCCGGCCAACGACAGGGTCAGGCCTGCCACGAAGAGTGCCCGTCCGGTCTTCATGCCTGGATCCTGCGCAGCTTGAGCATGCCGACATCGGTGCTGCCGTAGCGAAATCCGGCCTCGCAATACGACAGGTAGTAGCGCCACATGCGCGTGAATCGATCGTCGAACCCGAGCGCGTCCACCTCGCGCGCCTTCGCCTCGAAGCGATCGCGCCAGCGCACCAGGGTCTCGGCATAGCTGGCACCGAACCAGTCGCTGGCTTCGAGTTCGAAGCCTGCCGCGCTCGCCAGTTCGCTCAGCCGCGTCTTGGTCGGCAACATCCCGCCGGGAAAGATGTAGCGCTGGATGAAGTCCGGGTGCGAGCGGTAGATGTCGAAACGTTCCTCCAGGATCGTGATCACCTGCAGCACCGCGGTGCCGCCCTGCTCGAGCAACGCGGCCAGCTTGTCGAAGTACACCGTCCAGTACTGCTCGCCGACCGCCTCGAACATCTCGATCGACACCACGTGGTCGTAGGTCCCGTGCACCTCGCGATAGTCCTGGTAGCGGAACGCGGTCGAGCCGCCTGCCGGCGCGTCGCTCTCGACCCGGTTGTGCTGCGCGGCCCAGGCCAGCTGCTCACGCGACAGCGAGATCCCCTCCACCGCGCAACCGGCGTCGGCCAGGCGACGGGCCAGCGCCCCCCATCCGCAGCCGATCTCCAGCACGCGTGAACCCGGCTCGGGCTGCACGTGCCGGGCGGCCAGGTCGAGCTTCGCGCGCTGCGCCTGGATCAGGGTCGTGTCGGTCGCGTCGCCGCCGCTGGCATCGTCCCCGTCGAGGCCTTCGAACAACGCCGACGAGTAGCTCATCGTCTCGTCCAGCCACAGCGAATAGAACGCGTTGCCCAGGTCGTAGTGGTAGGCGATGTTCTTGGCGCTGCCGCGCACCGAGTTGCGGTTGTTCCAGTGGTTGAACAGGTTGGTGACCCGCGACCATCGCCCGCCGCTGAGCGCGTGCGCGATGGCCGTCTCGTTGCGCATGGTCAGCGTGAACAGGGCCACCAGATCGTCCGAGCTCCAGTCACCGCGCAGGTAGGACTCGGCGAAACCCACCTCGCCCGATCGCACCAGGTGCTTGAGCGGCTGCCAATTGTGCAGCACCAGCGAGGCATTGCCTTGCGGATCGACCCGCCGATCGCCGTGGCGGGTCACGTGCCCGTCCGGCCAGGTCAGCGTGAGCTGTCCGTCGCTGATGCCGTCCAGCACATGATCGAAGCGCTTGCCCAGCAGGCTGGCGACGCCCTGCCCCAACCGGTGGCGCCAAGGCACGGTCGGTAGCGCGGCGCTCGGCGGCACACGATTGTTCAGCTCGGTCGTCATGTAGGTCCGATGGAATCGCGGCGCGCGTCCGGCCGCTTCGTGTGGGAGCCGCCGACGATCCGCGACAGGGGGACGTGCGCGAACAGCGGCACGCGTTTGAGCCACAGCTTCAACGCCTCGACGTGGATGCCGACGGTGACCTTGAAGGTCATCAGCGGCATCGCGAGCACGCTGCCCAGCAATGCACGGGTGGTGAGCTCGTGACGCTGTGCCACGTAGCTGGCGGTGATCACCGGACCGGCTTCGTCGCTGGCCCGGATCACCACCACCTGGCGCGCCGCCGGCTCGTTCACCCGGAACGCGTAGCGCATGTGCATGTGCGCGAACGGCGAGACGAACAGGGCCTTGTCCGCCGACTGCTCGATCCAGCCGGTGTCGCGTGCGCGCGTCCGATCGACCGGCAGCACGTAGGCATGCCGTTCGCCGAAGGTGTTGTGCACCTCGTGCACGATGGCGTAGGTGTGGCCACGCTCGTCCTGGCAGTAGAACAGGCTCAGCGGATTGAAGGCGTAGCCGAACAGGCGCGGGTAGCAGGACAGCAGCACCCGCGCGGGGGAGGCGTCCAGGCCGGCCTGCGCCAGTTGGCGACGGACGCCGTCGATCAACGGCTCGTCCGGGCGAGCCGGGTCACCGAAGTCGCGATCGTGAAACGCGACCAGGTTGAAGCGGTTGTGCGAGAAGCCGGGCAGGCGCCGCGCCAGCTCATCGATCTGTGCCAGATCCAGCAACAGCGAGAACACCCGGTAGCGCAGCACGTGCTCACGCGGACGGCGCCGACGGTGGAACACCTCGCCCCGGTACAGGGCCGAGCCCACCGTCACGCGGCGATGTCTTCGGTGAGGTGAGCCGGTGTGACCACGATGCGCGAGGAGGGATCGTCGAGGCTCCAGGGCCGCGACAGGCCGCCCAGCTGCTCGGCCACCGCGAACCCGGCCTGCACGGCATCCTCATGGAAGCCCGAGCCGAAGTAGCTGCCGCAGAACCAGCTGCGGTGCCGGCCCTGCAGGTTCCACAGGCGCTGCTGCATCTGCCAGGTATCGGCGGTGAACACCGGGTGCTCGTAGCGCTGGCTGCGCAGGATGCGCGACGCGTCCGGCGGCGTGGACGGGTTGAGGGTGACGATGTAGTCGGTATCGCCGCTCAGGTTCTGCAGGCGGTTCATCCAGTAGCTGACCGAGACCCGGGACGGGTCCGAGCCGCTGCGCTCGACGTAGTTCCAGCTGCACCAGGCACGGCGGCGCTTGGGCAGGAAACGGATGTCGGTGTGCAGGATGGCCAGGTTGGCCTCGTACTCGAAGGGCGAGAGCAGCTCTCGCTCCAGCGCATCGGGCGCCTCCAGGCAGGCCAGCGCCTGGTCGGCGTGACAGGCGAACACCACCTGGTCCGCCCGCACCGTCTCGCCGGCGCGCGACTGCACGCTCACCCCGTGCTCGTCACGTTCCACGCGCAAGACCTGGAAGTCGGTGCGCACCGAGCTGCCGGCCGCACGCAGCGACTCGTGCACCGCGCTGACATAGCTGAGGCTGCCATCGGTGACGGTGCGCCACTGCGGGCGGCCGCTGAGCTTGAGCAGGCCGTGGTTCTCGCAGAAGCGGATGAAGGCGGCCGCCGGGTAGTCCAGCATGTTGGTCCGCGAGGTGGACCAGACCGCCGCACCGAACGGCAGCAGGTGATCGTCCAGGAAGTCCTGCGAATAGCCGCGCTGCTGCAGGTACTGGCCGAGCGTGACGGTGGAATCGGGCGGAATGTCGCCCGGCGCCTCGCGGTAGAAGCGCACCAGATCGCGCAGCATGCGCCAGAACCTCGGCCTGAACGGCAGGCTGGGCTGCGCCAGCAAGCCGAACGTCGGCCCGCCGGCGTACTCGAAGCGACCATCGTCGCGCGAGACCGCGAACGACATGTCCGATGCCTCGGTGGCCACTTCCAGCTCGGCCATCCAAGCGGTGAAGTTCGGATAGCACGGCTCGTTGTAGACGATGAACCCGGTATCCACCCTCGGTCCGCCGCGCGAGGCCAGCTGCGCGGTGTGAGCGTGCCCGCCCAACCGGTCGTCCTTCTCGATCAGCGTCACTCGATGGCGTCGCGCGAGCAACCACGCCGCCGACAGACCGGCCGCGCCGGCGCCGATGACCGCGATGTCCATTTTTCCGTCGGGATCCATCTTGACGAGTCTACCTTCGGCTAGTGCGACACGCGGTGATACGATGACCGCCTCACCGCCGCGCTGTCAGTTGTACCTCGTTCAGCGCTTCCCTGCCCCGTGCCCCATTTCGCAAAACGCTCATCGTGCCTCCCCCAGCGACGCCACGTACCGATACGGCCGCGACGCTCCGGAAGACGATGGGCGATGCCCTGGTGGCGATCGGTCGGGATCGAGATGAACAGGCCTTTGCGCTGATCTACGACTACTACGCCGGTCGGATCAAGTCGTTCCTGATGGGCAAGGGCATGAACGAGGACACGGCCGAAGAACTCACCCAGGAAATCATGCTGACCGTGTGGCGCCGCGCCGAGTCCTACGATCCGGGAAAGGCCGCCGCCAGCACCTGGCTGTTCACGATCGCCCGCAACCGCCGCATCGACTACCTGCGCGGGAACTCTCGCATCGAGGTCGAGCTGGATGACGAGATGCTGGACATCGAGACCACCGAAAGCGACACCCAGGCACGGTTCGTGGCCAACGAGCAGTCGGCGGTGCAGCTGGAGGCGGCGCTGGATCGGTTGCCTCCCGAGCAGCGCCAGGTCATGCATCTGTCCTACTATCGTGGGCAGTCTCACGGTGCGATCGCGAAGTGGCTGGATCTGCCGATCGGTACCGTGAAGAGCCGAATCCGATTGGCCATGCAGTCCGTAAGGTCTCACTTACAAGGCGGGGGCGATGCTCTTGACCGCAACGACTACCTCGACGCCGATTGAGTCCGGGCCGCGCCCGCCTGATCCGAGTTTCTGATGAGCACTTCCCACCACCTCACCGACGAAACGTTGCTCGACTATGCAGCCGGCTCGCTGACCGACGCCATGGAGACCCTGGTGGCTTGCCACCTGACGGTCTGCGCCCGGTGCCGCCAGAAGGCCCAGCTGGTCGAAGCGGTCGGCGGCGTGCAGCTGATCGGCGGTGACAGCCGGCCGATGCGGGCCAGCGCCCGGAGCGTGCTGGCGCGCGCGGACGCGCACGAGCCGGCGCCGGGCGCTACCGCCATCGCTGCACGCTCGGGTCGAGCGGTGGCGTCACAGGGGGTGGCGTCGCACGGGCAAGTGCCGCGACCGCTGCAGCGGCTGTTGCCGGTGCCGCTGGACGAGCTGCCGTGGCGCCGCATCGCACCGGGTATCAAGCAGTTCAACCTGTCGGACGAGCCGCGACGCAACGGGGCATTCAAGCTGCTGCATCTGGCGCCGGGCGTGGTGTTGAGCGGTCACACCCACAACGAGCGCGAGCTCACCTATCTGGTGCAGGGCTCCTACCAGGACGAGATCGGACGCTTTCGCGCCGGCGACATCGCCGACCTGGATGGCGAGGTGGTGCACCAGCCGGTGGTCGACACGGACGAGCCGTGCATCGCGTTGATCGCGACCGACTCGCCGGTGCGCTACACCGGCGTGTTCGGGCGGCTGGTGCAGCCGTTCGTCGGGATCTGACCCCGGGACGGGTCGGCTACGCCGCCTGGCGGTAGCTGCCGTCCAGCACGGCGCCCCACCAGGCCGGGTTGTCCAGGTACCAGTCGATCGTGCGCTGGATGCCGACCTCGAACGTGACCGCCGGCTCGAAGCCCAGCTCGGTGCGGATTCGCGTGGCATCGATCGCATAGCGAAAATCGTGGCCGGCCCGATCGGTGACGTACTCGATCAGCGAATCGCTGGACAGGCCGCGCGCCGCCGGCGCATCGGCGAAGCGTTGGGCCAGCGCGGAATCGGCGGCGAAACGTTGATCGATCGCCTGGCAGATCAGCCGCACGATATCGATGTTCGTCCACTCGTTGCAGCCGCCGATGTTGTAGGTCTCGCCGGCCTGCCCGTCCTCGATGACGCAGGCGATGCCGCGCGCGTGATCTTCGACGAACAGCCAGTCGCGCACGTTTCGCCCGTCGCCGTAGATCGGCAAGGAACGACCGTGCAGCACGTTCAGGATCATCAGCGGCACCAGTTTCTCGGGAAAATGGTACGGGCCGTAGTTGTTGGAGCAGTTGCTGGTCGTGACATCCATGCCGTAGGTATGGTGCCAGGCGCGCACCAGGTGATCCGAGGCGGCCTTGCTGGCCGAGTACGGCGAATTGGGCGCATAGGGCGTGGTCTCGGTGAACGCCGGATCGTCCGAGCCGAGCGAGCCGAACACCTCGTCGGTGGACACGTGGTGGAAGCGGTGCGTGTGCGGCGCCCGCTGCTCCAGCAGCCACACCGTGCGGGCGGCCTTCAACAGGCTCATGGTGCCGAGCACGTTGGCCTGCACGAACGCATCCGGGCCTTCTATCGAGCGATCGACGTGGCTCTCGGCGGCGAAGTGCACCACGGTGTCCAGCGCCTCGTCGCGCAGCAGCGCCTCGATGCGCGCGGTGTCGTTGATGTCGCACACCTCCAACCGGCATCGCTCGCCCAGCACGCCGTCCAGGTTGTCGCGATTGCCGGCATAGGTCAGCACATCGACGACCACCACGTGGTCCTCGGGGTAGGCATCCAGCCACCAGCGCACGAAGTTGGCGCCGATGAAACCGGCCGCCCCGGTGACGAGCAGCCTGCGGGCGGTGCGGATGGTGGTCATTCCAGTTCTCCGAGCATGCGCACCAGATCGGCACGCCAATGGGCGGGTTGCAGGCCGAGCGCGGCGCCAGAGGGGCCGAGCTCCATCACACTGTAGGCCGGACGCGCGGCAGGCGTCGGGTATTCGTGGGTGGCCAGCGGGCGCACCGGGGTGGCGCGTTGCAGCAAGCCGAGCGCGAGGGACTCGTCGCGGATCGCCAGCGCGAAATCGTACCAGGAGGCAACGCCTGCGCCACTCCAGTGCAAGGTACCGGACACGCGTTGCACGGCGGCCGCCCAGCACGCCTGGGCCAGCGACCGAGCCCAGGTCGGCGAGCCGATCTGATCGGCCACCACGCCCAGCTCGTCGCGTTCGCGCATCAGGCGCAGCATGCTCTTGACGAAGTTCTGCCCGTGCGAGGAATACACCCAGGCGGTGCGGATGATCGCGGCCTGCGGAGCCGCCTGGCGAACCCGCTCCTCGCCTTCCAACTTGGTCTGGCCGTACACGCCCAGCGGCGCGGTCGGTGCATCGGTCGGGAACGGACGCCCGTCGCTGTCGCCGAACACGAAATCGGTCGACACCTGCACCACGTGAGCCCCCACCGCGGCCGCCGCCGCCGCCAGGTGGGCAGCGCCGTCGGCATTGACGGCGCGCGCCGCGTCCGGCTCGTGCTCGGCCCGGTCGACCGCGGTCCAGGCGGCGGCATTGATCAACGCCTGCGGCTGCACCGCCTCGAACGCACGCCGCACCGCCTCGGCGTCGCGGATGTCCAGGCGCTGGCCGTCCGGCCCGCTCAGCGCCACCAGCTCGACATCGGCCGGGCACGTGCGACGCAGCTCGTGAAACAGCTGCCCCCGCTCGCTGCCGGCGATCGCTATGCGGCCCATCGCCATCGCTCCTCGTCCCGTTCGAACACCTCGGCCTCGGACAACGGGACGCCGGCGGCGTCCTTGGCGGCCAGCCGCGGCGCCTGGCCCGGCTCCAGCGGCCACTCGATACCGATCGCCGGATCATTCCACAACAGGGTGCGTTCGTGCTCGGGGGCGTAGTAGTCGGTGCACTTGTACTGGAAGTCGGCCGAAGCGCTGAGCGTCAGGAAGCCGTGCGCAAAGCCCGGCGGCACCCACAGCTGGCGCTTGTTCGACGCCGACAGCTCCACACCGACCCACTGCCCGAAGGCCGGCGAATCGCGTCGCACATCCACCGCCACGTCGTACACCGCACCGTCGGTGACGCGGACCAGCTTGCCCTGGGTGCGGGCCATCTGGTAATGCAAGCCGCGCAGCACGCCGCGGCTGGAGCGGCTGTGGTTGTCCTGCACGAAGCGGGTCGGCAGACCCGCCTGCTCGAACGCCCGCTGGTTGAAGCTTTCCAGGAAGAAGCCCCGGTCATCGCCGAACACGGTCGGCTCGATGACCAGGACTCCGTCCAGGCCGCTGTCGATGATCTGCATTCGCGCTCAAGGGAGTGAACTCGGCGGTGCGCCGCGATGACCCCGGCCGAGCACGGATCGTTCCAGCGTGGACGCACGCCACGCTCGGTGCCGATCAGCCCGCCCTCACCCCCCCGCGCAGGCGCTCCCCCCCGGGATCGAAGGCGGCGCGCAGGTGCGCCTTGGCCGGGTAGCGGGTGCCGGCCACGTCGACCGACCAGTCGTTGCCGTCCAGGAAGGCCTGATCGATCCTTTCGGGGTGCTTCACGTAGCCCAGTCCGACCGAGGCGCCCAGGGTGTGCCCGTAGCCACCCGAGGTCAGGTAGCCACTCACCTCGTCGCCGCAAACGATCGGCTCGTGGTGCCACAGCAGCGGCTCGGGATCATCCAGCACGAACTGCACCAGCCGCTTGTTGAAGTGCGTCCCGCTCTGCTTCTGGGCAGCGACCGCGTCCCGACCGATGAAGCCGCCCGGCTTGTCGAGCGCGCACACGAAGCCCACCCCGGCCTCGAGCGGGGTGTCCTCGTCGGCGACGTCGTGGCCGAAGTGCAGGAACTTCTTTTCCAGCCGTCCGGTGTCCAGACAGTGCAGGCCGGCCAGCTTGAGCCCGTGCGCGGGCCCGGCTTGCAGCAATCGATCGAACACGTGCATGGCCATGCTGGTGTCCACGGTGATCTCCCAGCCCATCTCGCCGACGAACGAGACGCGCGTGGCGCGCACCGGCGCATAGCCGATTTCGCTCATGCGGCTAGTGCCGAACGGGAAGACCGGATCGGACAGGTCGAGCCGGAGCAACGGCTCGAGCAAGGCCCGGCTGTTGGGGCCCATGACGCCGAACACCGCGCTCTGTTCGGTGACGTCGCTGAAGAAGCAATGGCTCTCGGGATCGATGTTGCGCGCCATCCAGTCCAGGTCCTTGTGGGTGACGGCGGCGGCCGAGATGACCAGGAAGCGGTGCTGCTCCAGGCGCGTGACGGTGAGGTCGGCCTCGATGCCGCCACGCTCGTTCAGCCAGTGGGTGTAGACGATGCGCCCTGACTCGACATCGATGTTGGCGGTGCACAGCCGTTGCAATTGCGCCAGCGCATCGCGCCCCGCCACCAGGTACTTCGAGAAGCTGGTCTGATCGAACACCACGCAGGTCTCCCGGAATGCCCGGTGCTCGGCAGCCGAGTGTTCGAACCAGCGGGTGCGCCCGAAGCTGTAGTCGTACTCCGGCGTCACGCCCTCGGGGGCGAACCAGTTGGCACGCTCCCAGCCGGCGACCTCGCCGAAGCAGGCGCGATGCTCGACCAGGCGCTCGTGCACCGGCGAGCGGCGCACGTTGCGCGCCGTGGCGTACTGGCGGAACGGAAAATGGTTGTCGTACAGCAGCCCGAGCGACTCGGTGACCCGCTCTTCCAGGAACTTCTGCGTGCCCATGAACGGGTACACGCGGCGGATGTCGTTGCTCCACAGGTCCAGCGGCGAGTGCCCGTCGTGCATCCACTCGGCGCACACCTTGCCGATGCCGCCCGAGCTCTGGATGCCCACCGAATTCAGCCCGGCGGCGACGAAGTAGCCGCGCTTGCCCGGTACCGGGCCGACGTGGAACTGGTCGTCGGGGGTGAACGACTCGGGGCCGCAGAAGAAGCTGCGCCAGCCGGCATCGGCCAGCACCGGCACCCGCGCCATGGCGTCCTCGAGCACCGGCATCAGCTGCTCTTCCATGTGACCGGGCAATTCGTCGAAGCAGAAGTCCTCGGGGATGCCCTTCTGGCCCCAGGCCATCGCGCGCTTCTCGAACGCACCGACCAGCAGGCCGCCGGCATCCTCCTTGATGTAAAGGCACTTGTCGTGATCGCGCAGCACCGGCAGGTCGCGGTGCACCGCATCGAGCTTCTCGGTGATCGCGTAGTAGTGCTCGCAGGCGTGCAACGGCACGTTCACCCCGGAGCGCTTGCCGAGCTCGCGCGCCCACATGCCCCCACAGTTGACGACGAAGTCGGTGTGCACGGTGCCCTGGTCGGTCTTCACGCCGGTGACCTGGCCGCCCTCCCCCTTTCCATCGAACAGGATGTCCTCGACCGTGACGTCCTCGATGCACATCGCGCCGCGCGCGCGCGCGCCCTTGATGAAGGCCATCGTGATCTCGGTCGGGTTGCCCTTGCCGTCGTGCGCCACGAACGTGCCGCCGAGCAGGTCGGCGGTGTCGATCAACGGGAACAGGTTGCCGATCTCCTGGGGGGTGACCTCGTCGACCCGCGTCACGCCGAAGGCGTTGTTGCTGGCCGCCACCCGTCGCAGCTCCTCGAGCCGATCGACGGTGTGGGCGATCGACAGGCTGCCGACCTGGCGAAAGCCGGTGCTCTGCCCGGTCTCGGCCTCGATCTCGTGCAACAGGCGCATCGAGTATTCGCACAGCTTGGCGTGCGATTCGCTGGCGCGCACCGTGCCGATCAGCCCGGCGGCGTGCCAGGTGGTGCCGCAGGCGAACTGGCGGCGCTCCAGCAGCAGCACGTCCTGCCAGCCGAGCTTGGCCAGGTGCCAGGCGACGCTGGCACCGGTGACGCCGCCACCGATGATCACGGCGCTGGCACGCCGGGGCAGACGCGCGCGGTCGATGTCGACGTTGGCGGTGTCGGTCACGGCTGAGCTCCTGTCAGGCGGCTGGCCGGGATTCCTGCCCGATCACCCGGCGATGCCGTTCGTCGCCCGGGGGCGGATGCGCATCCTGTTGCCCGGTGCGCTTGCCTACCACACCACCCTGGCCGCCTCAATACGCCAGCGGCCCGCGCCGGGGCGGCGTACCGCGCTGTTTGTGGACGGCCTGCGCGAGGCGCGCAAGACGCCGGCGGCATCGAGCGCGGCGGCGGCCGGCGCCGTTCACCCACCGTGACGGATCGGATGCGCCGCCAGCTGCTCGATGGCCGATCTGAATTCGGCCTCCAGGCCATCCACCAGCTCGGCCACGCTGGGCGAGGCATCGATTCCCCCGACCCCCTGGCCGGCCGACCAGATGTCCCGCCAGGCCTTGGCCTCATCCTCGATGCCGTGCAGTTCAGGCTTCGACCCGTCGCCACCCTCCCCCAGCGCGCCGCGTTCGCGGGCCGCCTCCACCGAGGCGGTCAGGAAGTTGGCATTCACCCCCGACACCGCATCGGTGTACACGATGTCGCGCGCCGCCGAGGAGGCGGATTCGATCATGCGCTTGTGCCCGTCCACCGCCCGGCTCTCGGCGGTGCAGATGAACCGGGTGCCCAGGTAGGCATAGTCCGCGCCGGCCAGCCGGGCCGCAGCGATGTCGCGCCCGCTGGACAAGGCTCCGGACAGGATCAGCGTGCCGTCGAAGAAGCTGCGCAGCTCGTTCAGGAAGGCGAACGGGCTCAGCGTGCCGGCATGCCCGCCCGCGCCGGCGGCCACCGCGATCAGACCGTCCACGCCGGCCTCGACCGCCTTCTCGGCATGGCGCCGATTGATCACGTCGTGGAACACCTGTCCGCCGTAGGAATGCACCGCATCGACCACATCGCTCACCGCTCCCAGCGACGTGATGACCAGCGGCACCTTGTGCTGGACGCACACCGCCAGATCCGCCTGCAGCCGAGGATTGCTGCGGTGAACGATCAGGTTGACCCCGTAACCGGGGTGCTCGACGCCGTCCAGCCCGGACTCGATCGTGTCGAGCCACTCGGCGAAGCCGTCGGTGGTGCGTTGGTTGAGCGCCGGGAAGCTACCGACGATGCCGGCCTTGCACGAGGCGATGACGATCTCGGGACCGGATACCAGGAACATCGGTGCCGCGATGACGGGCAGGCGAAGACGATTCGGTTGCAGCACGGCGCACTCCGGGAAGGTTCCCCATTCTGACAGAGCGCGCCGAGGTTGAGCGCCGCTGCCCGAGCGTTGCCGCGGGCACAGCCGATGACGCTCGATGATGGTGCGAAAGACCTCGGTGAACCGTTCGGGGGTGGCCTGAAGCCGACCGGTCAACTCGTCCGGACTCAACCAGGCGCCTTCGTCGATCTCGTCGGCCTCCAGCGTGATGGGGCTATCGCTGCACACCTGGAAGACGCTGACGAACTCGTTGCCGGTGACCGGCTGCGGCGCCAGCATGAACAGCGGCTGCAGCGCCCGCTCCTCGACCACCACGCCCAGCTCCTCGGCCAGCTCGCGACGGGCAGCCACCGGCCGGGACTCTCCGGCGTCCACGTGCCCGGCTGCGCTGGTGTCCCACAGACCGGGGTTGGTGTCCTTGGAGGCGCTGCGCTTCTGCACGAACAGCCGACCCGCGGTGTCGTGCAACAGCACGTGAACCGACCGATGCCGCAGGCCGCGGGCATGGGCATCGGCGCGCCTGGCCCGACCGACGACCCGATCATCGGCGTCGACGATGTCGAGCCAATCATCGGCCGAGCTCACCGGCATCGACTCAGCCCGCGGCGACCTGCTTCTTGAGCGCCTTGACCCGCTTGGCCAGCTCGGTGTCGGTTACCAGGCGATCGCGGAAGTAGCGCTGATTGCGGCTCATGGTGGTGAGATCGCGATTGAAGCGATCGGCCAGCGCGGTCAGGTTGGCGATGCTGAATTCCATCGCCAGGTAGGCGATGGTCTGGCGGATGCCGCTTTCACGTCGAGCACGGCTCTCGTCCTTGAGTGCCGCTTCCTTGACGCCCTCTTCCTTGCACACCAGCTTGACCAGCTGGTTGAGCGTCATCGGCTTCACGATCTCCTTGGGCGGCTTCAGGGCCTTCTTCCTGAACTTGGCATCTCCCAGCAGCCTGCCACCGTCGGTGCCGCGATCCAGGTCGCGTCGCTCGCCTTCGCCGCGCCCGGCATCCACGAACTTCTTGAAGGCGGTGCGCGCCCCGCGCGTCGTCTTGGCGAACCCCTCGAGCACCCGCTCGGTGGTGACCCACTCGCGATCGTCCTCGCCCAGGTAGGCGGCATGGCTGGACCACTTGTGGTCAGCGGCGCTCCTGGCCTTGCCCGAACGCACCGGGTTGTTGTGGATGTAGCGCACCAGGTCGTTCAGGTACTCGGCCGGATCGACGAGGATGGCCTTGTAGCGACCGTGGAACAGGGGGCCATCCTGGCCGTGCTTGCTATTGTAGTAACGCGTGTAGCGGAACGACAGGTTCTGCATGACACGCGACAGCGGCACGTCGCCGACCTCGATCGCCATCTGCACATGGTCGTTCATCCAGCAGAAGCCGTGAATGCGGTGGTCGAAGCGCTCGATGCCTTCGGCCACGAGCGCCTCCCAGGCGCGACGATCGGCCACGGTCTTGAACACGGGCTTGCCCTCCAGACCGCGCAGGAGCACATGGTAGACCGCTCCGCTGAAATGGATTCTTGGTTTACGAGCCATGATGAGATCACGAGAATGTGGTTGCCCGACTGGGCTGTACTTGCATTGTACGCCGGGCAGCGCGAGCCGATCACTCAGCGCGGATACGACGCCGAAACCTACAAACACCTGATCCCTTTCGTCACGACTTGCATTGTCTCCGTCACAAGTCTGCCAGCGCTCGCCGCGGCAACCGACCAGCCACGCGATCGCCCTGATACGAAGAGTTTGCGTTTGGGCACAATGACTTACACTGAGTTCAACGACCGATCGCGGCGATAGGCGAACAGGCAGGACATGGACGGCAACCGCTCGAACCCCCGACCCGCACCGAGCGCACCGTGGCCGCGACGCCGCTCCTCGCTGCGCCAGTCGGCCGCCGGGGACGGCACCACGGAGCGCGGCTTCAACAGCTCGCGCGGCACCGGTGCCGGCCACGATGGCCACTGGCAACGCGACCGGGCACGCATCATTCACAGCGCCTCGTTCCGCGCGCTGCAGTCCAAGACCCAGGTGCTGGGCCTGGGTGAGAGCGACTTCTACCGCACCCGCCTGACTCACTCGCTGGAGGTGGCCCAGATCGGCTCGGGCATCGGCGAGTGGCTGCGCGATCGCGAACCGGACGCGGCACGCCGCGCGCTGGTGCCCTCGTTCAGCCTGATCGAGGCCATCTGCCTGGCGCACGACATCGGTCACTCACCGTTCGGTCATGGTGGCGAAGTCGCCATGAACGCGATGATGCGCAACGACGGCGGGTTCGAGGCCAACGGCCAGACGCTGCGCATCCTGGCCCGACTGGGCGAGTACTCCGAGCACGACGGACTGGACCTGACCCGCCGCACCATGTTCGGAACCGTCAAGTACCCGGCGGTGTATTCGCAGACCGCGCGCTACGCCGCCGACCTGCCGGGCCCGGCCACGCAGCCGCTGAACATCGATCACTGGGAGCCGCCCAAGTGCCTGTACGACACCGAAGCGGACGTGCTCGATTGGCTGCTCGAGCCGTTCGGCCCCGCCGATCGTGATCGCCTGACCGAACTCGACGAGCGCCCCGCGGGGCATCGCCGTACCACTCGCAAGGGCTTCGACACCTCGATCATGGAACTGGCGGACGACATCGCCTACGGCGTGCACGACCTGGAAGATGCCCTGGCGCTCGGCCTGGTGCATCGCGATGCCTGGGACCAGCAAGTCTCGGCGCGCATTCGCGCGATGGGCATCGCCGATCTGGCCGACATGGACACCATGGACCGGCGACTGTTCGCCAGCGCCGCCGGCGGCCGCAAGCATGCGGTCAGCATCCTGGTCGGCTACTTCATCCGGCACGTATCGCTGCAGGAGGACGAACACTTCGAGCATCCGCTGCTGCGCCTGCAGGCTCGCATGGCCCCCGAGGCCTATCAGGTGCTGCTGCTGATCAAGGACTTCGTGATGAGCCACGTGATCAAGCGCCCCGAGTTGCAGCACCTTCAATACAAGGGTCAGCGCGTGGTGATCACCCTGTTCGACATCTTCCGCGAGAATCCGGCGCGCCTGCTGCCCGCTCCGGTGTTCGTCGCCTACGAGGCGATCGGCCTGCGCGCCATTGCCGACTACCTGTCGGCCATGACCGACGTGTCGGCCGGCAAGCTGTATCACAAGCTGCTCAGCCCGGCGTCGGGATCGATCTACGACCGGCCGTGACCTTCGGGTGCAACGGACGCTCGGCGCTCGCCTCAAACCCAGCGCACCCAATCGGCAGGGGTTCCGCGCTCCTCGCGCAGGCCACCGGATAGCTCGGTGGCACCCTCGGCCACCTCAGGCGACAGGAAGATCGAACCGAGCAGCACCTCGCGCGCATCCATGCCGAGTCGCTCGAACACCTCGGGCTCGCGCAGGATGCCGCCGCTGGACCAGTAGCTCGACCAGCCGCGCGCGGTAGCGGCCAGCAACAGGTTCTGAACCGCCGCCGAGGCTGCCGCGATGTGCTCGACATTGCCCCTCGACAGCACCGGCTCGCTCTCGCCCTCGGCGATGTCGGGCAGCCAGCAGGCCTGGACCAACGCGCCACAGGCACCGAGCATGTCCTTGATCTTCGAACGCCAGGCGCGCGACCACATCGAGTCCGGCTGCGTCTCGGCCCGCTCGCGCAGCCAGTCGAGCAGCTCGTCGCAAGCCTGTCCCTGCACCACGGTGAAGCGCCACGGCATCACCGCATCCAGCTCGGAATCCTGGCGCGCGCGCTCCGAGGCGCGCTTGTGAAACGGGGCCCAGGCCGCGCCCTCGATCATCGTCGTCAGATCGTCGATGTGCTCCGATGTCCAGTGCGTGCCCCGCCCTGCCCGTTTCTCGGGTGCCAGCAGCACCTTGGCGGTGCGGCGCTCGCGCAGCGTGCGGTCGACGGCCGAGACATCGGCCCGACGGTCGGCTGCACGGTCGTTCGGTGTGTTCATCATGCGATCTCGGTGCCTATCCGATCCAGCGTCTCGTCGCCGTGATGCGCAGACGCGCTGTCGGCGCCCGGCGCCGGCGCAACGCCCGGTCGGTGCGCGGTCACGTCGATCTCGATCTTCATCGACGGCTCCACCAGCTGCCCCAGCGTCATCGTGGCTGCCGGACGGATGTCGCCGAACGCCCGACCCAGTTCCGCGTACACCTCGGGCAACCAGTTCCGGTCAGTGACCACGTAGCGCGCCCGCACCACGTCCTCCAGCGCAAGGCCAGCCTCGGCAAGCGTGGCCCGGATCGTGGCGATCGCGTTGCGCACCTGGTCGGCCGCCGCGTCGGGCATGATCATCAGCGCGTAGTCGTAGCCGGTGGTACCGGCCACGAAGCAGAATTCGCCGGAGACCACCGCACGCGAATAGCCGACCTGCCGCTCCAGCGGCGAGCCGGTCGAGATCAGTCGGCGGCTCACGCGGCGAGGGCCCTCACAGCAGCACCTGCTCCACGCCACCGCGGTTGGCGCGCGCGACGAACTGCTCGTCCCAATGCTCGCCCAGCACCCCCTTGGCCAGCTCCACCACCAGGTAGTCGGTGTCCATGCCGGTCTCCTCGGCGTAACGGCTCAGTCCCTGCACGCAGGCCGGGCAGGAGGTGAGCATCTTGACATCGTGGGTGCTCGTCCCCGGCTCGACCCCGTTGGCCGCCAGGTTCTGCTGCAGCACGTCGGCCTTGCGCTTTCGCACCTGCGTGGCGATGTCCGGACGCGCGACGGCGAAGGTGCCGGCCTCGCCGCAGCAGCGCTCGCTCATCGTCACCCCCTTGCCCAGCAGCGTCTCGTTCACCAGCTGCGGCGCGTGCGTCTTCATCGGGCTGTGGCAGGGGTCGTGGTAGACGTATTGCGTGCCCTGCAGCCCGTCCAGCGCGTAGCCCTTCTCCATCAGGTACTCGTGGATGTCGACCAGCCGGCAGCCGGGGAAGATCCGTTCGAACTCGTAGTTGAGCAGCTGGTCCATGCAGGTGCCGCAGGAGACCACCACGGTCTTGATGTCCAGGTAGTTCAGCGTGTTGGCCACGCGGTGGAACAACACCCGGTTCTCGGTGGTGATCTGGGTGCCCTTGGCGACGTCCCCGGTGGAGGTCTGCGGATAGCCGCAGCACAGGTAGCCGGGCGGCATCACGGTGCGCGCCCCCGCGTCGTACAGCATCGCAAGCGTTGCCAGGCCCACGGTGCTGAACAGCCGCTCGGAGCCGCAGCCGGGGAAGTAGAACACCGAGTCCGAGTCGTCGCTCATGCGCGAAGGATCGCGGATGATCGGTACGTACTCGCGATTCTCGATGCCCAGCAGGGCGCGGGTGGTCTTGGCCGGCAGCTTGCGCTTGGCCGGCAGCTTGCGGTTGACGAAGTGCACCACCTGCTCGTGCACCGGCGGCTTGCCGGTGGTGGCGCGTGGCGTCTCGCGGCGGCGGGCCACCACCGGCAGCCGCTTGGCCACTTCGGTGGCGGCGCGCTGCGCCCCGAAGCCCCAGTCGATCAGGCCCTTCTTGAGCACCTTGATGGCCATCGGATCGCGCGCGTTCAGGTATGCCATCGACGCCTTGGTACCGAGCGAGAGCCGCTTCTGCCCGCGATCCAGCAGGATCTTGCGCATGTGGATCGACACGTCCCCGTAGTCGATGTCCACCGGGCACGGCGCCAGGCACTTGTGGCACACGGTGCAGTGATCGGCGATATCGTTCATCTCGTCGAAGTGGCGCACCGACAGGCCGCGCCGGGTCTGTTCCTCGTACAGGAACGCCTCGATGATCAGACCGGTGCCCAGGATCTTGTTGCGCGGCGAGTACAGCAGGTTCGCACCCGGCGCGTGGGTGGTGCACACCGGCTTGCACTTGCCGCAGCGCAGGCAGTCCTTGATCGAGTCGTTGAGCGCGCCAAGCTCGCTCTGCTCCAGGATCAGCGCCTCCTGCTGCACCAGCCGCAACGACGGGGTGTAGGCGTCGTCCAGGCCCGAGCCCGGCATCAGCTTGCCGCGGTTGAAGTGCCCGTTCGGGTCGACCCGCCGCTTGTACTCGCCGAACGCCTCGATCACCTCCGGCTCCATGAAGGCCATCTTGGTCAGGCCGATGCCGTGCTCGCCGGAGATCACCCCGTCCAGCCGCCGAGCCAGTCCCATGACGCGGTCCACGATCGCCTCGGCGCCGCGCATCATCTCGTAGTCGTTGGAGAACACCGGGATGTTGGTGTGCACGTTGCCGTCGCCGGCGTGCATGTGCAGCGCGGCGAACAGGCGACGCGGGCGGTGCTCGGCATGGATCGCATCGATGCGCGCCATCAGCTTCTCGTAGCGCTTGCCCACGAAGCGCTTCTTGAGTGGCTGCTCGACCGAGGCGCGGTAGGAAAAGGCCTGCTCGCGCGACAGCAGCGCCGCCACGACCTTGTCCGTCTCGTGCAGCTCGCGACCCTGCGACAGCGCCTCGTTGTAGCGATCGTCCGCATCCTGCAGGCGCTCCATCAGCTCGGACCAGTCGCCGTGCACCTCGTCCAGGCAGGCCCTGCCCTGCGCCAGGCTGTTCTCGACGATGGCACGCGTCTCCTCGTTGCCGTCACCGGCCAAGCGGGTCAGCGCGATCGCCTCGCTGCCGGACAGCAGGCTGCGCACCGCGCGCAGCATGGTCAGCTTGTTGGACAGCGACTGCTCGAGATTGATGCGCTCGATGCCCTCGCTGTAGTCGGCCAGCCGGTCCAGCGGGATGACCACGTCTTCGTTGATCTTGAACGCGTTGGTGTGAGCGGCGATCGCCGCGGTGCGCGAGCGCGCCGCCCAGAACTGCTTGCGCGCATCGGCGCTGACCGCGATGAAGCCTTCCGCGCCTCGCGCATTGACGCGCTCGACCACGCGCGAAGCCACGCGTGCCACCGCGTCGCCCTCGTCGCCGACGATGTCGGCCACCAGCAGCATCTTGGGCAACTCGCCGCGCGCCGCCTTGGGGGTGTAGCCGACCGCCTTGATGTAGCGATCGTCCAGGTGCTCCAGACCCGCCAGCGACACGGCCGGATCGTCGTCGATCAGCGCCTTGACCTCGGTGATCGCCAGCACGGCCTGGCGCAGGTCGCGACCGTAGAACTCCATCGCCACGGTGCGCACGTGATCGGGCATGCGGTGCAGCACGAAGGTGGCCGAGGTGATCAGCCCGTCGCAGCCTTCCTTCTGCACCCCCGGCAGACCGCCGAGCGCCTTGTCGGTCACATCCTTGCCCAGGCCCTGCTTGCGCAGCGAGCTGCCCGGGGCCGACAGCACCTCGGCATCCCCGATCGGCTGTCCGGTGCGCGCATCGCTGCGCGTGACCCGAAAGCGCACCGTGTCCTGCAGGTGGATCTTGCCCAGGTTGTGGTCCAGTCGCTCCACGTCCAGCACGTGCCCGTCCGGGTCGACCATGCGCCAGGACAGCAGGTTGTCCAGCGTGGTGCCCCACAGAACCGCCTTCTTGCCGCCGGCGTTCATGGCGATGTTGCCGCCGATGGTCGAGGCGTCCTGCGAGGTGGGATCGACCGCGAACGCCAGCCCGTTGGCCGCGGCGGCCTCGGCGACGCGGCGCGTCACCACGCCGGCACCGGTGCTGACGGTGTGCGTGACGCGCTCGGGCAGACCGGCGGCGGCCGGCAGCACGGTGCGGGTCACCGGCCCGACCTGATCCAGCTTCTCCAGATTGATGACCGCCGTGTCCCGGTGCAGCGGCACCGCGCCGCCGGTGTAGCCCGTGCCACCGCCGCGTCCGATCAGGGTCAGCCCGAGCGCGATGCAGCGCTTGACCAGCTCGGGCAGCTCGGCCTCGGCATCCGGGGTCAGCACCACGATCGGCAGCTCCACCCGCCAGTCGGTGGCGTCGGTGACGTGCGAGACGCGCGACAGGCCGTCGAAGCGCAGGTTGTCCGGGTGGGTGGCGCCGGACAGCGAGGCACGGATGCGTCGACGCAGCGTCGCCTGGTCGCCCAAGCGCGCCTCGAAGGCATCGATGGCGGTCCGCGCCAGCGCGACCAGCTCGATCACGCGTGCGTCCGGCTTGCCGGCCGGGCCGTTGATGACGTCGATCTGCCCGCTACGGTGGCGCAGCGCGCCGATCAGGTTCACCCGCCGCTCGCGGTTGTCGAGCAGATCGTCCTGGATGTAGGGGTTGCGATCGACCACCCACAGATCCCCGAGCACCTCGAACAGCATGCGCGCCGAGGTGCCGGTGCGCCGCTCGGCCCGCAGCGCCTCGATCAGCGACCAGCCGGACGCACCCAGGTAGCGCCGCGCGATCTCGCGATCCGAGAACGAGGTGTAGTTGTACGGAATCTCGCGCAGCGGCGGCGCGACCGTGCGCTCGTCAATCAGCGGTGCGTTCATCGACAGGTATCGTTTCGACAACGAGAAAGGAGGACGGTGCAACGAAAAAAGGCCCCTTGCGGGGCCCTTGTTTATACGTCCGAAGCGGCGAGCGGGACCAGCGCGAACGCCGACCCCACCCGCTGGCGAGCGGTTACCGCTTGGAGTACTGGGTGGCCTTTCGGGCCTTGCGCAGGCCGACCTTCTTGCGCTCGACCTCGCGGGCATCGCGGGTCAGGAACCCGGCGCCGCGCAGCGTGGGGCGCATCGCCTCGTCGTAGGCGAGCAGCGCACGCGAGATGCCCAGCCGGATGGCACCGGCCTGGCCGCTGCCACCGCCGCCCTTGACGGTGATCTTGAAATCGAACTGGCCGAGCGTGTCGGTGCGCTCGAGCGGCTGACGCACGATCATGTGCGCGGTCTTGCGGCCGAAGTACTCGTCCAGCGGCTTGTCGTTGACCACGATCCGGCCCGAACCGCCACCGTTCATGAACACGCGTGCGGTGGAGGACTTGCGTCGGCCGGTGCCGTAGTACTGGTTGTTCATAGAAGCTGCCATGAGAGTCTTTGTCAGGCGCCGGTGGCGGCCGGACGACCGACGCCGGTGCCCTTGCCGACATCGAGCGGAATGGGCTGCTGCGCCGCGTGCTCGTGCTTGGGACCAGCCACCACCCGCAGCTTGCGGTACATCTGGCGGCCGAGCGTGTTCTTGGGCAGCATGCCCTTGACCGCCAGCTCGATGATGCGCTCCGGGTGGGTCTGCTGCATCTTCGCGAAGTTGGTCGTCTTCAGGTTGCCGATGTAGCCGGTGTGCCGGTAGTACATCTTGTTCTTCGGCTTGTTGCCGGTGACCACCACCTTGTCGGCGTTGATGACCACGATGTAGTCACCCGTGTCGACGTGCGGGGTGTAGCTGGGCTTGTGCTTGCCGCGCAGGCGGTAGGCGCATTCGGTGGCGACGTTGCCGAGCGTCTGGTTCTCGGCGTCGATCACGAACCACTGGCGCTTTACTTCGGCCGGCTTCGCACTGACGGTGGTCTTGTTCACTGAAGATCTCGATCGGTGGCGCGTGCCCGCATGGCGCAGGGTCTGCCGCAGGCGTAGCCCGCCATTGTAGAGCAGCGGCTCGCCAGACTCAAGCACCGGGGGAGGCCGGTGCGCGCTGACGCTCGGCACCGGCCCGACGCCTCGTCCGTCTCCGGACATCGGGACATCGGGCACAAAAAAGGCGGTACGGCCTGGTAGGACCGCACCGCCGAATCATCCAGGGGATGATGAAGAGGAAGACACTTGCTCTTGCACGAAAGGTCCGTGCAATCGGCGGGCCAGTTCCCGGACGGTATCGCCCGGGGTCGCGGCAGGTTCAGGGCGCCTCGGTGATCTCCCAGGTGCAGGCGATGTCCACGTGGGGCTCCAGCATCCGCGTCGCCGAGCAGTACTTGTCCCGCGACAGCGTGACCGCACGGGCGACATGCTTTTCCGACAGCGCCTTGCCGATCACCCGGAAATGCACTCGGATGGCGGTGAACACCGCCGGCACCTCGTCGGCGCGATCGGCGTCCAGGGTGACCTCGACGTCGACGATCTGCTGGCGGGACTTCTGCAGCATCAGCACCACGTCGTAGGCGGTGCAGCCGCCCAGCCCGAGCAGCACCATCTCCATCGGCCGCGGACCGAGATTGCGGCCGCCGTGATCGGGCGAGCCGTCCATCACCACCGAATGACCGCTGCCGGACTCGCCGACGAAACTCATGTGGTCGAGCCACTTGACGCGAGCCTGCACCGTGCACCCCTCGGTTGTCGTTCATGCCGGCGGTCCGTGACACGACACGTCGTGACACCTGTTTCGCCGGTTAGGTGGCTGAAGATATCAAATGGGTGGCCGATTCATGCCTGACGGAACACAAATCAGCCTGCAACGCGGGCTGCTGCTCAAACACCGAGTACACAGAGACACCCCACTATGCTCGCGCCTCGAATAGCTCCGCCCCCGGTCGAATGGCTCGACCTGTTCCTCCGCTCCAGCCATCGTCGACAGTATCCGGCCAAGACCACCATCGTTCATCACGGTGATGTGCCGGACACACTCTATTACGTGATCGACGGCTCGGTCAGCGTCGTCATCGAGGACGACGACGGTCGCGAGATCGTCCTCGCCTACCTGTCCGCCGGCGACTTCTTCGGCGAGATGGGCCTGTTCGACGAGGCGGCCGGCCGCAGCGCCTGGGTCACCGCCCGGGTCAAGTGCGAACTGGCCGAGGTCAACTACGAACAGTTCCGCCGCCTGGTGGCCGATCAGCCCGACCTGCTGTACGCGCTGACCACGCAGATGGCCTCGCGACTGCGCAAGACCAGCATCAAGGTGCGCGACCTGGCCTTCCTGGACGTCACCGGCCGCGTCGCCTCCACCCTGCTGGACCTGGCGCGCATGCCGGATGCCATCACCCACCCCGACGGCATGCAGATCCGCATCACTCGCCAGGAGATCGCCCGCATCGTGGGTTGCTCGCGCGAGATGGTCGGACGGGTGCTCAAGGAACTCGAGGATCGCGGACTGATTCACGCTCGCGGCAAGACGATGGTGATCTACGGCACGCGGTAGGTATCGACCGAGCTACCAGGGAATCTCTGCGTGACCATCCACCCACCGCTTCGATGAGCGAGGTGGGATGGCCATGCCGAGCTTCTTTGCGCTCCCGAGCGAGGTGAGACAGGCCACCTACGGGTGGCCTTTTTCGTGCCCGACTACCCGGCCGCGGCAGCGGCTCCGAACAACTCGGCCAACGCCGCCCCCGGATCCTCGGCGCGCATGAAGGCCTCGCCCACCAGGAAGGCATCGACACCGGCGGCCCGCATGCGCTGCACATCGGCTCGCACCAAGATGCCGCTCTCGGTGACCACCACCGTATCGTCCGGCACCTCCCCCAACAGCGCAAGCGTGGTATCCAGCGACACATTGAAGGTTCTCAGGTCGCGGTTGTTGATGCCCAGCAACGTGGTGGCGCAGGCACCGTCCACCAGCGGCAGCGCACGCCTCAGCTCGGCCGCGTCGTGCACCTCGATCAGCACGTCCATGCCCAGCGCGATGGCCTGCGCCTGCAGCGCGACCATCGCCGCATCGTCCAGGGCGGCCGCGATCAGCAACACGCAGTCCGCGCCGAGGGTGCGCGCCTCGACGATCTGGTACTCGTCGATCAGGAAGTCCTTGCGGATCACCGGCAACGCACAGGCGGCCCGCGCCTGCTCCAGCGCCGCCTCGCTGCCCTGGAAGAAGTCCGCATCGGTCAGCACCGACAGGCAGGCCGCGCCCCCGGCCTCGTAGGCCGCGGCGATCGCCGCCGGATCGAAGGGTTCGCGCAGCACGCCCTTGCTGGGGGAGGCCTTCTTGATCTCGGCGATCACCGCCGGATCAGAGGCCGCCAGTCGCCGCCGCATGGCCTGCACGAAACCGCGCGGCGCATCACCGTCGCTGGCGCGCGCCTCGGCCAGGCTCTGCAGGTCCAGCAGGCCGGTGGCTTCGCTGCGCTCGGCGATCTCCTCGCGCTTTCGCGCAAGGATCCGCTTCAGGATGTCCGGAACACCGTGCGCCGTGCCGCTCACGATGCCGGCTCCTGACGGAACCGCCCGCTCACGGCGATCAACCGCGCTAGCGTTTCGGCCGCCGCCCCCGAATCGATCGCCCGTCGTGCCCGCTCGATGCCCTCGTCATGGGTGCCCGCCTGCCCCGACACCTGCACCGCCGCGCCGGCGTTGAGCAGCACGATGTCGCGCGGCGCACCCGGCTCGCCGGCCAGCACGCCGCGGATCATCGCCAGGCTGGCGTCGGGACCGTCGACGCGGATCGCCTCGACCGGCGCACGCGTCAGACCGAACTGCTCGGGGGTGATCACGCGATCCTCGATGCCGCCGTTGCGCAAGTGCGACACGGCGGTCTCGCCCGACAGGCTGATCTCGTCCATGCCGGCGGCGCCCTCGCCCAGTTGCCCGTGCACCACCATGACGTCCACGCTGCCCAACCGCTGCATCACCTCGGCCAGCGGCTTCACCCAGGCGCGATCGAACACGCCCAGCACCTGACGCTTCACGCCGGCCGGATTGGTCAGCGGACCGAGCAGGTTGAACACGGTGCGCACGCCCATCTCGCGCCGCGGCCCGATCGCATGCTTCATCGCGCCGTGGTGACGCGGCGCGAACATGAAGCCGACGCCGACCTCGTCGATGCAGGTGGCCACCTGATCGGGCGTCAGGTCCAGGTTGACCCCGGCCGCCTCGAGCAGGTCCGCCGCGCCCGAGCGGGACGACACCGAGCGGTTGCCATGCTTGGCGACCTTGACACCGGCTGCCGCGGCCACCAGGGCGCTGGCGGTGGAGACGTTGAAGGTGCCCGACGCATCGCCACCGGTGCCGACGATGTCGACCGCCTCGTGCACGGTGCCGATGTCGACCGCGGCGGCCAGCGAACGCATGACCTCGGCGGCGGCCGCCACCTCCTCGACCGTCTCCCCCTTGGCGCGCAGCGCGACCAGGAAACCGCCGATCTGGGCAGGCGTCGCCTCGCCGGTCATGACCTGCTGCATGACGGCGCGCATCTGCTCCGCCGACAGGTCGGAGCGTGCGAGCAATCGGCCGATCGCTTCCTGGATGATCATCGGGCGGAGGTCCTCGCGATACGTTGCAACCAGCGGGCGAACAGGGCGTGACCGTGCTCGCTCTCGATCGATTCGGGGTGGAACTGCACGCCTTCCACGTCCAGCCTGCGGTGGCGAAGGCCCATGATCTCCTCGCGCTGACCCGTCTCGTCCAGCGTCCAGGCGGTGACCTCGAGGTCTTCGGGCAAGCTGTCCGACTCGATCACCAGCGAGTGATAACGGGTCACGCGGAACGGGCTGGGCAGCCCCTCGAACACGCCCAGCCCGTCATGATGCACCAGCGACACCTTGCCGTGCATGATCGAGCCGGCCGCGCCGACCCGCCCGCCGTAGGCCTGGCCGATCGCCTGCTGGCCCAGGCAGACGCCGAACACCGGCACCGCGCCTGCGAACCCGTGCACCGCGTCAAGCGTGATGCCGGCACCGTCCGGCAGGCCGGGCCCGGGCGAGAGCAACACGGCGGCCGGTTCGCGCTCGGCCAGCTGCTGCACCGTGATGGCATCGTTGCGGAACACGTCCACCTGCGCGCCGATCTCGCGCAGGTACTGCACGATGTTCCAGGTGAACGAGTCGTAGTTGTCGATGACGGCAATCATGTGCGGCGCCTCATCGACGGTTGGTGAACCGTCGCAGCGGCTCGGGCGGGGCATCGATGCCGGCCTCGGCGATGGCCACGCCGCGGAACACGGCGCGCGCCTTGTTCATGGTCTCGGCCCATTCGCTGTCCGGGTCGGAGTCGTGCACGATGCCGGCGCCGGCCTGCACGTGCAGCGTGCCATCCTTGACCACCGCGGTGCGGATCGCGATGGCGGTGTCCATGTTGCCGTTCCAGGACAGGTAGCCGACAGCTCCCGAGTAGATGCCGCGCTTGATCGGTTCCAGGTCCTGGATGATCTGCATGGCCCGCACCTTGGGCGCGCCCGACACGGTGCCGGCCGGGAAGGTGGCGCGCAGCACGTCCATCGCGCTCATGCCCGGCTGCAGCTGCCCGACCACGTTCGAGACGATGTGCATGACGTGCGAGTAGCGCTCGATCTCGAAGCGCTCGGTGACCTTGACCGAACCGGCTTCGGCGATGCGCCCGACATCGTTGCGGCCCAGGTCGATCAGCATCAGGTGCTCGGCGCGCTCCTTGGGATCGGCCAGCAGGCTGGCCTCGTGCGCCTCGTCCGCGGCGCGGTCCTGGCCGCGCGGGCGGGTGCCGGCGATCGGCCGCACCGCCACTTCGCCCTCCTCCAGGCGCACCAGGATCTCGGGGGAGGCGCCGACCACGTGGTGATCCCCCAGGTCCAGGTAGAACAGGTACGGCGACGGGTTCAGACGACGAAGCGCGCGGTACAGATCGATCGGCGGCGCCTCGAACGGCACGCTCAGACGCTGCGAGAGCACCACCTGCATGCAGTCGCCGGCCACGATGTGATCGCGGATGGTCTGCACCGCCCGCTTGTAGGCCGGTTCGGTGAAGCCGCTGGTGAAATCCGCCTCGTCCACGTTCAGGCCGCTGCCGCCCGCCTCGCGCGGGGCCAGCGGCGCGCGCAACCGATCGAACAGCTCGGCCAGCCTGGCCTGACCCCGCGCCAGGGCATCCGCGCCATCCGGATCCACCAGCACCAGCAAGGTCAACGAGCCGGCCAGCGTGTCGAACACCACCAGCTCGTCGCACTCCATCAGCAGGATGTCGGGCGTGCCCAGCGGATCGGGGTGCGGGTTCGGGCCCAGCACCGGCTCGATGTAGCGCACCGTGTCGTAGCCGAAGTAGCCGACCAGCCCGCCGGTGACGCTCGGCAGGCCATCGATCAGCGGAACCTTGAAGTCCTCCTGGTAGCGCTCGATCCACGCCAGCGGATCCTCGACCCGTTCACGTCGCACCACCGCGCCGTCCTGCAGCAGCGTCACCTCGCGAGCGTGCACCTCGATGCGGCGGCGGCACGGCAGCCCGATGATCGAGTAGCGCCCCCAGGTCTCGCCGCCCTGCACCGACTCGAACAGGAAGCTCATCGGCGCATCGGCCAGCTTCAGGAACGTGGACAGCGGTGTCTCCAGGTCGGCCGAGATGTCGGCGGCCAGCGGCACACGGGTGTATCCCTCGGCGCGGTAGCGCGCGAATTCGTCGGGGGTCATGGGGCGAGGTCCTGCAGATCGGGTGGCGGGCGCCGGCCAGGTGCTGGCAAAGTGCTGGCAAGGGCGCGACGAGACGCGTCAGTGGCGTCGCCAACCCCGATCGATGGTGTGGTGCGTCTGTCCCATGCCGCGATGATGCCCAACCGGCTTCGCCCGCGTCAACCGTCCGGGCGCGCTCACCGGGCATCCGCGGTTCCCGGCATGATGCGCGGGCGGGTCCGCGCCGCGCGCCCATCGATCTGCGATGGTCGGAACCGGAGTCCCGCCCAGCGATGAACGACCCGAAGACCTGCCCCGCCTGCGCCGAGCAGATGGAACGCTTGGCCACCACCTGCCCGGCGTGCGGCCGAAACCTGCACGCACGCTTGTATCTGAAGGCGCTGATGGTGCCCGTCGTGCTCGGCGTCGTGTGGTTCCTGGTGCGCCCTTCCGCGGACGAGAGCGCGTTGACGCGAATCAACGACATCGAGGCGATCGTGCGCTCACCCGCCGACGACAGCGTCAGCCAGAAGGCCTTGCACCTGGTCTTCGCCACCAGCAGCAACTACACGGTCGTGCAGCGCATGTACAAGGAGCGGACGGTCACCGGGAAGATCGTCGAATGGCGGCACGAGGTGCACGAGGTCGTCGAGCAAGGCCCCAACCGGTACCGCGTGCAAACCGCCGCCACCGCCGAGTCGCTCGGCGCCTTCGTCACCATCAACACCCGCACGCCCATCGAGGCGACGCGGGTCCAGAGCCTGGTGCCCGGGGAATCGATCGCCTTCAAGGGTCGGATCGGTGGCATCACCCGGCGACATGTCGATATCGAGAGCGCGGTGCTGGTGGCCGGGTCGACCCGCTGACCCGCACGACGCACCGCACCCCGAGCCACTACACTGGGCCGCACGTCAGCAGCAGTCGAAGCATCATGAGCACCATCCGCCAGGACGACCTGATCGACAGCGTCGCCGATGCCCTGCAGTTCATGTCCTACTACCACCCCAAGGACTACATCGACGCGGTGCACGCCGCCTACGAGCGCGAGGAGTCCCAGGCCGCCAAGGATGCGATGGCGCAGATACTGGTCAACTCGCGCCTGTGCGCCGAGGGCCATCGGCCGATCTGCCAGGACACCGGCATCGTCACCGCGTTCGTGCGCATCGGCATGGACGTGCGCTGGGAGTGCGAGCCGGGCATGGACGTGGCGGCGATGATCAACGAGGGCGTGCGTCGCGCCTACAACCACCCTGACAATCCGCTGCGCGCCTCGATCCTGGCCGACCCGGCCGGCGGGCGCAGGAATACCGGCGACAACACCCCGGCGGTGATCCACATGGAGGTGGTGGCCGGCGACACCGTCGACATCGAGATCGCCGCCAAGGGCGGCGGCTCGGAGAACAAGTCCAAGCTGGCGATGCTCAATCCGTCCGACTCGATCGTGGACTGGGTGGTCAAGACGGTACCGACCATGGGCGCCGGCTGGTGTCCGCCGGGCATGCTGGGCATCGGCATCGGCGGCACCGCCGAGAAGGCGGCGGTGCTGGCCAAGCGATCCTTGATGGACCCGGTCGACATCCAGCTGCTGGCCGAGCGCGGCCCGTCCAACCGCGTCGAGGAGCTGCGCCTGGAGATCTTCAATCGCGTCAACGCCCTGGGCATCGGCGCCCAGGGGCTGGGCGGGCTGACCACGGTGGTCGATGTGAAGATCCTGGACCACCCCACGCACGCCGCCTCGCTGCCGATCGCGATGATCCCCAACTGCGCCGCCACCCGGCATGCGCACATCCGCCTGGACGGCAGCGGCGCGCATCGGCAGACCCCACCTTCGCTGGACGACTGGCCGGCGATCACCTGGGACGCCGGTGCCAGCGCGCGGCGCGTGAACCTGGACACCGTCACCGCGGCCGATACCGCCAGCTGGAAACCCGGCGAGACGCTGCTGCTCTCGGGCAGCATGCTGACCGGGCGGGATGCGGCCCACAAGCGCATCCAGCAGCTGGTCGATGCCGGCGAGCCGCTGCCCGAGGGCGTCGACTTCAAGGGCCGCTTCATCTACTACGTCGGCCCGGTGGATCCGATCGTGGGCGAGATCGTCGGCCCGGCCGGGCCGACCACCTCGACCCGCATGGACAAGTTCACCAACCTGATGCTCGACAAGCTCGGCCTGATGGGCATGATCGGCAAGGCCGAGCGCGGCCAGGGGGCGATCGACGAGATCAAGAAGCATGGCTCGGTCTACCTGATGGCGGTGGGCGGTGCGGCCTATCTGGTGTCGCGCGCCATCCGCGAGGCGCGCGTGGTGGCGTTCGAGGATCTGGGCATGGAGGCGATCCGCGAGTTCGTGGTCGAGGACATGCCGGTCACGGTGGCGGTCAGCGCCGACGGTGAAGCGGTGCACCAAAGCGGCCCGGCGCTGTGGCGCGGCAAGATCGAATCCGGCGAGGTCAAGCCGGTGCGCTTCGAGCGGCGCGCCTCGTGAGCGGCTGGCGCATCGGGCACCTGGCAGGACGCAACGCCCTGTCGTGCAGCCTGTCGACCACCCGGGTCTGCACCCTGGCCTGCGCCGTGTCGCTGCTGGCCGGTTGTGCCAGCGACGGTGCTGGCGGACGGCTGCAGCCGGGCGGTGCCCACACGGTGCGTGCCGAGAACTGCAAGAGCGGTGATGAACGCATCGCGGACAGCAACGCCTGCCTGATGGACGATGCGGCCTGCTACCAGCTGGCCAACGGCGGCTGGTGCACCGGCCCGCGCGGCAACACCTGCCCGACCGGCTCCAGCGCGCTGGCGGCCGGTCAACCCTGCCCACCCGGCGCGGTGTGCTTTCGCATGAGCGAAAGCCTGGAGTGCCTGGCCGGATGAGCTCGGCGCCCGGCCCGTCGCCGGATCCGAACAGCGCGTTCATGACCCGTGCGCTGTAGCGCTCGTCAAGCGGCCTTCGCGCCACCGTCGTTGCGCCACTCGTTGCCCTCCACCCCTCCCTTGACCACGCTCAGTCGCGGAATCGGCGACACGTCCGGGTGCGAGGCATCGAAGGTGTGCTCCAGCAGCATCTGACGCGACCAGACCAGCCCGGCGCCATCGCCGCCCTTGGTGCGCCGGTACAGGTTCCCGTTCAGCTGGTTGCGCCGTACCAGGTTGGTCCGAAAGGTCATGAAGGTGCGCTGGCACACCGGCTCGGCCTGGTTCCAGAAGGCATCCAGCGGCTGCTGCGAGGTCAGGCCCGGCAGATCGTAGATGGCTCGGCCCAGCGTCCGGACCGGCGAGCCGTGATAGAGCGCCTGGATGCCCACCGTGGAATTGATCAGCACCGTGCCTTCGGCATGCCGCAGCAACGTCGGCAGGTCCAGATCGTGAACGTAGAACACCCGATCGGTGAGCCCGAACTCGGCCAGCAGGTTGGCGAACAGGGAAGTGTAGTCGGTGTAGCCGCGATCCAGCGGGTGGTGCTTGAACACCAGCGCCTTGTTGGGCGCGGCGTGCATGGCGAACGAGCTCAGCACCTCGCCCACGAAGTGCTCGATCGAGTTGAAGCCGGAATGCACCACCACCTGCATGTCGCAGTGCACCTGCAGCGGGCAGACGAAGTAGTTGCCCTCGAATTCGGGCAGCAACTGCGCGAGCACGCGCCGCTCGCGCCGCGCGTAGCGACGCTTGCGAAGCCCTGAACGCAGCCAGCGCAGCCCTTCGGGCAACCACTCGAACGGGCGGTGGTGCCGATAGTGCGGGAAGCGGTTCTTCCACAGCGCGGCGGCCCAGTAGTAGGCCATCGAGTAGGCGGCCGTGACCAGGAACACGTGACCGGGCTGGGCATGTTCGAAGGCCGGTTCACCGTCGGTGCCGTCCAGCCGTACCGGCCGATCCATCATCGAGGAGTTGCCGTTGACCCCATGCTCCTCCAGCGTGATGAAGTTGGGCCGGACGTAGCCTTCTTCGAACACGAACAGCCGGATGCCGTGCCGCTGCGCCACTTCTCGCGCGATGCGGTGATAGGCGCGGCAGTCGCCGAACAGGTAGATCCGTCCGATCTCCCGATTGACCACCAACCGTTCCAGGTGCTGCTCCCAGTGCTCCAGGCGCCCGCCGTAGTCGATGGTGCGCTCACCGCGGTAGAACAGCCGGTCGCCGCCGTTCAGGTTGACCTTCCAGACCCGGAACCCGCGCGCCTCCAGACCGCCCGCGAAGCGCTTGAAGAACGGGCCGATCGGCCCTTGCAGCATGAGGACGTCACGGCGCATAGGTCAGCCCTCGCACCACGTTGAGCAGCTTGGCCAGCCGTCGCGATGCGCGACCCGGCGCCGCCGCCGCGGCGGCGGCATCGCGCTGCCGGGCGATGATGTCGACCATGGTCTCGGCGGTGACGAACTCGCCGCTGTCGATGTGCAGGTAGCGCGGGTACTCGATGAGCACGCAGTTGACCAGCTCGTCGATCGTGCGTCGGCGCACCCGCCGCACGATCGATTGACGGTCTTCGGTGAGCCCCCAACCGGCGTAGAACGGTGCGCCCCAGGTGACGACGCGCTTGCCACGCATCAAGGCCTCGAAGCCGGTCAGCGACGTCATGGTGTGCAACTCGTCGCAGGCCTCGATGCTCTCGCCGACCCGCGTTCCCGCATCCACCGCATCGGCGCAGGCCTGCAGCGCCGCATCGTCGATCGCGCCCCGCCGGTTGCCACTAACCACATCCGGATGGGCCCGGTAGACGATCCAGGCATCCGGACGTGCCTTGCGTGCCGCCTGCAGCAAGGCGGTATTGGTGGAGACGCCGGCACACCCTCGGCTCACGGACTCGTCATCCTCCACCTGCCCGATGACCAGCACGCAGGTCTTTCCCGCCGGTGCCTGTATCGATCGCTCGGGGTGTCCGGTGTTGTACTTGGACACCCCCGCGGCAAGGATCATCCGCCGCAGCCTGGCGGCCCGCCGGATGTCGCCCGGTCCGCAGTCGTGCTCGTTGAGCAGCTTCTCCAGATCGCTCGGGCATTGCGGATCGAAATACAGGCCCGAGGTATCCACCACCAGCGAGCCGGGCGCGGTGTAGTCCGAGCCCAGACCGGCCGAGCGCAGGAATCCGTCCTCCAGACGCCACAGCTTGCCGCCACCGCCGCCTACCCCGGTCGGCGCGGTGTGCCGAAAGCTCCACGTCACGATCGCGTCCGCCTCGCTGCCCAGGCGAGAACCCTTCGGGCCGAAGCTGACGCTGCCATCGGGCGATCGCAGGTAGCGCGACACGTAGCGCCGCTTCCAGGGGGTGATCCCCACGCAATGCAGGCGCCGGGCGTTGCGCACGAACATGCGCCGCTGCAGCGCCACATGATCGATGCACTCGCCCAACGTCCAGCGCCGACCGTCCACCGGCGAGCAGTAGCGAGCCAGCCGAACGTGCGAGGCGTGGAACAGCTGATCGATGTGGCGCGCCTGCGTGCAGGCCGCGTTGCGGCGCACCAGCGCCGGGTGCTCGGCCCGATCATCGGTCAAGCCCCAGCCGGCATAGAAGGGCACCCCGAACAGCACCACCTCGCGCTCGGCCAGCAAGGCCTCGTAGCCGAGCTGCGAGGTACCGGCATAGACTCGCGATGCGGCCACCAGCCAGGCGTAGGGGTTGTCGTTGCCGGGCAGCAGCGCGATGTCGGCGGCCCGTGCCGCATCGGCCAGGTAGCCCAGGCGCCGACCGGCCACCACATCCGGATGGGTGCGCACGATCACGCGCTGGCCTGGGTTCTCCTCGATGGCACAGGCCAGCATGCGTTCGAAGTCGCTCGCCTGCATGCCGCCGCACGCCACCGAGGCATCGTCGCGTGTCTGGTCGACGACCAGCACGAACGGATCCTTCGGGACCTGCACATCCGGCGCAACCTGCCGGTAGGCGTTGTACTTGGTGACGCCCTGCTCCACCAGTCGCTCCCGCCAACGGCGAGCCTGGGCGAGCGCTGCCGCATCGCAGTCGTGCTCCAGCGCCGCCTCGTCGCACAGGAACGACTCCAGCGAGGACGGCGTCGCGGCATCGTAGTAGACACCCTGATCGTCGCTCAGCAACGAATAGGTCAGCCGCGAATGCGCGCGATCGGACGCGGTGCGGATCCAGCCGTCCTCCAGCCAGCGCACCGGGATGCCGTGCTCTCGCGCCAGTGCCAGCGTCTTCTCGCCACTTTCCTTGCGGCCCCACACCAGCGCCACGTCCGGTACCACGCCTTGGCGACGCACCTGTTCCACCGACAGCACCACGTCGACGTCCAGGAAGCGCTCGAGATGGCGAATGGCACGGATGCCGCCCGACGCCGACACCGCGACCCGACGGCGTCCCGAGGGGCCGGGCACCGCGTCATCCTCGGCACGCACGGTCACCGGATCGACCGGATCCTCGAGGGCGCAACGCTCGGAAGGCTCGGGGGCGGGACTCGCTGAGGGCATGGAACGACGACATCCTGCGCACGGAACACGATCCGCTGACGAGCAGGAAACACGCCACGCCGCTCGAGGTGAACGTCTAGTTCGTCACGGACCGGACTCCTGGCGCAGGCGGTGCGCGGGTGCGGGCCAAATCGCTGGCGCGCTCCCTGCATCGACGCGATCACCGTCACCCCCCTGCCCCGACATGTCCGACACACGATCCTCGACCGCTCGTCGGGCGACATCGCGCGTTCTGCCCGCCCTGGCGGTGTTGCCCGGCGCCTGCAGCAGCGCGAGCGGCCGTGGCGGGTTCGATCCCGGCCCGTCGCCTGCGACGCTGGCCCTGCCGATGGGCATGGCCCGCGCCAAGCCTTCGCTGGCCGCGGCAACCTTCGGACGTTGCGCGGTGCCGGGGCCGACATCGCGCTCCGTTGTCGATGGGAATCGATGGTGAAGGCGCTGACCGTCGTGCTGTGCAGCTTCAACGGGGCCACCCACCTGAGCGAGCAGCTGGACTCGATCGCCGCCCAGACCCACGTGCCCGAGCGCGTGCTGATTCACGACGATGCCTCGAGCGACGACACGGTGGCGATCGCCCTCGGGCACCGCCTGGGTGCCACCGTGCGCGCCCACCGCGGCAATGTCGGGGTGGTGGGCAACGTCGAACGGGCGCTGGGCGATGCCCTGAGCGTGGGCGCCCACCACATCGCGCTGGCCGACCAGGACGACGTCTGGCACCCGACCCGCCTGGCACGGGGGCTGGCGATGCTGACGGCGCTGGAGCGGCGGCACGGCGTCGATACTCCGCTGCTGGTGCATTCCGACCTGGCGATGGTCGACGCGCGCGGCGAACCGCTGGCACCCTCCTTCCTGCGCTGGCGGGGCTACGCCCGTGGCGAGCGGGCCACCTTGGCCACGCTGCTCGGACAGAGCGGGGTGATGGGCAACACCTGCCTGTTCAACCGGGCGCTGCTGAAGCTTTCCCTGCCGTTTCCGCCAGGCCTGCACGTGCACGACTGGTGGCTGGGCGTGCTGGCGCAGCTGCACGGGCAGCGCGGCTACATCGACGAGGCGCTGGTGGACTACCGGATCCATTCGAGCAATGCCAGCAATGCGGTGGACCGGCTGGACGGCGGCGCCGGGCCCACCTCGCTGTCGCGGCTGTACCGGCGGGACTTTCGCCTGCCGTTCAAGGAAGACACGCGGCTGCCGGCCGTGCGCTCGTTGCTGCAGGAGGAACGCGGCACGCTCTCGCCCACCGCCCGCCACACGATCGAGGCCTTCGTCGGCTACCTGCAGGGCAAGGGCTCGCGATCGCGACGGCTGCGGACCCTGTTGCAGCACGGATTCCTCAAGCCCTCACCTGGCCACCGCCTGCGCGTGGCGGCCGCGCTGCTGCTGTCCGCTCGCTACCCGGAATCGGCAACCTGCCGCAGCACGGACACCTCGCACGACTGATCTGGCACGAATGCCGCTGCGCCACGGTGCACGCGCGCCCCGCAGGTAGACCCTCGACGTCATGACCCACACCGCACTGCGCCGACAGCTATATCGCGAAGGCAAGCGCCTGCTCGGTCCGGACCGCATGGCGCGCTTGCGCGCTCGTTCGTTCGCGCTGGGCCGCCTGGCCGGGCGGCAGGCCGCCCGCACCGGGGACGCGGTGCGTGGCCGCGGCCGCGGGGCCTGGCTGGATTCCCTGCAGCTCGAGCACATCGATGCGACCGGCCTGCTCATCACGGGCCGCGCGGTGCTCGGGTCGATGCCGCTCGACGGCGCGGAGCTGCTCATCGAAGGCGAACCACCGATCGCACTGCTGCCCGGCTTGACCCGCTTCCAGACGCAGGACGACCGGCGCCGCCGCGATGGCAACGCCCGGGGCTTCGCCGTGCTGGCGGAGCTGCCGCCAGGGCGGCAAGCATCCCCCCTGCCCGCCCGACTGCGGCTGAGCGCAGGTTGCCGACGCCTCGAGCATCGCCTCGTTCTGCCGGCACCCGCCCGGATCGACCGTGATCCCCTTGCGCAGGTGCGCAGCATACTGAACCGCGTTCCGGCCCACCGCGACGGCCGCCGGGCCTTGTTCGACCACGCCTTCGGTCCGGCCATCGAGCGACTCTGGAACGCGGCCAGGCAGCGGCGGGCTCCGGTGGACGGCACGCTGGCCCACTACGGCCGACCGCCGTCCGGCCCGGCGCCCCGTACCAGCGTGATCGTGCCGGTGTACGGGCGCTGCGACTTCATCGAGCATCAGATCGCGCACTTCAGTTTCGATCCGGACTTCGCCGACGTGCAGCTGCTGTACGTGATCGACGACCCGCGCCTGCACGCCAGCACCCGCGCGCTGTCCGAACGGCTGGCGCGTTGCCAGGACCTACCGTTCAGCGTGCTCTATCTGAGCCGCAACAGCGGATACGCCTGTGCCAACAATGCCGGTGCCCGGCATGCGCGCGGCGAGCACCTGCTGCTGCTGAACTCGGACGTGCTGCCGTGCGCACCGGGCTGGCTGTCCGAGATGTACGCCAGCCTGCCGGGGCCGATCGAGGGCACGCTGCTGGGTTCGCGGCTGCTGTACGAGGACGGCACCCTGCAGCACGACGGCATGCGCTTCGAATCGGCCGACTCGCACGAGGGCCAGTGGCTGAACCGACATCCGGGCAAGGGCTTGCCGGCCGAGCTGTTCCCGGCGCATCGGCTGGCACAGCCGCGCCAGGCGATCACCGGCGCCTGCCTGCTGCTGGCGCGCAGCGATTGGGATCGACTGGGCGGACTGGACGAGGCCTACCTGCTGGGCGACTTCGAGGATTCCGACCTTTGCCTTCGGGCACGCCAGGCCGGCCTGAGGATTCGCATCGCCACCGGCGTCACGCTGTTCCACCTGGAGCGACAGTCACAGGCCCTGGTGTCGCAGGGGCGTTGGAAGGAGATGCTGACCTACTACAACTGCTGGTACCAGACGCGCCGCTGGCACGGCGAGCTGACTCGCCTGACCGAGGCCCCCGCGCATGGCTGATCGCGCCCGCGTGCTGATCGTCTCCCACGGTCATCCCGACATCGATCGCGGCGGCGGTGAAGTGGCCGCCCATGCGCTGCACCGGATGCTGCAGGGCAGCGACCGGTTCGAGTCCGTGTTCTTCGCCCGTCACGACGAACCCTACCCGACCCACCCCGGCACGGTGTTCAGCGGCACCGGGCAGCCGTCGGAGATCCTGATGCACTCGCGCACCAGCGATCGCTTCCTGTTTCGGCAGGATGACGAGCGACGCGTGTGGCGCGAGTTCCGGGAAGTGCTCGAGACGGTGCAACCGTCGATCGTGCACTTCCACCACTACCTGCACCTGGGACTCGAGCTGCTGGGCGAGGTGCGTCGCTGGTCACCGGACGTGCCCATCCTGATGACCCTGCACGAGTATCACGCCATCTGCCACAACGACGGCCTGATGGTGCGCACCCGCGACCGGACACTGTGCCACCGTGCCACCCCGGCCGACTGCTCGCGCTGCTTCCCGAGCCGCAGCGAACAGGACTTCACGCTGCGCGAGCGCTACATCAAGGCCTTCTTCTCGCACGTGCACCGCTTCGTGGCTCCCAGCCGCTTCCTGGCGCAGCGCTACGCCGAGTGGGGCATCGCGGCCGAGCGGATCACGGTGCTGGAGAACCTGCTGCCGCCCGAACCGGCCCCGGTCATCGGGCCGGAGCCGTCCGTCGAGCCGATGCGGACCGGTGACGAGGCGGCACGCCCGAGCGCCACCCGGCCCGAAACACCGGCATCTCCCCAGCTCGCGGCGCGCACCCGACTTGCCGTGTTCGGTCGCATCAGCGACATGAAGGGCACACCGCTGCTGCTGGAGGCCCTGGCCCTGCTGCCGCCGAGCCCAAGGGATCGGCTGGAGGTGGACATCCATGGCACCGGCCTGTCACGACTGAGCCGGCGCACCCGCTGGCGGCTGGAACGCTCGATCAAGCGGCTCGGGCCTGGCGTCCGCCTGCACGGCAGCTACCGGCAGGAGGAAATGCCGCAGCTGCTCGACGGCGTCGATTGGATGATCGTGCCCTCGCGCTGGTGGGAGAACTCGCCGATGGTGATCCAGGAGGCCACCCGCCAAGGGGTTCCGGTGATCACCGCCAATATCGGCGGCATGGCCGAGAAGGTCGTCGATGGCAGGACCGGCTGGCACTTTCGCGCCGGCGATGCCCGTTCGCTGGCCCGCACGATCGAACGCGCGAGCGGTGCACGAGGAAGCCGCGATGCGCTCAGCCGTCACGTCGTCGCCGCCTGGCGGCCCGATCGTGTCGCGCAGGCTCATCTGGCCCTTCACGAGGCGGCGCTGACGACGCTGACGGCAGTCGGCGCGCTCGATGACCGCTCGGGGCCGACGGCATGGCCCGAAGACATCGATCGGGCAGCGTGAGCCCGGACCCGCAGGCATGGGCCAGTGCCGGCGGATGTACCCGTGCGTGCGCCAGCCGCGCTTCGGCGGCGCTAGGCGCGCGCCTGGAGCACCCGCTGCACCACGCCGCGGTCCCGACGGTTGTCGAACTTGCGTCCGTACAGGGCATCGGAGGCCTCGATCACCGGCCAGTCCGCCACGGTGAACACCTTCGGTGCCGGATGGCGTTCGGGACGCACGATGAGCCGCCCGTAGTCGTGATCGACCCGATCGCGAAACACGGAGTTCTTGATGTAGGTCTGGAAGTAGCTCTCGTCCGGAATGAAGGTGGTGCGCATCAGGTCGTAGAGCTCGTAGGCGAGCGGATCCGCCTGCAGGTGCTCGATCAGCGAGCGGTGCAACGTGAACCAGTTGGGACCGGTGTACAGCGGGTGGCGAGCGAAGAAATCGTCCCGCCGCCGGGTCACCAGCGAATCGCAGCGCGAAACGTAGACCTGGCCGAGTTCACCGACCTCGGTGACGTCCACCAGGCGCCGCCCGTACATCTGCACGTGCGGACTCGCCACGCCGGGCATCGCCCACAGCCGCGTGTGCCCGCGATCCTCCCAGCGCCTGGGCTTGGAGCCTGCGTTCTTCACCGGCAGGGATGACAGCTCGACCGGCTCGGCCAGGTGGCAACGGATGTAGCTGGTGCGCTCGGCCAGGCCGGCCGACAGGCGCTGCTTGATGCGCTCGTTGCTCTTGAGCGCCAGATCCTGCCCCGACAGCACGACGTAGTACTGCCAGTTGGCCGAATGCAGCAACCGGAAGGCACCCTCGAGGGTCTTCCTGAGCGTGCCGGCCGCGCCCCAGCCGATGTTCGCGTCGCGCACGATCTCGACGTTGGCCCGCCCGCGCAACGCCTCCAGCGGCTTCAGATCGGGCCGCTTGCCATCGTCGATGTCGATCAGGAAGGCATCGTCGCCGGTGTACAGCGACTCGACCAGCGTGACGACCTGTGCCAGGTTGTCATGACAGAGTATGTGGTACGCGATCACGACGGGTCGGTCACAGGCGCCGTGTCAGGCGCTGCGCACGACCTGCATCGGCGGCACGACCGGGTGGCGGGCGTTCGACAGCAGCTCGTCGAAATAGGCGATGGTCTTGGCCAGCCCGTTGTCCAGGGAAACCGTCGGCTCCCAATCCAGCTGCTCGCGGGCCATGGAAATGTCAGGCTTGCGTTGCGTCGGATCGTCGCTGGGCAGGGGCTTGAACGACAGCTTGGAGCTCGATCCGGTCATCCGGATGACCTTCTCGGCCAGCTCGCGGATGGTGAACTCGCCCGGGTTGCCGATGTTGACCGGACCGGTGAAGTCGTCGCCGGTGGCCATGATGCGCACGAACGCCTCGATCAGGTCCAGGCAATAGCAGAACGAACGCGTCTGCTGCCCTTCGCCGTAGATGGTGATGTCCTCGCCGGTCAGTGCCTGCACGATGAAGTTGGACACCACCCGGCCGTCCGAGGGGTGCATGCGCGGCCCGTAGGTATTGAAGATGCGACCGACCTTGATCTGCACGCCGTGCTGGCGGTGGTAGTCGAAGAACAGCGTCTCGGCGCAGCGCTTGCCCTCGTCGTAGCAGGAGCGGTAGCCGATCGGGTTGACGTGTCCCCAGTAGTCCTCCTTCTGCGGGTGGACCTTCGGATCGCCGTAGACCTCGCTGGTGGACGCCTGGAAGATCTTGGCGCCGGTGCGCTTGGCCAGCCCGAGCATGTTGATCGCCCCGTGCACGCTGGTCTTGGTGGTCTGCACCGGATCGTGCTGGTAATGAACCGGCGAGGCCGGGCAGGCCAGGTTGTAGATCTGGTCGACCTCCAGGTACACCGGAAAGGTGACATCGTGGCGCAGCAGTTCGAACGAGGCGTCCTCCATCAGGTGCTTGACGTTCTCCTTTCGGCCGGTGAAGTAGTTATCCATGCAGATCACTTCATGGCCCATGCCCAGCAACCGCTCGCACAGGTGCGAGCCGAGAAAGCCGGCGCCCCCGGTGACGAGGATGCGCTGAGGCGTCAGGGAGGTGTTCGAGAGGTCGGACTCGGTCATGAGGGCAAGCTGATTGTCGAAGGACGAAAAAGGACGCGCCGATGATGGACTATAGCGGCCGGCAGGTTTCGTGCCGAAGGTATCGTTGGCGCATTTGGGATCCGGGTTCCGCCACCGGCGGAGGCCCCGCCGGCGCGGCGCAGAGCATGTGCCGGGCGGACCGGCTCGCCGCCTGACTGTCCGATCGGCAATGCGCGGCCGAGGCCGCGATGCACCCGCATGGGGGCATCAGGCGGCGCGCCGCACCTCGTGCAGCAGCCCGCCGTCGAGCCGATCGCGCTCGCGGATCAGCGAGCGCAGGTAGCCCCCGTAGCCGCTCTTCTCCAAGGCGGCGGCGGCATTCAGCAATCGGGCATCGGTAATCCACCCCTGGCGCCACGCCACCTCCTCGGGACAGGCGATCTTGACCCCTTGCCGGCTTTCCATCGTCTGGACGAACTGGCCGGCCTCCAGCAGCGACTGCCCGGTACCGGTGTCCAGCCAGGCGAAACCGCGGGACATGACCTCCACCATCAGGTCGCCGCGTTCGAGATAGGCCCGGTTGACGTCGGTGATCTCGAGCTCGCCACGCGGCGAAGGCTCGATGCCGCGGGCGATCTCGATGACGTCGTTGTCGTAGAAGTACAGGCCGGTGACCGCAAAGCTGGACTTCGGCTCGGCCGGCTTCTCCTCGATGCCCCGGGCGCGCCCGTGGGCGTCGAAGTCGACCACCCCGTAGCGTTCCGGATCCGCCACCTGGTAGGCGAACACGCTGGCGCCGCTGGCGCGCGAGGCGGCGCGCGCCAGCAGGCGCCCCAGGTCGTGGCCGTGGAAGATGTTGTCGCCCAGGATCAGCGCCACGTCGTCCTCACCGATGAATCGCTCGCCGATCAGGAAGGACTGCGCCAGACCGTCCGGTGACGGCTGCACGGCGTAGCTGATGTCGATGCCCCATCGCTCGCCGTTGCCCAGCAGGCGCTCGAACAGCGGCAGGTCGTGCGGCGTGGAGATCAGCAGGATCTCGCGGATGCCCGCCAGCATCAACGTGCTCAGCGGGTAGTAGACCATCGGTTTGTCGTAGACCGGCAGCAGCTGCTTGGAAATGACCTGGGTCATCGGATGCAATCGGGTGCCGGAGCCGCCGGCCAGGATGATGCCCTTCATTGGTTTGCTGTCCGTGAGGTAGGTGATTCAGCGCCATGGTCCGAGCCCGTCGGCGTCAGGAGCGCGTCGCGCCGACGGGCGGGGCGGATGCCGGGAGGTCGTGTGCGGCACGTCAGGTCGCAGACGCAAGTAACCGGCCACGTGACGTCCTCGCCGGCTTCGGCCGGGCACGCTGACCGGCGCCGGTCATGCCGAACGACTGGCCAGCACGGTGTCGACGAGGCGCCCGTCGTGCCGGGTATCGAACTTGCGGCCGAACAGTTCGGTGCAACCGGCGATCACGGGCCAGTCCGTGCGATCGAACACCTTGACCCGCGGTGTCGGGCCCGGTCGGAGGATCAGCCGGTCGTAGCGATGGTCGCGCCGCTCGACGAACGGGGAATTCATCAGGTAGGTCTGGAAGAAGCTCTCGTCCGGGATGAACGTGGAGCGCAGGACGTCGTACAGCGTGTAGGTGAACGGATCCGTACGCATGTGCTCGAGCAGCGATCGGTGCAGGTTGAACCAGTTGGCGCCCACGTGATAGGGATGGCGTTCGAAGAAGCGAGCGCGGCGCTCGAGCAGCAGCGGGTCGGCGGTTGCCACGTAGACCTCGCCCTTGCGTCCGACCTCGGTGACATCGACGAGTGTCCGGGCGTACATGGCCTGCTGGGCATCGATCGCGCCCGGTAGCGTGTACACACGGGTGTGGCCGCGATCCCCCCACAGCCGACAGGAGGAAGTCTCGTTCGCGACGGGCAGCGTCTGCAGCGCGACCGGCTCGGCTCGGTTGCAGCGAATGTAGCTGGTGCCGTGCTCGTCGCCGCGGGACAGGCGCTCGTGGATGGCTTGGTTCGACTTGAGTGGCAAATCCTGTCCGGACAGCACGATGTAGTAGCGCCAGGATGCCGACAGGTCGAGCAGCCTGAACGCACCGCTGAGCGTCTTTCGCAACGTTCCCGCTCCTCCCCACCCGATATCGCCGTCGGTGTGCAGATGCACGTTGGACCGCGCGGCAATCCGCGACAGCTGCCGCGTATCCGGCTTGCGCCCGTCGTCGAGATCGACCAGGAATGTCGCGTCAGGGGTCCACAACGACTCGACCAGACGAGCCACCTGCTCGAGGTTGTCGTGGCACAGGATGTGGTATCCGATCATGCGCTCGCTTGCCAATCGTCGTCCGAGTCGGCTCAGCGATACAGGAAGCGTGCCGCGCTCGCGCCCGTGGGGTCACGCATCGCAGTACCGCCTCCCGGGGCACGCAACCTGCATCGGCGGCAATTCCGGTACCGACACACGCTGATGTGTCGCTGCCCTCACGTGTCGATGGAGAAACCCTATCGTGGCGATACTGGTCCCGCTCAACGTACGCACGTTCGGGCGCACCGGCTCCACGCTGCTGATGCAGATCCTCGCCACCGATGCGCGAGTCTGCTTCGAGCGGGTCTATCCGTTCGAGGCCCGCTTGCTCACCTACGCGCACAACCTGGCGCGCATGGTGCGCACCCCGGTTGACGATCCGACCGCGTGGAACAACGACCTGTTGTTCCAGGGCCGTTCGCCGATGGTGGGCGGGTTGCCCTACGGCCCGCTCGACAGCATCGACGATACCGACCGACTGTCCGACGAGCTCTTCGTGGCCACCTGGGAGCAATTTTCCCGCGCGATGCGTCGCCGGGCGCAGCTGGCCGACGGCGTCGATGCCTGGTATGCGGAGAAGGCGCCGCACCAGGTGGCCGATGTGGCCAATCGCCTGCTGGGCGCCCGGAACGTGTTCCTGCTGCGTGATCCGCGCGATGAGATGGTGTCGATCAAGAGCTTCAATGCCAAGCGTGGCTTCAACGGCTTCGGCTGGCAGGACGACGATGACGATGCCAGCTACGCGAATCGCCTGTGCCGCAACCGTCGGGCGTTCATGCGCAAGCTGCAGACGCTGCAGACCGACGAGCGCCGCATCGCGGTGCGCTACGAAGATCTGGTGCACCAGGGTGCCGCGCAAACCGCTCGGCTGGCGGAATGGCTGGGTGCCGACCTGGACTACCGGTCCGCCACCGGCGACGTGGAGATCCAGCGGCAGCACATGACGGCGTCGAACGCCTCGGCATCGGTGGAGCGCTGGCGGGACGAGCTGGACGAGAACGTTCGGCGGATCTTCGTCCGCGAGCTGGGCGAGGAACTGTCCGGACTCGGCTACGCATTGGACTGAACCGGGCCATGCCGCATCGGACACGACTCGGTCGGCGCCTGCTGGGAGCGCTGCGACGAGGCATCGGCGAGAAGCGGCTGGCCCGCTATCGCCGGCGGCTGGACGCCTTGGCGCTGCGCCTGGCCGAACGCACCGTGCGGCTGGTGCGCCGGGTGCGCGGACGTCCGTCGCTGCGCCTGTCCAGCGTGGTGTGCATCGACGAGAACAGTGGCGCGCGCGTGGTCTACGGCACGGTCGATCCGGGCAGCCGGTCGCTCGAGCACCTTCAGGCGCTCGACGCCAGCGGTCGCGATCGGCTCACCGAGGCGGCGATGCATCGCTGGCCGAACACCGTCCGGTCGCCTGGGGCATCGCCACGCTGCGAGCGATTCGCGATGCGCATCGAGGAGCGCGCGGTCACCTTCGTGCGCGCCACCGATGCGCGTGGCCGTGCCTGCAGGCGACGCATCCCCGTGGCCAGCACCGGTGCAGCGTTCACGCGCATCCGCGACCTGCTGGAGCCGCTGCGGCGGGTGAGCGACAAGCGCTGCCTGCACGAACGGGTCACCGGACCGGCCATCGAACGGGTGATGGCCTCGCGCACCGCATCGCGCGGTGGCGCGGTCAGCGTGTGGAACGCGCAGCACCAGCATGACCATCCGCGCACCACGCTGATCATTCCCATCCACGGGCGCCACGACTTCATCGAGCACCAGCTGGCCCGGTTCGCCAACGATGCCGAGCTGCTCGACCAGGACATCCTGTACGTGATCGACGATCCCCGCCTGCACCCGGCGGTGATCGCGGATTGCGAGCGCTGGAGCCACCTGTACCGTGTCCCGTTCCGGACCTTGTGCCTGCACGAGAACCTGGGATACGCCGGGGCCAACAACGTCGCGGCAGCCATCGCGCGCGGGCGCTACCTGCTGCTGCTGAACTCCGATGTCATGCCGATCGAGCCGGGGTGGCTGGGCCGCATGCACGACAGCGCCGGCGATCGGATCGACGATGCCCTGGTCGGCGCCCGCCTGCTGTACGACGACGGTACCGTGCAGCACGACGGCATGCGCTTCTTCCGCTCCCCGTTCCACGAAGGCCTGTGGTTGAACCTGCACCCGGGCAAGGGCTTGCCCGAGTCGTTGTTCCCGACCGCCCCGCAGGCCCTGTCACGCGAGGCCGTCACCGCTGCCTGCCTGTTGCTGTCGCGCAAGCGCTGGGACCAGCTGGGCGGTCTGGACGAGCGCTACGTGCTGGGCGACTTCGAGGACTCGGACCTGTGCCTGAAGGCTCGCGCGGCGGGCCTGCCGGTGCTGCTGTGCACGAACGCCCGGTTGCAGCACCTGGAACGTCAGTCCCAGTCGCTGGACGGCGCGGATGCCTGGCGCGAGGAGCTGACCTGGTACAACGGCTGGCAGCACGCGACGCGCTGGCAGGACGAACTCACCGAGCTCGACACGCGACGTGCCGCGCTCGCCACCGACCCGGAATCGTCATGAGCGCACCCACCCGCGTGCTGGTCATCGCCCACGGCCATCCCGACCTGAGCGCAGGCGGAGGCGAGGTGGCGGCCTGGAACCAGCATCGGGCGCTGGCAGCCAGCGAGGACTTCAGCTCCGTGTTCCTGGCCCGCCATGACGATCCGTCCCGGCGTCACGGTGGCACGCCGTTCAGCGGGACCAACCGCCCCGACGAGATCCTGTTCCACGCCACCATGCCGGACTGGTTCCGATTCTCGCAGCCGGACGGCGCCTTGGTGTGGCGGGACTTTCGCGATGCGCTGGACACGGTACGCCCCGACATCGTGCACTTTCACCATTACGTGCACCTGGGACTGGAGCTGTTGCGCGAGGTCAAGAATCGCTGCCCGGACACACCGATACTGATGACGCTGCACGAGTACTTCGCCATCTGCCACAACCACGGCCAGATGATGAAGCGCCACGACGACGTGCCGTGCGAACGCGCCACCGCCACCGACTGCGCGCGCTGCTTTCCCGAGCGCACTCGACAGGACTTCGCCTTGCGAGAGGGCTTCATCAAGTCGCACCTGGACCTGGTCGATCGGTTCATCGCGCCCAGTCGCTTCCTGGCACGGCGCTATGTGGAGTGGGGCATCGACGCCGCGCGCATCGAGGTGATCGAAAACCTGCTCGCGCCCTCGCCGCCGGCGACCGGAGACCGTCCGGCGTCCAGCCAGGCCCGCCTGCGCGACGGCGAGCCGATGCGCTTTGCCTTCTTCGGTCAGGTCAACCACTTCAAGGGCGTGGAGCTGCTGCTCGATGCCGCCGCCCTGCTCCCCGAGGCACTGCGCCGACGCTGCCGGTTCGACGTCCACGGCAGCGGCCTGGAACGCCAACCGCGCGCCCTGCGCGAGCGCATCGGCGCAAGGGTCGACGCATTGGGCGCGCAGGCACGGCTGCATGGCGCCTACCGCCCGGCAGCGATCAACGCCATGATGCACGAGGCGGATTGGATGATCGTGCCATCTCGTTGGTGGGAGAACTCGCCGGTGGTCATCCTGGAGGCGCGTCGTGCCGGACTACCGGTCATCTGCGCGGATATCGGCGGCATGGCCGAGAAGATCGATGCCGAGGTAACGGGCCTGCATTTCAGGGCGAACCAGGCGAGCTCGCTGGCCGCACGCCTGCGCAAGGCCATCATCGGTGGCGAGCCGATGCGGCGCGCCTTCGCCGAGCGGATGGCCGCCTCGGGCGACCCGGCCGGCGATCTGGAGCGTCACTTGGCCGTGCATCGCGAGCGTCTGCGCAATGGAGCGATCGATGGCGAAATGGGTGAGGCGATCGCCGGGCCGACCTCGCAGCGCCAGGCCGCCTGACACTGCCTGACCCCGCCTGACCCCGCTGACGCCAGCGCCGGGCTCGGCGCGTCGATGCGCGTCAGACCATCAGGAGCAACAGCACGACGCCGATGAGCGTGCCCCACAGTGCTTCGCGCACCCACGTCGCGTTGCGCCGAGCCGCCGGATCGGGACGAGGGATCTTCGGCAGGACGGAGGCCTGCTCGAGCGTGAGCACGCGAGCCCGAGCCAGCGCATCGCCGATCGGCAGCCCGCAGGCGATGGCATAGCTGACGAACTCGCGGGCGGCGCGGGCGCCTCCGTCGGAGCGATTGCGGCGGATCAGCTGTGCCAGCAGATTGATCGACGGTACATCGATTTCCTGACCGCGCAGCAGGCGCCGTTCGTGCGCGATGTCGTGCTCCAGTTCGACCAGCCGTTCCAGGCACTTCACCAGCCGCTCGCGATCGTAGCCATCGCTGCCGTGCGCCTCGAAGGCGGCGCTCACGCTCGACTCGATCAGCCGATCGCGCGCCTCGAACCGCTCGCGCACGCCCATCTCGACCAACGCCGCCGAGGTCTGGAGTGGAATGCCACCCGCGTTCAGGCCGGCACGCAGCTCGTCGATCTCGTCCATCACCGCGATGATGGTGCGCACCGCGGCATTGACCAGGTTGTCGTCCGGGATGTCGGCGCCATCGAGAACGGCCGCATCGTTGGCCGCCATCGCCACGACCGGCCTCTCCTCCGTCGGCGACGAGCGTGCAGCATCAGCCATGTCCGGCTCCCAGGTAGCGCCGAGCGAGGCGCCCGATCGATGCGCAAGCTTCGTTGGCCGCGCTGGCCGATGGCGCGGCGCCGAGTTGCAGCGTCTCGAGCGCCTGCGTGAAGCGGCCTTCGGCGTAGGCGTACAACTGCAGGTCCAGGCCGTTGCGCATCGCCAGTTCGTCGAACAGGGCGTCGCCGATCTCGGCGCGCAACGCGTCGATGCGCTCATGTCGATCGCCCGACACCGCCTGCAGCACGTTCTCGCGATGCTCGATCAGATCCAGGTCGGGAAAGCGCTGCCGCATCACCGGGCGCATCCAGTCCAGCGAGTCGGAGAAGCGCTCCACCAGCCCGAAGAACGGCAAGCTGTCCAGCCAGCGGCAAGCGCTCTGCAAGGCTCGCTGATGGTGGCGACCGAACGGCTGGCGTCCGCAGGCCGGGTCGGTGTGGCTGAGCCGCGAGGTCTGGAAGTTGGCGATCACGCTGGTGCCGGACACGTCCAGCTTGGTGCGCACGTACTCGGCCAGCGAACCTTGCGGTTCGTCCAGACCGGGCTGCTTCTGCCACTCGAACAGCCAGGCCGAGCGAACCCGTACCAGCGGGTCGCGCAGGAACACGATCGGCGTGACCTGGAAACCGGCTCCGGGCAGCGGTGGCATCAGCTGGTGCGAGGACACCGCCAGCAGCTCGGGGCGCTCGTGGAGAAAGGCCTCCAGCTCGCAGGTGGCGATGCGCGCACCCGACGCCTCCCGGTCGAAGCCGGTCCATCGTTCCCCGAGCGCATCGCGCAGCATGCGCTCGATCGAGGTCCCCCCGTTCTTGAACAGGTGGTAGTGAACGATCACGGCACGATCCGGCGGCCTCATGCGGCGTTCTCCCAGGGACGGTCGGTTCGGTGATCGTCGGCCGCGCCGGCATCCGCCCGGATCGCCGGCACGCCCGCATCGTCCAGCAGCCCGGTGGCCTCGAACACGCGACGCATCTTCACCAACCCGCTGTCGAAGCCGAAGTCGCTGGTGGCGCGGGCGTGCGCGGCCCTGGCGATGCGCAGCCAGTACTCATCATCCTCGAGCAGCGTCAGGCAGTGTTCGGCCCAGCGCTCCGGCGTGTCGGCCACCAGGGCGTCGATCCCGTGCGACAGCCCGGTTGCCTCGATCGCCACCGCCGACAGGACCGAGGGCACGCCGTGGGCCATGGCGTCGAGCACCTTGCCCTTGATGCCGGCGCCGGAGCGCAACGGGGCGACGAATACCCGGCAGGTGTCGAACACGTCGTGCAACGACGGCGCGAATCCCTCGACCACGATATCCGGCCCGAGCTCGTCGGCAAGGTTTGCCGGCAGCCGACTGCCGAACAGGCGCAATCGGGTGCCCGGGCGCCTGGCCACGATGAGCGGCATGACCTCGTCGGCGAACCAGCGCACCGCATCCTCGTTGGGCGGATGCGCGAAACCGCCGAGAAACGCCAGGTCGCCACGCCCCTGCACGGCCGTCGGACACGCCTGCACGTCCAGCACCCAGGGGCAGGCGAACACGTGGTCGTTGCGCATCAGGTGGGAGGCGATGATCTCGCGCTCGACCGGGCTGTAGGACAGCACCGCGTCCACCTGCTGCATCACCGCGATCTCCCGATCGCGCGTGGCGGCCGGCCCGGCCTCTCCCCCGAAGTCCTGTTCGCCGCGAGCGATGGCCGCGCGCATCTCGCGCAGGAAATGCAGATCGGCGTTGTTGAACAGCACCGGCCCGTCGACATGACGCCTGACGTGCGGCAGCACCCGCTCCGCCACATCGAAGCGGGTGATGTAGACCGCGTCGAACTCGGCGCCACGGCGCTCCAGGAACACCTCGACGCTGGTGTAGAACGGCGAGAAGATGCACTCGACGCCGAGCCCCTGCAAGGCATCGACGTGGCTGCCCACGTGACGGAAGTTGTGCGGCACCAGGGTGATCTTGCAACCGAGGGCGATCATCAGCTGCATCTCGCGCACCGCGGCGTGGCTGCCCGCATCCTGACCCGGACAGGGAATGGCATGATCGATGACCAGCACCCGCAGCGCGCGGCGCCGGTCCTTGTTCAGGTGCAGCGCTTCGCCCTCTTGGCCCAGACCGGGGAAGGCCTGACGCCAGCGGTCCACGAACCGTGCGGCATTGAGTACCTGATGACGCTTCACGCCGTGCTCGACGTCGGTACCGTGGCTGCCGCCCTCGAAATGCACCACGGTGGCGTGCGGGCAGTACAGCGTCCGGTAGCCGGCCGCGCGTAACGCGAAGGCCAGATCGGTGTCCTCGTAGTAGGCCGGCGCATAGCGCGGATCGAAGCCCCCGACCGTGTTCCAGGCCTCGGCACTGACCATCAGCGCAGCCCCGGTCAGGTAGTCCACATCGCGCACGTAGTTGTATTCCGGCGCCTGGGCATTCTGCCCGTGGCCCACGTTCCACGGAACGCCGTTGTCCCACACGATGCCCCCGGCGTCCTGCAGGCGGCCGTCGGGATAGACCAGCTTGGCACCGACCGCCCCCGCCTCCGGGAAGCGTGCGAAGACCCCGTGCAACGCTTCCAGCCAACCGCTGCACACCTCGGTATCGTTGTTCAGGAACACCAGATGCTGGCCGCGCGCCCGCTCGGCGCCGGCGCGGCAGCTGTGCAGGAAGCCCAGGTTGCGGGCATTGCGCACCACGATCAGGTTTTCCACCGTGGCGGCAAAGCGCGCCGTGCCATCCGCGGACCGATCATCGACCAGGATGACCTCGAAGCGAAGCGCGCCTGCCGCCAGGATGATCGAGGCCAGGCAGTGACGCGTCAGCGCCATGCCGTCGTGCACCGGCACGATGATCGACACCTGCGGATCGCGGTGCTCGGGAAGCGCCAACGCCACCTCCGCGCCGGCGACCTCGTGACCGGCGACGACGATGTCGTGAGCACGCATGACATTGCCGGCGACGGCCGACGAACCGGTCGACGAACCGACCGGGGCGCCGGCTGGGGAGCCGGCGGCCAACGCGGCAAGCCGCGTGGCCAGCGCCTGGTAGCGAAACGTCGACAGGGGCGGCAGCCCGCGATAGCCGCATTGGCCCGAGATCGCCACCAGGTCCTCGAACGGGGTCTGCACCGCCGGCAGGATCTCGGCCGCGCGACAGGGCTGGCAGCGACGGTTCGCCACCTCGGCGTCGAACACGTGCACCCGACCGTCGTACAGCGAGGCGGGCAATGCCATGGCGAAGTTCGCACCGTGCTCGTCTAGCACGATCCGGGCGCTGGCGGCGAACTGCCCATCGGCATGGATCACCACGACATCGTCGGGATCCAGGGTCTGGGCGGACGTCACGATGGCCCCGTGCACGCCGGCGATGTCGAATCGCACCAGCTCGAGCACGAGGGGTTGTCCACCGGTGTCCATCGTGCGGCGGCAGATCTCGCGCCGTTGGCCGGGCCCGTCGGTGCACAGCACCAGCTCGAGCCGTGCGCCGTGCGCCGGCACCGTGTCCAGCTCCAGCGAGAAGCCGCAGTGCCCGCTTCCGAAGCCTGCCGCGGCCAGATCGGGCCGTTCGGCATCCGCCGGACCGCTCGCCACCAGTACCCCGTCGGCATGGACCGTGACGTTCACCGCTTGGTCGGGAGAACGGGGATCGAACGCCCAGCCGTCGACCGTGCGGCCGTTCCAGCGATCGATGGCTCCCCGCACACGGGCGGCCTTGCCCGAGCGCGAACGGTGCGCGCGCCACCATCGCGCCAGCGCGGTGGTGGACGATGCTCTGTCGGTTGCTGCGTTCATGTCGTGTCAACCCGCCCGGGACATGCGCGCCTGCACGTGCGCATCGAGGGCGTCCAGCATCGTGGACACCCGTGCATCCCAGGCGATGCGGTTCATGGTGGCGCTCCACACGGCCCCCTTGGTGTCGGGGGCAGCGCGCAGGGCTGCTTCGATCGCTTGCACGAAGCCCGCCGGATCGCTCGCGGTGCGAACGTGTCCATCGAGCGTGTCGATGTCGGCCAGCTCGGTGCTGACGATCGGCAGGCCACAGGCGAAGTAGTTGTAGAGCTTCAACGGATTCATGCGCGCGGTCAGCCGGTTGTTCATGTGCGGCAGCAGCCCGACGTCGAAACGGCGCAACCAGTCGGGCAGCCGTTCGTAGGGCACCAGACCCGGCAGCCGCACGTTCGGTCGCGATGCCAGGCTGCGCGCGTTCGGATCGTCCCCGGCAGGGCCGGCGAGCACGAACGTCACGTGCGGCAGGGCCTCGACCACCGCCTGCAGCAGCAGCCAATCGATGCGATCGCGCAGATTGCCGACGTAGCCGGCGATCGGCCCGCTGATGTCGACCAGCGCCTCGGGCGGATTGGCCGGGCCTTGCGCCAGGAAGCGCTCCGCCCCGTTGGGGACCACGCTGATCGAGCGGGCGTGAGGGCTCATCGCGTTCGCCAGGGCGTCGCAATTGGCAAACGTCACGTCGCTGAGCGCCAGCGTTCGCCGGTAGCTGTCGTCCAGCGCCGGCGCATCCACGCCCCAGGCCCGCTCATCGTCGATCAGGTCCGACACCACGCCGGCGAATCCGATCCGCTCGATCAGTGCGGGCGCATCGCGGATCACCGGACAGAACCACGCCCAGGTGCGTTCCGGTCGCAATCCGGCGGCCTCGAGGCGCTCGCGCACCCAACGTGCGTAGTCGTGACGCGGGCGCAGTCGCTCATCGACCAGCCGGCCCGCCGGGCGTTCCTCGCTGCTGAGGAAGGTGTGGCGGGTCAGTCGCTGCTCGTCCCGGAGTCCGGCGCCTCGCTCGTACAGCTGTCGCAGCAGCAACGGCTGCTCGCCACCGCGCTCGGTGGCGCCGGGCACGAAGTGCTGCTCGAGCGCAGCGGCCTCGAGCGGCGCGTCGAAGTGCACCACCCGGTTGACCCGTCCCGAGGCCGCCAGGTAGCGCGCGACCATGTCCGAGCGCCGCCCGTACAGGTCGCTGTCGTTCTGCTTCCAGAAGAAGGCGATGTCGTGGCCCTGTCCGCCTGTCGGCCGACGCCGTGCGTGCGGACCGGGCGGGCGAAGTCGGCTCAGCGTCCGGCCCAGCCGCACGACCGGCGAGATCCGCTCGGGGCTCGAGCCCTGAGCGCACGCCATGGCGTTCGCACCGGGCGGGCTTCGGTGGACGGCCGACAGGCCTCGGCGCCGGGCGTACTCGTCGCGCATCAGCGCGATCGCCTCTCGCCAGGGCGGGTCGAGATCGACCGGCGCGGCAGCGGCCTCGTCGATCGCGTGCGCCAGCCGCGCCGCGTTGACCGACAGCGCGAACTCGGCCAGGAAGGCCCGCCGCGCTCGATCGGCCACCGCGCCATCGGAACGGGATGCCTCGCGCAGCGCCAGGATCGAGGCGGACAGTCCGTCAGGGCCCACCGCCGTCACCGCCCCCTGGGCGATCAGATCGAGCAACGGCGGTGTCGCGCTGGCCAGCACCGGCACACCGAGCGCGAGCGCATCGGACACCTTGGCCGGAATCTGGTACCGGCAGATCGCGTGCTCGACATCCTGGAGCAACGGCACCAGGTCGGCACCGGCCAGCAGCCGCGGCAGTTCATCGAACGGACAGTCGGGATGAAAGCGCAGCCGCGCTCGCGGGCAGTCCTCCAGCAAGGCCTGCAGGCGAGGATCGACCAGCGTGCCCACGATGTGGAACACCAGCGATGGATCGTCCAGCTGGTGCAGCGCCTGCGCCACCTCGGCGATGCCCTTGTGCAGGCGCGGCGTGCCGATGAACATCAACGCGAACTCCTCATCGGCGATGTTCAGGTGCGCACGGGCCGCGGCACGGGCCACGGCATCGGGACGAAAGCGGTCCTCGTCGCGCGCGTGCCGCAGCAGGTGCCCACCGACCCGCTCGCGCAGCGCCACGTTCGAGACCGTGACCGCGTCGGCGTGCTCGATCAGCGACTGCGCGTAGCGGGTGGCCAATTCCTCGTGCGGCTCGCGCAGCGCCTGCGCCGCTCCGGCCGTGACCTCGGCAAGCGTTGCCGGATCGTCGCGGCCGAAGAACGACATTTCGTGATCGTCGACATCGACGATCATCGGACAACCGCTGCTGCGCTTGATCAGCGCGCCCAGGTACAACGAGGGCAGTCGCGGCTTGCACACGTGCACCAGATCGTAGGTGCGCGCCGCGGCCAGCGCCTCGGCCGCGGGCAGGAAGTCCTCCAGGTCGTCGCAGCGCCAGGTCCGCACGTTCAACCCCTCGCCGGCCAGCGGCGCCCACAGCGTGGTGCCGTAGCGCTCCCACAGCGGGCCGACCAGATCGACCGCATAGCCCTGCCTTTCGAGCAGGCGGTACAGCACATGAGCCCGACCGGCCGGGTTGTGGCCCAGGTCCCAGCACACGACCGCGGCACGGCGCGGCATCGATCCGGTACGCGCAAACGCCTCGTTGGCAGCGGCCAGCGCAGGCGTGGAAGCGGATCGCCGAGCCAGTTCGCCGGCCCGCTCGGCCAGGACATGCAAATTGCGTTCGAGCCGCGCTCGGCGCAGCGCTTCCGGACCCCGACTCGTCATGCCGCCTCGCGCTGCTCGCCCACGAGCAGGAATCCCAGCTGCCGGGCATCCGTCGAGCCGCTGATCCTTTCGGCCTCGCAGTGCAGGCGAAGGGTGCGCCGCCCGGTGAACGGTTCGTCGATCAGGGTGATGTCGGTCTCGGCATCACGCGCCAGCATCGCCTGCCGCTGCGCACCGGTGTCCAGGTTCTCGATGGTCAGGGTCTTGCCGTTGCTCCTGCCGGTCCCGTCGGTGTGGCGCAGCCGGGCGGCAAGCGGCGGCAGATAGACGCGCAGCGTCAGGCGGGCGACACCTTCGACCCGCAGCCGCGCATCGGCCTGCGCCCAGCCGTCCCGATACGGCGGGACCAGCCATTCCACGTGCATCAGCAGGTTGTCGTCCAGGTTCAGGCGAACCGACTCGAGCGGCTCGCCACCCAGGTCGTGAAACACCAGCTGCACCGTGGGCACCTGCCCGGACGTCGCGGCCGCACGCTCGGCCAGCGTCGCGCGCACCGATCCGCGCTGATGCGGCTGCTCGATCAGCTCGTAGGCGTCCACCGTCTCCAACGCCAGCACCGAACCCAGCAGGTCGATGTCGGCCGCCGCCTCGAGCCGGTACCAGGCGTCTTCGTGCGCGACGAACCAGCGCACGCTCGGCAGCAGCAGGATCAGGCGCATCGGGCGCATCGGGCGCGGTTGTCGCGTTCGCCAGCGAACGCAGCGGTGCGGCTCACAGGTTGATCGCCACCGAGGCGGCGACGGCGATCTTGTAGACGATGTCGACGATGGTGGCTGCCAGCTGCAGGTTCTTGACCGGCACGCGCGGCAGCACGATGACCTCGTCGCCCGCGCGCACCGCGGGGTTCTTGCCGGCCGACACCTCGCCGTTGGCATGCACCACCACCAGGCGATCGGTGTCGGCCTGATCGCTGAAGCCGCCCGAGCGAGCGACGTAGTCGCGGGCGCGCAGCGAGCGCTGGTGCAGCATCGCCTGTGCGACCAGCACCTCGCCGCCGACCAGCACCGACTCGCTGCGCTCGGGAATGGTGATGGTGTCGCCCGGCTGCAGCAGCACGTTGGCGATGCCGTCCTTGCGCGCCACCACCAGTCGCCCGTCGGGCTCCACCTGTCCGGCATTCTTCACGAATGCCGAGATCAGCTGCGCCTCCTGGGCACGGATGGCGGATTCGCTGTCGGTCTGCGACGAGGCCGTCAGGTAACGCGCCTCCAGGCGGCGCAGGCTGGCCTGCAGGGCGGCCTTCTGGCGAACGGCGATGGTGGGCCGGCGCAGCGAGATGGCCTGCGTGTCGGCCAGCGCCGGATCCACCGCGATGTGATCGAGCAACTCCCGCAGGCGGGTGTCCCGCCCGACCGCGAAGCGCGACGGGCCCAGGTGCGAGCCTTCCACCTCGACCACGATCACCCGGTCGTGCCGATCGATGCGGAACGCGATCTCGTCGCCATCCTGCAGCCTGATCGCATCGAGCTGGTCCAGCGGCACGTAGATGCTGAACGGGCCTTGCTCACGCAGTCCGGACACGCCGGCGTGGCTGACATCGGCGGTGAGCAGGGCCATCTCGGACAGCTCGTTCGCCGCGATCGACTCGCCATCCAGTTCGAACAGGGCGGCGTTGGCCACGTCTCCGCTGACCGAGACCACCGCACCGCGCGCCCCGACCACGATGGTGTCCCCATCGCGGAACTGCACACCGGGCAACTCGCCATCGAGCAGGAAGCGGTACAGGTCCACACGGACCAGTTCGACCCCGTCGCGCATCACGCGGATGTCGCGGTAGCTGCCGCGCAGCGCATCGATGCCACCGGCCCGGTCGATGAAGTGCAGCGGCGAGTTGGACGGGATGCCGGCGAAGCGTCCGGGCTGCGGCACGTAGCCGGTCACGAATACCGCCACCGGTTGCGAACCGTTCAACGAGGTGTAGACCTGCACGTTGTCGGTGTACACGCGAGAGATCGCGCGTGACACGTGCGCATTCAGATCGGCGTTGCGCACCCCGCGCAGTGGCACCGGTCCGACGCTGGGAATGAACACGTTGCCCTGCGGATCCACGATCAGGCTCTGGCTGATGTTCTGCGCCCCCCAGATCCGCACGCTGACCCGATCGCCGGGCTGCAGGGTGTAGTTCGGGTTCAGCCCGTCCTCGCGATCGTTGCTGAATCCGCCGCCGAACAGGTTGGCGCCGAACGGCCTGCCCGCCCCCGGCCGCACGGTGCGGATGGGTGCCGGCGGTCCGGCCGAGGCGCCCCGGCTGGCCGAGGCGTTCACCTCGTCGAACGACAGGGGCCGAGCCTGCGCAGCGCTGCCGGGCAGAGCCGGCGCGCCGCCCTGGCGCAGGGCCGCTGCGGCACTGGGCGCATCGCCGCCCTGCGGATCGGTACCGAAGGCCTGCGCGTGCAAGCTCGATGTCGGTACCAGCAACGACAGCAGCGACCCGGCGAGTGCACCGGTCAACACGTTGGGAACACGGCGTAGAGACACGTTGGCATCCGTCGAACGAGAGGCGATGATCAGCACGCAGGCAACAAGCGCGCCCGGATCGGCGGCCCGCCGAACTATCGGCCGACGTGATCGCGCAGCGCGGACCACATCAGTCCGCCGATCAGGTGCACCAGCAAGGCGAACACCGCGATCGACAGCACGCCGTAGAGGCGTCGCGGCTTGACCGCCTCCTCGGGCAGGCTGGGCGGAATGAACGGCACCAGGTACAGCTTCTGGCGCTGCGCCTCGACCCGCGCGTTCTCCAGCGAGCCCAGCGCGGCGGCGTAGCGCTGCTGAGCCAGTTGATGACGGCGCTCCAGCGGCTCGTAGGCGGCGAACAGCCCACTCATCTGATCGTCGCCCGCGCCGACCAACCGGCCACGCTCCAGCGACAGCTGACGCTCCAGCGCCGTGATCCGGTTGCGCAGCCCGATCAGCTCGGCCGACTCGTCGCGCAGATAGCCCTGCTTTTCGCCCAGCAGCGCGCGGGCCTCGATCAGGCGCGTCTCGATGCCGGTCACCACCCCGAGCAAGGCCGACGACTCCGCCGCCGGATCGAGCAAGGTGTTGTCGCGTCGGAAGCGGGTCAGCGCCGCGGCCGACTCGGTCACCCGCTCCTCGCCCAGATCCACCTCGGCGCGGGCGGTGCGCAGGGCGTCGGTCTCGATGCGCCGCGACAGATCGTTGACCAGGCTCTCGCTGAGTTCGATGACCGTCTCGGCGATGGTGCGCGCCACCTCGGGCGAGAAGGCCTCCACCGTCAACGTCAGCACGCCGCTCTGCGAGTCTCGCATCAGCTGCACGCGCTTCTGGAAGTAGGCCAGCATCTGCTCGCGCGAGGCGTCGGCCGACAGCCTGCCCAGGGGATCCCTGTCGGTGTCGGCATAGTGACCACGCAGATCGACCCGCTCGATGATGCGCTCCAGCATGTGGTGCGAATGCACGTAGTCGGAGACCACCAGGGTGTCCTGATCCCCGCCGCCGGTGATCGGCGACGACAGGAGCGCGGCCAGGCCGCCCGAGCCGCCACCGGAGCTTGCCGAGCGGATGGCGAAACGCGATTCGCTGACGTAGATGTCGCTGGCGATCAGCAGGAAATAGACGGCCGCAAGCAACGTCGGCAGCCCCACGACCACGGCAAGACTTCTGAAGACGGCTTTCATGAGAGGCTCACGCGGCGGCTCGGGGACGGGTCTGCATCAGCTGGTAGGCCCTCATCGCGTCCTTGATGTTGTCGTGCATCACCAGCCGACCCTCGTGCAGGATCGCCGCCATGTCGCAGTTGCGACGGATCATCCCCTCGTTGTGCGAGACCAGGATCACCGAGGCATCGCTGCTGCGTTCGGCGAAGGCGCGCCGAAACTTTTCCTTGTAGCGCGCATCGCCGGTCTCCAACGCCTCGTCGACCAGGTAGCACTCGAAGTTGCAGGCCAGACTCACCGAGAAGGCGAAGCGGCTTCGCATGCCGGCGGAGTAGTTGCGCAGCGGCACATCGAAGTAGCCGCCCAGTTCCGAGAACTCGGCGGTAAAGGCCTCGATGTAGTCGGGGTCCTCGCCGTAGATGCGCGCCACGAAGCGGGCGTTCTCGCGCGCCGTCAGCGTCGCCTGGAAGCCGCCGCTGTAGCCTAGCGGCCAGGAGATGCGCCCGAAGCGGCGAATGCGTCCGGTGTCCGGAGCCTCGGCATCGCCCAGCAACCGTACCAATGTCGACTTGCCCGCGCCATTGAGCCCGAGGATGCCGATGCGCTTGCCGGCGGGAAACCCCACCGAGACATCGTCCAGCACGCAGCGCACGCCCGCCGAGGTGCGGTAGGCCTTCGAGACGTGCTGCAGCGTGATGATGTCGCCACCGCTCACAGCCCCACCACCGCACGCTTTTGCATCGCCTGGTGAATCAGCAGCCCGCTGGCGAACACCACCACGGCGCTGGTCACCGCGTAGCTCCAGCTACCGTGCGAGGTGGCGAACTCGTGGAAGAAGCGATCGCGCATCAGCTCCATCAGGTGCAGCAGCGGATTGAACAGGAGCCAGTCGCGAACCGCCGTCGGCAAGGACTCGGCGGTGAAGAACAGGCCCGACCCCAGGAACATCGGTCGACCGAACAGCAACGTGCCGAACTGGCGCATCGAGGGCACCACCGGCGAAAGGCTGGCGAAGATGAAGCCCAGCCCCATGCCGTGCATCACCAGCAGGCCGCACACCATCAGCGCACCCAGCGGATCCTCGCAGCGCCACTCGACGCCGAACACGCGGGCCAGCATCAACATGATCAGGAACACGCACAGCACCACCGCCACGTCGAGCAGCCCGCGCGCCACGATCACATCGAACGTGGTCACCTGGGGAAAGCCGAGCAGGCTGCGGTTGGCCGTCACCGCGGTCTGCATCTGGTTCAAGGTCTCCTTGAACAGGTTGAACGGCACGATGCCGGTGATCATGAACGGCACGATCGGCATGCCGGACACGCTGTCGCCGTGCATCAACGCGAAGAAGGCGACGAACAGCGACACCATCAACAACGGTTCGAGCAACGCCCACAGGAAGCCGAGCTTGTGCTCGCCGTAGCGTGATTGGGTCTCGCGCAGCATCAGCGCGCGAATCACCCGGCACTGCGTGGCGAACGCGCTCGACACGCCCGCCAGGTCCGTTCCGGCGCAGCGGTGGCGCCGGGCCGGCGTCCGCTGGAACGTCCGGTCGATCACGGACGTGTCGAGGCGCCGCCGGCCCCGCCGGACGAGGCGCGCGGCTGAGGCCGAGCGGACAGCAGCTCCATCGGCACCGTGAGTGCCGTGCCGGCCGATACCCGGCTGGCATCGTTCACACCGTTGGCCGCGGCGATGCGCGACCAATGGATACCGCTGCCGGTGGTGCGCGCCGCGAACGACCACAGCGTCTCGCCCTCACCGAGCACCTCGACGCGTGCCACCGAGACCACCGCCCCGACGGGCTCGATCGGGGCGCTGCCGGGGCTTGTCGACGCCACCGGCGTGATCGAGGCGGCGGGTGCCACCGGCGGTATCAGGCTGATGCGCCGCTGCAGCGTCCAACGCCCGTCGGCCGTCTGGCAGATCAGGTGCTGCGAGCGCTCATCGACCCGCACCCGTCGGCAGTCGCGCTCGCTGGCCGCCCGATAGGCATCGACCACCGTGGCGCGCTGCCCGCCCAGCGCCCCGCCCGGCTTCAGGGGCATCGAACGCCCGATCGGCAACGCGCCCAACGAGGCGAGCAGCGCATCGCGCTCGCCGGCCGCCGTGGCCTGCGACGTGAGCGCATCGCTCGCATCGGGCAACGTGGCACAGCCGGCGAGCAGCGTCAGCGACAGGATGGCAAGCGTTACCCGCTTCACGCCTTGCCGCCTTGCGCCTTGTCGGCCACGAAGATCTCCAGCAGACCGCAGACCTCCTCCTCGCGCTTCTCGTTCGGCCGGGTGACGATCAGCGCACGGATCTTGTACTTGCGCATCAGGCTCTCGGCCTCGGACACCATCGCATCGGGGGCGATGGTGACCGGCACCGGCGTCATGAACTCGCGCACCGGCTTGTCCATCATGCTGGCATCCATGATCAGCGCGCGGCGCAGGTCCCCATCCGTCAGGATGCCCAGCAGACGCCGGTCATCGACGATGATCGCCAGCCCCAGCCGTCCGGCGGTCATGCAGAAGATCGCGTCCCGCACCGTCTCCTCGGGCCGGATCAGCGGCAGCTGCTCGGTGAGCATCGCATCGCCGACGCGCGTCAGCAGCTGACGACCGAGGATGCCGCCAGGGTGGAACGCGGCGAAGTCCGAAGGCTTGAAATCGCGCGCCTTGATCAGGCACACCGCCAGCGCATCGCCGATCGCCATGACCGCCAGCGCGGAGGTGGTCGGTGCCAGGTTGTTGGGACACACCTCGCGCTCGATCGTGACGCACAGCATCACATCGCACTGGCGCGCGATGGTGGTGTCGGGCGAGCCGACGATGCCGATGATGGTATTGCCGAAGTACTTGAGCGAGGGCAGCATCTTGAGCACCTCCTCGGTCTCGCCCGAGTTGGAGATCAGCACGATCAGATCGTGCGAGGTGATCATCCCCAGATCACCGTGAATGGCCTCGCCCGGGTGCAGGTACATGGCCGGGGTGCCGGTGGAGGCCAGCGTGGCCGCCATCTTCTTGCCGACGATTCCGCTCTTGCCCATGCCGGCGATGATCACGCGGCCCTTGCACTGCAGGATCAGGCTAACCGCATCGTCGAACTCGTCGCTGAGCGTGCCGGCGATGCTGCTGAGCGCCTGGCTCTGCATGAGCAGCGACTCGATCGCCGTCGGAACGAAGCTGGAGGTACGACCGTTCGTCTGCGAACTACGCTGTGCGAGAGGCATCGACAGGGGAACCGGAATCGAGTGAAAAGGACATCAATACCTTCGCCCGAAGCGATTTCTGTACCAAGCGGGGCGTGCACCGTTCACGCCCCCGTGTGCTCGGTCCACCCCGGATCCCGCTATCAGCCGCCCTCGCCCTCGCCGTCGCCCTCGCCCTCGCCCTCGCCCTCGACGTCGACGTCATGCACGGCGCGGGCAAGCATCAGTGCCTGCGCAGCGTCGCTGGCCAGGCAATTGGCGTGGCCCATCTTGCGACTAGGGCGCGCCTCGCGCTTGCCGTACAGGTGCAGCGCCACGCCGTGGCGACGCACCGCGGCGCGCATCCTGTCCGGAAGGCGCGGATCGCCGAGCAGGTTCAGCATCGAGACCGGCGACAGCAAGCCCACGCCCCCGAGCGGCCAACCGGCCAGCACACGCACCTGCTGCTCGAACTGCGAGGTCTGGCAGGCGTCCAGTGTCCAGTGGCCGCTGTTGTGCGGTCGAGGCGCCATTTCGTTGAACAGCAATCGCGCGCTCTCGCCCACGCCGACCAGGAAGAACTCGACCGCCAGCACGCCGACGTAGTCGATGGCATCGCTCAGGCGCACCGCGTGCTCGACAGCGCGTGCCAGCTGGGGCGCAGCCACGCCGCTGGGCACCGTGGAGGTGTGCAGGATGCCGTCACGATGCTCGTTGGCGGCCGGCGGATAGACGGCGCTGACGCCGGCACAGTCCCGCGCCACGATCACCGAGATCTCGTCGGACAGCGCCAGCCGCTCCTCGAGCACGCACGCCACGCCGCCGAACTCGCGGAAGGCTGTCAGGACATCCTGTGCCGTGCGGCACACGCATTGCCCCTTGCCGTCGTAGCCCAGCGTGGCGCTTTTCAAGATGCCGGGCAGGCAAGCCGCATCGGGCGCCGCCGCGCTCGCCTCGTCTTCGATCGGCTGCCAGCGGGCGGTATCCAGGCCGTGTTCGGCAGCCAGGCGCTTCTCGAGCCTTCGATCCTGTGCGATCGCCACGTGAGCCGCTCGCGGGAAGACCGGCCGGCGCTGCGCCAACCGTTCCAGGGTGGCGGCCGGCACATTCTCGAACTCGGTCGTGATCGCACCGCAGGCCTCGGCCAACCGGTCCAGCGCCAGTGGATCGTCGTAGCGCGCCACGATGGACATCTCGCCCAGTTGCATGGCCGGAGCACCCGGATCCGGGTCCAGCACCGCGGTGAGGAAGCCGAGCCGGCGCGCGGCCAGCACGAAATAGTGCCCCAGCTGGCCCCCGCCGACCACACCGAGCCGGCTGCCCGGCGCCAACGGCAGCCCGGCCCCCATCGCGGACCCCATCGCGGGTGCCGGCACGGGCGCCGGCACGGGCGCCGACACGGGCGCCGTCACCGGGATGAACCGGCCGGCGGAGCAGGCACCACCGGCGGCGGCAGCACCATCGCCGCGGCCCGATCGCGCTGCGCCTGCCGCCAGCGCGTCAGGCGCTCGGCCAGGGGCGCATCACCCGCGGCCAGCATGGCGATCGCGAACAGGGCGGCGTTGCCGGCACCGGCCTCGCCGATCGCGAAGGTGGCGACCGGGATGCCGCGCGGCATCTGCACGATCGAGTAGAGCGAGTCCTGGCCGCTCAGGTACCGGCTGGGCACCGGCACGCCCAGCACCGGCACCGGTGTCTTGGCCGCCAGCATGCCCGGTAGATGCGCCGCGCCGCCGGCGCCGGCGATGATCGCGCGCAGACCGCGCCGCTCGGCCGAGTCGGCGTACTCGAACAGGGTGTCGGGCATGCGGTGCGCCGAGATCACTCGGGCCTCGTGGGCGATCCCGAAGGATTCCAGCAATTCCACCGCGTGCCGCATCACGCCCCAGTCGGAGTCGCTGCCCATCACCACGCCGACCCGGAGCGAACCGGCGTTTGCCGGATCGGCGTCCGGATCTGTCTCCGGATCTGTCTCCGGGTCGGCCTCCGGGTCGATGGCCGGGTCAATCACCGGGTCGTTCATGCGGGCCGGGTTCTCGGGGCAGCGTGTCGACGACCATCGACGAGGAGCGCAGGCCTGCCAGTATACTGCCGACGATGTCATCCGATAACGATCCGCTGTCGGCACCTTCGCCGATCACGTCGCTGCCATTGGTGTACCGGGGCAAGGTGCGCGATGTGCACCAGATCGATGCGCACCACTGGTTGCTGGTGGCCACCGATCGCGCCTCCGCGTTCGATGTCGTGCTGCCCACGCCGATCCCGGACAAGGGGCGCTTGCTGACGCGGCTGGCCCTGTTCTGGTTCGATCGCTATCGCGCGATGATCCCCAACCATCTCGCCTCGATCCCACTGGAGGAGGTGCTGAGCGACCCAGCCGAGCGCGACTACGCGCGCGGGCGTTCGATGATCGTGCGCCGGCTGAAGGCGCTGCCGGTCGAGGCGGTGGTGCGCGGCTACCTGGCAGGCTCGGGCTGGAAGGACTACCAGAATGGCGGTGCGGTGTGCGGGCACGCCCTGCCGGTCGGGTTGCGGTTGGCCGACCGCCTACCGCAGCCGATCTTCACGCCGGCCACCAAGGCGGCGCTGGGAGAGCACGACGAGAACATCGATCGCGAGCGACTGCGCGAGCTTGTCGGCACCGTGCAGGCCGACGCGATCGAACGTGTCAGCCTGGCCATCTATCGCGATGCCACGCGGCATGCCGCGGCACGCGGCCTGATCGTGGCCGACACCAAGTTCGAGTTCGGTCTGGACACCGCCGGCAACCTGGTGCTGATGGACGAGATCCTGACGCCGGACTCCTCGCGATTCTGGGACGCCGAGGCCTGGCAGCCCGGCAGCAGTCCGGCCAGCTACGACAAGCAGTTCCTGCGCGACTGGCTGGAAACGCAAGACTGGGACAAGCGCGCGCCCGGCCCGGCCATTCCGGCAAGCGTGGCGCACGGCACGTTGCAACGCTACCGGCAGGCGGTGGACGCGCTGACCGGTCAGGCGTCCTCTGCCTGAGACGAGGTACCGCGGTCCGGGTCTGACCTCCGCCGCCGTCGATCAGGCCGCCTTGGCCACCGCCCCGCTGGTGATCGCATCGAGCTGCCGCTCCAGCAGCCCAAGATCGACCCGCGAGACGACCTGCCAGTCCCGGCCCTCCTTGACGCATTCGGCCTGCAGGGAGTAGTGCGGAATGCCCTTGGCCTCGCAGATGCGGAACATGCATTGGTTGGATGGACCGGCCTGCAGGATCTCGGTGACCGACTCGCAGCGCTGCGCGTAGAGCAGATTGACCAGCCCCGCCCCGTGCGGAGCGACCACATGGCGTGCCGAGGCGAACAACCCGATCTGCTCGTCCACGCTCATGTCCTCGGTCTGGATCACCTCGAAGCCATAGCGCGTCATCAAGCGGCAGATCTCGTCCTCGTTCTCGATCACCCGTCGCGTGGCCGCCAGCCGGCTGATGTAGATCCGGTCGCTGCCACCTGAGGCCGGCGGCGTGCACACCCGTCGCGAGAAGCGGTCGAACAGGTCGATGAAGCGCTGCGTGGGGCGGTTGACCGACCGCCGGGACAGGAAGGCCGAAATCATGATCGAGTCGATCTTCATCACCGCGTCGCGCTCCAACACGATGCAGCTGTCCGGATCGACATCGGCCAGCTCCAGGGTGCGTCGCCGCCAGGCGTTCAACGGGCTGACGATCAGTCCGTCGCGGTCCGTGGGCAGCCCGGCCTCCTGCATGTCCAGCAGCGCCGCCATCGACTGGTAGGTCCAATGGAAGTAGTTGTCGCTGTGACGGTAGGCGATGAAGTGCGCCGACCCCGGGGTGTGCACCGGCTCGCCCTCCTGCTCGAGGCGCTCGGGATTGCTCCAGTCGCTGTCCACCGTGCTGGGTGCGAACACGCAGCCAGCGGTGCGCACCACGCCCATGGTGCCGTGCGCGGTCACGTCGTCCAGCCGGAGCAGGTACTCCAGGCTGGGCGGGTGTACACGGGTGAACTTCTGGACGGTGTGTTCCTCGATGTCGTTGAGCCACACGCTCGGTTCGATGCGCCCGGCGCTGGCGGGCGATTCGACGAACCGGCGGAACCGTCGAACCTCGAAGTCAGCGACATCGATCCTGCTGGGTAACATGGCGATAGCTCGTGTTCCGAATGGGGTGAGGCGAACGCGTCGGCGCCCTCAGGCACCGTGACCGGCAGCCAGCGCTACCGCGTCGGGCCTCGCGGCGGGCGGCGTCCGAGCGGCTGACGTCCCAGCGGCTGGCGTCCCAGCGGCTGGCGTCCCAGCGGCTGGCGTCCCGGCGCTCTGCGACACCAGGGATTGCAGATGGGCCTCGAGCAGCTGCAGGTCGATGCTCGAGCCCGGCTCGGCGCTATCGACCTGCGCCACCGGATCGGCCTGCAGCGTGTAGTGCTCGATGCCCTTGGCCTGGCAGATGCGGAACATGCACTGGTTGAAGTGCCCGACCTGCAGCAGCTCGGTCACCGAGGTGCAACGACCGGCGTACAGCAGGTTGACCAGCCCGGCGCCGTGCGGGGCGACCACGCAGCGCGCGCCGGCGAACAGGCGAATCTGCTCGTCCACGCTCAGCGCCTCGGCCTTGACGACCTCGAAGCCGTACTGCTCGACCAGCTGACAGACCTTGCGCTCGTTCGCTATCGGGCGCAGCGGCGCATCCAGGCGGCTGACGTAGATGCGTGCCTGGTGCCCGTGCCGGTCCGGTGGGCAGACGGTATCGGCGAACGTCTCGAACAGCTCGATCAGCCGTCGCGTGGGACGGGCGACGAACCGGGTCGAGGTGAACGCCGAAAACAGCGCTTCGTCCATGCGGATCAGCCCGTCGGGCTCCAGCACGGTGCAGCTGTCCGGGTCCACGCCTGCCAACTCCAGCGTGCGCCGACGCCAGGCATTCAGCGGTGGGACCACCAGACGGTCGGTGGGCAACCCGTGTTCCTGCATGTCCAGCAGCGCGGCCAGGCACTGATAGGTCCAGTGAAAGTAGTTTTCCCCGTAGCGGCGGGCGATGTACTGGACCGGCCCGCGCAGGTGCACGATCTCGCCGTCCTGCTCGAAGCGCCCCGGTGCCGTCCAGTCCTGGTCCTTCGTGCTGGGCACGAACACCCCATCCGCGCCGCGCAGGATGCCGTGCCGACCCTGCGCGACCATGTCGCTCAACCTGACCAGGTACTCCTCGCCGGGCGGGAAGGTGCGGGCCAGGGCCGCGCGTGCCTGCTCCGGCACCTCGTTCAGGAAGCGGGTCGGCCGATCGAGACCGGCGCTGGAAGGCGATATCGCGCGGCGCTCGAACCGCTCGGCATCGAGATCGGCGGCCTGGATGGCGGGGTCGTTCATCGTCGGCTCCTCCTCTACGCTGCCAGGTAGCGCTCGAACACGTCGAGTTCGGACCAGGCGGCCCGCGCGATCGAGTAGCGCTGCGAGGTGCGCACCGCCTCGTTGCGCAGCGCACGCCGCCCGCTGTCGGACAGCGCCATGAATTGCTCGAAGCGCCGCACGATCGATGCCTTGCAGCGCGTGTCGACCAGCATCGTGTTGACCCCGTCGATGCCGTACTCGTGGGTGCCGCCGAACACCGGCAGGAAGGTGGCGCAGCCGCAGGCCATCGCCTCCAGTCCCGGCCGGCCGAAGGCCTGGTAGTCGGACAGGTCCATCACCACGTCGCTGGCCCGGAACAGGCTGGCGACCTGCTGACGTTGCAGCCGGCCGTGGTTGGTGTAGGCGAAGTCGGAAGGCAGCTGGTGGGCGACGATCTCCTCGTCGCTGCAACCGAACAGGTTGATGGTGATCCGATCCCCGTAGGTGTCGGCCAGTTCCTTGAGCACGCCCATGGTGCGGCGCGGCGCACGGCGCGGCGTGGGCGGACGGATCATGACCGACACCCACAGGCTGTCACGCTGCTCGCGCAGGGTCGGGTAGTACAGCGAGGTGTCCAGGCTGGGACTGACCTTGTGCACCGGCACGCCGTGGTTGCGCGTGACGATGTCGCGGATCCAGTCGGTCTTGGCGAACAGCAGCGCCCCGGGCAGACGGGTGTAGCTGTCGATCGCCTGCTGGCGCAGCGGCTCGTCCGGATCGCAGAACAGGGGCTCGTAGTCCTGGATGTAGTAGCCAAGCCGCGGCTTGGCACCGGTGACCCGTTCGCAGGCTTCGGCCACCGTGGTCACCGAGGTGAAGATGGTGGCGATCACCAGGTCCTGACCGCTCATCAGCGCCGCCAGCGCATCGACGTCATCGTAGGAGACGATCGCCCGGGCCAGGTTGGGCAGGTCGGCATAGTTGGTGGTGAAGCTGGGCGCGTTCTTCGCGTTGACCGCGATCCGCACGTTCACACCGAAGCGGATCAGCTCGTCCACTTCCTGCGCCACCGAGTGCGCACCACCGCTGCCGCCCTTGACCGGCAGCACGTACAGGATGTTCTTGGTCATCGTCGCCGTGTTCTCGTTGTCGCTTGCCGACGCCCGGTGTCAGGCCGCCAGCCGATCGCGCAGCTGCGCGATGGAGGCGGCGAACTCGACCTCATGGGTGATCTGCTTCCAGTCCAGCGTCGGGTGCTTGCGCTTGAGCGCCGCACTGCCCTCCTTCGACAGGGCCTTGCGCTGCTCGTGGCCGAAGCTCTGCGACTTGGTATGGAACACATAGGCATCGTCGACGACGTGCAGCGTGAACCCGGCCTCGACCAGACGCGCGCAGTAGTCGTTCTCCTCGCCGAAGCCACGCGGGAAGGCGGTCTCGTCCAGGTAGCCGATACGCTCGATCGCCAGGCGGCTGATCAGCTGGCAGAAGCCGTTGAGCACCCGTACCCGCGGCCAACCGACGCTGGAGTGCTCTCGCACGCGCGCCGCCATGGTGGCCGGCGTTTCTACGTCCGGCAGCGGATTGAAGCACCAGGCACCGCTCTGGTCGCGGATACGGGGCACCGACTGGTAGGAGGCGGCGTTGCTCAGCGGACCGACCATGCCGGGATTCTCCTGCTGGGACAGGCAGTCGATCATCAGCGGCAACCAATCCGGCGTCACGATGCAGTCGCTGTTGAGCACGCACACGGCATCCGCGTTCGACAACTTCAAGCCGCGGTTCACCGTCTTGGTGTAGCCCAGGTTCTCTTCGTTGGTGACCAGCGTGACGGTGGGGAAGCGCTGCGCGGCGCGAACCATCCAATCGTGGGTCTCGGCTTGCGAACCATCATCGATCAGGGTGAGCGTGTAGGGCACGCTGGTGTGCTCGATCACCGATCGCACGCAGGCCTGCACCGATTCCAGGGCGTTGTACACCGGCACGATGATGTCCACGCCAGGGTAGCCGGCGTACGGGCGGCGGATGTCGGCGGCCCGCACCGCCAGCGTGTCGTCCGTCTCGCCCGCCCGGGCCGGGTCGCTCGTCCTGACGACCAGCTCGGCATCGGTGCAAGCCTGGCCTGGAAGCCAGCCCTCGAGCCCCTTGATCATCGACAGCTGCCGGATCACGTTGGGATCCTCGAAGTCCGCCGGCTTGCCCGACGGACCGACCGCTTCGTTCGTCGCCCGCGGCGCCGATGATGTCGTCGCCGGGCGCAGATCGATCGACTCGACGAAGACGTCGTTGCCACTCTCGATCTCCAGCGACAACAGCAACTGCTGCACATCGGCCGCACAGGCGCGACGCAATTCCACCATGGCGCGCTCGTCGATCGCCAGGGACAGCTGCGCGTGTTCGCGGACCCGCGTGGCGCGCGCGATCACCAGCGCGGTCGATTCCTGACCACCGCGCCGCACCGTGACCAGCACCCGACGCAGTTGGGCCAGCGCACCGCGGCCCAGCGCGTGCAGCGACAGCTCCAGCACCAGCCCGGTCTCGTGCAGCGCGGCCCGATCGATACCGGCCACCAGATGCACCCAGCCATCGAACTCGCCGGTGACCACGCGCAGCCCGAATCGAGGCGCGCTCTGCGATGCCTCGGCGGTGGCGGTGCGTCGCACCGCGCTGTCCATCGTGATCGCGACGCGTTGCAGATCCGTCTTGCGTCCCTTGATGAACCAGCCATCGGCCAGTTCCTGCCCGGCGCGCAACGTCTCGAAGCGGATGCCGTGCGACCAGGCGGCGAACTCGCCGTTGCGCAGGAAGGAGCCGCGCCCGTCGGTCGCCGAGATGCTCGCTTGTTCGAGCAGCGGCGTGATCGGGCGGGCGTGCATCACGCGCTCCAGGTAGCGCACCGAAGGCGCCCGGGAGACGTAGCACAACGCGATGTCCACGAAGCCTCTGCCGCGATGCGCCATCGACATCGTGAACTCGATCGGCGCCAGACCAGAAGACATGGCACCGTCGATGGCACCGATCGGTCGAGCGCTCAGCGCCCAGGAGCCGGTGACGTCGAACTCGCAGCGCGCCAGCGATCGCCCGCCACCGATCAGCGCACAGGACAGTCGCATGTCGCGATCGGCCCTGATCAGCAGCATCACCGACAGGTCGCCATCGAGTTCGCGATTCGCATCCAGCGCACAGGCCAGCCGCAGGGTGTTGTCCTCGGCATGGCCGTGCGACAAGGTCACACGGGTGTAGCGCGAGCCGAACCGGATCAGCTCGCGCGGCAACGGGAAGTCATCGACGTGCACGCCCACCGACGGATCGTGGCGAATCGACCAGCCGTCGATGCCCGCCTCGTCCTCGGGGTGAAGGAACGGATTCGGATTGAGCGGGCGGTGATCATCGAGCGCCATCGTGCGCCGCAGGAACACGTGCGGCGCCTGGTCCGGCCCGGTGGACAGGGCCAGATCGAGCTCGGTGGCCCCTTCCTGGAGCGCCGTCGCGAGGTCGGCGGTGAAGGCCGCCTGCCCCCCGGCGATGCCGGCATCCGCCAAGTCGGCGCGATAGTCGCAGCGCTCCACCCGCGCCACGGCGACACCGGCACACCACACGGTGACCGGCTCGTCCAGGGCGGTGCCGTCGACCCGGGCGAACCACCCGCTGAGCAAGCCATCGTCGAGCCGATCCAGATGCCCTTGCGCGGCGACCGGTGCGCCGCCGGGCGCCGCCGTGACCGCCGGACCGGGCGTCGAATCGGGCACGCCACCGGTGACGCTCGGGGCATTCGCGGCCCCGGAACGCTCGGTGGTGAGCAGCGAGCGTCGTCTGAGAGCGTTCAGCATCGAGATTCCCTGTCGTGATCGGTGAGCACGCGGACCGGCGGCATGCCCATCTGGTCTGCCGGTCAGCGCTGCAACTTCCGTTCCCCCGGGCCTGGAATCACTGCGCCAGGAATTCGCTGAACACCTGCATCTCCGACCAGGCTGCACGCGCTACCGAGTAGCCCTGAGAGGTACCGATCGCTGCCTGGCGCAGCGTCTGACGTGCCGAGTCCGGCAGCGCGACGTAGTCCGCGAACCGCTGCACGATCGCTGCCTTGCTGCGGGTATCGACAAGCATCGCGTTGACACCATCGACGGCGTACTCGTGCGTGCCGCCCAACACCGGCAGGATCGTGGCGCAGCCGCAGGCCATCGCCTCGAGCCCGGTCCGACCGAAGGCCTGGTAGTCGGACAGGTCCATCACCACCTCGGTGGAACGGAACAGGGTCGAGACCTGCCGCCGGCTGAGCTTGCCGTGGTTGGTGTAGTCGAAGTCGTGCGGCAGCTGGTTCTCGACCACGTCCTCGTCGGAGCAGCCGAAGATGCTGATCGACACCGCCTCGCCATAGTGCTCCTTGAGCTCCTTCAGCACGCTCATCGTGCGGCGCGGCGCGCGACGCCGGGTGTGCGGTCGCACCATGGCCGCGATCCAGATCGCCCCGCGGTTGCGCGGCATGGCCGGGTAGTAGATCGACGTGTCGATGCTGGGTTCGATCTTGGCCACCGGTACGTCATGGTTCAGCGTGACCATGTCGCGGATCCAGTCGGTCTTGGCGAACAGCAACGCACCGGGAATCCGGTTGTAGCTGTCCAGCGCCGCCTTTCTCAGCGGATCGTCGGCGGCGCAGAACAGCGGCTCGTAGTCCTGGATGTAGTAGCCGATGCGCGGCCTGGACCCGGACATCGTGTCCAGCGCCTGCGCCACGGTCTCCACCGAGGTGAAGATGGTGCAGATCACCAGATCGCGATCGGCCATCAGGCCGGCCAGCGACGCTGCGCCGTCGAACACCCGAATCGCCTCGTGCACCCGCGGCAGGTCCGCGTACTGCGTCATGAACGAAGGAGCGTTGCGCGCGTTGACCGCGATCTGCACGTCCGCACCGAAGCGCAGCAGCTCGTCGACCTCCTGCGCCACCGAATGCGCACCACCGCTACCACCCTTGACCGGTAGCACGAACAGCAGTCGCTGCGCATCGCAGGGGTTCAACCGGTTCACGCTGTTCATACCGATTCCATCGCGTTGAGTCGATGCCGCAGGGCGACCATCTCGGGGTGATGCTCAAGCTCGCCGCACACCGTCTTCCAGTCCACGTCCGGATGCTTGAGCTTCAGCGCGGCACTGCCCTCCTTCGACAGGGCCTTGCGTTGTTCGTGACCGAAGCTCTTGGACTTGGCGTGGAAGACGTAGGTGTCGTCGGCGATGTGGATGTCCAGCCCGGCGGCGATCACTCGGGCGCAGAAGTCGTTCTCCTCGCCGAAGCCGCGCGGGAACGCCTGCTCGTCCAGCAGACCGACGGTGTCAAGCGCCTTCCTGGAGATCAGCTGGCAGAAGCCGTTGATCACGCGCACGCGCGGCCAGGCGGTGGTCGAGGCGTCGCGCACGCGGGTGGCCATGATGTCCGGCGACACCGAGGCCGGCAGCGGGTTGAACGACCATTCGTTGGCATCGTTGCGGATGCGCGGGATGGACTGGTAGGAGGCGGCATTGCTGAGCGGTCCGACCATGCCGGCATTCGGATGATGCACCGCGCAATCCACCAGCTGCTCCAGCCAGTTCTGCGTGACCACGCAATCGCTGTTGAGCACGCAAACGTGGTCGGCAAGCGCTGCCGAGAGTCCGCGATTCACCGAGCGGGTGTAGCCCAGGTTCTCCCCGTTGCGCAGCACCGTGATGTGCGGGTGTCGCGCGGCCACCGCGGCCAGCCAGGCGGCGGTGTCGGCATCCGAGGCATCATCGATCAGCAGCAGCTGATACGGCACGGTGGTGCGCGACAGCACCGAACGGACGCACTGCCGCACCGCGTCCAGGGCATTGTAGATCGGCACCACGATGTCGATCGAGGGGTAACCGACGTAGGGACGGCGGGTCGCCGCGATGTCCAGCTCGCTCAGCGCGACGGGCTGTTCGGAGTCCCGCTTGGCGCGGGCGATCTGAGCGCGTTCACCGTCGCCCAGCGCGGCCCGGTTGCGCCAGGAGGCCACGCCGTGCAGCAGCGAGAGCTGACCGGTGATCGCGGGATCCTCGAAACCGACCACCTCGTTCGAGGCGACGACACTGGGCGCAGCCGGCACTCGGTCGATTGCCGAGGTCACCTCGACCCGCTCGATGCACAGCTCGCTGCTCCTCTCGAACTCCAGGCACAGCACCAGGTTGCTCATGTCGGCGCAGGCGGTGCGCAGCGCGATCATGTCCGCCTCGTCCAGCTCGAAGCGCAGCTCGGAGGCGCCCCGCACTCGGTGATTGCGCACCAACACGCGGGCAATCGCCTCGCGACCGACACCGCGCGCCAGCAGCATGACTGAACGCAGCCCGGCCATGCGGTGCTTGCCGGATGCCTGCAACGCGATGCCGATGCTCAGTGCAGACTCGTCCAGCACACCGGCGGCCAGCGGGCTGACCAACCGCATGGGGCCTTCGAACTCCTCGGTCGTCACCCGGATGCCGAAGCGGGGCTCTCCGGGCGCCTCGCCGTTGGCCGGTACCGACAGGCTGCACAACGACAGCTTGACGTGACGCATCTGCGGGCCTCGCCCCTCGGCGAACCAGCCGTCGGCGATTTCCTGCTTGGGCGTCGGTGCATCGAAGCGGATGCCCTTCGACCAGCCGCGAAAATCGCCGTTGGACAACAGCAGGCGTGGCGCCCGATCGTTCGATCCGTCCTTCGCTACCGCCTCCTCCGACGTCGCCGAGCCGACACGGCGCAGGTAGTCGAACGAGACATCCTCGCTGACGCTGCACAAGGCGATGTCGACGAAGCCGCGCCCGCGGTGCGGCACGCTGATGTCGAGTCGACAGTCGGCTCCGGGCTTCAGGGCGGCGCTGTCGGGAATCGCGTGCCGGTGAAAGCGCCAGGCCGTCTGCGCCTGCAAATGCAGATCGCCCACCAGTTCGCCATCGGCGAACAGCTGGCAGCTGATTGCGGTGGGCCGGTCGGCGCGCAGCACCAGTCCGACCATGATGTCCTGGGCCAATTCCCGATCGAGCCTCACCGGGCAGCTCAGCACCAGGGCACGCTGGGCATTCAGGCCATCGGTAAAGGCCAGTCGGGTATAGCGGTCCGAGATGCCCTTCAGCGAGTGTGGGGCGGGAAAGTCATCGATGCGCAGGCCGATGGCCGGATCATGATCGATGCGCCAGCCGGGGACATCGGCCGGACCGCCCGGTCGCATCGTGTGATTGGCGTTGAGAGGAACGTGGGATTTCAGCGGCACGACCTGATCGAGAAAATGGCGCGGCTGGTCGTCCGGGCCGACCGACAGCCCGATGCGCGCCTGGCTCAGGCCGCTGCTGCGCAACCGCGCGACATCGACACGAAAGGCAGCCTGGCCCTCGGCGATGCCGGCCGCCTTCAAGTCGGCCCGAAAGCCGAGCGTATCGATGGTGGCAACCGCCTCGCCATCGCACCACAACGTCACGCACTGGCCGATCGGCGAGTTGTCGGCAGCGGCGATCCAGCCTTCCAGCCCGCCGTCATCGATGCGCTCCAGATGCCCCTTGGCCTCGGCGCTTCCCGCCAGCCGGCGCTTGGCCTGTCGGGTCGCCACCGTCGGCGCGGGCACATCGGCCCGGCCCGAGGGCATCGCGTTGCCCTGGCGGGCGAGCGCCCGAGACTTGACCTGATCGACGATGCGGCCTAGCCGCACGGAAAGGTTCCTGTATCCAGCGGGGTTCATGAAACGTCGTCTCTATGCAAGCGGGTGCAGGTGGCGCAACGAACATCGCGTCGCGCTGGGAGGCACTTCACATCCCGCAAATAACGTTCCGATCCAGCCGTCCGATGTCGAACGTTGTTGCCGAAACACGGCCGGGCGGCGCCGCCCGCGGGGGACCGGCTCAGCTCGCCTGGCGCAACCGAGCCCGCCCGGCTCGCAAGCCGGACAGATCCTCGGAGGTCTGGCCCAGTCGCCCTTCCAGCGACACGAACACCGGCTTGGTCTCGTCTCCGCCGGTGGCCAGGTAGTTCACCAGGCAATCCAGCGCCAGGCGCGTGCGTCCTCCGTCGAGCGCGAAGCGGGCACGTGCCAGGTAGCCGGGCGCATGGCTCGGCCAGATCAGGTTCACGCTGGCGCAGCAGCGCTCCGCCTCGATCACGTCGTCGCGGGACAGGGCCTCGTTCATCCGCACTTCCAGTTCCTGCCGCTGGGCGCCATCGCCGGCGATGGCGAAGCTGCGATCGACCAGGTAGGAGGCCGCGGTTCGGTGCAGGGCGTGCGATCGTTCGCCGCCACGCGCCTCGGCGGCCATCAGCAGCAGGCGCACGTTCGGGTCCAGGTCGAAGAACAGCAAGCGGAAAGCATCGTCGCGAAGGATGCTCACCAGCTGTGCATAGGCCCCGTCGTGGCCGGCCCAGTGGGGCTTGTCGCCCACGCCGAACCGCCCTGCCAGGGGACCGGTGCAGCGCCCCAGCGGATCGCGGCTGAGCGACAGGTGCACCCCGCATTCGGGCCGCTGCTGGAAGTCCTCGGGCACCATCGCCCCCTGGCGCTGCATGAGCAGGTACAGCACCCGCTCGTCGCTGAGCTTGACGTCGATCCCCTCCAGCGAGGGCAGCGGGTACATCAGGTCGTAGGCGCAGAAATGCAGGCCCGACAGGCGGCGCTCGCCATCGGGCGTCGTGCACGGGCGCACGATGTTGCTGAACGGAAGGCCATGCTTCTCGATCAGCCGCAAGTGAACCGGCAGCACGTCTTCGGTGATCAGCAGGTCGATGTCACCGATGTAGACGTACTGCGCCACGGTTCGCGGTGCCTCGACGAACCGCACGACGTTCGGTGACAGGTGCGGATCGTCGATGACCGCACGGCTTTGCCGAAACAGGAAGCGATCACCGAAACGGCGGTGCAGGTGCTCGATCGCCGCGGCATGGGTGGCCTCGAACTCGGCCAGATCCTCGAGCAGGATCTCCACGTAGGCATCCGGGCTGTTGACCAGCGCGAACCAGACGTAGGGCACCGCGAACATCGCGTAGCCCCGGTCCGCATAGGTGTAGAACAGCAGCGTCGGGACGTGCGGTGCGGGTTGCATCATCGAAAAGGCTCGGCCAGACGAATCGACCCGCCGGCACCGGCCGGAAGGCTCCTCTACCGATGCAACCAAGCAAGGCGCAAGCCAGTGCGCGCCGGCCCGCCCCGCGTGCTGGCTACCCGATCAGGCCACCGTCACCCGCTCGTCCAGATACGCATCCTGAATCGCTTGCAGCAGCTCCACCCCTTCCCTCATCGGCTTCTGGAACGCCTTCCTGCCCGAGATCAGCCCCATGCCACCGGCGCGCTTGTTGATCACCGCCGTTCGCACCGCCTGCTCCAGATCGCCGGAACCGCCCGAGCCACCGCCGGAGTTGATCAACCCGGCACGCCCCATGTAGCAGTTGGCCACCTGATAGCGCACCAGATCCACCGGGTGATCGGTGGTGAGCTCGGAGTAGACCTTGTCGTGGGTGTGGCCGAAACCGACCGCGGTGTAGCCACCGTTGTTCTCGGCCTGCTTCTGCTTGACGATGTCGGCCTGGATGGTCGAGGCCAGATGGTTGGCCTGCCCGGTCAGGTCGGCGGAGACGTGGTAGTCCTTGCCGTCCTTCTTGAACGCCGAGTTGCGCACGTAGGCCCACAGCACCGTGGCCATGCCCAGCTGGTGGGCACGGTGGAACGCCTCGGAGATCTCGGTGATCTGCCGGCGCGAGTCCTCCGAGCCGAAGTAGATCGTGGCACCGACCGCCAGCGCGCCCAGGTCGAAGCACTGCTCCACCTGCGCGAACAGGGTCTGTTCGTACATGGCGGGCAGCGTCAGGGTCTCGTTGTGGTTCAGCTTGACCATGAACGGGATGCGATGCGCGTACTTCCTGGACACCGCCCCCAGCACGCCCAGCGTGGAGGCCACGCAGTTGCAGCCGCCCTCGATCGCCAGCTCCACGATGTTGGCCGGATCGAAGTACATCGGGTTGGGTGCGAAGGAGGCGCCGCCGGAGTGCTCGATGCCCTGATCGACCGGCAGCATGGACACGTAGCCGGTACCGCCGAGCCGACCGGCATCGAAGATCTGCTGCATGGCGCGCATGGTGCCCGGGCCACGGTCGCTGACACCGATCACGCGGTCCACGTAGTCGTCGCCCGGCAGGTGCAGCATCGACTTGTCGATGCCGGTGCAGGTGTAGTCGAGCAGGTACTCCGCCTCGTCGCCGAGCAGGGAAACGGTATCGGTCATGGCAGGACGGCTCCAGATCGTGGGATGGGGTGGCTATCGACCACCCGGGGAAGGCGATGAAGGGCCGAGCGCCCCACATCGCCGGAAAGGGAATCGGGCGACACCGCTGCGGCTCAGGCGCCGCGCTCGCGCAGCATGGCCACGGCCGGCAGCGTCTTGCCTTCCAGGAATTCCAGGAAGGCCCCGCCGCCGGTGGAGACGTAGGACACCTGCTCCTCGATGCCGTACTTGTCGAGCGCGGCGAGCGTGTCGCCGCCACCGGCGATGGAGAAGCCGGCCGAGGCGGCGATGGCGTTCGCCAGCGTGCGGGTGCCGTCGGCGAAGGCATCGAATTCGAACACCCCGACCGGCCCGTTCCACACGATGGTGCCGGCCTCCTCCATCATCTTGGCGTAGCGGGCAGCGGTCTTCGGACCGATGTCCAGGATCAGCTCGTCATCGGCCACCTCGGCCACGCCTCGCACGATGGCCTCGGCATCGGCGGCGAAGCTCTTGGCGCACACCACATCGACGGGCACCGGAATCGCCGCACCGCGCGCCTGGGCCGCCTTCATCAGCCGCTGCGCCTCGTCGACCAGATCCGCCTCGTACAGCGACTTGCCGACCCCGTGTCCGGCCGCCGCGATGAAGGTGTTGGCGATGCCGCCGCCCACGATCAGCTGGTCGACCTTGTCGCCGAGCGCGGCCAGCACGGTCAGCTTGGTGGAGACCTTGGAGCCGCCGACGATGGCGACCATCGGCCGGGCCGGTCGGTGCAGGGCCTTGCCCAACGCGTCCAGCTCGGCGGCGAGCAGCGGGCCGGCACAGGCCACCGGTGCGAATCGTCCGGCACCGTGGGTGGAGGCCTGGGCGCGGTGCGCGGTGCCGAAGGCATCCATCGCGTAGACATCGCACAGCGCCGCGTAGCGTCGCGCCAACGCCTGGTCGTCGGCCTTCTCGCCGACATTGAAGCGCACGTTCTCCAGCAACACCACCTCGCCGTCCGCAAGCACCGGCGGCTGCTCCAGGTAGTCGCTGATCAGCCGTACCGGCTGGCCGAGCAACTCGGACAGCCGGGTGGCCACCGGTGCCAGCGAATCGCCGGCGGTGTGCTGACCCTCGCTGGGCCGGCCCAGGTGCGACATGATCATCGTGCGCGCACCGGCGCCGATGGCGTACTGCAAGGTCGGCAACGAGGCGCGGATGCGCGCATCGGAACCGATCCGGCCGCCCTCCACCGGCACGTTCAGGTCCTGGCGCACGAGCAGCCGCTGACCGGCCAGCGGCTGCTCCCTCATCAGGCGCATCGGCTCAGTCCGCGTTCATGGCGGCAAGCGTGGTGTCGAGCATGCGGCACGAGAAGCCCCACTCGTTGTCGTACCAGGAGCAGACCTTGACCAGTCGCTTGTCCATCACCCGCGTGAGCAGCGAATCGATGGTGGAGGATGCGCTGGTGTGGTTGTAGTCGGTGGAGACCAGCGGCTTGTCGCTGTAATCCAGGATGGCGCCGTCGGCCGCCTTGGACAGGATGGCGTTGATCTCCTGCTCGTCGGTGTCGCGCCCGGCGGTGAAGGTCAGGTCGACGATCGAGACGTTGATGGTCGGCACCCGCATGGCGAACCCGTCCAGCTTGCCGGCCAGTGCCGGCAGCACCAGCCCGACCGCCTTGGCCGCACCGGTGCTGGTGGGAATCATCGACATGGTGGCCGAGCGCGCACGGCGCAGGTCCGAGTGATAGACGTCGGTCAGCACCTGATCGTTGGTGTACGAGTGGATCGTGGTCATCAATCCGGACTCGATGCCCACCGACTCGTGCAGGGCCTTGGCCATGGGCGCCAGGCAGTTGGTGGTGCACGAGGCGTTAGAGATGATCTGGTCGGCGCCCTTGAGCGACTCGTGGTTCACGCCGTAGACGATGGTGGCGTCCACCTCGCCCTTGGCCGGTGCCGAGATGATCACCTTCTTCGCCCCGCCCTGCAGGTGCAGCCCGGCCTTCTCGCGGCTGTTGAAGATGCCGGTGCACTCCAGCACCACGTCCACGCCCAGCTCGCCCCACGGCAGCTTGGACGGATCGCGCTCGGCGAACACGCGCAACCGGTCGCCGTTCACGACCAGGTAGTCGCCATCCACCGAGACCTCACCGGGGAAGCGGCCGTGCGCGGTGTCGAACTGCGTCAGGTGGGCGTTGGTCTCGGGGTCACCGAGATCGTTGATCGCCACGATGTCGAACTCGTCCTGGCGGCCGAGCTCGAAGATCGCCCGAAGCACATTGCGCCCGATGCGCCCGTAACCGTTGATCGCGATCTTGACTGCCATGCGGTGAACCCCTGGTCGTTGTTGAGTGAAGTGGATGAGAAACGTGACAGCGGCGGCCGTTGCCCGGCCGGCAGGCATCAAGCGAGCGACTTGACGGTGCGTTCGACCAGTTCGGCCAACGCCTCGCTGCTGAAGCCGAAGTGCGCGAACACCTCGGCGGCCGGACCGGACTCGCCGAAGGTGTCGATCGACAGGGTGGCCCCGTGCAGGCCGACGTACTTGCGCCACAGGTCGCCCGATCCGGCCTCCACCGCCACGCGAGCCTGCAAGGCCTTCGGCAGCACCGCCTCGCGGTAGTCCTGATCCTGGGCATCGAACACGTCGGTGCTGGGCATCGAGACCACCCGGCAGGCAACCCCTCGCTCGTCCAGCTCGGCCGCCGCCTTCATCGCCAGCTCCACCTCCGAGCCGGTCGCGATCAGTACCGCATCGGGCGCACCGTCGGTGTCGTGCAGGATGTAGCCGCCCTTGCGGATGCCTGCCCGCTGCCGTGCGCTGCGGGTCTGCGGCGCCAGGCCCTGACGGGTCAGGACCAGCGAGGTGGGACCGTCGTCGCGCTCGATCGCGGCCTGCCAGGCGATCGCGGTCTCGACCGCATCGCACGGGCGCCACACCGACATGCGCGGCATCAGGCGCAGCGTTGCGGTCTGCTCGACCGGTTGGTGGGTCGGACCGTCCTCCCCCAGACCGATCGAGTCGTGCGTGAACACGTACACGTTCGACAGCTTCATCAGCGCGGCCATGCGCAGCGCGTTGCGCGCGTACTCCGAGAACATCAGGAAGGTGGCCACGTACACGGTGAACCCGCCGTGCAGCGTGATGCCGTTGGCGATCGCGCACATGCCGAACTCGCGCACGCCGTAGTGCACGTAATTGCCATCGGCGCTGTCCTGGATACCGACCGAGCCGGTCCACAGCGTGTTGTTGGAGCCTGCCAGGTCGGCCGAGCCGCCCAGCAGCTCGGGCAGGTGCGGACCGTAGGCATCCAGCGCGTTCTGCGAGGACTTGCGCGTCGCCAGCTTCTCGGCCGCCGCCTCGGTCCGGTCGACGTAGTCGGTGACCGCCTGCGACCAGCCGTCCGGCAGCCGCCCGGCGATGCGCCGCTCGAGCTCGGCAGCCAATTCGGGATGGGCCTTGCGGTAGGCGTCCATGCGGCCATTCCACTCGCTCTCGCGCGCGTTGCCCGCCTCCGAGGCGTTCCACTCGGCGTAGGCCTCGTCGGAGATCTCGAACGGCCCGTGGCTCCAGTCCAGCTGCTCTCTGGTCAGCGCGATCTCGTCATCGCCCAGCGGCGAGCCGTGACTGCCCTCCGTGCCGCCCTTGTTGGGCGAACCGAAGCCGATCGTGGTACTGGCGCAGATCAGCGTCGGCCGATCGGTCTCGCTCCGCGCTTCGGTCAGCGCCGAATGGATCGCCGCCGCGTCGTGGCCGTCGATCGCCGGGATCACGTGCCAGCCGTAGGCCTCGAAACGCTTCGGGGTATCGTCCGTGAACCAGCCTTCGACCTCGCCATCGATCGAGATGCCGTTATCGTCGTAGATCGCGATCAGCTTGCCCAGCTTCAGGGTGCCGGCCAGCGAGCAGGCCTCGTGGCTGATGCCCTCCATCAGGCAGCCATCGCCCAGGAACACGTAGCTGTGGTGGTCCACCACGGTGTGTCCGTCGCGGTTGAACTGGGCGGCCAGCGTCTTCTCGGCGATCGCGAAGCCGACCGCGTTGGCCAGGCCCTGCCCGAGCGGTCCGGTGGTGGTTTCCACCCCCGGCGCGTAGCCGTACTCCGGGTGGCCCGGGGTCTTGGAGTGCAGCTGGCGGAAGTTCTTGATCTCCTCGATCGGCAGGTCGTATCCGCTCAGGTGCAGCAGCGAGTACAGCAGCATCGAGCCGTGCCCGTTGGACAACACGAACCGATCGCGGTCGAACCAGTCCGGATTGTCCGGATTGTGTGACAGGAAGCCGTTCCACAGCACGTCGGCCAGGTCGGCCATGCCCATGGGCGCTCCAGGATGGCCCGAATTGGCCGCCTGCACCGCATCCATCGACAGCGCCCGGATCGCGTTGGCGCGCTTGCGAGACGTGGAAGGGTCGAAGGGCAGGGCCATGCGGACTCCGGTCATGATCGCGAGGGCGCGCAGTATATGACGCGCGGCACAGCACCGACGCCGTCACACGGATATTGCTATCCGGGGGACCCATCCCCAACACCTACATCCCACGCCACTTCTCGATCGCCGCGCTTGCACGCGGCGGCCCCGCCTTGCCGGTATGTACTTTCGGTGGGCGCGGCCCTACACTAGAGAGTTGGTTCGACAGACGAGAGCATATGACCACGCGCATGGCGATGGACAAGACCCAGCAGTCCAATCTGAAGGACCTCATTGCCAAGGGCAAGGAGCAGGGTTACTTGACCTATGCCGAGGTCAACGATCACCTGCCCGAGGGTATCGTGGATCCGGAACAGGTGGAAGAGATCATCGCGATGATCGCCGACATGGGCATCAGCGTCGGTGAAACGCCGCCCGAGGCCGATTCGCTGATCCTGTCGGCCGACAACAACAACAGCAAGACCGACGATGATGCGGCCGACGAGGCCGCCGCCGTGCTGGCCACCGTGGACGGCGAATTCGGCCGCACCACCGATCCGGTGCGCATGTACATGCGCGAGATGGGCACCGTGGAGCTGCTCACCCGCGAGGGCGAGATCGAGATCGCCAAGCGCATCGAGGAAGGGCTGCAGCAGATGCTGTCCGCGCTGGGCATCTACCCCGAGACCATCAACCTGCTGCTGGAGCGCTGGCAGACGTTCACCGAAGAGAAGATGCGCCTGTCGGATCTGATCGTGAACTTCAAGGAGCTCACCGACGAGATCAACGTCGCCAAGACCCCGGCCGACAAGAAGGACGACGACGAAGAAGAGGAGAAGGGGCCGACCGGCCCGGACGTCGAGGAAGTCAAGAAGCGCATGGCCGCCATGCAGCGCGCCTACGCCAAGGCGCTGAAGGCGATCGATGCCGCCGGCGGCATCCAGGACGACAAGGCCAAGGCCGAGATGGCCAAGGTCGGCAAGATCTTCCTGGAGTTCAAGTACCACCCCACCTTCGTGGCGATCCTGGTGGCCGGCCTGCGCGGTCAGGTCGAGCGCATCCGCTCGCTGGAGCGGCAGGTGCGCGACGTGTGCATCAAGCAGTGCCGCATGCCGCGCGACGTGTTCATCCAGAGCTTTCCGGGCAACGAGACCAGCGAGGAATGGCTGGACGGGCTGTGCCGGCAGCGCAAGCCCTGGGTGGCCAAGCTCAAGGACAACCGCGACGAGATCGAGATGCTGCAAAAGCGCATCCAGCAGATCTGCGTGTCCAGCCAGCTGACGATCACCGACATCAAGGAGATCAACCGCCGCATGAGCATCGGCGAGCTGGCCGCTCGCCGCGCCAAGAAGGAGATGGTCGAGGCCAACCTGCGCCTGGTCATCTCGATCGCCAAGAAGTACACCAACCGCGGCCTGCAGTTCCTGGACCTGATCCAGGAAGGCAACATCGGCCTGATGAAGGCGGTCGACAAGTTCGAATACCGCCGCGGCTACAAGTTCTCCACCTACGCCACCTGGTGGATCCGCCAGGCCATCACCCGCTCGATCGCCGACCAGGCGCGCACCATCCGCATTCCGGTGCACATGATCGAGACCATCAACAAGCTGAACCGCATCAGCCGCCAGATGTTGCAGGTGATGGGCCGCGAGGCCACACCCGAGGAGCTGGCCGAGAAGATGGAGATGCCCGAGGACAAGATCCGCAAGGTGCTCAAGATCGCCAAGGAGCCGATCTCGATGGAGACGCCCATCGGCGACGACGAGGACAGCCACCTGGGCGACTTCATCGAGGATCAGAACATCCTGTCCCCGATCGAGACCGCCACCGGCCTGGGGCTGGGCGAGACGACGCACGAAGTGCTGGCCTCCCTCACCCCGCGCGAGGCCAAGGTGCTGCGCATGCGTTTCGGCATCGACATGAACACCGACCACACCCTCGAGGAGGTCGGCAAGCAGTTCGACGTGACGCGCGAGCGCATTCGCCAGATCGAGGCGAAGGCACTGCGAAAGCTGCGTCACCCGACGCGCTCGGAGCAGCTGCGAAGCTTCCTGGACGCCCAGGAGTAGTCCTCGGCTTCGTCCGGCACGGCCATCCCGGGGCGCCCTGGCGTCGGAATGGCCGCTGCCGATCGGCCGGACCGGTTTGGCAGGGTTCTTGTGTGAGCCGGTCATGCCAAGACGATCCCGACCGGGCGCCATCCCGGAGGCCGCCGCTCGGACCCGGCTGATCGCATCGCCGACGCGCGGCATGCGTCGGCTGTTCGGCGTGGCCACCGCCGCCCTTCGGCCTCGCTCGATCGTCCCGTCGCTTGACCGGACAGCCTCACCTGCGTTTTCCCCCTTGGCGCCCGCCGCCGATTCCGCCACCGACGCGGTCGCCGACGCGGTCGTCGGATACCCGCCCGATCCGGATGCGGCCCGAGATGCACTGTCGGGCCTCGAACGGGCATTGGCCAACGGGATGATCGAGACCGCACTCGGCGCGGCGGTGTCGGCTATTCGACTGGATCCGGGCGGCATTGCCGGGTACCGAGCCCTGGCGCAGGTTCTCGAGACGCAAGGTCACTACGAAGAAGCCCGACGCGCCTGGCAGCTGCAGTTGCACGAGGACACCGTCGCGCGATTGTTCGCACCTGCCGAGCGGTTCGCGACCGCACCCCCACCCTCCTCGGCCAGTTCCTCGGTGCAGCGCCACGCCTGTCACGGGCCGTCCAGCGTGGCGATGGTCGTCCCGGTGGCCCTCGAAGGATGCGCACCGAAGGCGGTCGACAAGGACCGAATCGACTCGCCGGGTGGTTTCGTCGATCGAATCGACGGTGCTCGCGTGTGGCAGGACGCGCTCAACACCCGCGTGCTGGACGCCGACGGCCGCGAGCTCACCGAGCACGCTCACGGCAACGCGGCCCTGGTCGAGCGACTGGCGAGCGGCCGTACTCCGCGCGTGCCCCACGGCGGGCGGCTCATCCTGCTGGGCGCCCCGGGCACCGGCAACTTCTACCACTGGATGTTGGACATCCTGCCCAAGCTGGCGTTGCTTGGCGACGCCGGATTCAACCCGGGACCCGATGATCGCTTCGTCCTGCCGTTCTTCAAGCGTCGCTTCCAGGCCGAGTCGCTGGCCCTGCTCGGCATCGATGAGAGTCAGTTGATCGTGACCGAGCGGACGTCGCTGTGGCTCGAAGGCGAGCAATGGTTGGTTCCCTGGCTGCGCAACCGCATGGGCCTGTCGATGGATGCCTGGACCCCGCGTGCACTTCGCCGGCTGTTCGGGGTCGGCCCCGAGCGCGATGGCCCATCTCCAGGTACCCGCCTGTTCATCGCGCGAGACCCGGCCGCCTCACAGGGGCGACGTGTCACCAATCAGGCCGAGCTCGAGCGTACGCTCGAGCGACGCGGCATCACCCCGGTCTATCCCGAACGGCTGTCGCTACGCGAGCAGATCGACCTGTTCGCCTCGGCCGAACTGATCGTCGCGCCTCACGGAGCGGGCCTGTCGAACATCGTCTTCTGCGCACCGGGCACCACGGTAGTGGAGTGCGTCGGCCGTCACTACCAGCCGTGCTACCGCGCCATCTGCACCCTGGCCGGCCTGCACTACGCCCTGCTGGGCGACACGGTGAAACCGGACGGCGACCCGGACGAGCGGGCCGCGGCCGAACGCCATCCGCAGCGCCAGACCGCCGATCTGAGCATCGACCCGGATGCGCTGGAGCGGTTGCTCGATCGCATCGAGGGCGACTCGGCGCAGGCCATCGCCTCTGCCTGACGCGGCGCATCGTCTCCGGCAGCGCCATTTGTGGGAGACTCGCAGCGTCGCCCGGCGGTGCACCGCATCCTGGCAACGACGCACGGACGATGCCGTGACGAGCACGATATCGATCGGCGGGCCTGTAGCTCAGTTGGTCAGAGCAGGGGACTCATAATCCCTTGGTCGTAGGTTCAAGTCCTACCGGGCCCATTCCCCCTGCCGACAATCATGCGTCGCTTCGACGCGCTTGCGCCACACCGGTCGTCGAGGCCCGTGCCACCCGGCACTTGCCAAGCTGCAACGAACCGCGAAGACGCTCGACGCCCCGTCGCTTCATGGCCGTCAGGTTTCAAGGACACGCTCGAACCAGCCGCTACCTCTCGAGACGGTCGCGCATCCGTGCGGCAGGGTACCTGGCGGTACGGATACGGCGGCATGAACATCGGATCGAGCTTGACCGCGCGCTATGCGATCGCGCTGACGTTGGTGGCACTCACGATGATCGTGACCCACGTGGTCGAGATGCAGCGAGTCGCGGCGACCGCCACGGATGCGCGTACGATAAACATCAGCGGCATGCAACGCATGCTCTCGCAGCGCAGCGCACTGATGGCCCGCGAGCTGTCGCTTGCCCAGGATGCCGAAGTCGCCGAGCTGCTGTCGGCAAAGCTGGCCGAGACGCTGAACGAGATGGCGGCCAACAACGACGTTTTGTCCGCCGACTGGAGAAGGCGAGCGCAAGACGGAGACCGGGCGTTCGTCGCCCTGGTCGAGGAAGACGGACTCGATAGCAAGGTCCGACGCTACATCACCTCGGCGCGCACCTTGCTTGATCGCGCGGAGGATGGCGCCCTCTCACCCGCCCGGATCGATGGCGATGTGGCCCATCGTCTGGCGGTCGTTGCCCGCAACGGCTTCCTCGACGAGCTGGACGCCGTCGTCGAGCTGTACGAGCGGGACAGTGTCGCCAAGACCGAGACGATCGGCAAGATCGGCGAGTGGGCGACCCTGATCGGGCTGACCCTGCTGGTTCTGGAGGTACTGTTCATCTTCCGCCCGATGACCCGCAAGATCGTCTCCACCGTCACCGATCTCGAGCGCAGCAACAAGACGCTGGTGGAGGTGAACGAGGAGCTCGCTCAGTTCAACTATCGGATCTCCCACGATATCGTCGCGCCCATCTCGACCGCCCGTGGGTACCTCGACCTTGCCATCGACGATCTATCGACCGGGCAGCTCGCCGAGGTGCCCGCGCTGCTGGCGACGGTTCGCCAACAGCTGGACAGGCTCGATACCCTGGTGGCCGATCTGTCCAATCTTGCGCTTGCCAGCTCGGAAGACTCTCTGGTGGAGTCGATCGAGCTGGAACCTCTGTTCGACGAACTGCGATCCGATCATGTGGAGGCCACGCTGGATGGATTGTCCATCACGTCGAACCTGGCTCTGGCGCGCATCGATAGCGACCGGGCCCGCATCCGCCAGGTGATGTCCAACCTGATCGACAACGCGGCAAAGTACCGCGATGCGGCCGAAGCATCGCCCCGGGTGATCGTGACGTCCAGGCGCGAAGGAAACGATGCGCTCATCGAGGTCAGCGACAACGGTATCGGCATCGATCCGGAATTCGGCGCACGGGCCTTCGACATGTTCGCACGTGGTTGCTCGACGATTCCTGGAACCGGGTTGGGGCTCTACATCATCGACAAGCACGCCGATCGTCTGGGCGCGAAACTGTCGATCGAGCACCATGCCAAACCGACCGTCTTCCGGATCACGCTTCCCGACCCACCGAGGATGACGGCATGATGGCTTTGAATCGAATACTGGTCGTCGAGGATACCGACGTCGATCGAGCCCTGGCGATCCGTGTGCTTCGCAAGGTGTGGCCAAGTGTCACGATCCTCCAGGCACAGGATGGTCAACAGGCCGTTGCCCTGCTGGAAGGGTGTCTGGACGAACTGCCCGATCTGATTCTCCTGGACGTCAACATGCCTCGGATGGACGGGCACGCGTTCCTGGAAGCGTGGTACGCCGATGCGAAGATCGACGTCCCCGTGGTGATGATGCTCACCTCGTCGGATCGCTCATCCGATCGCGAGCGTTCGGAACGATTCGCCGGTGTGAAGAGCTACATCGTCAAGCCGCTGACGAAGGCGCTCGCGGCGAAACTGCCGGAGCTTGCCGCCTGATGCACCCGCTCCCTGCCCCGTCTTGGGCCACCGCCTGCTCGTTCTCCACACGCGTCATCCAATAGTCGACATCGAAGGTCGGGTCGCCGATCAGGTAGCGCCACAGGCGAATGCGGTTCATGTACTCGAGACGCCCGGTGTCCTGCTCGAACCACGGCTCGGAGGTCATCAGGATCCGCTGCACGGGGTCGGGCGTGTCGCCCGGATCGCTCCAGAACACCGGCCGCTGGTCGACATGGTCGTCCGGCAGGTCGGACAGGTCCCACAGCCGCTGCTGTGGCGAGGTCGGGCACAGGCGGATCTTCAGCACGTAGCGATGGGTCGACGAGCGATTGGCTCCCGCGCCGTGCCAGATGCCGTGATGGAACAACGCCACCGTGCCGGCCGGACAGACCATGCGCTGTTGCCCGAGCATGTTCTGGTACCGCCCGATGCCCATCTCGCTGACGATGCGCAGGTGCGTACCGGGCACGTAGCGGGTGCCCCCCATCGTCTTGTCGACGGCGTGCGGGAAGTAGAACAGCTGCACATCGAACGACAGGCGTGGATCGATCGTGGAGTCCTGGTGCAGATGCTGGGACTTGCCGCCCGGGAAGGTGGTGTGCAGGAAGTGGTGATCGACCACCGGCTGCCGACCGACCAGGCTTTCGATGGCGCCGGCGACCGCCGGCACGCGCAGCATGTCCTGCACCGGCGTGTCGGGCGCATAAGCCTTGTCGAGCGCGGTTCCCGGGGCGACCACCGGCACCGCCCGGGAGCTCATCAGACGCTGCATGTGCTGGCGCGGCGCCTCGTCCGGCACCTGCGTCATCTGCTGCATGAAGGCCCGGTTGACGGCGTCCGGCACCACACCGTCCAGGCGCAGGATCCCGCGCGCGGCGAACTCGGCCATCTGCCGGCTGTTCAGCAAGCTCATGATTCGCTCTCCAGACCGGGCGTGCGGTCGACCAGTTTCTCGAAGAAGAACTCGTACTTCAGGTAGGCGGTCGTGAATTCCGAGCCCGGCACGTGCGCCGCGATCGGGCTTGCCTGGATCAACCGCCAGCCATCGCGCAGCGCCGCGACGCCATCGGGATACGGCGGCTCGTCCTCGTCGCCGGGCTGATCCTGGGTACGGCCGGATCCGTCATGGCGCGCCCAGCCGATGACCGCGGCATCGAGCGCGGAGTTCTGAAGGTACAACACGAGGATCTGCTGTCGCACGGTATCGAGGCTCGTTCTGGAAGGGGGTCGGTGCGATGGCTCGGCTCGCTCGAGCCCGGGACGGTCAGCGGGCATAGGCGATCTCGACCATGCCGTGCCCGCGCAGCCGCGGTACCCGGAAGGTGATGTCGTCGCCGTCGCGCTCGAAGGTCAGTGGCTCACCTTCGGGAACCAGCCTGACAGTGTCCACCGTGCCGATCGGGCGCAGCCGCACATCGATGTCGGCCAGCGTGATCAGGTCCTGGATCGGCTGGATGCTCGCGCCGTGCAGCTGGCCACGCAGTGCAGGCGTGGCATGCAGCAGATGAACGACATCGCGGTGCTCACCGGGCTGATGGCGCACCGTCACGCGACCGGCGCGCGGCAACGACGTCTCCACCAGTGTCGGCCCGCCGAGCGCCAGCCGAATCGCACGCTCGGCGATCTCCAGGTGCGCCATCGCGCCGGTCTCGACATAGATCGAGAAGATCGGGTGCGCCAGGTGCACCAGGTTGCCGTGCCTGACACCCGCTGCGTAGTCGGTCGGTGCCGGTCGACTCGGCGCGTTGACATGCCCCGAGAAATGACGAGGATCGCGGTTCATGTAGGGATCGAACACGGCGCCGAGCGACTCGCCCGCTTCGACCGTCAGGCGCTCGGACGGGCGGTACATGAACAACGGATCATCGATGCCCTCGGCCCGCATGTCCGGCACCGGCAGCAGGTAGTCGCCACCGCTCATCGACGAGGTACCGTGCCAACGCGCTCCGATGTCGAGCACCGGACCGGTGTCGGCATGAATGCCGCTGCGGCCCGTGGCGAGCACCCGACCGCCCCTGTCCAGGTAGGCCTTCAGCCGTTCGGCCAGCCCCTGATCCACGGCGATGACATCCGGCAGGATCACCAGGCGGTAGTCCTCCAGATCGCTCTGCAGATCGAGCACGTCGAACGGGATCTTGGATTCGAGCAGCACGCGTACCGCACCGGTATCGGGCGCATTCATCCGATCCTGATGCGCGACCGTGCCGGCCAGCATGGGCCCACGCGCCGCCTCGGCCGACAACACGCCGACATCGGCGCGGTTGCGCGAATCGCGAACCCAGGCCTCGCGCGCCTCGACCCAGGCGTAGGCCGGCGCGATGACCGCCATGGTCGAGTCATCGATCGCACCGGTCGGGTGCAGGTGATCGCCGATCGAGCAGCGGGCACCGTGCGCGAGCATCGCACCGCATTCGTAGAGCAGCGCATCCGGCTTCTTGTAGCCACCCACCTCGCCCCAGTGGTAGTGGAACTTGCCGGTCATGCCCAGGAAGTCGGTGCCGAGCGTGTCCACGTAGCGGGCGCTCAGCGGGAAGTGCTCGTAGCCCCAACCCGCGGTGGGCAGGGACTCGAGCTCCAGGTGAGTGAAGAAGCGCCGATAGTGCTCGCGGCCGCCTCGCTGGATGTGACCGGAGTTGTAGAACAACGGCATGTCCGCATCGTGCTTGCGAACGGTTGCGTGAACGCGCTCGAAGAAGCGCTCCAGCGTGTGCTCGGTGAAGCGGTCGCGGTCCCCGGCATCGGTCCAGTCCAGCCCCATCGCGTCCATCTGCGCCTGAGCCGGAACCGATACCGTCGGCGGCTGCACGGCGATGTCGATCCACACGCCGTCGGCGTCCGGATAGCGCACCATCATCTCCTCGACCTGCCGGCACAGGTAGTCCACGTACGTCGTCGAGAAGTCCAGGAACGCCCAACCCGCCCCGTTGGGATCGGTCCCCGCCCGGGGGGAACCGCCGTCGGGCGAGACGATGCGCCACTCCGGATGGTGGGTCGCGGCAAGCTCGTCCCAGGCGGCCGTGGTGTACAGCGGCGCCTTGATGCCGACCGCATGCAGCGCATCCAGCTGAGCACGCGTCAGGTCGAAGTCCAGGTGCGGGTGCATCTCGCCCACCTGGGTCGGGTGGTAGCTGTAGCCGTGATGGCACTTCGAGAAGAGGGTGACGCTGTCGACGTGGGCACGCCGGAAGGCCTTGGCAAAGGCGTCGGCATCGAAGCGCGAGCCGATGCCCGGAATCCTTCCCGAGGTGTGAAAGTCGAGGTGAACCTGACGAAAGCGCAGCGCATCGCTCATGGGCAAGGGGGTCGGACTCGCTCGAGAAGGGTGGAGGAACGGCTCAATCGTCCGCGCGCTCGGGCCAGGCGATGGCGCGCTCGTCGTCGAACAGGTAGACGTGGCGCGGATCGATGCGCACCGACACGGCATCGCCGTGACGGGCATCCATCTGTCGGGTGCGGTGCACGGCGAAGTAGCCTTCCAGGGATTCGGAGTCGAAGGCGCGCAGCGGCCCGGTGTCGATGTACAGCAGCGTGTCCCGCCCCAGGCTTTCCACCACGGCCACGGTCCCGTTCAGTTGCCACCCTACCCCGGCGCCATCGGCGAACGCCTCGGGGCGAATGCCCACCACCACGGGTGCCCCCGGGGCCGGCACGGCTGCGTCGGGGGCCAGCGTGATGTCCAGCGATGGGGCGTTGCCTGCACCCGTGTCGAGATGCGGTGCGTCCAGCGAGACGATGCGCCCGGTGCTCGATCGCACGCGTGCCTGGATGAAGTTCATCCTGGGTGAGCCGAGAAAGCCTGCGACGAAGCGGCGGGCCGGCCGGTTGTACAGCTCCAGCGGGCTGCCGATCTGCTCGACCTCGCCGTCGCGCAGCACCACGATACGACTGGCCATCGTCATCGCTTCGGTCTGATCGTGGGTGACGTAGACCATCGTGGCACCCAGTTGGGCGTGCAGCCGTCCCAGCTCGATGCGCATCTGCGAGCGCAGGGCGGCGTCCAGGTTAGACAGCGGCTCGTCGAACAGGAACACCTCCGGGGAGCGGGTGATCGCCCGACCGATCGCGACGCGCTGCTTCTGCCCGCCCGACAGGGCCTTCGGCTTCTTGTCCAATTGCGCCTCGATACGCAGGATTTCCGCTGCGCGCTGGACGGCGGCGTCGATGACCGCCTTGGGTTGGCGGGCGACCTTCAGTGCGAAACCCATGTTCTGGCGCACCGTCATGTGCGGGTACAACGCATAGTTCTGGAACACCATGGCCACGCCTCGATCGAACGGCTCGATGCGCGAGATGTCCCGTCCGCCGATCAGGATCTGCCCGCCGGACACGCTCTCCAGCCCGGCGATGGCGCGCAGCAGCGTCGACTTTCCACACCCGGACGGGCCGACCAGGACCAGGAACTCCCCCGATTCGATGCCGACGTTGATGTCGCGCAGCGCGTGGAACGCCCCGTAGTGCTTGTCCAGGTTGCGAATGTCGAGCGTGGCCATGGGATGGGCGTTCGTGGAGTCGAGGATCGGGGCGCCTACTTGCCCAGACCGGCCAAGGAGCGCACGAAGTACTTCTGCGCCAGCACGAAGATCAGCAGAAGCGGCAGGATCGCGATCGACAACCCGGCCATGATGGCCGCCCAGTCGGCGGTGAACTCGCCGCCCAGCTGCAGGATGCCCACCGTCAGCGTCTTCAGATCGGGACGGGTCAGCATCAGCAGGGCCAGGATGAACTCGTTCCAGATGAACACCGCCTGGAAGATCGCCGCGCTGGCGATGGCCGGGCCCGTCAGCGGCAACACCACGTGAAAGAACGTCTTGACCGGACGGCAGCCATCGAGCAGTGCCGCCTCCTCGAGCTCCTTCGGGAAGTCGAGAAAGAAGGCGTAGAACAGGATGATCGTGAACGGGATGCCGTAGGCGGCGTACGGCAGCACGATGCCGAACAAGGAATTCAGCATGCCGGCCCCGGACACCAGCTGGAACAGCGGAATCAGCACCGCCTGCACCGGAACCGCGAAGCCAGCCACGATCAGCAGGTAGACGAAGCGCATCCAGCGGCTGTCGGTGCGGGCCAGGACGTAGGCGGCCATGCCGCTGACCACGACGATGAGGATGACCGAGAGCACGGTCACGATCGCCGAATTCAGCAAGAAGGTGCCGATGCCTGCGCCCAGGGCGCGCTCGAATGCCTCCGGTCCGAATGTCGACGGAAGGCCGAGCGGGTCCAGGAAGAACTCGCGACGCGTCTTGAACGCACCGAGCACCATCCACAGGGTCGGGATGATGACCAACAGGCTCCACAGGCTGACGATCCCGTAGGCGATGAGGGTGGCGAGCCGGAAGCGCGGGCCGCCCAACGGGCCATCCGGTGTCGTTTGCGAGGAGGCGTGCTTCATCGCCTCAGGCACGCCGCGAAACGCGCAGCTGCAGCGCGCCCAGGATCACCGCGATGATCAGCAGCACCACCGACATGGCGTTGGCATAGCCGAGGTTGCCCAGGTTGAAGGCCTGCTGGTAGATGTAGGTGCCCATCACCTGCGTGGCGTTCGCCGGCCCGCCTCGCGTGGTGGCGAAGATCAGGTCGAACACCTTGAACCCGCCGATGGTGGTGATCAGCACCGCCACGATCAACACGTTGCGAATGCCCGGCAGCGTGATGTGCCGAAAGGCGGTCAGGCCCCTCGCACCGTCCAGCGTCGCCGCCTCGTACAGCTCCTTGGGAATGCCTTGCAGGCCTGCCAGGATCAGCACCATCATGAAGCCGGTGTACTGCCACATGGCGATCAGCAGCAAAATGCCGAGCGAGATCGACGGATCCCCCAGCCAGCCGAGCTTCGGGGTCGGCAACCCCATCGACTTGACCAGGGTGTTCAGCGCACCCACGTTCGGGTCCAGGATCACCAGCCAGATCAACGCCACCGCGATCGTGGACATGACCATCGGGGCGAAGATGATCGTGCGGAACACCGTGCCCCCCTTGGGTATGCCGCGATCCAGGATCGCCGCGAGCACCGTGCCGAACCCCACCTGCAGGATCACCGAGCCGATCACGATGAACAGGTTGTTCCTGAGCGCGATCCAGAACACCGGATCGTCCATCGCCCGGGCGTAGTTGGTCAGCCCCGCGAAGCGCCAGTCGGTCGAGCCCAGGCCGATCTCGAAGAACGATCCGACGATCGCGAGCAGCGCCGGCAGCAGGATGAACACGGTGCACAGCCCGACCGCCGGCAGCAGCAGGAACAGCGTGCTGCCCAGGCCCGATGCCGGGCGTGCCTGCCCGCCCTGCCCGCCCTGATCGCTCGCGGCGACGACGCCGCCGGCGCTCGTCGTGGCCGCCGCCCTCATTCGGCTCCAGCGCCACGATCGGTCACTGCGCCATGGCCGCCTTGCTGGCCAACGCGGTGTCGCGGATCACCGCCATCGCCTCGGCGGGTGTCTTGCTGCGGTTCAGCACCTCGGTGCCCATGTCCAGGTAGGCCTCCGATACCCCGCCTTCGAGCATCACGTCGAGCACGTTGAACGTTCCGGACAGCGAGGCGATGTCCTCGGCGACGAACTTGAACTGATCGGTTGCGCCGTCCATCTCGGGAACCAGCTCGGCGTTCGACGGAATCACTCCGCGAAGCTGCGCGTAGCGCTTGCCCATCTGGGCGGTGACCAGGTGGCTGGCGTAGGCGACGGCCTCCTCCGGGTGCTCGGTGCTGGCCGAGATCTGCAGCCCCTGCGGGATCACCATGTTGGTGGAGCCGTCGCTGGCACCGCCCTCGATCATCGGGAAGCGGAACAGGGCGTAGTCGGTGAACCCTTCCCCATCGAAGATCGACATGCACCAGGTGCCGCAGAAGATCATCGGCGAGATCTCGGCCGAGAACAGGCTGCGCGTGATCTCCGGCGAGGTGGCGTTGGGCGCATCCTGGAAGCAGTCCGCATCCTGCATCTGAAGCACCTTCTCCCAGGCTTGCACGAAGCCGGGATCGGCGAACAGTTCATCGTCCGGGGCGCTGAGCGCGTAGTCGTCCGCCAGGGCATCCAGCCCGAGCACGCGTTCGTTGATGACGGTGATGAAGTGATTGAGCTTCCAGCGCTCCGAATTGCCCAGCGGGAACGGCACGGTCTCGGCATCGATCGCGCGGATGCTGCCGCACAGGCCGAGCAGCTCGTCGAAGCTCTCCGGCACCTCGAGCCCGTGCTCATCGAAGTAGCCGGTGTTGTAGTAGAAGTACTTCGAGACGGCTTCGACCGGCACGCCGTACTGCTTGCCGTCGAACGTGAACGCCTCCTGCCAGGACTCGGACACCAGCGTCTGGTAGTTGCCCTCCTGCGCACCCAGCTCGGTCAGGTCCATCGCCAGCCCGGCGCGGGCGAGGCGGGCCGCGTCTTCACCGGACCAATTGAAGAAGATGTCCGGCGGATCGGATCCGACCAGCGCGACCTGCAACGCCGTCTTGTAGGCCTCGTTCGGCAAGCTTTCCAGTTCCACCGACACGTTCGGATGGTCCTTCTGGAACGCCGCGGTGGCCTCGGCCACGAATTCGGGATGATTCTCGTTCACCAGCGCCCACATCTTGAGCGTGACCGGATCGTCGGCAGCGCTGGCGCCCGACGAGCCGAGAAGGCAAGCCGCACACAGTGCGCCGACGCCCGAGAACGGGAGGGAGGCAGTGATCGTTGTAGGCATGTCGGTCTCTGGTTTCACCGATGTCATTGACAATGTCGACCCGTGGGGGCCATTCGGAGGCGCGCCGTGTCCGGCGCACGCCCCATCCGTTCGCGGCGGGTGGACGCGTGCGTGAGCGAACGCGGCCTGATTAAGCAACGCCATCACCCATCCGTCGAACCGGTTCTACTGACGCACTGCCCTGCGACCTATACAGGCTGGCAGTGGGCAGATCGCGCCGACACTTCACTGACACTTCAATCGAACCGTTTCGACGTCACAAGAGCTTTGCACATGAGAATACAATCCGTCAACAATCCGCAGGGCCGACGGTCGGCCAGGAGGACCGGCGCAACGTGACGACCATCCGCGACGTGGCACGGCTTGCCGGCGTTGCCGTGTCCACCGTGTCGCTCGCCTTCAACGCACCGGATCGGGTCAGCGAGCGCACGGCGGGGCGGGTACGAGCCGCAGCGGACTCCCTGGGCTACCGCGCCAATCCCGTCGCCCGAAGCCTCAAGAGCGGGCGCAGCCGTCTCATCGGCATGGTGCTCTCGGACATCGGCAACCCGTTCTTCAGCCGTCTGCTGCGCTCGATGGAGCGATACGCCAATGCCCACGACTACCTGGTCGTGGTGGCGGACACGGACGGGGATCCGGATCGCGAACGGCTCATCCTGGAGCAGTTCGCCCGCCAACGTGTCGCTGCCGTGCTGCTCGCGCCGTGCGGGCGCGACGCGGCGTCGACGGCGCACGTTCGAGACCTGTCGATGCCGGCGGTGCTGTTCGACCAGCTGGTCGATATCGAGGGCTCGGCGCACGGCTTCGTCGGCACCGACAATGTGCTGGCCAGCGCGATGCTGACCGAGCATCTGCTTCGCCTGGGCCACGTGCGCATCGGCTTCCTGGCCGGGTCCGCAGGCCACTACACGACCGCCGGCAGGACCCGGGGGTATGTCGATACGCTAGCCAGCGCCGGTATCGAGGCCGATCCGGCCCTGGTGCTGGATGCGCGATACTCGGCCGAGGGTGGCTACGAGCAGACGATGCGCATGCTCACCTCACGGACGCGACCGACGGCCCTGCTGGCGAGCAACAACGTGATGGCGCTGGGCGCGCTGCAGGCGATCCGCGATCTGGGGCACGACTGTCCGGGGGACGTATCGCTGGTCGGCATCGACGAGGTCCCGTGGATGGACATGATCTCACCGCGCATCACGCGCGTGGTGCAGCCGATCGAGCCGATGGCGGAGACGGCGGTGGAGCTGTTGCTGGCGCAATTGGCGGCACTCGAACGGGTGGCCGACAAGGGCTCGCCGAGCCCCCCTGCCGAAGAGCTGCGCGATGCTGTTCACGGATCGATCGCTACGCCTCGTGCGGACGCACCCGCGCCCGACGCCACGCGGCGGACGATACGGCTGTTCAGTCCGACGCTGGTTCCCGGCACCTCGACGGCCAGGCTCGCCGCCGATCGCTGACTATTGCAGGCCCGCCACCCGCCGACGCCGCCAGCCTGCGCCCATGAGCAGCAACGCCGCGGTGATCGCCGACAGTCCGCCGCCACCGCTCTGCTTGCTGCTCGGCTGCTCCGTCTCATCGACCGGCATCGGCACCACGACCGGCGGCAGCGGCGTCGGTGCTTCCCCGTCCACTCCGGGGTCCACTCCGGGGTCAACCGTGCTGGCCCGTGCGATGTCCAGCGCCTCGCAGAAGCCTGACGGCCCGTCGATCACCAGCAGCGCACCGGCTCCCGGATAGCTGGCCGACGCCATGCGCAGTTGCACGCCCGGTGTCTCGCTGCGCAGCACCAGCGTGGTGAGCGACGGTGTCAGCAGCGTCTCGTCCAGCTCGAGCGACAGGCGCTCGTCCGCCTGGAACGGTCCGGCGGAACGACCGATCTCCAGCAGGCTCTGCACCGGATCGTCGGAGGCGTCCTCGTCCCACCAATCCGTGCGGGCGCCCAGGTCCACGACCAGCGGCCCGCCGCCGTCCACGGACAGCCGCAATGTCGCCGAGGTGAATGGCGGCACATCGTCGAGTTCGAAATTCAACAGCGCCTCCTCCCTCCCGTCGCGCAACACGAAGGCACCATCGACGTCGGCCGTCCTGTCGCCCGAGCGCGCTTCGTCGCGCGGCAGCAGCACCAGGCGCTCGCTCAGGCACGCGCCATCCGGGTGCTCGCCCAGGTCCGCGTCGAGCTGGGTGCCCAACCCGGCAAACGGATCGCTGTCCGGCGGCTCCTGACCACCGGTGCCGGTGCCGGTGTCGGTGCCGGTGTCGGTGTCGGTGCCGGTGCCGGTACCGCCATCGCCGCCATCGCCGCCATCGCTACCGTCGCTACCGTCGCCGTCGCTGCCATCCGCCGAGCCATCGCCGCCGCCGGTGTCGTCGCCCTGCCCGCCACCATCGTCAGTTCCCGCCTCCTCCGCGCCGTCACCCGCGCCGTCACCCGCGCCGTCACCCGCGCCGTCACCCGCGTCGACAGCGCCGGTATCGCCGCTCCCGGAGTCCAAGCCGCCGTCCGTACCACCCTCCGTTTCGCCATCGCTGCCGCCCGAGCCATCGCTGCCACCATCACCCCCGCCGTCACCCCCGCCGTCACCCTGGTCCGACAACATCGTGGACAGCGGCAGGTCGTCGAACGCTGCGCGGTCGAAGGCGACGTCGTCGTAGCGGTACACGACCAGACGATCCAGCGCGTGGCCGTCGGAGCGCGGCGACAACTCGATGGTGTGATCGCCGGCCGCCAGGTACTGCCTGAGCGGCCGCGGTGCGAAATCGATGGTGTTGGTGGTCCAGTTCCACACGTTCATGGTGTTCTGGTAGCCCTTGGTCCACCCGTTCATCGGCTGCTCGCCGTCGATGTCCTGGCCGCTGGCCAGGCGAAGCCAGGAATCGTTGTGCTCGGTCTCCAACTCGCCCTTGGCGATCCAGCTGCGCCAACGGATCTCGTAGTTTCCGGCGGTCTCGATGCGGAACCGGTACACCAGCGGTTGATGACCGGCAGCGGCGCCCGAGGTACGCGGGGATCCGGTCCACACCAGGTACTCGCCGCCGAGTGCGCCCGCAACCTCGGACGCCTGCGTCCAGTCGCCCCCATGATCGGCCGACTCCACCTCCAGCATCACGACGCCCCCGCTCTCCAGGGCGATGTCGGCTTCCTGAGCCAGCACGGCACCGGAAGTCGCCAGGAAGGAGACGCACAACGCGAGAGGGAACTGACGCATGGAGGAGGTTTCGGCCGAGTGCGGAAAACGATCTGTCCTGCACTAGCGGCCCGGGTGCGCGCATCCGTGAGGATCGACGCGGCCACCCTGTGAATCAGCGCACGTTGCGCGACCTGCCGCGCACCGCCTTGGCGAGCGCGTGCACCGTCCGCCCGCGCGATCGGTCACCCCAGTGGCGCGTGCGCCTCACCGCTGACATAGGCCAGCACGCCCACCACCTGCTCCGGGTCCTGAGCCCACGCCATCGCCTGCGCATCCACCTCCTTCAAGGGGTGCACCAGCGACTCGTCGTGCAGCGTGATGTACGGCTTGCCCAGCGCCGCACACTGGCCGGCATCGAACGCGGCGTTCCACTGCTTGTACTCGCTGCCGAAGCGGATGATGGCGATGTCGCAGCCGCGCAGGTGGGTGCCGGTGCGGATCGCGTTGACCTTCGAGGAGGTGTGATCGCGCCAAAATCCTGCCTCCTTCTCGGCACGCCCCAGCACATCGCCGGCGGCATCGGATGCTGGATGGTCGGTGACCGGCGAGACGAAGCGCATCGGCAGACCTCTCTCGGCAGCGCCGGCGATGATGCGCTCGCGCCAATCGGTGTGGATCTCGCCGGACAGGTAGACGGTCCAGATATCGCTCATGCCGTTGCTCATGCGTCGCAGATGGTCGGCCGCGCACTGTACAGTGCGCGCCGGCAACCGGGATCGATCGGGAAATCGTCACCATGGCCGATACGCTGGCCGCGATCGGCCTGCTGCGCCAGATCCTGTGAGCCGCCACCGTCAGGCGGCCAGCGGTACCTCGCCGGCCACCATCACCCGGTGCAAGGTGCGCACCCCGTCCACCGCCGAGTGATCCGCGGCATGCAGCGTGGATCGGTTGTCGGTCAGCAGCAGATCGCCGTCGCGCCAGGTGTGGCGTTCCACCGGCGCACCCGTGCACGCCTGCTCCCAGGCAGCATCGATGAGCGCACCGGCCTCGCCCTCGTCCAGCCGCTCGCCATGGCGACGCGCCGCGACCAGGCGCTCGCGCGCCGACACGTACAGCGCCACGCGAGCCAGATCGGGATGACGACGCAGCACCGGATGCCAGGCGCCAGAACCTGCCGCCTCGGGATCGGCCACGCGCGAGGCGACGTGCAGGAACTCCACCCCTGCCAGCGCCTCGCGCAGCGAGGCGGGCGCGCTTTCCAACGCCTCGAACTGGTTCACGAAGATCGTCTCGCCGCCGCTGGCCGGAATCTGCACTGCCGCCAGGGCGGTGAACGAGGGCGGTGCCGCGACGTAGGAGGTGTCGGAATGGAACACGCTGCGCGGCACATCGGTACGGCCCCGGTTGGTGACCTCGAACACGAACTCGCTACCGTCGAGCGCCCGCTCGCCCGGCGTGAAGACCAGCGGACCGATGCCACGCATCAATGACTTCAACGCGGCCGCGTCCAGCGGCCGATCCGGGATCACCACGAAGCCGCGCTCCCGACAGGCCTGCAACGTGCGATCGTCCAGCGCTCGGCTCACGCGCGACGCCACAGCGGACGGACCTTCAGGAACAGCCGATAGGCCGGCTCCAGCACCCACAGCGCGACCCGGCTGCCGGCGATGCGGCCCAGCCAACGGGTCTTGGGGAACGCTCGCCACATCGCGGCGAACGCCGCGGCCCCGCCGATGAGCTGCCCGTCGGCGTCGCGCACGTGCATGCGCGCCAGCGCGTCCGGTCTGTCCAGGTCGCGGCCCAGCTCGGCGTCCTCGGCGCTGGCATCGACCCAGCTGAGCCGATCGGCGCCGTCGGCGCCCTTCCAGACCGCGATCTCGCGCCGGCAGATCGGGCAGCCGCCGTCGAAATAGACGGTCAGTTCGGGGGAGTTCGGTGTGCTCATTCGACCAGCGTGCCGCAGCAGGGTGTCCCCTTGCTACGGCCTGCACATTCGATCAGTGCAGCGTGCCGGTGTGCACCGAGCCTTGCCGAAAGGCGTTCATCAGCATCATGTACTCGCGTCGGTCGAACTCGAACGGACCGACGCCCTGCAACCAGAACACGTCCTGGCCGACCAGTTCGGGCAGGTCCTCCTCGGGCGTATCGTCGATGCCGATGCGCCGCCACTCGACCTTGTCGCCGCTGACGCTCACCTCGGCGACCACGGTGGTGCACAACAGGTCACGGTGCTCGGGACACATCAGGACCGGTGCGCGGATGCGGGTTTCGTCCTTGGGCAGGAAGCGGCTCCAGACGATGGCACGATCACTGTCCAGGTCCATCCAGCCGAGCAGCGTGGGCACCAGGCCCTCGAGCTGATCCTCGGGGCTGGCCTCGGCCAGCAGCATGTCCAGCGGCTTGCCGTCGACATGGATCGTCAGGTAGTCCTCGTCCTCGTAGGCATCGGTTTCGAGCACTGCCTGAATGGTGTTCATCGTGCGCTCAAGGACTCCGGCGGGCGGCGAGAATAGCATGGCCGACCCGGGCGACCTGGCCGGCCCGATGCCGCCGGCGACCACTGCCCGCACACGTCTCCCACCCGCCCCACGGCCCTGCTCATGAACACCGAGACCGACTTCACGATCGCCCCGCGCCTGGCAGCCGACAGCCTCCTGCTGCAGCGGGGTCCGCTGAGCGAACTGCGGCTGGTGAACGACTGCCGCTGGCCCTGGTTGATGCTGGTGCCGCGCGTGCCCGGCGCTTGCGAACTGCACGACCTGTCGCCGGACGAGATTGCCGCGCTGTTCGCGCAGGTACGCACCGTCAGCGCCGCGCTGCAGTCGGCCACCGCTTGCGCCAGCATCAACGTCGCGGCGCTGGGCAACGTGGTCGCCCAGCTGCACGTGCACGTGGTGGCCCGCTCGCCCGCGGATCCCAACTGGCCGGGGCCGGTGTGGGGTTACGGGACGCCGGTGCCCTACCCGGACGCGGTGCCGCAGGACTTCGCGACGCGAGTCGTGCAGGCACTGGCCGCGACCGAGCGCGACTGATGCGCCCGGCCGATACGCCCGGCCGCTGCGCATGGCCGGGCCGCAGGTGCTCGTCGGTGGATCAGATGTCCACCGGGTGCACCGCGATCGGCCCCGGTGCCGGCTCGGCGGGCGGCATCGATCCGTGCCAGCGTGACATCAGCTGCAGCGTGCCGGCTGAACGGGCCAGACGCAAGCGTGCTGCCAGCGAGCGGCCCGGGTCGATCACCAGCATCGCGTAGTGGCAGTCGTGCGACCGGAGCAGGCTGTCCAGGAAGGCGGTCCAGCGCCCTTCGGCCCCGACCCTGACCCCGACCGAGCTTAGCCGCAGGTAGCGAAAGGCCGCCGGATCGAAGCGCCGTCGGGCGAAACCGAACGGGCTGACGAGCGCTGCCACCCATCGATCGTTGAGCGGGCCGAGCGTGTCGAACGACAAGGTCGAGACCGCCGCGTCCGCAACGATCGCAGGCCCTCGCGCGTCCTGCCAGCACCAGCCCGGCGCGTGCGAATCGCTGACGTCGCGCAGGCTGCAGTCCGCCTCGCTGGCGGCGATCAGCGCATCGCACGCCCGACGAGCAGACGGCTCCGCGCGCTGCAAGCTTAACCGCGATCTCGGCCACTGCCGGTAGATCAGTGCCGGTGCCAACTGCCCCCGGGCGCGCGCGCCACGGCTGCGCAGCAAGGCCAGGGATGCGGCATTGGTGCGATCCACGCAGCCGTACGACAGCACCGGCAAGCCCTGCTGAGCCGCCAGGCGATCCGCCTCGGCGAACGCGGCGCCGACCACGGCCCGGCCGACGCCCTGGCCGCGGCACTCGGGATGCACGCCGAGCAGCGCCCGGTACAGTCCCTGCACCGGCTGCCCGCCCAGCGACAGCCGACGGCGATCGAGCACGCAGCCGCCGAGCACCGCATCCGCTCGACGGGCCACCACGAAAGACGGTGCCGCGAAACGTGCCAGTTGGGCACCCAGGTCAGCTCGCCGATAGCGCGCCGCCCCTCGCACGAACCGCGTGCGTCCGGCCAGCGCGACGAAGCCCTCGGGCGCGGTGCGCTCGATCGATAGCGACAGCTCGCCGGCGCGGTTCACGACGAAGGGGTCGGCTCGCCGTACCAGCCGATGTCCAGCGTGGCCACCTCGGCAATGGAGCGACGGCGACGCACCGCGCGCCACAGCAGCGGGATCGAGCCGGGGGTCATCAGCAGGAACGGCAACGGATCGCGCGCCTGCCAGACGATGTCGCGCACGCGAAGCAGATCGCGCCAACCCGTGGCATCGAAGCGCCCGCGCAGCAGATCGCCCTGCAGGTCCAGCAGCGCCGACCAGAAGGCCTGTCGGCGGGCGCCCACCGGCAGCGCGGCGACTTCCGCGGCTGGATTCGATGCGACCGGCGTCGCCTCCGGTCCATCGACCTGCAAGGCATCCAGCGCCGCGGCCAGACCACCCGATGCCAGCAGATGGATACCGCTGGTCGCCCGCGGGTTGCACTCGATCGGCATCCACCCGTGCCGCTCGTCGTGCAGCACATCGAAGGCGATCATGCCGGTGAAGGCGGTGGCGGCAACGATACGCGCCACCAGCTCGCCCACCTCGGCCGGCAGATCGACCACCTCGAACCGCACCGACACGCTGCCCGAGGCGAGCAGGTCGCGGTAACCGGTCTGCACCAGCACCCGTCCGTGCACCGCCAGCGCGAAGGTGCACAGGGCCTCGCCGCGCAGGCGTCGCTGCACGATCGTGCCGGGCGTCAGCGACGGCGGCTGCCCCGCCCGGCCGAACCGCACACCGGTGCCCGAGCAGGACAGCCGCGGCTTCTGCACCCAGTCATCCTGCCCGCACAGCGCATCGCCGGCGTGCGCCCGCGCGGTCGCCGGCACCGCCACGCCGATGCGCTCGCACAACCGGGCGAAGCTCAGCTTGTCGTGCAGCCCCAGCACCGTGTCGTGGTCGCTGCACAGCACGCGGACCGGGCAACGACCGTGCAGGCGAGCCACGTGCACGGACTCTTCGGACACCGGCACCACCAGCGACACCCGATCCCGGGCGACGATGCGCATCAGATCCTCGATGAAGCCGTCGGGATCACGCGCCGGTGCACGCACCCGCCGGTGACCGGCCAGGTCTCGTGACAGTCGGCACAAGTGAACCGGCAGCGGGTCGGCAACCAGCACACGCCAGCCGGCCAGGCGCAGCGCGCGCACCACCTCCAGCGCCACCGGCAGGCGACCCAGCGTCACCAGAGCGGTGCGCAGGCTTGCAGTTTCAGTGGACACCGGCACTGATCACGGCAGGCTCTGGGGACGCAGCGCCCGAGTGTATACTCGGCAACACGCTCACGACGCCCCGATGACCGTCAGCCCCCTCTTCCGCCCACCCGCCCCCGAACCGCAGACACCGCTGCGATCCCTGCTACGGGTGGTGCGCCAGGGCGATGGCGACCTGCTGAGCCTGGTGCCGCGCGCCGCCTATACCGAACCCTTGACCTGGCTGGGCTGGTCGCGCCGCTCCATCCTGCTGGTCAACGATGCGCAGCTGTGCCGGCAGGTGCTGCACGATGCCGACGGCATCTTCCCGAAGAACGACCTGATGGTCGGCGCGCTGGAGGGGCTGGTCGGCGATTCGGTATTCGTATCCAGCGGTGAACGCTGGCGGCGGCAGCGGCGCATGATCGACCCGGCCTTCTCGCAGCTGCGCATCCGCACCGCGTTCGCGGCGATGCGCGACGCGGTGGACGCCTGCGAGCAACGCCTGGACGAGGCGGTCGACCAAGAGCGCACGCTGTCGCTGGACCTGGCGATGAGCCACCTGACCGCCGATGTCATCTGCCGGACCATCTTCTCCACCTCGCTGGACTCCTCGGTGGCGCGCGAGGTGTTCGACGACTTCCTGTTGTTCGAGCGCAGCGTCGCCAGCGTCGACCTGGTGCAATTGATCGTCGGCAAGCCCTGGGCGCGCATCGACCAGCCGGCACCGGTGGTGGCCGCCTGCCAGCGCATCCGCCGCCACATCGGCGATCTGCTGGACCCGCGGCTGGCCGAACGTGCGCGCGGGGTTGCCGGGCCCGACGACATCGTCGGCGCGATCCTGGATGCGCGCGATGCGGACACCGGTCAGCCGTTCGATCGCGAGGAGCTGATCGATCAGATCGGCGTGTTCTTCCTGGCCGGGCACGAGACCACGGCCAGCGTGCTGACCTGGGCCTTCTTCATCCTGGCCGAGCAACCCGCCCTGGTGGCGCGGGCACGCGAGCAGATCGCAGCGGTCTGCGGCACCGGCGAGGTGGCCTTCGAGCACATCAAGCAGTTGGGCTTCCTGCGCAACCTGTTCCGCGAAACGCTGAGGCTGTACCCGCCGATCACCTTCCTGCCGCGCGTGGCCGAGCGAGCCACCGCCATCGGCGAACGGCGCGTGAAGCGCGGCGCGATGATCATGATCTCGCCCTGGACCGCGCACCGCAATGCCACGCTGTGGCGCGATGCGGACCGCTTCGACCCGGATCGCTTCGACGATCCCGACGCCGACGGGCACGGCGTGCCGATGGCGTTCGGACTCGGCCCTCGGGTGTGCATCGGGGCAGGCTTCGCCACCGCCGAGGCGATCCTGATCCTGGCCCGCCTGATCCGCCGCTACGATCTGGTCGCACAGGATGCCGACCGGGTACGCCCGGTAGCCCGGCTGACCACCCGGCCCGCCGAGGAAATTCACTGCCGCGTCCGGCACGCGTCGGGAAGCGTACGGTGAGCGATGCGACACGACCGGTGGTGGTCATCGGCGCCGGCATGGGCGGACTGGCCGCCGCACTGACGTTGCGCGGCCACGGTCTGCCGGTGATCCTGCTGGAACGCCACGCCACCCCGGGCGGCAAGATGCGCCAGGTGACGGTAGGCGGTCGCGCCTTCGATGCCGGTCCGACGGTGTTCACGATGCGCCCGGTGTTCGAGACGCTCTTCGCGCGGGTCGGCCTTGCATTGAATGAGCAGGTGAACCTTCAGCGTGCCGACCTGCTGGCCCGTCATGGCTGGGTCGGCAGCGAGCCGTTGGACCTGCACGGCGACATCGACGCCTCCAGCGAGGCCATCGTCGCCTTCAGCGGGCAGCGTGACGCGCACGCCTACCGGCGCTTCGCCGCCCGGACCCAGGCGGTGTTCGATACCCTCGATGCCCCGTTCATGCGTCATGCCCGCCCGGGCATGCTGTCGATGACGCTGGACGTGCTGCGCCGCCAGGGACGCAGTGGCCTGGCGGCACTGTTCTCCACCTCGCCGTTCACCTCGCTGTGGTCGCACCTGGCCGGCACCTTCGAGGATCCCCGCCTGCGCCAGCTGTTCGCCCGCTACGCCACCTACTGCGGCAGCTCCCCATTCCGGGCGCCAGCCACGCTGATGCTGATCGCGCACGTGGAGCGCGAGGGCGTCTGGCTGGTGGACGGCGGCATGCACGCGCTGGCACAGGCGGTGAGCGCGGCGGCCGAGCACTGCGGCGTGGACTGCCGGTTCGGCAACGGTGTCGCGCGCATCGACGCCACCAACGGGCGCGTGACCGGCGTGGTGCTGGATGACGGCTCGCGCATCGCCACCGACCGGGTGGTGTTCAACGGAGACACCGAAGCGCTGACGCGCGGCCTGCTGGGCAAGGCCGTGACCCGGGCGACCGGCTCACGCTCCCAGGCATCGTTGTCCGCGGTCACCCGCTGCGCCCTGGCCCGTGCCGAAGGGTTCGATCTGGCGCACCACACGGTGTTCTTCGGCAACGACTACGCCGACGAGTTCGACGCGATCTTCTCGCGCCGCGCGATGACCGACGACCCGACCGTGTACGTGTGCGCCCAGGATCGCGACGGCTCGGCGCACCCGGCAGCCTGCGTGAAACCCGGCGCGCCCGAACGGCTGTTCGCGCTGATCAACGCGCCGGCGCGCGCGCTGAGCGTGCCGGACGTCGCGGCGGCCGGCGCCCGCATCGTCGACACGCTGTCGCGCCATGGCCTGTCCCTGCACGATGGCGTGGCGGCGCCGCACCTGGACTCGCCGAATACCTTCGAGACACTGTTCCCGGGCAGCGACGGCGCCCTGTACGGCCGCCCCACGCACGGTTGGCGCGGCAGCTTCTCGCGTCCGGGATCGGGCAGCCGGGTCGAGGGATTGACCCTATGCGGGGGATCGGTGCATCCCGGGGCGGGCGTGCCGATGGCGGCGTTGTCGGGGCAGTTGGCCGGGGATCGGGTCGCGGGGGCGGTGCGATAGCTCGACTATCTCCATTGAGCCGCAACTGATGCAGGCTGGCAGAGCGGCGGCGCAGAGAGGACCGGGTGACTTAGACGAGCGCGGTGTGCCGTTCGTTTGCGCCCGTGCTTTCATTCAGCCGCTACAGCAGAACTCGAGCAAACGACCTTATCGTCCGTTCTCCAGCACTTCGCGGATGAAGCGTGACTTGAGCTCGGTGTACGTTGCCCGGCCCTCCGGGTGCTCCGCCGCGATTCGTTGCTTGATCCGTCCGTAGTCAGCTGCCATCCCCGCGTCCCTTCGCAACGCTTCGCGAAAGTCGATATACCGACTCCATCGCTCACCGTTGAAAGCAACGACGTGTACCAGGAACTTCCGAAACCCTGGATCACGGCCGAAGATACGGTGATCTGGAATCCCGATATCGCCCGGGTAGTCGTACCCGATGGATGCCATTGCCGACACCATGTTGTCTGCGTCATCAAGCGTCGCAACACCGGCGACCATATCGACTATCGGCTTGGCCACCATACCCCCCCGACTTTGACAGTTCAGAGGCCAAGCAACTGAAAATATTGAAATTTATTTTTCAGATTGCCACTACAGCCCTAGATTGACCACTCACAGGGAAGGAATCGGCACCTGAGGAACGCAATTGCGTTCCTCGACTACACTAATAGATGTCCGGTCCGAGTCAAGGGCGGACAGTGTTGGCATGGCAGACCGTTCCGGAGTCGCCAGCGCCCGCATCGCGTCGAAGCGACTTGTGCCGCTGTAGTGGCAATCTGAAAAATAATCTCTATATTTTTCGGTCGCTTAGGCCTTGAGGTGTCGAAGTCGGGTGACGCAGACCGACTGGAGCGGAAGCGCAAGGAGGGCTGGGTCAAGTTGACCGGTTCATCGACTTGTTCGCCTGGCGCATCGAACAACCTCGAGGAACAGAGTATGCCGCAGCACCGTTTCTCGAGCGGCGGGACCCTGCTTGCGTGTCTCGTGCGGCAGGCAAGAGCTGCGTAATCCTACTTGCGTGTCCTGTTTAGCAGCCAAAAGCTGTGAAATCCTTATTACGTGAAGAGTGCATAAGAATCAATGATGCAATCCTCATTGGATACCATGACATTTGGGTGAGACAATATCAAATCGAGTAGACCTCTTGCAAAAGCTAATCCGGGCGCAGCGTCAGCCCATGGTTGTACAGCCCGGCGATCAGGTTGAAACGCAATCCGAAGCGACGGCGTCGACCCCGGTAGCGCTCGGCGACGAGCCGGAACCGCTTGAGCGCCCCGATCACGTGCTCC